>Ga0160459_100256_pt1 | contig 26524 bp, 34 predicted proteins | sample HID1973K_E6MG_FD_108208 | JGI IMG/M metagenome (GOLD analysis project Ga0160459, IMG submission 108208) | Enriched mosquito-associated microbial communities from UW Madison campus, WI, USA - HID1973K_E6 MG | ecosystem: Host-associated > Arthropoda: Insects > Digestive system > Unclassified ... | reverse complement strand
CTCGACGTCATCGCCAGTGGACGCCACACGGGATATCAAGCATCCACCGAAGCCTCGGCGCACGTCTGCCGACGCAGCCGCGCGCGGGGTCACTACGCTGCAGCGACATTTCCCGCGGGCGTTTCCGCGCAGTCCGGCACCAAAGGTCCCGCTCAACGTCGGGATTCTTAAGGACGTGCTGCGAGAGCGGCGTCGCTTGGACTCAGCGAGCGAGACGCTCGTAACAGGGGTGGATTTGATTTTCGCGCAGTTTTCCTACCGAGGCCGTCGCTGAATGGCGTTGTTTCTGCTTGAGCAGAAGAGGTCGCGAAATTCGGTCGCAGGGCGCATTGAGACGCACTTGTCCATCAAACGGTTTTGCCGGTGGCGTGAATCGCACGGTGCTGCTGACGCAGCTGACGGGTACTCCGTAAATCACAAATCGACCCCATCAAAGGCCGATTGCCGTCGAACATCTTGACCGGGAGCAGGCTATACGCCACCGGACCTTTAGGATTCGAGCTGGTCCGCATGAGGAGGTCATCCTCGCGGTCATAAAAGTGTTGTCGGTCACGCGGGAACACGATCGGAGTTCCTGGCGGAGTCGAGTCGCTTTCTTAGAGGCGGGAACGCTACGAGCAACAGCACGATGCCAACCAGCAGTACGATCCCAAGCCCAATTAGTCCATCTTCGGCACTCCCCTGTGCGGGTCTTGACCCATCCGACGAAGGCGGGACTGACGAAGGCGCCAGTTCCGCCGAGACTGGTGGTCACCGCGATGCCTCCCGCGGCCGAGGCGCGTGGGGGGGACGTCCGCGGAATCGTCCAGAAGACGACGAAGCTGCCATAGGATGCCGCACCACGAGCGCGAACAGCGCGACGCCGAGCGGCGCGTTGTTGCTCACGACCGGCAGCATCGCGAAGGCGAGGGCCGTGACCGCGCCGCTGGCGGCGATATGCCCGCGGCGCTCCACGGTACGGTCCGAATGCGATCCGACGACATAGGTCTCGAGCGCTGCCGCGACCAATGCCAGCGCCGTGAGCAGGCCGATATCGAGCAGGTTGGTGACGCCCAGATCGCGAATCACGGTCGGCGCCGAGAAGCCGATGGCGTTGAACGGCATCATCCCGGCGAAATGCACAAGCGCCGCCAGATAGACGCGCGGTTCGCGAGCGCGCCCCGCATTCCGTCGAGATGACTGGTGGGTTTCGTTTTCTCTTATGCGAGCAGGTTGTCTTTCACGAGCGCTTGCTCGGCATCGTTGAGCCAGCGCACGTCCGAGGGAGAATCCCCGAGCATGGTCGAACGTTCGAACGGGGAATGCCCAGACCCTGTCAGGAGGCGCCATATAGGCGCATCGCCGCGTGGACATTCAAGCGATTGCTCCAGTCAGGAAATGGCCTTTTCCTCAAGCGTGCACTTAATGCTTGCCGACGGGTGTCGCCGCCGAGTCCGGGAAAGAAGGGGCTCGTCTAGACGACCTTGCCGACGAGCTCGTAGTCACCCGAACCCAGACGCGACCCCACGGCCAAGTTGGAGGTGGAAAACCGCATTTCCGATCGTTTGTTGGAATTCAGCGGGCAACCAGAAGCGTTAATTAGGCGCCGTCTGCCACTGCAATATTGGATGTGTTGCTCCCGCAGGCATGGTCCAGACGCCATCTGCACCAAGTTCCAACCGACGAAGCTCGCCGGGGTGCTCATCTGTACAGTGGTGAGTCCGTTGATATCAGGCGGAGCGGAGCCTGTGTTTGATCCCGTTGCGGACGTTCGTGTTGTCGTCTCCTTGTTCCAATAAACGTTGTCGCTTATTTTGCCGCGGTTTTCTGCTGTGATACCGCCGTTGTTGGTAGAGCAAATCAACAGGACTTGCTACCCAGCTTGTTGCGAAAGACTCCTCAATAACACCTGTAGGGCCATTAGAAGAGACAAGGCCGCCTTCGTAACCAAAGGCTCCAACGACGCCGGTAGCATACGATTGTTTGATGACCCCAGCGTTTGCGGTTGCGAGACCGCCCGGGATGCCATGGTTGCCTCCACTTGTAGTACCGCTAGCGAATGATTGAACCACCGTGCCGGTCGGCATATTCCAGCCGACCAACCCGCCACCATAGAAAAGGTCAGCGCTGCTAGATCAGTTCTCAACGCACTGCCCGGTGCACATCCCCGGCGCCAATACGACTCGCCCCCCGACCCGCCTCCGGAATCGTCCGTGCCTGCGATGAATGCCGTCACTTCGGGCCCCTGCCTTAGGAGGACGACCGGTCGTGGCGAACCGGGATTCACGTCCCCGGAAATAGCTATGCAGTTTGTCGTCGCGTCAGTCGTTCCGGAATCCGTCCGTTCGAATTGCGATGCCGACTACTGGCTCGCTGACAATGTCCTACGCTGCACAGGCGCAGAAATCAGCACGCCGTCGACGCGCAAGAATACGCCTTCCTGAGCGGCCTCATTTGCGAGGCGGCCGACCAACGTGCCTCGTGCATCGAACACCTTGAGAGCGCGTTCATGCTTGGCGTAACGATCGACACCTTGGTCGCTGTCTTCCGCATTGCAGTGCAGCGCGACGCTTGCTAGTAGGGCAGAAACGATAACTACACGCATATTCGCTCCATTCCGCATCGACTTTGCGGTACATGGTCAATAGCCGATGGTCAAAGGCTCGGGATAGCGCTGAGTCAGCGAGAGCGTTGCCTCCGCTCGCAGAAGCGGGAGCGGCCCGGTGGACTTGCCGCACAATCCGTCATTCAAAAACGAGCTTACCGTGATGGGAGTGGCATTCGTATCACCCACTACGTAGATCATTGCGTCCGTATCGTGGCGGACTACGGCAGACGGCCTGATTCCGAAGACGACCGAGCCTATGACAGGGCTTCCGGTACAGTCCCCGGTTTCGAAAAAGACGACGCTGCTCGCGGCCCATTGAAAGCGGGAGGGCAGGTACGGCATATAGCTGCCGCCATTCGTCCAATGCGTGATTGGAGCGAAGGTCACCGTTCCGTTGATCGTCAAATAAACGCCGTCTTGGCCGCCGTTCGCAACAAGCAACCCGATAACGACGCCGCGCGCATCGAACACTCTCATCTGCTGCCTACGCCCGTCATGGCGCCACCGATCTTCGCCGTGAAAGCCCTCGGAGTGAGTCGTTCCTGTCACCATAATCGTCACGGCGAGCACGAACAGGCGTTTAATCATGGTGCACCTCCCAACTGAGTGACGCCGCTAGTCTTCGCCGCGCGCTGAACATGCAAAGACGGCCCCCACGAGCATCCTTGCGCAATGAACTCCAAGTGCAGATCTTCGCTCCGGGAAGCCATGCGGCCTATCCTAGCGAGGCCCGTGCGTTGGCGTTTGATCTGTATCAGAGATGCCGCGCCTTGACTCCAGCATTGCGGTCCAAAGCTGCATCGCAATGCCGTAACCGGCGCTTGAACGGGTCTATCGCTGAGCCGATGACCCCGGAATCATCATGCATCCATCCGACAACGGGGAGCGGCTGTATTAGATTCCATTGCCGACGATAGTGTGTGCGTCATCCCAGTGCGGTGCGAGCAGGAAGCGCCAGCACGAGCGCGTTCGCTTCAGCCGGCCGCGGCCGTCCGCATACTCTCGGCGATTGCACGCCAACTACGATTCGCGTGGACAACCTTTCGACAGCCAGTCCAGCGACCGAAGGAAAACCCTCCACCGCGATGGTGGTGGAAATCCGGAAGACCGCGTGGGCGTGCTCGGGACGTCGCTCAAGGGTGTGATGTTCGCAGCGCCAAGATTCATCGTTTGTGCGGCCGTAGTTGGCGATTTTGTGTCATTGGGAACACATTTGACCGCCTACATCCGAGCCGACAACGGTCACGAGTTCAAAGGTCACCGTGGGTTTAACAGCACCGCGGTACCGTGCCGGCGGCCGATTTTCAGGATACTCCCCACCCTTTAAGAGAACCACTGACTCACCGCACGGCTGCCTCGGCGATGCCGGATAGAGCACAAAGCACAACGACGGCAAGCGGTGGGATCTTCCAGCGGGTCAGCAGAAAAAAACTAACAGCTGCAATCGCAAAATCCGTCATCGATAGAACGGCGGTGGTCCAGACAGGCGAGTACAGCGCGGTAGCCAACAGTCCAACGACTGCAGCGTTCACCCCAGCAAACAATGCAGCCATTGGTGCGCGTGCTCGCAGCGCTTGCCAGTATGGCAGCGCCGCGAGCACAAGCAGCAGACCTGGGAGGAAAATGGCCGCAGTTGAGAGCAATGCGCCGGCCCAATGATTCGGCGCGTCCGCCATAATCCAGCCGAGGAATGCAGCGAAAGAAAAGAGGGGGCCCGGCACCGCCTGTGCGGCCCCGTAGCCAGCGAGAAAATTGTTCGGCGATACCCAGCCGGTCACTACTGTCTGATCTTGCAGGAGCGGAAGCACGACGTGACCACCACCAAACACCAGAGCGCCTGAGCGGTAGAACGCTTCGAAGACTTTCACAGCCTGCCCGGTGTGGAGTCCAACGAACACGGGAAGCCCAAGCAGCAGGACAAAAAAGAGGACCAGCGCGAAGGCACCTGCCGTGCGGGAAATGTGGATCGCGCGAGCGAGCTGCTGCGGACTATCCGTGGCTGGCAGCCTTGCCGTCTTGCACAACGCCAGTCCAAGCACAGCGCCGAGGGCAACAACGATAAGCTGGGCATAGATTGTCGTTAGTATGCAGGATACCGCGACAGCAACGAGCGCGATGGCCGCGCGGCGTCGATCCGGACACAGGCGCCGCGCCATATCCCAAACCGCTTGAGCGACGACGGCGACGGCGACGAGCTTCAACCCGTGAATCAAACCGCCGCCGACAGAGCCGCCGAGACTCGGGGCGATCGCAGCAAAGCCTATCAACAATAGGACGGATGGAAGCGTGAATCCACACCAAGCCGCGAGTCCGCCGAGCCATCCTGCGCGCAAAATACCGATCGAAAATCCAGTCTGGCTGCTCGCTGGCCCGGGAAGGAACTGGCAGAGTCCGACGAGGTGGGTGAAGGTTTCGTCGTCAAGCCAGCCGCGACGCTCGACAAACTCCTTACGGAAGTACCCCAAGTGGGCAATGGGCCCACCAAAACTTGTTAGTCCTAGCTTGAGGAATACCAGAAGAACCTCTGCAACTGTACCGGGTCGTGCCGAAGCCGGCGAGACGACGACGGTTTTCGTATCTTTACGTGTCATAGCCAATCATGGCTTCATCGAGATTCGCGAGTGGTGCTGTGATCGCCTATTATTTCACGTCGAATTGCTGCGCGCGCAACGCGACTCATGAGCGAGCGCGTTTAGCGCGCGGACGACGGACCTCAAGTCCATATTTTGCGACATTTGAACATAACAGCCTAGCAATGCTGCCAGACCTTGAGGGCAAAGACGAAAGAGGGGGACCAACTCCGGCTGCACAATGGCATTTGAGACGATGCCGGCAAGTCAACCACCTTGGATGCCCGACGATCAAGATAAGCGAACCAAGAGCCGAAATCCGGAGTTGCGTCATTGCACCTGAGAGGTCGTGTCCCGCCCACAACACTAATGGCGCCCGCTTTGCCGGTTTGATCACACTAAATATCTGGCATAGAATCGATCAGGAACCGCTTATATTCTACATAAAGACAATTTCGCATTTAATCAACATTCCTGAATATAAAGTTCGCTGGTACGCTTTTCGAAAACTCACGGAGCAGCGGTCGAGTTCGACATCTGGCCAGCAAAGGCGGGAGGCAATGAGGTCACGCGACGAGGAGGGTCGATCTGGTTTGACCTAGAAGTTGCGCCGCTAGAAATTAAGCGAGCAGGGGCCATAGAGGCCGAGGGCATTGTTGCAGGCGGACACTGAAGCAAGTAGGATTAAATCCTACTGACTGGAGCCTGCCATGAGAACGACGCAGCAGATGAGCGTCACTCTACCCAACGAGATGGCCGAGTTCGTCCGTACAAAAGTCGCAAGCGGCGACTACCCGTCTGACAGCGAAGTGTTGAGAGACGCGCTTCGCGTGCTCCGCGGGCGTGACCGGGCCGTTGAAACATGGTTGCGAAATGAAGTGATTGCGGCAGCGCAAGCACTGCGGGACGACCCAAGCCGCGCGCTGTCAGTCGATCAGGTACGTGCGGAGCTGAAAAAATCTCGCACGCGCCACGAATGAATTGGCGTGTTCAGTTCGCGCCTGAAGCGCTCGATCAGCGGCAGAACGACACGTTGATTCGATCGTCGATTTCTTGCATGAAGCTCCAGACATTCCCGGCGCGTGGTGTCGCACGTGACGATCTGCTCCCCGTGGCCGCGGCCAAGAAAGATTGACCGAGTGGGCTAATGTAGACTAGACTAACGTTAGTCAACATGGGGAAAACTATGCAAACCGTCAATATTCACGACGCTAAGACGAACTTTTCCAAGTTAGTCGACGCTGCGGCGGGCGGAGAAGAAATTATCATCGCCAAGGCAGGAAAGCCAACCGCCAAGCTCGTTCCGATCGAGCCGGCGCGGCCGACGCGCACTTTTGGCCGACTAAAAGGAAAACTGCACATTGCCGATGATTTCGACGCGCCGTTGCCAGGCGACGTGCTCGCTTCTTTTGAGGGTCGTTAATGGTGCGCGTGCTCCTGGATACGCACATCTATCTGTGGGTGCTTCAAGACGATCCGCAACTGAGCCACATCGCCCGCGGCCTGATAACCGAGGCCGACGAGGTTTTCGTCAGTAGCGCGTCGATTTGGGAAGCGTCGATTAAAGCGGGGCTGGGGAAGCTCGACGCGGATCCGAAGATGCTGGTAGCGGAGATCGAGGGCAGCGGCTTTCGTGAACTGCCGGTGCTTGGAAAACATGCGGTGTTGGTTCGCGACCTGCCGGACATTCATCGAGACCCCTTCGACAGACTGCTGGTGGCACAAGCCATGTCGGAACCGCTGATCCTGCTGACGGCCAATGGCCGCCTATCGGCTTACTCCAAGCTGGTCATGACAGTTTGAAAATCGGGCGACGCTAAGGTGGCAGACTTAACCCTGGCACTCGCCTGCGGGCCGCGATCAAGGTGCTATTCAACTCTGCGGAGTCGTGAAAGCGACCGACCGGAGCGGAGATCGACGACGCGGTGATTCGACTGCACCAGGAGGCAGCGGATACGATGGAGGCCTCTCTGGCCGCCGATATAGACCGGAACTGTGAACTCGTCCTTACAACGTATCTGGAAGCGATCGACGACGAAAAGGCACAGCTGAACGTAACACGCCCGCTTTCCCCTCCAGCCTTGGCATCGCTGCAGCAAAGGCTGAGGCTCGAATATACGCCTGATGCAAGCGCAACCGAGCATCACACGTTCTCAGTGCGCAGAGCTCAGGTCGTATCAACAATTTGAAGGTTGGCGACAAGACGCTACGGCAACACAGCGGGACCATGGGCCGTCCCAACGCGATGCGCTACATCATCGCAAACAACGAGCTAATCTCGACCTGGCAGATCCGCAACATCCACAACGGCCGTGCTGTAGCACAGCGTCGGTGAGGGGGCGTGTCGCCACCGTCATGTGAATGTGGCGATCGCCGACGCGCGAACCACGTCGCCCGACTTCCTGGATCTTCCGGCTGAACTGACGGCGCTCCTCGTGTGGCATGCAGGAGCAGGGAACATGCATCCCATCGATATCCTTATCGGTATCGGTGGCAATCCGGCTCCCACACTGCTGCTTCCCTATCTCGACCAGCGGGTGGCCGTCAAGGTGCGCGTGAGCTGTCCTCGCTCGGGCACACAGTTCTCACCGCAGCCGGACATGGTCTTTCCGGTCTGGTAGAGGTCGACGGGTGCAAAGGCGGTGCACCGAGTGGCGAGACGTGGGGGCTCGACTCATTGGCGTCGGGTTGCAGGGGCGGCGGCTTGATCAAGATCAAGCGTGCGCGCGCTAAGTCTAAGTCCTCCAACATCAAGCGGTGTCGTGCACCCGGACCCTAACGCCCCGAACTGGGTGAGCGATGCGCTATTGAAGTGGTGGCACCACACCTAGCTTTTCGGCGAGCATCCTCTCGTAGGCACCGAAATGCAGATCGACCTCTTCCTGCGTCACCAAGGTTACGAGGATATTGATGTGGGCGGGTTGCAGGCCAAGGACGGTCGCGATCGCCGCTTCGAGTTGGAGCGCGCATAAGCGGTCGTCGGCGAACGTGCTGCCAACCGAGACCTCGTAAGTGGCTTCCTTTCGCGCCACGACTTCGACTATGCGCGCACGCGCGCTCATGTTGTTGTCGATCGCAAGCCGAATGACCTGGACCGCCGTACGCATCGTCTCAGTCGGGAAGCCCTTCGTCGAGCGCAGCCGGATACGGTGCCGGCCAAGGGTCAGCCAATCGTATTCGAATTCCATAATGTCATCGCAAGGGCCGTCAGGAACGTTGAGAAAAGATATGATGCGCCCGTCCGATTTCAAGAGCAGAAAACTCGCAACATCCCCTTGAAATTTCGGCGCGAGATCCTATCTTAAATTTCGCTCAGGCAGTCGCGCAGCAGTTCGGCGCGCTGCGTGTTTCGATTTGTTTGCCCGCAGCACGGCAGATGGACTGGAGCGCGTAGGCCCGTTCGTCTTCCTGCTGGTTCCAAGGAGGAAATGATCATGAGCGATCTCTATTCCGGGACCGACCTGTTCAGCGAGCTCGATCGCCTGCAACGGCAGATGGCGAGCATGTTCGGTGGTTTCCCTTCCAGCATCCGTTCTGGGCGTTTCGGCGCCTTCCCGCAAATCAATATCGGCTCGACCGACGACTCAATCGAGGTCGTTGCGTTTGCGCCCGGAGTCGATCCGAAGAGTCTGGACGTGTCAATTGACAAGGGTCTATTGAGCATCAGCGGAGAGCGCGCGGCGGCGCAACCCGCGACCGACGGTGAAGAAATGCGCACCTATGCGCAGGAACGATTCGTAGGTTCTTTTCGACGCGTCATTGAGCTACCGGAGCATGCGGACCCCGACAAAGTTACTGCGCAATACACCAATGGCTGCCTGACGGTGAGCATTGGCAAGCGGGAGGCATCCAAGCCACGAGCTATTACCGTTCAATGAAACGTCAGAGTCGAAGGAGGACATCATGAACGCCACAACAGAGCTTGCCAGGAAAGGCGAAAGCGCGGTCGCCGGCAGGGAGGGGGAGCCGTCCGAGCGTCGGATCACCATCACGCCGCCGGTCGATATCTTTGAAAATAGCCAGGGCGTCGTCTTGTGGGCGGATTTGCCCGGCGTAACGAAGGATCGGCTCGACGTGAAGGTCCACGACGGTAATCTGTTCATCGAAGCCGAGGCGGTGGTGCCGACTCCGGCCGGGCTGCGCCTGCAGCACGCCGAGATCCGCCAGCCCCACTTCGCGCGAGCGTTCTCGCTCGGGTCCGACCTGGATGCTTCGAAGATCGATGCCAATCTGAGGGACGGCGTGCTGCAGCTGACAATACCGCGTCGGGACGAAGCCCGCCCCCGCCGGATCGAAGTGCGTACAGGCTGAGTCGGCAAGCGGGTAAAGCCGCGGGAGACCTCGAAGTGGCGGTCCAAGAGGCCGCCACCCGCGGTTTAGTCGTTTGCTGATGAAATCCGCAGGAGCAAACCGTGAATACCGATCCAAGGAAATGGAACCCGTTCAAGTTCCTGCGCGGGTCGACGCGCAAGTCCGATGCGGACGCGGAGCATTCGCCGGGCGGTGAACAGTCGCGCTCGACGTGGCCTGACATGCCTCGATTCTTCTCGCGCGATCCGTGGCGCGCCGTCGAAGAATTTTTTCAGGACCCCTTTGCCGGACGCGGGGCGCTGGAAAGATGGTTTGGCGACTTCAGCTCATCGCGCTTCCAGCCGCGTATCGACGTGGTCGACGAAGGGAAAATACTGCGCGTGACGGCTGAGTTGCCCGGAATGGAGCGCGAGGACGTGAGCGTAAGCGTCGAGGATGGCGCGCTCGTCTTGCGCGGCGAGAAGAAACAGGATGTCCGTAGCGAAGAGGACGGCTGCTATCGGCTGGAGCGAGCCTATGGGCGCTTTACACGGACCATCCCGATGCCGGAAGACGCCGAGCCCGATCGCGCCCTGGCCAAATTCGACCACGGCATACTTACGTTGACCGTGCCGAAGTCGGTGTCGGCGCGTTCCGCGAGTCGCACGATCGATATTGGCTAGCGTGACCGGGTAGTGCGATGCCCGTAGCATGTTCATCGGCAAGTGGGGCCGTTAGCTCAGCTGGTAGAGCAGCGGACTTTTAATCCGTTGGTCACTGGTTCGAACCCAGTACGGCTCATGAGATATCCCGACGCAATGCCGCTGCCGCAGGTGTCGCACTGTCTGATTTCTTGGTAGCGTGCCGACCGATTGGCTGAGTCGATGGAGGCGATCAGCTCGCTGAAATGGGCGCGTTATGACAAGTACGGGCCGCCCGTAATCCTCGACGCGTACTGGACAGCATCGTTGCTCGTGCCTGCTTGAATGTTACACCAAAACTCCTGGTGACAGGCGCCGAGAAGGCGGGCGGCCAGATAGCGGGGAACATGACTGGCCAGCCAAAACCGGCAACCATCAAAGAATACTTTCATTGCCGGCCGCGCGGCGCGCATCGTACCTGAGCGAATGAAAGCCAATGCGTCTTCGACGGCTGGGCTGCCAATCGCTTCCCGCATGAGGAATTCGTCGCTCACCGACAGTTGCGAAAACTTGAGGTAATCCAGGCCGAGCACGCCGGATGGGAGCTTGGGCGACGGCGCGCCTGGCGCCCGAGGATCTCTGGGCATATCACTCAGATCAGGCACGCATCGAGCAATGCATTACGTTATAAAACATGTCCACCTGGAGCGGCTCCTCGCATGTCCATGCTTATCGCGCAGCGTTGGCCCCGTCATCCGTTGGGTGGATCGATCTCGCTTGCCGCGGGTTCATGGGTCTCGTGAGCGCAGAAAAGCCGAGCCGGCGCAGGGCGGTGTTCGCCTGTGCCATAAAGGCCTCGGGCCAAGTTCCGCAGAGAAACTCGAAGGCGGGTCGGGCCTCTTCTAGCAGCGAGGAGAGCACATCATTGCATGCAGCTCCCGATGGCACGGAATTCATCGAGTCGCCGAAGAGAACTTGCTGGACGAGGGCGACGCCGCCGCGCTCAGCCACAAAAGAAATCGCAGGATAAAAGCGCGGATCTTCGACGATGGCTTGGCCGTACGTCTCGGCCAAGGCAATCAAAATTGCCATGTCCATGCGCGACGGCGTCGCGGGAATATAGATGTGACTTGACGCATAACCGCGTTGCATCGAGGTTTGACGCATAAGCGTCACGACATTCTCAAGTTCCGAAACGATACGCGCGACGGCGCCATCGGGCATCGCCTCGCTAGCGCGAGCGCCCGAGCTCGCGTGGTTCGTCGAGTCATTCGGTTTGCAGGTCCCTTTCATCATGTCATGCTCCAGGGCGAGTCATTGACCAGTCATCAGGTGTCGAATGATCAAGGCCGGGTCGGCGATGTCGAGGATCAGGCGACGGAAAATACGCCTACGCATATGCTCTTCGTCAAGCACCCACGGCGCACCTTTTTCGCTTAGATAACGAGCGAGGGCATCTTCGAGATTCGCGTCGTCGGGTAGATCGAGCCGGCGCGCCAGGAGCGCCGCAATGACATCGTCGAGTTCGACTTCGAGCGGCTTGGAATCAATGCGAAGTTCGAGTTTCATGTCAGCTTGCTAAGAAGCAGCGCCGCACGACGGAGTAAAATGCGGCGCCCGCAAATGAACCAATTGCACCTGTCATCAATACAACAGGCACTTCGAGCAACCCGCTGCCGCTTAATACTCGAATTCCCGTGCGGGCGTCTGCGTCGGCTTATCGTCTTTCGGCGCTTCGGCAACGGTGGCATCGGTTGTGAGAATCAACCCCGCAATCGATGCGGCGTTCTGCAGCGCGGTACGTGTGACCTTGGTCGGATCGACGACGCCCGCCTCAACAAGATCGCCGTATTCGCCGAGGGCTGCGTTGTAGCCAAAGTTGCCGTGGCCTTCGACCACTTTTGCGATGACCACCGAAGGCTCGTCGCCCGCATTCGCGGCGATGATGCGCAGCGGCGCCTCGAGCGCGTGCAGTACGATCTTAATGCCCGCGTCCTGATCGCTGTTGGCGCCTTTCAGTCCCGTCACCGCTTCCCGCGCGCGCAGCAGCGCCACCCCACCGCCGGGCACGATGCCTTCCTCGACTGCGGCACGTGTAGCGTGCAGCGCGTCGTCCACGCGGTCTTTCTTCTCCTTCATTTCGACCTCGGTGGCCGCGCCGACCTTGATGACGGCCACGCCGCCGGCGAGTTTCGCGACACGCTCCTGCAGCTTCTCGCGGTCGTAGTCGCTTGTCGTTTCCTCGATCTGCGCACGAATGGACTTCACGCGTGCCGCGATGCGCTCTTCGTCGCCCGCGCCATCGATGATGATCGTGTCGTCCTTGCGGACTTCAATGCGCTTCGCTCGTCCGAGATCTTCAAGGGCTGCCTTCTGCAGTTGCTTGCCGGTTTCTTCGGAGATGACCGTCGCGCCCGTCAGGGTTGCGATGTCCTCGAGCATGGCTTTGCGCCGGTCACCGAAACCTGGCGCTTTGACGGCAGCGACCTTGAGGATGCCGCGCATGGCATTAACGACCAATGTCGCCAGCGCTTCGCCCTCGATGTCCTCAGCGACAATCAGCAGTGGCTTCCCAGCCTTTGAGGTTGCTTCAAGCACTGGCAACAGATCTCGGATGTTCGAGATCTTCTTGTCGTGCAGCAAAATCAGCGCATCGTCGAGATAGGCAGCCTGCTTGTCGGGATCGTTAATGAAGTAGGGGCTGATGTAGCCACGGTCGAACTGCATGCCCTCGACAACATCCAACTCGTTCTCGAGCGACTTGCCGTCTTCGACGGTAATCACGCCTTCCTTGCCCACTTTTTCCATCGCCTGTGCGATGATCGTCCCGATCGCCTCGTCGGCGTTCGCGGAGATCGAGCCGACCTGGACAATCTCACGGCTTGTCGAAATCGGCTTCGACAGCGTGCGCAGCTCGTCGAGTAAGGCCGCGACGGCCTTGTCGATGCCGCGCTTGAGATCCATCGGATTCATGCCGGCGGCGACATGTTTCATGCCTTCCTGGACGATCGCTTGTGCGAGAACGGTGGCCGTCGTGGTGCCGTCGCCGGCCACGTCTCCCGTCTTCGAAGCGACCTGCTTGACGATCTGTGCTCCCATATTCTCGAATCGGTCCTTGAGTTCGATCTCCTTGGCGACTGACACCCCATCCTTCGTGATGGTCGGCGCGCCGAAGCTGCGTTCGATCAGGACGTTTCGGCCTTTGGGCCCAAGGGTAACCTTCACGGCATCGGCCAGCACATTGACGCCCTTGACGATGCGGGCACGGGCGGTGTCGTGGAATTTGACCTCTTTTGCGCTCATGTTATTGCTCCGGAGTTTGTGTTGACCAGCGTGTCGCGATCTACCGATGCATTGGCTGGTCGCACTACCGGCGTCACCAGTCGAGTCTCGGGATTCGATTAAAGTTCAGGCAGCCTTGCGCGCCGGACCGGCGTCAGCCTCGAGAACGCCCATGACGTCCTCCTCGCGCATGACAAGCAACTCCTCGCCATCGACCTTGACGGTCTGGCCCGCGTATTTGCCGAATAGAACCTGGTCACCGACCTGTAGCTGGAGCGGGCGCAGCGTGCCGTCCTGCAGCAGCCGGCCGTTGCCGACTGCGACGACTTCGCCTTGTTCTGGTTTTTCTGCTGCTGAATCGGGAATTACGATGCCCGAAGCTGTCGTCCGTTGCGTTTCGATTCGCTTGACGATAACCCGGTCGTAGAGGGGACGAATATGCATTTCCAGCTCCTGAGCGATTAAAGGATCACCAATAAGGGAATCCGGCCGCACGATTGCGACACGCTGAGTGCCGCCGTGCGGCCGAGCCAAGCGCGGCGAAAAGCGAAATAAGGGTGGGCGTTTTTCGATTCAAGGGGTGGCGAAAGCTCGATTTGTAACTTTTTGTATCAGAACGGCAGCAGGATACGATGCATTCGGCCGAGCCGATAAATGGTGCGCCCCCGGTGGTCGCGCCGACGAGATATAGGCGCAGCAGGACACGGGGGCCGACGTCCGCCATCAGCATTCAATGTGTCGTCGGGTTCGTTGAGCGCGCGCCACAAACCAGACTGCACAGGTCAAAAAATCCAGCGTAGATAGCCTCGGCGCGAAGCGAGTTGCATTAAGCTTTTGCGCCCGCTCTCGTCATCGTCTCGCGGTGCCCTGTTGCTCGCGTCTGCCTCGTAGAAACCGAACGCCTGCCGGCAGGCGAGCGCCTCTGCCGCGCTTGCGCCTATAACGTTGCAACTGCGCTGCTCAGCACGCTCCACGTCCCACGCGCCGAGTTGCCAGGCTGCGTCAAGCACCAGCAAATCCACCGTCTCGACGCTTCGCCACTGAAAATTCAGCGTGATGGTCGATGGAGGAACAGGACGTGAAGGAATATCAACGCTAGCAAGACGAGGGGCGTCGCACGCCGGAATCCGTGCCAATGGAGTAACACGATCAGCGGCGTATTAATGTGTGCCGCAGCGGTGACGGTGACGGCAAAGAGCGGCAGCCGCACCGCGTTTATCTGCTCTTGAAGCTGGTCGAAAAGGTCCATGAAGCCTTCCTAGTTGAGAACTGCAGGGCCCTTGGATGTGGTTCGTTGCTATTTTATGTAGTGCACGCACGCAATGCTTAGCAGTTGAACACAACTTGACATAGAGGAATTTCGGGGCAGACGGCGCTTGGCCTCTATCGTTTGTCGCATGACAATGTGCCGATCAGGGGCCGGGTCCCGGTGTGGCCAGTTTGAGACGACTAACGATCGCGTCGTGCGGACCATCATTTGACAGCTTCTGGCTCAATAGCAGATATAGTTCCGGAACTTATGACCCAACGTGGCATAGAGTCGCCACGTTGAAAGAGTAAAGCGCCGCAGACAGGCATGAAACACCTTATGAGACGACTGCTCCTCCGAGGACTCTGCCAACGCCGAATGTAAAGGCGGCTGCCGCCAGACCAACGAGTATTTGCCGAACCGCTGAAAATCCAGCACTGCGACCGTTGAACACTGAGGTGAAGAACTCCGATGGCCGCCAGTGCAGCATGCTGAAACCGATGCATTCGACGATTGCCGTTTCACCTGTCGACCAAAGGAACGGCATGGCGGGGAGAATGGCGCTGATGGAAAACAGGCAAAACGAGACGCCGGCAGCGGACCACGGATTGCCGCCTAGCTCAGCCGGGTCAAGTACCAGTTCCTCGCGCACCAGCGCGTCTAATGCCTCGTCCTAATCCTGCATGATTTGCGAGGCGACACGCTTGGCCTCTTCCGCGCTCAACCCTTTCGCTTTGTAGATGAGTGCAAGCTCGTGCTCTTCTGATTCAGGGCATGGTGCATGCCTGCACGAATTGCGAAACAGACGGCCGCGTCGTCCCTAGCATTTTAGTTTTGATGTGTGCGCCAAGCTGACCGCTCGTGGCGGCGCATACCTTGCCATAATCGTTCCAGGCAATCCGGACGTGGAGAATGACGCGGCGGCAACTGCTCTGGCCAGGATGGCCATTGATCGGTCGAGAAAGTCTACCGTGCCACTTCGCACCGGACGCGGGTCGTTGCTGGGCAGGCGAGCATGCGGGGCGCAGGAAGATCGTCCTATCCAACGCAAACGGATGGTGCGACATTGCGCTCAGCATTCTAAACATATCCCGCCCGATGCGCCGCAGCCAAGTGGCGCACGCGAGCCGCGATTACATCATCAGCCAATCATGCTCAGAATCGACGAAGTCATCAACAGCGAAGCATTCCCGGATCGATGCGATGTCGTGGTTATAGGCGGCGGCATCGTCGGCGTCAGCACGGCGTATGAACTCGCGCGAAGCGGGATATCGGTGACACTTATAGAGAAGGGCATCATCGGCGGGGAGCAATCGGGACGGAACTGGGGCTGGGTGCGTCAGCAGAATCGTGACCTGCACGAATTGCCGCTCGCCATGCACAGCCTCAAACGCTGGGGCGAACTCAGCGCCGAACTCGGCGACGACATCGGCTTTCGCAAGAGCGGCATTCTCTACGGCACGGAGCAGGAGGCGGATGTCGAGCGCTGGAAAGCGTGGCTCGCCCAGGCGCGTGATGTTGGCTTCCGCAGCGACATTCTCTCGGCACGCGAACTCGAAGCGCGCGTCCCGACGTCAAAGGCGCGCTGGGTCGGCGGTCTGTGGTCGGCCACGGACGGCCGTGCGGAACCCTCCAAGGCGGCGCCAGCCATCGCACGCGGCGCGCAGAAGTCCGGCGCGAGGGTGCTCCAGAATTGCGCCGCTCGAGGTCTTGATATGAGCGGCGGAAGGGTGTCCGGGGTATGGACGGAACGCGGGCGTATCGCGGCAGATTCCGTGGTACTCGCGGGCGGCGCCTGGAGCGCGCTGTTTTGCCAGCACCACGGCATCGATCTGCCAGCCATTAACGTGGTAGGCACAGCGCTGCGCACAGCGGAAGCGCCAGGCGTCATCGAAGGCTGTTTCTCCGGACCGGGCTTTGCGCTCAGACGGCGTCTGGACGGCGGCTACACGATTGCCGTTCCCGGCTATGGCCGGGTTGAGCTCGCGCCGCAGAACCTGCGCCATTCAGTAAAATTCCGCACTATGTTCCGCAGCAAGCTCAACAAGAAGCTGAAGATCCGCGTGGGTTCCAGCTTTTTTAACGGACCGGAGGCAAGCGCCGCCTGGAACGACGGTGATAAGACGCCGTTCGAGAAATGCCGCATTCTGGATCCCCGGCCGGATACCGAATGGCTCTCGCGCGCCGTTCGAAACATCGCAGGCGTGTTTCCCGAACTGGCGAACGTGCGGATCGCCCATGCGTGGGCTGGCGCCATCGACACAACGCCCGACTTGGTGCCGATCATCTCTAAAGTTGCGGCGAAGCCGGGACTCGTCATCGCCTCCGGTTTTAGCGGACATGGTTTCGGACTGGGACCGGGTGCGGGATTGCTGACGAGCCAGCTCGTGACGAACGAAGCGCCGCAGTTCGATCTTGGACCCTACAAACTCGAGCGGTTTAGCGACGGCACAGCGCTGCATCGCCCTGAAATGATGTAAGAAGACCGCCATGGGTTCGTCCGGCGGCTTCCAGTTTAGATTGTAGGTCCTAAGTTCAATTGTCGCTTTCTGCCAAGTAGAGATGTCGCATTTTGCCGTACGTTCGTGGCCAGACAAGCGTTTCAGGAGCGCGGGCCATAAACATGACTGGGACCAAGACGATGTCGATGTGCGAACTGGACCGACTCAGAGTGATTCAGGCCGTGGCCGAGCGCCAACTCAAGCCAGGCCGTGCCGCCGAAAGGCTGGGCTTGAGCGTGCGGCAGATCGAGAGGCTCGTATGGCGTTATCGGGCAGACGGCGCGCACGGTCTGGTCTCGGGCAAGCGCGCACGCGCGAGTAATCATCGGCTGCCGGACAGCGTGGCGCAGCGTGCAGTTGCGCCGTGAGCGCTACGTCGATTTTGGTCCGACGCTTGCGCCGACGGCTCCGTCGTATGCAGCTGTACGAGAAGGACGCCTCGGGGCGAGTCTGTGACGAGGGCGCGTTGAGGCCGCGTCTTTCGCGCGCAAGCTGCCACCGGTTTTTAGAGGGCCCGGGGCGCCAGCGGAGGCGAGCGTGTTTCTGTGTTACCTGATCGATCCGAGCACTCGTTCAGTACAGAAGGTGAGCGACGGCTTTGACCGCGCAGCCGAATTGACGGAAAGCCGCGCGCCAGAACTCATCTCCCCTCTGGGCCGACTTAAACGAAGCTGACTCGACGGTCGACATTGCATACTCGCCAGATGCCGACCTACGACCGTCCTTCCGGATGCGGCTCTCATACCGCGGCCAACTCATCGATAAAGTCGTAAGAGGAAGGGGAGTGCTCATTGCCTGCGGCGCAGTGCCCCCTGAGATCAAGCGGCAGATAGAGACGCCAGATGCACTTTTGCAAGTCGTGGAGTACCTGAGCGGCGACACGACGTCCGCCCATACGTGGCTCAAGAAGGGTATGCCTACAACGCGCGCGCCCGCTAGACGCACCGACGCGGACACCCGTTCGCGTCGAAGCCGCGACGTCGCGGTGTGACGGAAACGACAGGGCACGAATCATTGACGCCTGTTCGCCGAGTGTGTGTGCGACGCGCGCTCGTCGCCCGAGGCGGAACTCACTGACATGCTCTGTTCCAAGCTACGGGTTGCGAGTACGCCAACTCTTTGCGCGTACGGTAGGCACCAAGTTTGCGCTTCGCTAGGAGAGATATTCGTCAGAAGCAAATCATGAGAGCAACGATTTGGGGTCGTACAAGGCTGCCCGAAGGGCATGAAGAGGTCCATCGTTTTGCATTCGAATTGCAAGATGGAAGCGCAGCACCGCCCATCCGAGAATCTGTTTCGCTACGGACTGCGCGTGTTGTCGTCGCACATCTGCAAGACGGCAACGCTCTGATCCAAATGTTCCGAGCGATCGTAAGTAGCGTGCCGGCAAAGGACGATGAGCTAATCGGCCAGACCTTCGAGGACGATTTCATCGAGAATGGGCCGAGCGATCGGGTAAGTGACTCGGCGCACTGGTTGAACGCCGAGCGTTGACCATCCATTCTTGGCAGCCATCAACTTGGCCAGGGCGGCGAGCCCGACGCCCGCTGGGTCCTCGCGAATCAGTAATCACTGGCCGGGGCCATCAATCGCCTAGTGTCGGCATCGACACCACCGGCCGTTTTGCGCGCTTAGTGGAAGATAAGATACAGAATTACGAGCACTATGACAGGCACGCCAAGCAGCCAGCCGAGTAGATATGGCATAGGTCCTCCCTCTGATTATCTGTCCTCGCGGCTAAGGAGCCGAGGGTAGAGCCGAGCGCCCGCGCGCTCGAGCGAGCGCGCGGGCTGTTGTGGGCGACCGTTACGGATGGCTCTTCTTCACTTGTTCCTTTGCATCGCCGTATTGCTTACGGGCCTCGCCCGCCCCCTGCTGGACCTGCCCTTTCACCTGTTGGGTGGTGTCGCCAGTCATCTTCCCGACGCCCTCGTTGATCTTTCCTTTCGCCTTTTCCGCGGTGCCCTTCACTTGGTCCTTGTTCATGGCTAGCCTCCGTTCATTGAGTGTGGAGAAGTCCACGCGATCGCTGGCGCAAAGATCGGACCAGCCGCCAGCGATTCCAGTCGTGGCCGAACGCAACGTGGACTTTGCTGCGGTCCGACAACGGCAATGTTGAAGCGGTGGGAAGGTTAGATTAGCTGCCGGTCGACAGTGCGGGGCTGATTCCGCGCCCACTCAGCAAATCGTCAACTGCTGTCGCAGCGGGGCAACAGCATCGGGGAACATCGATTGTGAAGGAATACCCGAGGGCCGAAGGACTTGGCAACAGCGGCAAATTCGGCCCGAAAGCGGTCACACGACTCGCTTGAGAGTTCGTTGCTTATCGACTTCGGGCGGGAGGGAAGCATGCAACTGTTTCGCGAAACTAGGCCATTTTTTTTCGCACGAGCGGTTGGAGACCATCGAACGGCATAGACTGCTTAGTGGAAGGTTCCAAGACAAAGGACTGCTATGGCCATCAACGTAGAGGATGTGTCCGCCCGCTTGTCTTCCCGAGGCATCGAGCTGCTTGATCCATACGCCGGCTGGAGCGTGCGTCATACGATGAAATGCCGAATTTGCAGCGACGTCTTTCAGGCCTCGCCTGCGACGATGTTGTTCGGTAGACGCGATGTCGTTGGATGCAAAGAATGCGCAGGACACGCGGATCTGCGAAGAGCGACGTTCACGGCCGGATACGGCGGATCGGGTTCGGTCAGCGAGAAGGCTTGCCGGTCGTCCTTGGTCTTATCTTCATCTACGGACGTTTCAGGTGATCCGCCAATGGCAGACTCATCGGTACAGGAGTTCGATTCGCGGCCGGGCTCGGATGAGGCCGCAACTCTGGAGCAGGTCCCATCGCACGCAACTTCGGTGGCGGGAATTGGCATCGCGGCGATCGCTCAGGAAATTGGCGTGACGAAGGACACGCTACGTGTTTGGGAGCGCCGTTACGGCTCTCCGCGGCCGATGCGCACGCCCGGCGGCGAACGCCTTTACTCGCAGGACCAGGTGACGCAGTTGCGGCTCGTCAAGCGCCTGCTTGACGCAGGGCATCGGCCTAGCGAGGTGCTCGGGCAACCGATGGACATGCTTCAGCACCTGGCGCAGAGCTCCGGCGTGGGACGGGACGAGCCGGACGCCGAACTCGATCGTCTGATCTCGCTGTTGCGCGCGAGCGTCCACGACGACTTACGCATCGCGCTGCTGAAGCGGGCGACGCGCGACGGACTCGAGCGTTTCGTGCTGGACGTCGCGGCGCCGCTGTCGGAGCGTGTCGGCAACGCGTGGACCGCTGGCACCTTGCAGGTATACCACGAACATCTGTTCAGCGAGATACTCCAGTCGACGATGCGAAACCTGATGCGCCCGCTCTCGGACGCGCTGCGCGGTCGCTGCAGCCGTCCGCGCGTGTTGCTGACGACGCTCTCCGGCGAAGGGCACGGTCTCGGTATTTTGATGGCCGAAGCAATGTTCACGCTCTCCGAATGCGAATGCGTTCCGCTAGGCTTGCAGACGCCGCTGCACGATGTCGTCGATGCGGCGGCGGCGCATAAGATCGATATCGTGGCGCTGTCATTCAGCGCGTCGCTGCCCGCGCAATCCGTCGCGAACGCTCTGACCGATCTGCGCGACCTGCTGCCGCCACACATACGACTTTGGGTCGGCGGAAGCAGCCCAGCGCTGCGCCGCAAGGTTCACGACGGCGTGCTTCACGTGCCGGGATTGACCTCGATCGATGAAGCTGTCGAGGAATGGCGTCAATCGGCAGTTCGCTGATAGAAGACGCTTACCTCAATGACGTGTACCGCAATGGTACGACTGAATTATGAAGGAGAAGCTTTGCGCGGGGTGCTGACCCGTAAGCAGTGGGAATTAGGCGCTGCAAACGAGCGACAGCCAGGTTGTGGCGGTGACGAGCACTTCCGAATCAGCTAGCGTCCAGAAGCGCGAACCCAAAGCAACGCGTTTGGTCGTTGAGGGTTTCGCGCGAACGTCCGCCAAACGAACTGCTGTGCCCGGGTCTGCGGCCTGGATGACCGAAACACTCGGTTAGCCGCCGTCAAAGCCCCGACGCGCGACCGACCGTAGAGGGTCGGGTCCGGAAGTTCGGGCCGAGGTCGCCGGAGATGCGGGGCGCTCGTACTCCAATCTGCGGCAACCGGCCACAAGCAGTCATCGATCGGTCCGTCAACCCCGTCATTTGAAGGTCTCTTGATTAGCAGTGAGCTGCCGCTGGGCTAATGGCGCATGCGTCGAAGGTAAATAAGCGATTCACGGGGCCGCTGTGGCTTCATGATTGAGGTTTGGGGTAGCGTGCCCGGTTGCCTATTTGAGCGGTTCGCTGTACCTTTCGCTAAACTCACCGCCAGGCACTGCCGACCTGTATGTAAAACGCGTTTTGGTCCTTGCTGTGGGCGTCATCGATACCAATGGACACCCCTAGCTTGCGTGCGATCAGGTAACGGAACCCAGCGCCGACACTTGTGACGTTCTGTGCCTGCGAAAAGCTTTCCAGTCTTCCATACGCCTTGCCAAGCCCTGTGAAGCCTAGCAGCGACCATCGCGGCGTCACGTCCCATCGCAACTCGACTTCAGTCGAGATGGCGTTGCGGTCCTGGTATCGTCCCTTCTGAACGCCGCGCAGGTCGACATACGGCTGTGCGTAGAACGGAATGTCTCCCGTCGAGAACTTCGTCTCGACACGAAGGCCTAGGATCAGCGCATGCATCAGCGGAAACCATTTGAAGCCGCGCGCGGCGTAGACATCGTAGTTCTGGGTGCCGCCGAAGCCGATTCGGGCGAACTGGGCTTCGAATTCCGCGAAGCTGCCGGAGCCCGGGTAGAAGATGTTGTCGCGCGAATCGTAGTCCAAAATCAGGCTGCCGGCGCCGATGCGCTGGTTCCTCTCGAACTTGGAAACGCTGTCCGGTACGTTGCCGCCTGTGAAACTGGACGTCGAGTCGAAGAAGACATAGCGCACACCGCCATACCAGCGGCTGTTTCCAAGCCGTAGCAGGAACTGCTGAAGCAGCGCATCGTCGGCCACGGCACGCGCGGCCTCGCGGCTGTCGTCCCATGCGATGACCACGTTCTCGCCGATCGTCCTGATGTCGCCGGCACGCGGCACGAGCAGCACCGGCCGCCCAACGCCCATCACGACGTCCTCGACAAAGTGGCGGGCGACGAATGCTGCCGGATCGTCGGGATCGTCCTGTCCGAGCACGATCACATCGGCGTGACGGCCATGCAGCGTGGCGGCATCGAGCAGGTGGTGAACCACGTCCTGGCAGACCAGATAGAGCCCGATGACGTGAGCATAGAAACGGCGCGCTATTTCCGACGCGAATTGCGTTCGCTTTTCGCAACGCCAGCTGTTGTCCAGATGGACGAGAATGATTTTGCAGTTTATGACGTCAGCTCCTTGGAAGACTTGCTGCTGTGCTCGACGGCATGCGCAGGGGTGCCGCTCGCGGATGAACGTCAGTGAGACATCAGCACCGGCACGGTCATCGACGCAAGGAAGGTCCGGGTGGAGCCACCGAGCACGAGCTCATGCCAGCGCGCATGTCCATAGCCGCCCATGACCACGAGATCGGCATGAAGACTTGCGGCCCACGAAAGCAGCAGTTCGCCCGCGGACACGTCCGGCGCAAGGTCTTCTGACGAGACTTCGGCTTCGATGCCGTGCCGGGCGATGCAGGCTGCGATATCCGGGCCAGGGATGCGGTCGTCGCGCACTTCGCCTCGGACGTAGCGATGCTGAGGATCAAGACCTGTCCGGCTGCCTTGAGAAGCGGGAGCGCGTCGTGCACGGTGCGGGTGGCTTCACGGCTGCCGTCCCAGGCGATCATCGGATGGTTCCCGACCTGGGAAGAATCCTGTGTACGGGAGGAGCACGACCGGCCGCCCCGAGTAGAGAATGACGGTCTCGGGAAAATGATCCCCGATGTAAGACCGTAAGACTCAGGATGGGTCGGATCGTCCTGGCTCACGATCACGAGATCCGCGCAGCGGGCAAAATGCGGTAGCGCATGGTTGGCCCACTCCCGCGCTTCGATGGCGTGATGATTTTGGTTTTGGGCAGTTTGGCCGCCTTGGCCGACCAATCCACGCGAATATGCGTTACTAACGCATTTGCTCGCGACTCATTGCCGCCGCCTCGGCTACTTGATGCCACTCGGGGGCGCCTCCCTGAGTAGCTTTATGCGTTGGACTACCGCCCGCGGCCTCGTCCGCGCCCTCGCGAGTAAAACTCGTACAAGCGGCGGTATGAGTTTTCGAAGCGCGGCCCCCCGGCCCTGGGGGCCGCCCAGCGGGTCCGCTACCTGGAGGATTTTTAGGTTAGAGCCTCAATATGCAGCGACCTGCCACATTAGAGCGGCCATGCTTTTTATAAGCTTCTAGGCAGAGCATCGCCCTGACCGAATGGTGCTCTCACTTTGGAGCGGAATCATGTTTGCGCAAATTCTTTTCTTTCTGCTCGTTCTCTGCTTCTGGCTGTTGCGCTCGATCTTCCTCAACACCATACAGACGCTAGACTTAAAATCCGCTTGCGATCTACGCTGGACAACAACTCACGCACAGAGATCGAACCTCAGGGCAGCACCCACCCGAAGTCGACGCGCGAGTGATCGCCGCGGCGGCCGCGTACAACCAACCGAATTTGGGCGCTTTCTTTGGAGCAAATCATGTCTGCCCTTGCTTTTTTCCTTCTGCTCGCCCTCTGCCTCTGGCTGTTGCCAGTCATCGTGGCCGCCTCATTCACTCACCCCCGCGCCACTGAGTTAGAACGCCAACTTCGGCACCGATGAAAGCGGCGGTTCGCGAGCGGCCTCCCCAAACGACGCCGGGCGCAAGCGCCTATTCAGACGTTGCGGGCCCGTTTATCTGACGCCAAATTTATCGAGTAGAGCCTCCATATGCGTCATTCGACCACGCACATTGCGCGCCCCTGTTTCCTAGTCTTGAATCAGACGGACTGCCGACGCAGCCCATAGCAACAGATGGAGAACTGAGATGTATGCAATCAACTACGGCCAGACTGACACAAGCGGGTCAACATGGAGCAGGGGAGTAGACGCTCCTGGTGCTGCTCGTATCAGTCTCAAAAAGCGGTTAAAGCGTGCAGCGAGCAGGGTGCTGCAAAGAAGTAGCTCGGTCCAAAACGACGCGGCCCGCCAAGCATTTTGACGTTGCGGGCCGTTTTGTCGTAAGCGTGAGCATTAGGATGCCGAATTGAGAGTCGTTTACAAGTGAACGGTCAAACGTAGCTGCGTAGCGGCGATTGATATCAATCAGTGAGTCTGCATCGGGGTGATGGAACGCGCAATCACGATGACCGGCGCACGGCCTGTAAGTCAGCCGGTCTCCGCCTTGGCCCGCTGTTGCCGCACACGATTGAATTGCAACAGGTCGGTCACGTCTGCATCGAAGGCACGCCGCGGCAGCTCGGTGATTACATGCAGCACGTAGTCGTACGGATCGACGCAAGGCCGGTACGTCTGCGCAAATGATGTCTCGGTCGTCTCGCGAATAGATCAACCAACGTGGATGCTTTCTCTTAACGAGTAGGTGTCGCCTTCACCGTCAGAATCACTCGTGCTCCCCAGGGCTAATACGCCAAAATTGTCCAGAAGGATGTGCAGGCTGAAAAGCAGAACCCAGAACGGGAAAACTAGCACGATCCAGTCTACGTGCCGCCCTGCAAAGAACAATGCGACGGCGGAAGCATATCCGGTTATTGCGATCCAGCGCGAAACAAAGCCGGTGCGAAGAGCAAGCGTGTAGGTGGCAATGGTGAATACTGCCGCCATACGGACCGCGTAGACATTCATGATTTCGTAGGCAACCGCTCGCGCGACCGTGAATGTCGCTGAACCGGAAAGTCGGTCGATTTCGATGCCATACGCGGTCACGATTCCCCCCGACGAAAGCGGCGGCGACGAACAAGGTTGCCAAAAACAGGAGGCCGCTTCCCATGAACACTGTGGCAAAGAAGCGATCCTCGCGTTTTCCGAGGCGGTCTCGCAGCACGCCAATGAACCAGAGAAATGCGATACCAGCGAACGGCACCAGATTGACCGAAAGAGACACAGTACCTGAACTCTCTCGAAGCCACGCGCTCGCTTCTATCGGAAGAACGGGAACGGAGTGCCGCAGCAGCAGAAGGCTGATAATCAGTAAAGCAGAAAATATGATGCCGGCGACAGCGGCAGCGCGCGGGGCTCTGAGACGCGAATCAAGATCGATTCGCTGGTGTCCCGAGTTGTTTGCCGATGGATCCATGTTCACCTTCCTTCGTAGCCGGCGCAGACTGCGTGGGTACGTGGTTCGTGCTGCGCGACGCGGCGTTCAACTGAAACTATTACTCCGGGGCCGACTTGCGAACGCGAGATCCGGCCGTCGCGCGTTCGGGTCAGGGGGGAATGTCTCACCACGCGTATCCCATCTTGAATAGCAAGGCCTTGTTGCCGTCCTTTCCGAGTGCGCCCTCAAGGTTGGCGACAATACCCTGATCGGGCTTTAGGATGTACTGCAAGCCCGCGCCCAGGTTTGGGAAACGATTGGCGGAACTCGAGCAGCCGCCCCGGCTCGCACCATACAGGCACGCGATGCCGGCAAACAGCGTCGCTGTCCACCGTTCAGCCAGACGATGGCGCTCCTCGACTTCCACGGAGGACATGTATTTGCCTAAATGCTCGCCCATGGTGTAGCCGCGCAACACGACAGGAGCGAAGGCGGCGGGCGGAGCGTCAACTGTCCACTGATTGCTTGGCGCAACGCGAACACATTCCCGCTCCCGTGGCTCCAGAAGCGCCGGTAGTCGGCCCGATGAACGTTGAAATTGCTGCTTCCCTCTAGGCTCTGCCGATAGGCGATGCTGTTCACGTTGAAGTACCACCCGCGTTTTGGCGCGTCCACGATGTCCCGGGAATCATGGTTAATCACTAGACCCACACCGCCGGCCTTGAAGCCTGTCAGGCCAAGGGTGCTGAGCAGGTCATCGTCCAGCGCCGTCTGGCCCACGATCTGGTAGTTCGTGAAAATTGTCTGTGCACCGATGAACCAGTCGCCCTTAATGCGGTACAGATACCGTCCCACCAGAACACGCAGGTGGTCTTCGGAGTTCAACGGCTTACCCGTACCGAGGAAGTTGTCGTAGTCGTTCTTGACTATTCCGCCAGCGGCAAGGAAAGTAACTCGATGTCGGTCTCCATCGAAGGAAGTCCGGGCGAAGATTGCCCCGACCAGGGAATTCGTCGACGTGTACTGCCCACTCACGCCAAAGAGCGATACCTGCGACTGCGGATCGAACTTTCGCACGTATCCGGCGAGGACGCCAAACGAGGTGCCTAGTTTGGGATTATTCGAGAACGTCGGCAGCAGCAACCAAGGCGAACTCGCTTTGGTAGGTTTTG
>Ga0160459_100255_pt1 | contig 26582 bp, 21 predicted proteins | sample HID1973K_E6MG_FD_108208 | JGI IMG/M metagenome (GOLD analysis project Ga0160459, IMG submission 108208) | Enriched mosquito-associated microbial communities from UW Madison campus, WI, USA - HID1973K_E6 MG | ecosystem: Host-associated > Arthropoda: Insects > Digestive system > Unclassified ... | reverse complement strand
TGTGCCCCCTGTCACAAACCTGCCGAAGCCGACACGCTGATGCGTTGGATCCGTCAGGGCCGGGGCGCGCCGCCACCGGCGCCATTTGCCGCTTGCTGCTCCTTCGTCGCTTTGACGCAAGCTACACAAATGACCCCGGCGCCTGCGCTTCGCTCAACGCCCACCAATGCACGAGGTGGCGGGCATCAGGGATTTATGTAGGCGCCGTCAAAGCGAGGAGCGAGCAGGTGCCGGGAAATCTCTGATGCCCGCCACCGGAGTCAACCACTGGAAGGAAGGAAAAGCGAAAGCCCCGCCGCTCCTTCGCGGAGTGGCGGGGCTTTCGCTGGTGTACTTCTGACCGGTTAGACGCTCGGGGCGATTTCCGGGATGCGCGGCTTGGCGTTGCCGGCGAAGGTGAACTTCGCGTCGTCGCCTTCGCCTTCGACGTCCACTACGACGATGTCGCCGGGGTGGATCTCGCCGAACAGGATCTTCTCGGACAGCTGGTCCTCGATCTCGCGCTGGATGGTGCGGCGCAGCGGCCGGGCACCCATCGCGGGGTCGTAACCGCGGGTGGCCAGGAGTACCTTGGCGGCCGCGGTCAGCTCGATGCCCATGTCCTTGTCCTTGAGCCGCTTCTCGAGGCGGTTCACGAACAGGTCCACGATCTCGATGATCTCGTCCTGCGTCAGCTGCGGGAACACCACGACGTCGTCAACACGGTTCAGGAACTCGGGGCGGAAGTGCTGCTTGAGTTCCTCCGTGACGCGGGCACGCATGCGGTTGTAACCGGTCTGCGTGTCGGTGCCGGACTGGAAGCCGGTGGCGACGCTCTTGGAGATGTCCCGGGTACCGAGGTTGGTGGTCATGATGATCACGGTGTTCTTGAAGTCCACCACGCGGCCCTGGGAGTCGGTCAGGCGGCCGTCTTCCAGGATCTGCAGCAGCGAGTTGAAGAGGTCCGCGTGGGCCTTTTCCACTTCGTCGAACAGCACCACGGAGAACGGACGGCGCCGGACCTTCTCGGTCAGCTGGCCACCCTCTTCGTAGCCCACGTAGCCCGGAGGGGCACCGAAGAGCCGCGAAACGGTGTGCTTCTCGGAGTACTCGGACATGTCCAGGGTGATGAGGGCGTCCTCTTCACCGAACAGGAACTCCGCGAGGGCCTTGGCCAGTTCGGTCTTGCCGACGCCGGTGGGGCCGGCGAAGATGAACGAGCCACCGGGACGCTTGGGGTCCTTGAGCCCTGCACGGGTGCGGCGGATGGCCTGGGACAGTGCCTTGATGGCCTCGTCCTGGCCCACCACGCGCTTGTGCAGTTCGTCTTCCATCTTGAGCAGGCGCGAGGACTCTTCCTCGGTCAGCTTGAAGACGGGGATGCCGGTGGAGTTCGCCAGCACCTCGGCGATGAGATCCTCATCCACCTCGGAGATGTCGTCCATGCCGCCGGACTTCCAGTGGCGCTCCTTCTCCGACCGCTCGGAGATCATCTTTTGCTCCTTGTCGCGGAGCGCTGCGGCGCCTTCGAAGTCCTGGGCGTCGATGGCGGATTCCTTCTCCATCTTCAGCTTGGCGATGCGCTCGTCCATGGCCTTGAGCTCCGGCGGAGCGGTCATGCGGCGGATGCGCAGGCGGGCGCCGGCCTCGTCGATCAGGTCGATGGCCTTGTCCGGCAGGAAGCGGTCCGAAATGTAGCGCTCGGCGAGGCTGGCTGCCGAGGCCAGAGCGCCGTCGGTGATGGTGACGCGGTGGTGTGCCTCGTAGCGGTCACGCAGGCCCTTGAGGATCTCGATGGCGTGCGCCACTGAGGGTTCCTTGACCTGGATCGGCTGGAAGCGGCGCTCAAGGGCGGCGTCCTTCTCGATGTGCTTGCGGTACTCGTCCAGCGTGGTGGCACCGATGGTCTGCAGCTCGCCGCGGGCCAGCATGGGCTTCAGGATCGAGGCCGCATCGATGGCGCCTTCGGCAGCACCGGCACCAACCAGGGTGTGGATCTCATCGATGAACAGGATGATGTCGCCACGGGTGCGGATCTCCTTGAGGACCTTCTTCAGTCGCTCTTCGAAATCACCGCGGTAGCGGGAGCCTGCCACCAGCGAACCGAGGTCCAGGGTGTAAAGCTGCTTGTCCTTGATGGTCTCCGGGACGTCGCCGCGGACGATCGCCTGGGCCAGGCCCTCGACGACGGCCGTCTTACCGACGCCGGGTTCACCAATGAGGACAGGGTTGTTCTTGGTGCGGCGGGAGAGGACCTGCATGACGCGTTCCATCTCCTGCTCGCGCCCGATGACGGGGTCCAGCTTGTTCTCGCGGGCAGCCTGGGTCAGGTTGCGGCCGAACTGGTCCAGGACCACCGAACCTGCAGGGGCGCCTTCGGGCTGGCCGCCGCCGACGCCTGCGCCGGTGGTTTCCTTGCCTTGGTAGCCGGAGAGGAGCTGGATGACCTGCTGGCGGACCCGGTTGAGGTCGGCGCCCAGCTTCACCAGGACCTGGGCGGCTACGCCCTCGCCCTCGCGGATCAGGCCGAGCAGGATGTGCTCGGTGCCGATGTAGTTGTGGCCCAACTGGAGGGCCTCGCGCAGCGAGAGCTCCAGTACCTTCTTGGCGCGGGGGGTGAAGGGGATGTGACCGGAGGGAGCCTGCTGGCCCTGGCCGATGATCTCCTGCACCTGCTCGCGAACGCCGTCGAGCGAAATGCTCAAAGACTCAAGAGCTTTGGCGGCAACGCCTTCACCTTCATGGATTAGACCCAGAAGGATGTGTTCGGTACCGATGTAATTGTGGTTCAGCATGCGTGCCTCTTCTTGGGCAAGCACAACTACGCGACGGGCACGGTCCGTAAATCGCTCAAACATTTCGCCACACTCCTAGCTACGACGTACTTTGATGCTACGTGGCTGGCCCAATCTTGTGGAGCGTGTTCGCCACAGGGGAAACCCACACCCTTTTCAGGGGTTGACCCAAGGTTGGATGCGGAGCATTGGCGGGTGGCCTGGTCCCGGACGTTCCGGGCTCTGCATTACCGCTTCGGAGGCAACCCGAATAACGGCACGGCCACGCGCCGGATGAATGAAACGATCAGCACCGGCCGAACATAAAGCCAGTAATAACCTGCGCCGGCCCCCGGTTCCCCAGTTTGCCCCTAGTTTCGGTGTTTGCCCCGGCCGCGAAACTCAGTTCCGGGCACCGGCGGTTCCGGAGACTATTCGCAATGGGCAGTGCCGCGGATGGCCCGGTCCCTTGTCGAGGCAAACCCGATGAGTCAAAAGGGGCGGCCGGCTGCTGAATGGCCGTTGGAGCATCCCAACCGGGGCAACGTGGCCAATAAACAAAGCCCTGCTCCCCGACAACGGGGAACAGGGCTTAAACCAGGGTCCTGCGGCAGCTAGGAATTGGCCTTTTGGTAGGCTTCCTGGATTTCCGCCTGAATTCGGCCGCGGCTGTTAACGGTGTAGCCGTTATCGCGCGCCCACTGGCGGATTTGTGCCGAATCGTGGCTGCGGCCACTCCCTGAAGGAGCCTTGGCCTTGGCAGCCGTGCGGCCGCCGGAGGACTTGCGTGCAGCGCCAACATAGCGCTCAAGCGAAGACCGGAGTTCGGTGGCGTTGGCCGCCGAAAGATCAATCTCGTAGTTGACCCCATCGAGGCCAAACTTAACATTCTCGTCTGCGGATCCCCCATCCAGATCATCAACGAGGATGATGTTTACTTTCTGTGCCATTTAGAGTCTTCCTTTTGCTGGAAAGTTGGTGTTCAGAAAAGCAGGATGTTTCCCAAAGAAAATTATCGCCCTTTTTATGCCGACGCGTCAAAGTGACAAATGGGTTCCGGGGATAACAGGGGGGCAGGTTGGGGGTTTATCTATTTCCGTCGGTATCCGGGCTCTCGCCCAGGCCCGCCCGGGCATCAGCTTCTGCCTGTGCCCGGGCTTCAGCCTGGCGCTCCGATTTATCGGCATTAAATACAGCCTTCATGGCAAACCAGAACAACAGGCCTACAACAAGGGACGGAAGCAGGACTGCAACGTACTCCATGGTCAGTGCCCTTCAGGCTTGAGGAGGGGGAAAAGGATCGTTTCCCGGATTCCGGCGCCGGTGAACAGCATCACCAGGCGGTCGATGCCCAAGCCGATGCCGCCCATGGGCGGGGCACCGTATTCGAGGGCGCGGAGGAAGTCCTCGTCCAGCTGCATGGCCTCGTCATCACCTGCGGCGGCGTGGCGAGACTGCTCCGTCAGACGCTCGCGCTGGATCACGGGGTCGATCAGCTCCGAGAACGCGGTGCCGCGTTCCATGCCGCCGATGATGAGGTCCCAGGCTTCGATGAGGCGTCCGTCCTCGCGGTGCGGGCGCGCCAGCGGCTGGGCGGAGGGCGGGTAGTCGTAGACGAAGGTGGGGTTCAGCAGCGTGGGCTCGACAATCTCGCCGAACAGTTCCACCACCGTCTTCTCAGCGTCCCACTTGGGGTCCACCTTCACCTCATGCTTGGCGGCAATCTCGCGAAGCACCTCAACCGAAGTCTCCGGCGTGATTTCCTGGCCAACGGCGTCGGACAACCCCGGGTAGACGGCCAACCAAGCCCAGTCGCCGTCGAGGTTGATCTCCCCCGCCTCGGTCTGGACGGTGCGGCCGGCACCCACGGCGTCGGCGGCGTCGAGGATGATCTCCTTGATGCGCTCCGCCATGACGAACTGGTCAGCCCAGGCCTCGTAGCATTCGAGGGTGGTGAATTCGGGGCTGTGTGTGGAGTCGACGCCTTCGTTGCGGAAGACGCGGCCCATGTCGTAGACACGGTCGATGCCGCCCACCACGGCGCGCTTGAGGTACAGCTCGGTGGCGATCCGCAGGGTCATCTTCTGGTCGAAGGCGTTCATGTGCGTCTCGAAGGGCCGCGCCAGTGCGCCACCGTGGACCAGCTGGAGAATGGGCGTCTCCACCTCGACGTACTGGTGGCGGAACAGCGTTTCGCGGATGGAGCGGGTGACCGCGGCGCGCGTGTAAACCATTTCGCGGGCTTCGTCGCGGACCATCAGGTCCACGTAGCGCTGGCGGACGCGGGTTTCCTCGTTCAGCTCCGCATGCAGCACGGGCAGCGGGCGAAGGGCCTTGGAAGCCATGCCCCACGATTCGGCCATGACGGAGAGCTCGCCACGGCGGGAAGAGATGACCTCACCCTTGATGAACACATGGTCGCCGAGGTCAACGAGGGCCTTCCAGTCAGCCAGCGCTTCCTCACCCACGTTGGCGAGGCTCAGCATGGCCTGCAGACGGGTTCCCTTGCCGTCCGTGCCGCCTTCCTGGAGGGTGGCGAAGCACAGCTTGCCCGTGTTGCGGACGAACACCACGCGCCCGGTGACACCCACAACGTCCCCGGTGGTTTCGTCGGCCTGCAGGTGTGCGTACTTCTCACGGATCTCCGCCAGGGAGTGCGTGCGCTCCACGCCCACGGGGTACGCTTCGGCGCCGCGCTCGAGGAGTTTGGCGCGCTTTTCCATACGGATGCGCATCTGCTCGCTGGCGTCGAGCGGCTCGGGGGCGTTCTTGGGAGCGGGGGCGTTTTGGGAAGTCACAATCATCAAGTTTACCGGGCATTGCAAAACCGGGCTTTCAGCTGCCCCGCAGGCACGCACCCTACGATGGGCTGGTGAAAGAACAGGTCCTTCCCACGCACGACGGCGGCCACTTGGCCTTGTACAGCTACGGTACCGAGGACGCGCCCGGGGAGAAGAGGGTGGTGCTGATCGGCGGTGCCTTCCTTACCGCCCTGATCTACCGTCCGTTCTCGATCGCGCTGGCCAACGGCCTGGGTGACGGCTGGGCCGTGGACGTCTATGACCGCCGGGGCCGCGGCAGTTCATCGCCGCAGCCGGCCGGCTACTCGATGGCCACGGAGATCGAGGATGTCCGCACGGTGATGGATGCCACGGGTGCCCGCAACATCCTGGGCCACAGCCTGGGCGGTTCCGTGGCACTGAACGCTGTCCAGGAATTCACCGGAACCGGATACGTCCCCGACAAGCTGGCCGTTTACGACGCCGCGGTGAACATCGACGGCAGCATCGACATCAAGTGGCTGGACGGTTTTGAGAAGGCCGTCAATGACGGCAAGGTGGGGCACGCCCTGGCCCACATGAAGAAGGCCACCAGCCCGGGATCGGCCATGGCGAGGATTCCGGAACCGGTGTTGGCCGGGCTGATGGCGGTTCTGTCGCGGACCAAGGTCAACAAGGTCTTCCGCCAGGTCATGCCCAGCGGTGTGGGTGAACTGCGGGCCGCATATAACGAAAAGGACCATGCCAGGGACTTCAGTGTGCTGCCTGCCGGTACGCACTTCATGGCGGGCGGGAAGAGCCCGAGCTATTACAAGGTGACGGCGCAGCGCCTGCATGCAGCGGTCCCCGGCAGCACCTTCGAGCTTTCGCCCAAGTGCTTCCACGGCTCCATCCCGGCCGCCGTCAAGGAACTGGTGGCGGACATCTCGGAGTACTTCACGGCCTGAGGCAGACACCCGCGGACTTGCACAGTAGAGTGCCCCGCGGCCGGCGCCCCATAACTGCGGCGTTGTGTCCGCGGTCAGGTTGCTCAGATAGGCTCAGATCATGACGCGTGAGAACATCAGGACCCCCGACGGCGGCACTCTGGAGCTCTTTACCACCGGCGCTGACCTTGCTTCCGGCGGCTCAGGGGTGGTGATCGTGCCGCCCTCCATGGTGACGGCGGCGGACTACACCAAGTTCGCCCAGAAACTCAGTGCGGCACTGGGCCGGCCGGTGCACACGTTCAACCGCCGCGGCCGTGGTTCGTCCTCGCCGCAGCCGGAGGATTACACCCTGGACGTGGACATCCGCGACCTCGACGTGGTCATGAAACACACCTCCAGCACTGACGTTTTCGGCCACAGCTTCGGCGGAGCAGTTGCCCTGCACGCGGCCCGGACGCTGCCGGTGGAGCGGCTGGCCGTTTACGATCCCGCCGTGTCCGTCAACCAGTCCGTCAAGGCCGACTGGATTGGCGAGTACGAGACCGCCATCGCTGCCGGCGACGACGACCGCGCCCTTGCCGTCATCCAGCGTGGACTGGAGGCGCCGGGTCCATTGTCGTCCCGCATGCCGCTGTCCATGATGACGCTCGCCAACAAGCTGACCGCCGGGACGTCAGAGGGCAGGCAGCAGCGGGAGCTGATGCGCACCGGCGTCCGCGAAATCAAGGCCATCATCGCCGTGGACATGCCTGCCGAGCCGTTCCTGGAACTGCCCCTTGAAACGCTGATTGTCGTGGGCGAAAAGAGCCCCGCCTACTTTGGCGTGGCCTGCGGCCAGATCCACGACGTCCTGTCCGGCTCCAGCTACACCATCCTCCCCGGATTCGGGCACGACGGCGTCATCAAGGCTCCGGACAAGCTGGTCAAGGAACTGAGCGATTTCTACGCCGGCTGACCCATGTGAGGCCGCTGGTGGTTGAGCGTGTCGAAACCCGGCGGGGTTTCGACACGCTCAACCGCTGAACTACTAGTGCGCGGGGCCGTGACCCGGGCCAGCACCTTCGGTCTTGCGCATCATCGCGGAAAGTACGACGGCGGCGAAGGCGATGACGGTCGCCGTCATGAAGGCGGCGCTCATCCCGGCGACGAGTCCAGACGTCGCGCTGACCACGGAGAAGATGGACACCAGCAGTGCTGTGCCGGCGGCACCGGCAACCTGCTGCGTGGTGCTCATGATCGCCGAGCCGTGCGAGTACAGGTGCGGCGGCAGCGGGTTCAGGCCTGTGGTGAACGCGGGCGTGAACAGCAGGGCAAGGCCGAAACTCAGCCCCACGTGCAAGGTGACGATCCACGCAACCGCCGTGCCGGCGTCGAGCATGGAGAACTGCCACAGCGTCACCACCATCAGGATGGACCCCGTGACGGTCAGCGGCAGCGGCCCCACCTTGTCGAACAGGCGGCCAATGACGGGGCCGAGGAGGCCCATCGCCAGGCCGCCGGGCAACAGCGCCAGGCCGGTTTCCAGCGAGCCAAGTCCGCGGACTTCCTGCAGGTACAGCGGCAGCAGGATCACGCCGCCGAACAGCGCCATCATGGCCACCACCATCAGCAGGACGGAGACCGTGAACATGCGGAAGTTGAACGCACCAAGGTCCAGCAGCGGCGCCGAGGCCTTCTGCAGGCGGACCTGGCGCATTACGAAGACCGCCAGCGCCGCGACGCCGATGACCAACGCGGCGATGGCACCTGCACTGGGACCGGCCTGGCCGCCGTGGCCGCCGCCGATCTGGCTCAGGCCGTAAACCAGCCCACCGAAGGCCGGAACGGTCAGGAAGACGGACAGGAAGTCGAGCTTGGTCTTCTCGGTTTCGCCGATGTTCGTCAGATACTTCGCGCCGATCGCCAGGGCGGCCAGCGCCACCGGCAGGACGAACACGAACATGAAGCGCCAGGTGAAGTGCTCGAGGATCAAACCGGATACCGTGGGGCCCATGGCCGGAGCCACGGAGATGGCGATGCTGACGTTGCCCATCACCGCACCACGCTTGGCCAGCGGAACCAGGGTGAGGATGGTGGTCATCAGCAGCGGCATCATGATCGCCGTACCGCCGGCCTGGACGATGCGCGCCAGCAGCAGGATCTCGAATCCGGGAGCGACGGCGGCCAGTGCGGTGCCGCCGGCGAACAGCCCCATGGCCAGCATGAACACGGCGCGGGTGGAGAGGCTCTGCAGGATGAACCCGGTGGTGGGGATGACCACGGCCATGGTGAGCATGAAGCCGGTGGAGAGCCACTGCACGGTGGGGGCATCCACCTGCAGGTCCACCATGAGGCGCTGCAGCGCGACGTTCATGATGGTTTCGTTGAGGATCACCACGAAGGTGGCCACCAGCAAGGTGCTGATGATCGTCACCGATTCGCGGGACATTTTCTCCGGCGCGGCGGGCTTGGTTCCTGCCGCCTGGGCCGGCTGGCCTTTGGCGTTCGGAGATACTTCGGTAGACATGAGTGTTCCCTCAGGGAGAGTGGTGAGTGATGCGCGAACCTGGCCGCTGCAGATGCCAACACTCTACCGGCTGGAGTAATTCCTCTGCACGGAATCTTTTCCCAAACCCTGAGGGAACAACAGGTGTCAGGCGGTCTGGCCCGCGTGCTGCCCTTCCGCGATTTCTTCAACCAGCTTGCTGTTGAAGGCTGGCAGGTCATCGGGGTTGCGGCTGGTCACCAGGCCCTGGTCCACCACCACTTCCTCGTCCGTCCAGTTGGCTCCGGCGTTCTTGAGGTCGGTTTCCAGCGTGAAGTAGGACGTGACGTTCCGGCCGCGGATCACGCCGGCGTCAATGAGCACCCATGGTCCGTGGCAGATGGATGCCACCGGCTTGTGCTGCTCGAAGAAGCTGCGCGTGAAGCTCTGCGCGTCCTTGTCCGCCCTCAGGTGGTCTGCGTTGACGACGCCACCGGGAATGACCAGCGCGTCAAAGTCCGAGGCGTTGGCCTCGGCGACGGTGAGGTCGACGTCGAACGTGTCTCCCTTGTCCGTGCCGTTGAAGCCCTGCAGCTTTCCGCTGCTGGGGGCTACGAGGGTGGGTTCGCCACCGGCGTCCTTCACTGCCTGCCACGGGCTGGTCAGCTCAACCTGCTCCACGCCATCCGTGAGCAGGAATGCAACCTTCTTGCCTGCGATGTTGTGTTCTGACATTGTTCCTCCTCGCTTGAAGCCGGCCGCTGCGCTCCGTTGTGAGGGCGCATTGCACTGCTTCGAGAGTTGCTTGCCTGACAGATTCCAGCCTAGGAAAACCGAAAGTAATAAGCAAGCTGACTATCTTTCGTCTGTGTTCGGGTGGGGTGCGGCCCGTTTCGGAGCCACCTCCCGTTTTTATGGAACGTACGACGGCGGGCGGCGGCTTCCGCGCGCTGCGTCGCGGGGCGATGGGTTGGGGCTGATAACGGGTCGGTATTGGATTGGAGAGCCCGCGGGCTGGCGATTTTCACAGGCCGGCGGCGGTCTGCGTGACCGTCGACTCGCCTGTGAGAGGCTGTCAAGAAGCACTTCTTGGGGGGGGAATCTTGATCTCGATAGTTATTGCCATAGCCTCGTTTGCCATACCCGCACTGGTGGTCGGCACCATCCTCTACTGGATTATCAGGCTAGGCGTGAAGCACGGGCTGCGTTCCTATGACGCCGAAAAGGCTCGGGACTCAGGCCCAGCGATCTAAAAATCTAGCCGGGTCCGCATTCACCTATTGAACGGATCAGGACTCTCCTGAAATGTCAGACCCTCACGCGAGAATTCTTTTATGGGAAACGCGGCGGATTCTCCGGTCGAGGAGACAGAGGTGATGGAGGGTCTTTGGGCCTCTGTCGCCAGCCTCGACGTGCTGTTCCTGAAGGACGCGGAACTGGACCGGGCTGACCCTGAAGCAGTGGCCCGTGAAGCAGTTGATGTGTTGGAGCGGAAGTCTGAGCTGCGGCTGCAGCGGTTGGCGTTCTGGAGCAGGCTGGAGGCGCAGGTGGCGGCGGGCAAGGCCCGGGACGCCGCTGAGTTCGCCGAGTTTCAGGAGGCGATGACGCCGCCGGACGCCACAGACTCGGAGCGGGCGTTCGTGGAGATGTCCACGACCGCGGAAGTCACCGGGGTCCTGACGCTCAGCCCGGGCGCCGCGGCAGCGTTCATCAGCCAGTCCCGGAAAGTCTGCGCGATGCCCCTTGTTGCCGGTGCACTGGCTGCGGGGTCGATGTCGTGGCGGCACGCGGTGATCGTCGCCGACGAAACCGACTGCCTCGCCCCCGAAGGTGCCGCCGCGCTGGTCGCCCCACTTCTTCGACCCCGACGCCCCCAACCGCGCCCGCGGGTTGGCACCCGGTGACCTCGTGGCGCACCTGTTCCGCCGGAAAGTCAGGACCTGGCGCGAACGCACCTACCCCGCCTCCCTCGCAACCCGGCATACGAGGTGTGTGGCGGACCGGCGGATGGAATACCGCCCAGACGCCGACGGGATGGCAACGATTACCCTGATCCTGCCCGCGGACACCGCCTGCGCCATCTGGAACAAGACCACAGCGATCGCCCGGGGCCTTCAGGGACCGGGCGAGCCCCGCACCCTCACCCAGCTCCGCCCCGACACCGCCGCCAGACTCCTCCTCGGCACCCACACCGGGGCCGCTGCCACCGGTACAGCCGCCACCGGCCAGTCCGGCGATGGCCAAGAATCCCGCGGCATAACCGGCGTCCACGGAGTTGCCGGAGCTACCGGAGCCAGTGACACCGGCACGGACCCGTACTTCGTTGACCTCAGCACAGTCCCCGCACTGAAGGCCGATGTCCTGGTCACCATCCCGATCTTCACCCTGCTGGGCATCACTGATGAACCGGCAGATTTGGACGGGTACGGGCCCATCCCGGCGGCCATGGCACGGAAACTCGTCGCCGACGGGGCGACCTCGTTTTACCGGGTCCTCGTCGACCCCCGCGACGGTGCGCCCTTGGAGATCGGTAGGACCAGTTACCGGCTGACGGAGGCGATGAAACGCTGGATCAGGATGCGCGACGGGCACTGCACCTTCCCCGGCTGTACCAACCCCAGCACAGACAACGACACCGAGCACCTCACCGCCTGGCAGCACGACGGGACGACAGGAGTCAGCAACCTGGCACAGCTCTGTCCGAAACATCACCGGCTGAAGCACAACAGCCGCTGGACCCCCACACCAGCAACCGGGACTGAACCACCCGGCTGGACCTCCCCCACCGGCCGCCACTACCCGGCCCAACACCCCGACCCACAACAACCACACTGGCCACCCGCACTCCTCGAACTCGAACAGGACAGGGCCCTGACCGGAGACTATGTCGAGGCTGGCGACTGTGCGGTGGCGGGCGTCTCTGCAGCGAACCGGGACGTAGGCGTGGTCGGGGAGCCAGGAGTGACCGCAGATGTTGGTGCGGCGGGGGAGGCCAACATGACCGCAGACGTGCGCGTGGGCAACGATGTGATCTTGTCGGGCGGGACGGACGCGCCCGAAAGAATAGGCCAAGCGCAGGAACCGGCGAAGCAAACGCGTCCAAAGCAACTGCCGGAGGAAAGAACTGCCCACGGATCAGATGATGCGCCGTGGTCGTTGGAGGAGCAGATACTTGCCGGCATTGTCGTCTGTCCGGAACACCTGCTCGCGGACCCACCCGACGACGAAACAGTGGACAGGGAACTACTCGGTGAAGACCTCATCGAACCCGGCGATCTCTCCCCGGACGATCCGCTGTGGGAGGCCTTCTACGCAACACCCTTCATACTGCCCGCCGATCCATGGGGAAACCGCACAGACTGGTTGCTCCACGCCTAGCAGCCGTCAACTCCACAAGGACCAGGCATAGCAGAGGCTCGGTTTTCTCTTCTGCACGGCGAAGGGCCCGGATGTGGACAGGAGCTGCGCGACATACCGCTATTCGCTGCGGGTGCCGAAAACAATCTCGTCCCAGGACGGGACACTGGACCGCTTGGGGCGGGAAGGCTGACGCTCGGGCGCCTCAGCCTCCGGCGACTGCCCCTTCACGCTTGACTGGCCGTCGTCGTTCCTCGACGCGAACCGGCGCTGGCCGCCGCCCAGCAGTTCGTCCAAGCCGGCATTGGTGTTGCCGTCACGCCCGGAGGGAGCCTCGTCGGAGGTTGTCTCGGCGGGGCGTTCGGGAGCGGGCTGGCCGTTCTGCGAGGGTGCGCTGTTCTGCGGGGACGCGACGATGGTGACTTCGCGCGTTTCCGTGCTGACGCCGTCGTGCAGTTTCAGGACGTCGTCCTCAACGTCGCGGTGATGCGGGATCAGGCTCAGGCGGGACAGCATGGACGGCCTGGCATCGCGGCGTCGGATGAAGGAGTCGCCCTTTGCTGCGGGAGCATCCGGTTCATCGTCATGCTGCCCGTCGTCCGGTTCTTCGACACCGGCCTCAACGTCCGCCTCGGGTTCAGGGACAACTTCCGAAGGCCGCGGGTGCGCCGCCGGCACACCCTGGGTCAGGAGCATGGCGAGGGCATCATCGGAGTCCTCGTCGACGCCCAGGCGCTGGCCGCGGCGGGAACGGAGCATGTCGAGCAGCCCATCGGCTTCCTTGCCGGGACCTGCAACGACACCCTGCGGGCCAGTCCGCACCGCGTCGGCGTCGGTTTCGAAATCGAACGGCCGGTCAGAGACGGCCGACAGGCGGCGGGCCGGAACGGGTCCATCCAGCGGCTCCAGTTCGCTGAGCTGCTGGGCCCAGCGGTTGGCGTTTTGCAGTGCCTTCCGGACGGGGTTGAAAGTCCATTTCGCCGGAGGTTCCTCGCCGATTCCGGCAGTGCCATCAGTCTTTGCCGTGAAACTGGCGGTAACGGTCCAGGTTCCGTCCTGCCTGCGCCACGAATCCCATTCCACTGCTGAGGGGTCGATGCCGTGAGCGGTCAACCGGTGCGACACCATCTCATCCAGGGTGGCGGGGTTGTCGCCGAAAGCGGACCTGTATACGTCATGGCCGGGGGAGGGCGTGGCTACTTCGACCTTGCGGGCCTGCTGCGCAATGTATTCCCGTTCGGCAAGGACCGGGCCTTCGTAGCGCTCGACTTTTGCAAGCGGCAGCCCGGAAAGTTCTGCGACGTCTGCGGCCGTGGCGCCGGCGCGGATCCGCGCCTGGATGTCCCGGGGGGACATCGGAATGGCAGGCCGTTCCGGCGTCGGCTTCGGAGCCGACCGGCCCGCTGTTCGGAGCGCTTCATCGATCGGCAGCCGGAACATCTCGCCGCCGGCCCCGCTCAACAGGAGGTGAGTCCCGTCGTCGTGCACGCCTACAAGCCGTAGATCCTGCATACAAATCCTCCACCCTGGCATCACTATCAATCGAAACTCTGCCACCCGGTGGGCGTTAATTGCCTCAAGGGGCAGGGCGCGCCGCGATATTCCGGCGTTTCCGGCGATGCCACCGCGTTTCTATCCGAGAGCGAAGGTCCCTGCGTTGCTAACCGTTCCGTTCCCTGGCCGGCACGGGCGTGACCGACTTATCAGTTGCGGCTGAGGGCCGCCGCGAGTTCTTCCGGGTGCCGCGTCGAGGTCAGCCAATAGGGCGTCTTGTCGGCAGGATCGGTGATCTCCACCTTGACTACGGGGTCGATCCACCCTCGGATGCAAAGGTAGGCAAGGCCGTTGAGCCTGGTGCCCCGCTCCGCCGTTGCTTCCCCGCCGCTGAAGTGTTCGACGGCGCCGACGAACTTGCGTTCGATGGTGGCGCGGCCGACGGTGAAGGTTTCCGGGGTGACCAGGAGGGTCGGTGTCGACAGGATCAGGAGCACCGCCATGATGGCGAAAAGGACCACTGCCGCAGTGATGCCGGCAAACATGCTGATCGGCGCGAACACCAGGATCCCCGCCGCCGAGATTCCAGCCGCAATGATCCAGATCCACACGTTGGGCCAAAGCTTCTCCCTATAAGTGGCCGAAGACCCTGTAGACGGGCTGGGCGTGGGGGCTGGGGAGCTTGTTTCGGGCATAGGCCAAGCTTTCCACCTTTGCCGGGCTATTTCATCTTTGCGTGCAAACCGCACATGCCGTTCTCCCCGGCCATGGGCCTTCGCCCTTCAGGGGCCCACCCTAGGTCTGATCCTGAGGCGCGGGTTAGAGTGAGTGACTGTGACTGATCAACCCGCCGCAGCAAGCACCGTTTTCGATGAAGCGCCGGAACTTCCGGCCTCCGCTCCCACCCTGCAGGTCCAGCTGAAGATGCTGGATCCGGAACTGGAAGCGCCCTCCTACGCCCATCCCGGCGACGCCGGCGCGGACCTCCGCGCGCGGCAGGACGTTACCCTGCAGCCCGGTGAGCGCAGGCTCGTTCCAACGGGCGTAGCCATCGCCCTTCCCGAGGGATTCGTGGCCCTGATCCACCCCCGTTCCGGCCTCGCCACCAAGCACGGCCTCACCATCGTCAACGCACCGGGAACGGTCGACGCCGGCTACCGCGGCGAGATTTCGGTCACGCTCCTTAACACTGATGTGAGCCAGGCCATCGAGCTGCGGCGCGGCGATAGAATTGCCCAGATGGTCATCCAACGCGTCGAGCATGCACAGTTCGTTCCAGTCACGGAATTGAGCGGCTCCGTGCGCGGCACCGGGGGCTTCGGCTCCACCGGCGGGTTCAATCTGCCCGGAGCCTGATTCGGCCCGTGGCAGCTGGTGCCACGGCCAACGCAGTACGGCGACGGTACCTCCCAGGGCCGGACCGGAACATTCACATTAAAGGAGAAACATCCTCATGGCCTTTGGGTTCGGCAGGAAAGCCAAGACGGAGCAACCGGACGCACCGGACGGGTTGCTCGCTGACGATGCGCCCGCAGACGGCGAAGCGGAGGCAGCCGACCAGCGAGCCAATGGCCCCTTGGATGAGTCTGAAATCAGCAGCCGCGACGGTTATGTGGATCTCGGCGCCCTGCTGATCACCCCAAGCGAGGGCCTCCAGCTCCGCCTCGAGGTTGAGGAAGCCACCCAGCGGGTGGTGGCAGTCACCCTGGACCTCAACGGGTCCAGCCTGCAGCTGCAGGCCTTTGCCGCGCCCAAGACCGAAGAGCTCTGGGAAGAGATCCGCAGCCAGATTGGCCAGTCGGTGGGTGCGCAGGGCGGCCAGGTGGAGGACATCGAAGGCCCCTTCGGAACAGAACTCGTGGCAAAGCTTCCTGCTGGTCTTCCCGACGGCAGCCAGGGATTCCGCGTGGCGCGCTTCATCGGCGTCGACGGCCCCCGCTGGTTCCTTCGTGGCGTGCTCGGCGGACCTGCTGCGCTTGAACGTGACGCGGCCGAACCGCTCGAAGCACTGTTCCGGAAGGTGGTGGTGGTCCGGGGTGACAGTCCCATGCCACCACGCGACCTTCTCCAGTTGCGTCTCCCCAAGGATGCAACCACCACACCGCCTCCGGGCGCTCCGAACCTCTCGGAGCCGGAACGCGGCCCCGAAGTCACCCAGATTGGCTGAAGCCATGGGTGGGGGATCGCCGGCGTCGCATGGCAGGGCTCCTGTTCCCCTGGACCAACTGCCGGACAAGGGGCGCGTCCTGTGCCAGGGCCGCATCGAATCCGTCACCTACGTTCCCGCTGACCGGACAGCAGCCTTCAGCGCGATCGTCTCCGACTCCGGTGCGCTCCGTCCAGGGTCCGTCCGGGCCGGCGCCGCGAGGGCGCGCCTGCGGGTGGTGTGGCTGGGTCGGCGCCGGGTTCCCGGCATTGAAGCCGGGACCGAACTCAAGCTCGAAGGCATGCTGTCCAGGAGCGAGGGGATGCCCACCATTTTCAACCCGCGCTACGAGATACTTTCCCATCAGGAGAACGAATGACCGCGCACCAGCCAGACCCGTCTCCCGGCGCGGCCCACCCGGACACCACCGGCAACTCCGCAGCTAACGGCGGGCAGGACGGTCAGTCACCGTCCACCAGGGACCAAACCAGCAACTTCCAGGCCGGTGACACCCGGGACAACGGCCCACGGAACGGCGGGGAGTCCTCGCCAATGGCAGGCATGGCCGCCGACTACGCGGCCAAAGCGGGGCTGCACAGGACCCACGACGGGCGCGTCGACGTCCTGAAGAGCGCAGGCGGGGTCCAGGGCATCGCCGAGAGCATCCTGCCCGGGCTGGTCTTCCTCATTGCCTTCACGGTGACCCAGGACCTCACCCCCTCTCTGGTGGCGGCGCTGGCGTCCGCGGCGGTGTTCACTGTGGTGCGGCTGATGCAGCGGCGGCCGCTGACCCAGGCCCTCGCCGGCGTAGTCGGCGTCGGGATTTCCGCGTGGCTTGCCAACACCACGGGCAAGGCCGAGGATTTCTACCTGCCCGGGTTCTTCACCAACGGGGCATACATCATTGCGATGGTGATCTCGATCTTCGTGAAATGGCCGGTTGCGGGGCTGCTGTTCGGCTTCATCCGCAACGAAGGGCTGGACTGGCGCAAGGAACCGGCCCGTGTGCGTGCCTACCAGCTGGGCACCTGGATCATTGTCGGCGTCCTGGCACTGCGGCTCCTGGTGCAGGTCCCGCTGTACCTGATGGGACCGGAGGGACTCGCAGCCCTGGCGACCACGCGCCTGATCATGGGCGCCCCGCTGTACATCCTGGGCGTCTGGATAGCCTGGCTGGTCACCCGTCCCGCTGCCGCCGCGGATGCAGCAGGCAGCGAAACGGCGCCGAAGGGCTAGGCTCGCCGGGGTTCCCCCGCCACAGCCCAGGCCGGCCACCGGTGGCCGGCCGGGCCACGCCACAGGCGCCGGTCCGGCTACCCGTCGAACCCGTCGTCCTCCAGGGACGACTGCCGGGCCTGCCGGGAATCCTGCGCCGTACCGGGACGCCCAGCATCAGCCGGTGCGGCGTCACCGTTCCCTGGGGCAGCATCGGCGTTCTCCGCACCGCCACTCACGGCGCCGCCGTGATCCCCGCCGGCAGATGCTGTACCTGCGCCTGACGGCACCTGACCGCCGGGTGTTTCGCCTTCCTCCGGCTGCGCCACTGATTCGGCAGCATCGGGGGAGAGGAGGGCACGCAACTCGTCCTCCGCTGCGATGGTGGTCACGAAGAACAGTTCGTCGCCGCCGTCGATGACGTCATCCCGGCTGGGCGTGATGGGCGCATGGTCCCGCAGGATTGCCACCAGGGTGGAATCATCGGGCCACTCGATGTCGCCCACGGTGCTCCCGATGACATGCGAGTCGTGCGGAACCGTGAACTCCACCAGCGAGGCAACGCCCGTCTGGAGGGTCAGGAGCCGGACCAGGTCGCCGATTTCCACGGCCTCTTCCACCAGTGCAGTCATCAGCTGCGGGGTGTTGACAGCAACGTCCACGCCCCAGGAGTCGTTGAACATCCAGTCGTTCTTGGGGTTGTTGACGCGGCCCACCGTACGGCCTACGCCGAACTCGGTTTTGGCCAGCAACGAGACCACAAGGTTGACCTTGTCATCGCCCGTGGCGGACACCACCACGTCGGCTTCCTCAACCTTCGCCCCTTGGAGTGTGCTCAGCTCGCAGGCGTCACCCACCATCCAATGCGCGCCCCGAAGGCCGCTGCGGCCGATGACCTCGGGCTTAAGGTCGATCAGGAGGATCTCGTGCTTGTGGGACAGCAATTCCCTGGCAATGGACGATCCGACGCTGCCCGCGCCAACGATCACGACTTTCACTGCAACTCCTTAGCGGGGGCTTTGGCCAGGACCTGGGCGATCTGGGAGGTGCGGTCCACCTGGAGCATGGCGTGCACGGTGTCGCCGTCCTGGTAGGCCGTGCCGGCATCCGGCAACAGCCCTTCTCCGAAACGGGTGAGGAACGCCACGCGAACGCCGGCAGCCTTCTCGATGCTGCTGATCCTGTGGCCCACCCATCCGGCGTCCAGGTCCAGCTCCGCCAGCACCAGGCGTCCGGAGGGTTCGCGGTAGTCGCCGGCAAGATGCTGCTCCGGAAGGATCCGGCGGAGCACCTGGTCGGCGCTCCAGCGGACCGCCGCTACCGTAGGGATGCCCAGGCGCTGATAGATCTCGGCGCGGCCGGGATCGTAGATCCTCGCCACCACATGCGGTACATGGAAGGTCTCGCGGGCCACCCGGGTGGCCAGGATGTTCGAGTTGTCGCCGCTTGATACAGCTGCGAAGGCGTAGGCCTCTGCCACGCCGGCCTGTTTGAGCGTTTCCCGGTCGAAGCCGACGCCGGTGACCTTCCGCCCGGTGAACCCCTGCCGGAGCCGGCGGAACGCGCGGTCGTCCTGGTCGATGATGGCCACTGAGTGCCCGGCATCTTCGAGCGTGTGCGCCAGTGTCGCCCCCACCCGGCCACATCCCATGATCACGAAATGCGCCACCGTATCTCCTCTGTATTCCGGTCCAGCTTCTGCAGCTAGAACTCTACCGGCAGCGCCCCTGCTTCCTGCCGCCCGGCTGCCGTCATGACATCATCCGGGAATCAGACTAGCTTTGTGGAGTGCTGACAATATTCAACGCGGTTAAGCGCGTTCTGGTGGGCAGGCCGTTCCGGAATGACAGGATGGCCCATACCCTGCTTCCGAAGAAGATCGCCCTTCCGATCTTCGCGTCTGATGCACTGTCCTCCGTCGCGTACGCGCCGGACGAAATCCTGCTCACCCTGGCCCTTGCCGGTGTCAGTGCCGTGGCCTTTTCCCCGTGGGTTGGCCTGGCCGTCATGGTGGTCCTGCTGACCGTGGTGGCGTCCTACCGGCAAAATGTCCACGCCTACCCGTCCGGTGGTGGCGATTACGAGATCGCCAATGAGAACCTGGGCAAGTACGCCGGGCTCACTGTCGCCTCAGCACTCCTGGTGGACTATGTCCTCACCGTGGCGGTGTCCATGTCCTCGGCGGCGGCGTATTTGACGACGGCGGTGCCCTCGCTCCACGGCCAGCAGGCCGCCATCGCCACCATCGGTGTGATCATCCTGGCCCTGGTCAACCTGCGCGGCATCAAGGAAGCCGGCAGCGTCTTCGCCGTCCCCACGTATATCTTCATGGCCTCCATCTTTGGCATGACGGCGGTGGGCGTCTACCAAGTGGCCACCGGGCAGTTGGGCGAGGCCCCCTCCGCCGCCTTCACGATCGTCCCTGCGGCAGGCTTCGACGAGGGCCTTGTGGGACTTGCCGGCGCCTTCCTCCTGCTGCGGGCCTTCTCCTCGGGGGCGGCGGCCCTCACCGGCGTCGAGGCGATCAGCAATGGCGTGCCGAATTTCCGTCCGCCCAAGAGCAAGAATGCCGCCACCACGCTGCTTCTGCTCGGCGTTATCGGCGCGTCGATGCTGGCCGGGATCATGTTCCTGGCGCAGGCCACCAAGGTCCACATTGTCCTGGACCCGGCCAGGGAGTTCCTTCTCAACGGCAGTCCGCTGCCCGAGGACTACATCCAGAACCCGGCCATCAGCCAGATTGCCCAGACTATTTTCGGCCCGGGCTCGATTCCGTTCTACATTGTGGTGGCCGCCACCGGCGTCATCCTGGTGTTCGCCTCCAACACCGCGTTCAACGGGTTTCCGGTTTTGGGTTCCATCCTCGCCCAGGACGGGTACCTGCCGCGCCAGCTCCGCACCAGGGGTGACCGGTTGGCCTTCAGCAACGGTGTCCTGGCCCTGGCTGCCGGTGCCCTGGTGCTGATCATCGCGTTCAACGCCGATGTCACCAAGCTCATCCAGCTCTACATCGTTGGCGTCTTCATTTCCTTCACGGCCAGCCAGCTCGGCATGATCCGGCACTGGGGCCGGGAGCTGAAGCTCGCCAAGGACAAGGCCGTGCGGCGCAGGATGGTGAAGTCCCGCACCATCAACACCATCGGCTTCGGCATGACAGCGCTGGTCCTCGTGATCGTGCTCATCACCAAGTTCGAACAGGGAGCCTGGATTGCGCTGCTCGCCATGTTCATCCTGTTCCTCATCATGTGGAGCATCCGGGCGCACTACGACAACGTGGCCAAGGAACTGGCCGTGGACGAGGACTCTTCGCCCCGCGCGCTGCCCACCCGCGTCCACGCCGTCCTCCTGGTGTCCCACGTGCGCAAGCCGGTGCTCCGCGCCCTGGCCTACGCCCGCGCGTCGCGCCCGTCCCGGCTGGATGCCATCACCGTCGACATCGACGCCGCCGAAACCGCGCACACCGTCAACGACTGGGAGAAACTGGACATCCCCGTTCCCCTGACGGTGCTGGCGAGCCCTTACCGCGAAACCGTCACGCCCATCATGGAATACATCAAACAGATGCGCCTCGACTCACCGCGCGACCTGGTGGTGGTCTACATCCCCGAATACGTGGTGGGCAAGTGGTGGGAGCAGCTGGTCCACAACCAGACGGCCCTGCGCATCAAGACCAGGCTGCACTTCGAACCCGGAGTCATGGTGGCCAGCGTGCCATGGCAGCTCAAATCATCCGAAGAAGCCAAGAACCTCCAGGACGTGCAATGACCCCCAGAACTTCCACCGCCGCCGCCGGCGCCACAACAGATCCGCACGCCGGGGAGGAACTCGTCGTCGAGGTCGGACCCGTCGCCCACGGCGGCCACTGCGTAGCCCGCCACGAAGGACGCGTCATCTTCGTCCGCCACGGCATCCCCGGGGAAAAGGTCCGGGTGCGCCTCACCGAGGCAGGTGACAACGCGAAGTTCTGGCGCGCCGACGTCGTGGACGTAGTGGACGCGTCACCGGACCGTGTGGACCACTTTTGGCATGCAGCCGATTCCACCCGGGCTTGGGCGCACGGGCATCCTCCGGTGGGCGGTGCGGAGTTCGGCCACATCAGCCTTGACAGGCAGCTCCGGCTGAAGGCCGAGGTGCTGGACGAACAGCTCAGGCGGTTGGGCGGGGCGGGACAGCCTCCGGCCGGCTGGAGCGGCGCCGTGGAGGCCGTGGGGGAAGCGGCCGACGGCGGGACGGGCCTTGGGTGGCGCACGCGGGCCAGCTTCTCGGTGACACCCTCAGGGAGGCTGGGCATGCACGCGCACCGCTCCACGCAGGTCCTCCCGGTTCGGGAGATGCCGCTCGCCACGGACGCCATCAATGCCCTGCAGCTGTGGAACATCGACCTGCAGGGCATCGAACGGGTGGAAGTCGCGGCCCCGGCCAACGGTTCCCGCCCGCTGGTGCTGCTGGCTCCGGCGGAGGGAACGAAACCCAAACGCCTGGCAGCCGTTGCAGCGGCCCTGCCGGATGACGTGTCGGCAGCCGGGCTCGACCCCCTCTCGGGGGAGGTGACCCGGTTGCGCGGCCGTTCGTGGGTACAGGAATCCGCGGCCGGACACGACTACCGGGTCACCGGCGCCGGGTTCTGGCAGATCCACCGCGACGCGCCCGGGACACTTGTGGGGGCTGTCACAGATTTCCTGCATGGTGGCGGGTTCCTGCACCGCGGTGCCGTGGTTGCGGACCTTTACGCCGGCGCCGGACTGTTCACCGCGGTGCTGGCCGACGCCGTGGGGGAGACCGGCTCGGTCCTCTCCGTTGAGGGCGCACCGGGAAGCAGCAGGGATGCGCGCAAGAACCTGCACGCTGCCCCGCAGGTGGAAATTGTCCAGGGCCGGGTGGAGCGTGTCCTCCGCCAGAAACCGCGGAATTTCGACGCCCTGGTCCTGGACCCGCCCCGCGCCGGTGCCGGCAAGGCTGTTGTACGGCAACTGGCGGATGCGCACCCGCGGGCCATTGCCTACGTATCCTGCGATCCGGCGTCGTTCGCCCGTGACGTGTCCTACTTCCGGGACGCGGGCTGGGAGCTCGCCCACCTGCGGGCCTTCGACATCTACCCGCACACGCACCACTTGGAGACGGTGGCGCTGCTGACGCCCCGTTCCTGACGGCACCATCCATGATGGCCACGGCGTTTTCGACTACGATGGCCGTAGTAGTCCCACGTCGCGCCCCGTATTCGCGGGCGGCTGTGTGCCATTTTCGGGTCCTGAGCTAATTAGGACCACCTAACTAGCAGGCGGTCAACCGCGCGACAAAGATGAAACTGTTGCGAGAGGAGTCCTGCGATGAGCACTGTGGACAGCTTCGGTTCAAAAGGCAAACTTAATGTAGCCGGAACCGAGTATGAAATTTTCCGGTTGAACTCCGTTGAAGGTGCAGAAAACCTTCCGTTCAGCCTCAAGGTATTGCTTGAAAACCTGCTGAGGACCGAGGACGGCGCGAACATCACTGCCGATCACGTCCGCGCCCTGGCAGGCTGGGATCCCAACGCGGAACCCGATACAGAAATCCAGTTCACGCCGGCACGCGTGATCATGCAGGACTTCACCGGCGTCCCCTGCGTGGTGGACCTGGCGACGATGCGTGAAGCCGTCAAGGAACTTGGCGGCGACCCCAAGCGCGTCAACCCGCTTGCACCGGCCGAAATGGTCATCGACCACTCGGTGCAGATCGATGCCTTCGGCAACTCCGGCGCGCTGGAGCGCAACATGGAGATCGAATACCAGCGCAATGGTGAGCGCTACCAGTTCCTTCGGTGGGGCCAGACCGCGTTTGACGACTTCAAGGTTGTCCCCCCGGGAACCGGCATCGTGCACCAGGTCAACATCGAATACCTGGCCCGCACGGTCATGACCCGCGAGGTAGGAGGCGCCCTGCGTGCCTACCCGGACACCTGCGTCGGCACCGACTCCCACACCACCATGGTCAACGGCCTGGGTGTGCTCGGCTGGGGCGTCGGCGGCATCGAGGCCGAGGCTGCCATGCTCGGCCAGCCGGTCTCCATGCTCATCCCGCGTGTTGTCGGCTTCAAGCTCAGCGGCAGCATCCCGGCCGGCGCCACCGCCACCGACGTTGTGCTGACCATCACCGAAATGCTTCGCAAGCACGGCGTTGTGGGCAAGTTCGTGGAGTTCTACGGCGAAGGCGTTGCAGCCGTCCCGCTGGCTAACCGCGCCACCATCGGAAACATGAGCCCGGAGTTCGGCTCCACGGCCGCGATGTTCCCCATTGATGACGTCACCCTGGACTACCTGCGCCTCACGGGCCGGGCTGACCAGAACGTAGCCCTGGTGGAGGCCTACGCCAAGGAACAGGGCCTCTGGCACGATCCGTCACGCGACATCAAGTTCTCCGAGTACCTGGAACTGGACCTGTCCACGGTTGTTCCGTCCATCGCCGGCCCCAAGCGTCCGCAGGACCGCATCGAACTGACCGAGGCCAAGGACGAGTTCCGCCACGACCTGAAGAACTACGTCTCCCACGACGCCAACGCCGGCACCCTGGACGAGTCGCTCGAGGAAACCTTCCCGGCCTCGGACGCACCGTCCTTCACCGGCGGAGCGACCCACGTCTCGGATACGGACCGCGAACCGCCGAAGTACTCGGCAGGCCACGGGGGAGCAGGACGCCTCTCCCAGCCGGTCCCGGTCAAGATGGCTGATGGCCGCGAGTTCGAACTGGACCACGGTGCAGTCACCATCGCCTCCATCACCTCCTGCACCAACACCTCCAACCCGTCCGTCATGCTGGCCGCCGCCGTCCTGGCACGCAACGCCGTGGACAAGGGCCTGACGTCCAAGCCGTGGGTCAAGACCTCCGTCGCCCCCGGCTCGAAGGTTGTCACGGACTACTACGAAAAGTCCGGCCTGACCCCTTACCTGGAGAAGCTCGGCTTCTACATCGTGGGCTACGGCTGCGCCACCTGCATCGGCAACTCCGGTCCGCTGGAGACCGAAGTTTCGGAAGCCATCCAGGCCAATGACCTCGCCGTCGCTGCTGTCCTCTCGGGCAACCGCAACTTCGAAGGCCGCATCAACCCGGACGTGAAGATGAACTACCTGGCGTCCCCGCCGCTGGTCATCGCCTACGCCCTGGCCGGATCCATGGACTTCGACTTCGAAACCGACGCCCTGGGCCAGGACCAGGCCGGCAACGATGTCTTCCTGAAGGACATCTGGCCCAACCCGGTTGAAGTCCAGCAGGTCATCGATTCCTCGATCGACAAGGAAATGTTCGCCAAGGGCTACGAAGGCGTCTTCGAGGGTGACGACCGCTGGAAGGCGCTCGACACTCCCGCCGGTGACACCTTCGCCTGGGATCCGAGCTCCACCTACGTCCGGAAACCCCCGTACTTCGAGGGCATGCAGGCGCAGCCGGAGCCCGTCAAGGACATCACGGGCGCCCGCGTGCTCCTGAAGCTGGGCGATTCGGTCACCACCGACCACATCTCCCCGGCCGGTTCCTTCAAGTCCGACACCCCGGCCGGCCAGTACCTGCTGGCCAACGGTGTGGAGCGCAAGGACTTCAACTCCTACGGTTCCCGCCGCGGCAACCACGAGGTGATGATCCGCGGAACGTTCGCGAACATCCGCATCAAGAACCAGATCCTGGACGGCGTCGAAGGTGGCTTCACCCGCGACTTCACCCAGGACGGCGGCCCGCAGGCCTACGTTTACGACGCCTCGCAGAACTACCAGGCGGCCGGCACCCCGCTGGTGGTCCTGGCAGGCAAGGAATACGGTTCCGGTTCCTCCCGTGACTGGGCGGCAAAGGGCACTGCGCTGCTGGGCGTCAAGGCTGTCATCGCCGAGAGCTACGAGCGCATCCACCGCTCCAACCTCATCGGCATGGGTGTCCTGCCGCTGCAGTACCCGGCCGGCGAAAACGCTGCCAGCCTGGGCCTCACCGGCACGGAAACCTTCTCGGTCGAGGGCGTCACCGCCCTGAACGAAGGCACCACACCCAAGACCCTCAAGGTCACGGCAATTGCCGAAGACGGCTCCTCGAAGACCTTCGACGCCGTCCTTCGCATCGATACGCCGGGTGAAGCGGACTACTACCGCAACGGCGGCATCCTGCAGTACGTGCTGCGCCAGATCTCCGCGAACTAGCGGAGCCTGCCAGCACGCAGAACCTCTCCGAAGCCCCGGCCGGTCACCGACCAGCCGGGGCTTCGGCCGTCCGGCTGAGCCTTGTCCGCGGACCAAGGCGTTAGAGTTAAACGGCACGTCTACCACCCGAAGGAGGGGTCATTGGGAATCTTGGACACCATCCGGAATCCGCAGGACCTGAACGATCTATCCGAAGAGCAGCTGGAGCAGCTGGCCTCGGAGATCAGGGAATTCCTGATTACCAACGTTTCCCAGACGGGCGGCCACCTCGGACCCAACCTCGGCGTCGTGGAACTTACGCTGGCCGTGCACCGCATCTTCGACTCACCGCGTGACAGCATCGTCTTCGACACCGGACACCAGTCCTATGTCCATAAGCTGCTGACCGGGCGGCAGGATTTCAGCACCCTGCGCCAGCAGGGCGGCCTCTCCGGGTACCCGTCGCGGGCCGAGTCGGAGCACGACGTCGTGGAAAGCTCGCACGCGTCCTCGTCACTGTCCTGGGCCGACGGGATCTCCCGCGCCCGGCAGCTCACCGGCGAAGGCGACCGCCACGTCGTCGCCGTCGTGGGGGATGGCGCGCTGACCGGCGGGATGGCCTGGGAGGCCATCAACAACATCGCGGCCGACAAGAAGCGCCGCGTGGTCATCGTCGTCAACGACAACGGCCGCTCCTACGCACCCACGGTGGGTGGTTTCGCCGATTACCTCGCGTCCCTGCGCCCCACCATCGACTCCTTCCGTGCAGCACCCGCCTACGAGGTGGCGCTGGACTGGTGGAAGAAGAAACTCCAGAACGGCGGCCCGGCGGGCCAGTTCACCTACAAGAGCCTCCACGCCATGAAGAAGGGCGTCAAGGACTGGTGGGCGCCGCAGGGCATGTTTGAAGACCTCGGCATGAAATACATCGGTCCCGTGGACGGGCACAACCTCCAGGCCCTGGAGCACGCCCTCGCCACCGCACGGAATTACCACGGCCCGGTGATCGTCCACGCCATGACCGAAAAGGGCCACGGCTACGCGCCCGCCCGCGCCCACGAGGCAGACCAGTTCCATGCCGTCGGCATCATCGATCCGGAAACAGGCGAACCTACCGGTACTGCGGGAGCAAAGTCCTGGACGTCGGTCTTTGCCGACGAAATCGCCGCCATCGCCGACGAGCGCAAGGACGTTGTGGGCATCACCGGCGCCATGCTCATCCCGGTGGGCCTGCACAAGTTTGCCGCCAAGCACCCGGACCGGGTCATCGACGTCGGAATTGCTGAACAGCATGCCCTGACGTCCGCAGCCG
>Ga0160459_100254_pt1 | contig 26585 bp, 21 predicted proteins | sample HID1973K_E6MG_FD_108208 | JGI IMG/M metagenome (GOLD analysis project Ga0160459, IMG submission 108208) | Enriched mosquito-associated microbial communities from UW Madison campus, WI, USA - HID1973K_E6 MG | ecosystem: Host-associated > Arthropoda: Insects > Digestive system > Unclassified ... | reverse complement strand
GTCACGTCTGAATCGTTTCCGGCGCCGGGACCCTCGTCGAGGATAGTCAATTCCGCGAGATCCTGCGGATCCAGGACGAAATCGAAGACATCCAGGTTCTCACGCATCCGGTCCGGATTCGCGGTCTTCGGAATCGTTACCAATCCGTTTTGAACGTGCCAACGCAGCACCACCTGGCCCGGCGTTTTTCCGTGTTTTGCCGCCAGCCGACTCAGGGCCGGCGCGCCCAGGATACCGGCGCCGGAGCCGCCCAGGGGACTGTAGGACTCGGTGGCAATGCCATGTTCTGCATGGAATTCCCGTTCCGCCACCCGGGTGACTGCCGGTGTCAGTTGGATCTGGTTGACGGCTGGAACAACATCCGTCTCCGCCATCAACCGCTCCAGGTGCGCCGGCTTGAAGTTGGACACGCCAATGGACCGCACCTTTCCCCCTGCCTGGAGGCGTTCGAACGTCTTCCAGGTGGAGATGAACTGATCCCTGCCGGGCAAGGGCCAATGGATCAGCAGCAGGTCCACATAGTCGAGGCCGAGCCGCTGCAGCGACCCCTCCAACCCTTCCACAGCCCTGTCATTCCCCTGGAACTCGCCATCCAGTTTGGTGGTGATGAAAAGCTTACCGCGGTCAGCGCCACTGGCCTTAATGCCGTTGCCCACGCCGCGTTCGTTGCCGTACTTCACTGCCGTATCGATGTGCCTGTAGCCGGCCTCTACGGCCTGGACGACGGCGGCCGCCGCCTGGTCGTCGTCCAGCGGCCATGTGCCAAGACCGATCTGGGGAATCGTGTATCCGTCGTTGAGTGCGATAACAGGTGCAAGTGTCATATCAACAGTCTGCCGTCCTTTCCGTGATGGGCTTCATGCGGCGAAGCCCTATTTCTCGAATGCGCGGAGGACGTTGCCTGCGTTGTGGTTCAGCACCGCCCTGGCCGTGTCGGATACCTTGTCCGGGTTTTTCTGCTGGCCCAGGAATTTCACGAAGCGCTGGATGGCCTGAGCTGCCTTCGCGGCGTCCCGGTCCTCCACGGCCTTCTGTGCCTGCTGGGCTGCTGCGGTGAGCTGGCTGGCCACCGGGCCCGCGATCTCACCCGATTCCACCAAATCCTCCACCGCATTCTGCAGTGCCTTCACGCTGCCCGGAAGCCACGCGGCGCGCAGCGGGACATCACCGAAGTGCATGTCCGAGGCAAGGTAGAAGTCGGTGTAGGACGGCTGGTTGTATGTGGTGTTCTGCCGGGCCACCTCAGCACGGTACTGGGGATCGTGCATGAGGGTGTAGAGCTTGTGGTCCGTCACCTCGGTGCTCAGGTAGATCCGCAATGCGGAGCTGTCGGCGGTGCGGACCACCATTTCTTCGCGCCAGTCGCCCAGGATGTCCGCCACCAGGCTGGGGGTGCCCTTGGTGCCGTTGTTGGTGCGCGTGCCGTCCGCGGTCAGCAGGCGGCCCCGCGTCCAGTCGTCGATGGTGGGGGTCTGGTCGCCGGAGCCGTTGACGATCTGCGTCGTCATGTCCGCGGCCCACCTGATGCTCATGTTGGTACCGGGGCTTGTGCTGGAAAGCTTGCGGCCGTCGGCGGACTGCATGCCGATCGCCCAGTTCTCCAGGCCGGGGACGGAAGGATCCACGTCGCCGATCATGCCGCGTCCCGTGTCCTTGCCCGAGTAGGCGCCGAACAGCACCTCACCCGTCGCGGCGTCGCGCATGGCGTAACCGTACGGCGCGTACGTGCCGCCCTCGTGGACGGTGAAGATCTCCTTGCCGGGGCGGTTGGGATCGATGTCCGCCACGTGCATGGCATCGCCGTGGCCCAGGCGTGCCTCCTCACCCGGCGCGGCGCTGCCGGCCGGCAGGGTGTCGAACGAGCTGTACAGAAGCGAGCCGTCGTCGTCGAGCGTTGCCGAACCGTAGACGATCTCCTGCTTGCCGTCGCCGTCAACGTCGGCGGCGCTCAGGGAGTGGAAGCCCTGGGTGGTGAGCTTGCCGTAGGTCGGGTCCGTTCCGTCCCGGCCGTGCGGGGAGTCGTTGAACGGGTTGGTCATGGGAGTCCAGCCCGAGTCCACGTTCCATACGGGGGAGAGGTTGGCGCCGTCCCAGGTGTAGGTGGCCAGGGTGGTGCGGGTGTAGTAGCCGCGGGCGAACACGGCGGCGGGCTTCTTGCCGTCCAGGTAGGCGACGCCGGCGAGGAACCGGTCCACGCGGTTGCCCGGTTCGATGCGGGCCATGGCGTAGTCGCCCCACATCATGCCGTCGTCGGTACGGCCCGGCTGGTAGGCGACGGTCTTGAGTTCCTTGCCCGTGGCGCCTTCGAAGACGGTCAGGTATTCGGGGCCGGACACGATGAATCCTTCGAACGCGCGAAGGTTGTTCCGGCTGCTGCGCGAGGGGGCGTAGACGTCCATGAAGTAGTCGGTCAGCGCCTCGGCATCGGCTTGGGACAGCGGGTACTTGTACTTCGGCGCGATGCCGAAGGCTTCTTCGAGGGTGGCCGGCCAGTTTCCGGCCTTCACCTCGGGGTGCTCCGTCCAGCCCTGGAAGGTCTTCACCATGTGCTGGTAGTAGTCTGCCGCGCTCATCCGGTAGTCGTCGCTGTTCGAGTACCCGGCATTGATATCGGACCGGAGCATGGTGATGAACGATTCCGCGGCCACGCTGCCGTCCGCGTTGTAGTTGGTGGTCTTGGTGCCCGGCGCGGTCTTCATCATCAGCTCGGCCCGGCCGTCGCCGTCGAAATCATTGACCAGCATCTGGGTGTAGTGGGCCCCGGAGCGGATGTTGACGCCCAGGTCGATCCGGTGCAGCAGCGTGCCGTCGGCTTTGTAGGTGTCCACGTAGGTGTTGCCGGTGTAGCCCACCTGGGAGACGTCTTTTGAGTTGTTCGGGTCCCACTTGACGATGAACTCGTACTGGCCGTCGCCGTCCACATCGCCCACGGAGGTGTCGTTGGCCGAGTAGGTGTAGGCCTGGCCGGTGGGCGTGGTGCCGTCGGCCGGCTTCTTCAGCGGAATGTCCTTGAAGTTGCCGCCCCAGGAGGTGGCAGTGGCGCTTTCGTCCAGTTCGACGCCGCCGACGACGGCCCGCACCTGGTACTTCGACGCGGCGGTCCCGGCGGGGTCCTGATAGTTGGTGCTGTCCGTGACCGTCGCCAGCTTCTGCCCGTCCCGGTACACGTTGAAGTCCGTGCCGGTGAGGCCGGTTGCTGAGGATCCGGTGGCCTCGTTGCCGAGCAGGCGCCAGCTGAGGAACACACCTTCGGACGTTCCCGCGGCCACCAGGCCGCGGTCCAGGTAGTCGAGCTGGATTCCCGGATTGCCGGGCTTGGAGGGGGAAGGCCCGACGGCGGCAGCAGGGGCTGCGAGGCAGCCCACGGTGAGTGCCAGGCCGAGGGTGGCGACCGACAGGAGGCGTGCGGGAGCCTTGGAGGGATTCATCAGTGAATCCTTTCAATTTCGAATTGGGAAAACGCTTCCCCAGCAATCTAGACTGCGGGGTGAGGCAAAACAAGCCTTGTCTTCTGAACCCGCCACGGGGTATTTAGAACGTTGTAGAAATGCTGGCCCTTCAGGCCGACTCCCGTACCACCAGTTCAGTGGGAATGGTGATGGCAGCATGGTTCTTCCCGGCGATGACGTCCAACAGCAACCGCACCATTTCCTCGCTGATCCGATCGAATGGCTGCCGCACCGTGGTCAGGGCCGGCGTGGCGGCGGACGCGGCCGAAATGTCGTCGAACCCGACTACTGCAACGTCCTCGGGAACCCGCCGGCCGGCGTCGTGCAATACCTCCAGCGCGCCGAGGGCCATAAGGTCGTTGGCGGCGAAGACGGCATCCACGTCGGGGACCCGGGCGAGGAGCTCACGCATGGCCCTGGCCCCGCTTTCGCGGCTGTAGTCACCCGGCGCCACCAGTGCCTCGTCCAAGGCCTCGCCCTGATGTGCCCGGTACGCTTCCAGCCGCCGGATGCCGCCGGACGTGTCCTGCGGGCCGGTGATGGTGGCGATCCGCTTCCGGCCGCCGTTGTCCAGGAACTCAAGCAACTCCAAGGCGCCTTGGTAGTCATCGGCTGCCACGTAGCCCATCTTCTTTTCGAAGCCCAGGGGAACGCCGCAGGCGATGGCAGGCACGCCCGCGGCGATGATGTCGGCGATGACGCCTTTCCTGCTGCCATGCGAGGAGACCAGGAGGACTCCGTCCACATGGCCGGCGGTGAGGAAATCGGTGGCCCGGCGCTGCTCGTCTTCCGTGCCGGCCATGATCAGCACCAGGGGAATGTCGTGCACGGCCAGGGCATCGGCGGCGCCCCGCATCAGGACGGCGAAGTTGGGGTCGGCGAACAGGCGGTCGTGCGTTTCGGTCAACAGGAACGCCACCGAGTTGGCTTTGTTCGTGGCAAGGTTCCGGGCATGCGGATTGACGCGGTAGCCGGTCTTTTTGATGGCGGCGTTGACGGCGGCCAACGCGGGCGGGCTGACCCAGTGGCCGCCATTGAGCACGCGCGAAACTGTCCCTCGCGAGACGCCTGCCTCCCTGGCCACATCGTCAATCTTGGGCCGGGGCCGGCCTTGCGGTTGCATCATGATCCGAGCCTATCCAGCCCTAGGCCTTTACGGCGCCGGCGGCGAGGTCAACGCGCCAGTAGCGCTGCAGGAACAGGAACATGATGACCAGCGGAACGATGGACAGCAGGGCTCCGGCCAGCACCAGCGTGTACAGCGCCGGGGCGGTGGCGCCTTGGTTGAGGAGTCCGTTCAGGCCCACCGTCAACGGGAACAGCGTGTCATCACCCAGCATGATGTACGGCAGCATGAAGTTGTTCCAGATGGCCACGAACTGGAACAGGAAGATGGTCACCAGGCCGGGAAGCATCATGGGCAACGCGATGCGGTTGAAGATGTACATGTCCTTGGCACCCTCCGTCCGGGCAGCCTCGATCACATCCCCGGGAACCGACGCAGCGGCGTAGATGCGGGCCAGGTAGATCCCGTAGGGGCTGATGATCTGCGGCAGTAGAACGGACCAGTACGTGTTAGTCAGGCCCAGTTGGGCCAGCATCAGGTACTGCGGGATGGCCAGGATGACGCCCGGCACAAGCACGCCCATGAGGAGGACCTTGAACACGCCGTTCTTGCCGGGAAAGTCGTATTTGGCCAGGACGTATCCGGAGAGGGCTGACACCCAGGTGGAGAGGAGGGCTCCCACGCCGGCGTAGAGGGCGGTGTTGAGCATCCACCGCCAGAACACGCCGTCGCGGTAGGCGGTCAGCTCCACGATGTTGTTCCACAGGTGGACGCTGGGCGCAAGAGTGAAGGTGGAGAAGAGCTCGTCGCTGCTCTTGCTCGCCGCGGCCACCACCCAGACGACCGGGAACAGGCAGTACAGCGCGCCGAGGATCAGGATGCCGGTGGAAAGGAAGCTCGGCTTCTCGCGGATCTCAGTGGGAGTGGACACGGTCAGTTCTCCTGTCCGAAGGCCCGCTTCTGCACAATGCGCAGGAAGAGGAACGAAATGGCGAAGGTGGCGAGGGCGATGATGATGCTGGTTGCAGCCGCAGAGTAGATGTCATTGCGGGTGAAGGCGTCCCGGTAGACGAGCATCAGCGGTGACCAGCTCGTGGAGAGGCTGTTCGCCAGCGGGCGGAGCGTGGTGGGTTCGGCGAAGACCTGCAGGGTGGCGATCATGGAGAACAGCGCCGTCATCACCACCGACGGGGCAATGATGGGGATCTTGATGCGCAGTGCGGTCTGGATCTCCGAGGCACCATCCAGTTTGGCAGCCTCATAGATTTCCTGGGGCACGGCCTTGAGCGAGGTGTACATGACGATCATGTTGAAGCCCACGCCGCCCCACAGGGCGATGTTGGCGATGGCAAAGGTGATCAGGTCCGGGTTCAGCAGCGACGGCAAGGCTATACCCAGCCTGTCCGCCACGAAGTGGAAGGGGCTGACCCCGGGCAGGTACAGGAAGCCCCACAGGAGCGAGCTGATCACGGCCGGCACGGCGTAGGGCAGGAAGATGGCGGTGCGGGAGAAGTTGCCGGCACGGGTACGCCGCGAGTCCAGGAGGAGTGCGAAGAGCAGCGCGAAGCCGAGCATCAGCGGGATCAGGATGGCGCCGTACGTGAGGACACGGAGGACGCTGGCGGTGAACTCGGGGTCGGTCAGGGAGCGGATGTAGTTGTCGAACCCGGCAAAGACGGTGCTCTGTGCGCCCTTGCCAAGCCCCAGCCCGCTGACCTTCTTCTGCTGGAAGCTCAACACCAGGGTGTAGGCGATCGGTGCCGCCATAAACACCAGGAACAGGACAATGCCAGGGGTCAGCATCGCGTACGGAGTCATGGCCCGCTGCCTGAAGCTCCGGGCCTTTCGGGGAGTCCCGGGCCCGGCGGATGCGGTCTTTTCCGCCTTGGTTGGCGCGGTCGCTGTCGCTGCCATGGTGCACTTCCTTGGGTGGGGGGGGTGGGGAACGAACCGGGAGGGCGCCGCGGCACCCTCCCGGCAGGCGGGACTACTTGACTGTGAAGCCGGTCTTCTTCAGGTCGTCAACGGTGACCTGCTGCATGCCGGCCACGGCGTCCAGGAACGCACTCTTGGTTTTGGCCTGGGCAGCCTTGGCGAACTGGTCGTTGTACGCGTTGTAGGCAACGTTGACGTTGGGGCCATAGCTGAACGATGTGACGCTCTGCGCAGCTTTGCCCACCACATCGTAGAAGTCGGGCTGGTTGCTGAAGAACTCCGGCGCCTTGGTCAGGGCCGTCTTGGCACCTTTGGTGTCCGCAGGGTAGATACCGGCCACATCCACCAGGGCCTTGACGGCCTCAGGATCGGTATTCAGCCACGAAGCGAACCTGGTAGCCGCCGCGACGTTCTTGGACTGGGACGTCACCGCGGTGGAGGAGCCGCCCCAGTTGCCGGTGGCGGGCTTGGCGGAATCCCACTGCGGCATGGGGGCAACTTTCCACTTGCCGGCCGTTGCGCCGGCATTGCCGGAGAGCACACCGGGGGCCCAGGCGGCGCTGAGCCAGCCCACCTGCTTGCCGTTGTTCAATGCGGCGTTCCATTCGGGGGTGTACATGGGCTTGTTGTCGATGATGCCCTGCTCCACCAGTCCTCCCCAGTAGCCGGCCACCTTCTCTGTGGGATCCTCGGCAATCTTGACGCTCCACGCGTCACCGTCGATGGCCCACCATGACGCCCCGGCCTGCTGGGCCATGCCCGTGAACCAGCCGGCGTCGTTGGAGGAGAACGTGCCCAGGTAAGCCTCTGGGTCAGCGTCGTGCACCTTCTTGGCCGCCGCGGCGTATTCTTCCCAGGTTGTAGGGACGGCGAGGCCAAGGCGTTCGAAGATGTCCGCACGGTAGTAGAACGCCATGGGACCGGTGTCCTGCGGAACGGCATAGAGGGCGTCACCACCAAGGGTGACGGAATCCCAGACGGCCTCAGGGAACGCGTCCTTGGTGTCCTTGGCGTCGGTTCCGGAGAGGTCTGCCAGCGCATCTGCTGCCACCAGGGTGGGGATCTTCTGATACTCAGCCTGGATCAGGTCCGGCGCGCCGGAACCGGCGTTGACGGCCGTCAGCAGTTTGGTGATGGCGGGATCGCCGCCGTCCTGCTTGTTGACCGTGACGTGGATGTTGGGGTTCTTCTCGTTCCAGAGATCCACCACCTTGTCCAGGTTCGGGGCCCAAGCCCAGTAGGTCAATTCCACCTTCTGGTTGGGATCCGTGTTCTGTTCCACGGAGCTGGTGCCGGAACCTGTGGAACATCCTGCGGTGAGCAGGGCCGCTGCGGCCATCATTGCCGCTGCGCTTGCACGAAATGAGCTGCGCATTCCGTCCTCCTTGTCGAAAAAGCTGGCTGTGTGAAAGCTGGTGGGATCCCGGCGCGGGATCCGTTGTGCTGCGGCGGAGGCGGACACACTGCGTCAACCAAGCCCTGTGAGCGGTTCCAGTAATTCACACAGTTGTGATCTATGTCAACAAAATATTGCCTGTATCACTTCGTTGATGAGCTGTGATACTACTGGGAGCGCACACAGTTCTAAGGAGATCACCCGATGACAGACGTCCTGCAGGCACCAGCACCTGGACTCGCGCCGGCGCCGTGGGTCCAGCGCCCGGCGGGCCTTTGCTACGGCGGGGACTACAACCCGGAGCAGTGGCCCCGCGAGGTGTGGGTGGAGGACATCGCCCTGATGCGCGAAGCCGGCATCAACCTGGTCAGCGTTGGGATCTTCTCCTGGGTCCTGCTGGAACCGCGGGAAGGGGAGTACGACTTCGAGTGGCTGGACCACCTTGTCGGCCTGCTCACCGATGCCGGTATCAGCATCGACCTGGGCACCCCCACCGCCGCCCCGCCGGCCTGGTTCTGGAAGAAGTACCCTCAGGCCCATCCCGTGACCCGGGACGGGCTCACTCTTGGCCACGGCTCCCGCGGAATGGCCGCGCCCAGCTCGCCGGACTACCGCCGGGCTGCGGTAAACATCACCGAACAGCTGGCGCGGCGCTATGGTTCCCACCCCGGCGTCGTCCTCTGGCATGTCCACAACGAGTACGGCGCTCCCGTCAGCGAGTCCTACGATGACGCCTCCGTGGCGGCGTTCCGGACCTGGCTGCAGGCCCGCTACGGCAGCCTCGACGCGCTTAACGCGGCCTGGGGCACCCTCTTCTGGGGCCAGAAATACAACGCCTGGGACGAGATCGATGCCCCGCGGATCTCCGCGAGCGTCAGCAACCAGGGCCAGCGGCTGGACTTCGCCCGGTTCACCTCCAACGCCATGTTGGAGTGCTTCATTGCAGAACGCGATGTCATCCGCCGCTACGCCCCCAACATCCCGGTGACCACCAACTTCATGGCCACCAACTGCCTGTCCCCGAACTATTGGGCCTGGAGCCGGGAGGTGGACATCGTGGCCAATGACCACTACCTCGTGGCGCAGCGGACGGACAACCACATTCTCCTGTCCATGGATGCGGACCTGACCCGCTCACTGGCCGGAAACAAGCCGTGGATGCTGATGGAGCACTCCACCGGCGCTGTGAACTGGCAGGGCCGCAACATCGCCAAACGTCCGGGGGAGCTCGCCCGCAACAGCGTGGCCCACGTGGCCCGCGGTGCCGATGCCGTGATGTTCTTCCAGTTCCGCGCCTCCCGCTTCGGGGCGGAAAAGTTCCACTCGGCCATGCTTCCGCATGCCGGTACGGGCACCCGGATCTGGCGGGAAGTCCTGGACCTGGGCGACGACCTGAAGAAACTTAGGGCCGTGAAGGGCTCCACTGTCACCGCCAAAGTGGCCATCCTGTGGGACGTCGAATCCTTCTGGGCCCAGGACCTGGAGTGGCGGCCCAGCAACGAACTGACCCACCGCGAGCGGATCGAGGCCTACTACTCGGTGCTGTGGAACCGTGGCGTTGCCGTGGACTTCGCCCACCCGGAATCGGATCTATCCGGCTACGACCTGGTGCTCGCCCCGGCCCTGTACCTCGTGGGCGAACTTGCGGCGGCCAACCTGCGCAACTATGTCCAGGGCGGCGGGCATTTGATGGTGTCCTACTTCTCGGGCATCGTGGACGCCACGGACACCGTTCCCGCGGGAGCTTCGCCCGGTCCGCTGCGTGACCTGCTGGGGCTGGAAATCCACGAATTCCTGCCCCTGCGCGAACACCAGGCAGTCCAGCTCAGCGCCGGACGGGGGACCGGCACCATCTGGTCCGAGGAAATCCACCCCACCACCGCGGACGTCGTGGCCCGCTACCAGGACGGTCCGGCCGCGCCGGGACCGGCCATTACCCGCAACGCCTTCGGCCGTGGCACGGCCTGGTACGTCTCCACGGACCTGGACGACGGCGGCCTGGCCGCCATCCTGACGGAGGCGCTGGCCCACGCCGGGCTGTCCGCAGGAGACGGGCACCCGTCCGGCCTGGAGGTGTCCGTGCGCAGCAACGGTGCAGACCGCTTCACGTTCCTGATCAACCACACCGAGGCTGACGCGTCATTCGCAGTCTCGGGACAGGACATGGTTTCCGGTGAAAGGGTGGACGGCGTCGCCTCCATTCCGGCCGGAACCGTGCGGGTCATCCGGCACCCCGAAGGGTCCAGCTAGCCCTACAGACCGCCGGCCGGGGCCGCCCAGGCCCTGGCCGGTTTCCACAACCCCGGTTCAACGCCAAGGAGGACGCCCCAGTGATCAATCCCCGCACGATGCGCACTGCGAGTAAACGACTGTCCGGCCGCTTACAACTCTCCGGCCGGACGTTGCCATCCGGCCGGACCCTGGCCGCCGTCACCGCGCTGGCCCTGGCAGGAGCGTTGCTGGCTGCCGGCCCTGCCACTGCTGCCCCGGCCCAGGGCAGGCCAGCCGGGGTTGGACCGGCATCCGTGTCCAACCCGGGCTTCGAAGCGGGGACCGCGGGCTGGTCCGTTTCCGGCCCGGCCGGCGCGGCCACGGTGGAGTCCGGGGGAGCCGACTCGGCTCACCGGCTTACCCACTACCTGGCCTCGGACAACACGGTGACCACCTCACAGACCGTCACGGGCCTCAAAAGGGGTGGTGGACCTTCCGCGCCTCGATCAAGTCCGGTGGCCCGGTGAATTCGTCGCGCCTGGTCCTCACAGGATGCGGAAGCGACGGTTCCACCGTCGTGCCCTCCACGGAAACCGACGACCAGTGGCTGACCCTCGCCGTCAGCGCCAACGTCGCGGGCAAATGCACCCTCTCCCTCACAACCACGGGCGCCGGGGCGTGGGCCAGCATGGACAACGTGACCTTCTCCGAAGGCCGGGTGGAGCGGACCTTCCGCGGCGCCGATCTCTCCGGCGTTCCCAAGAACGAGGACCACGGCGCAGTGTACGCCACGGCTGACGGTACGCGGGTAGACCCGGTGGAGGCTTTTGCCGATGCCGGCGCCAACCTGGTCCGCCTTAAGGTCTGGGTCAATCCAGCCGATGGCTACAACACCCGGCAGCAGGTGGTGGACATGGCTAAACGCGCCCAGGCCCAGGGCATGAAGGTGCTGGTGGACTTCCACTACTCCGACCGCTGGACCGATCCCGGGGCGCAGAGCGTTCCCGCTGCCTGGAAGGGCATGTCCGCGGCAGCCATGGCCGAGGCCGTGTACGCACATACCAAGGACGTCATGGCTGCGCTGAAGTCCGCCGGCATCACGCCGTACGCCGCGCAGGTGGGCAACGAAATCAACCCCGGCATGCTCTGGCCGCTGGGCCAGACCTGGGACGTTGATCCAGCTGACGGCGTGGACGGTGCCCAGTGGGACAACCTCGCTACCTTCCTCAAAGCCGGAACCCGTGCCGTCAAGGACGTCAGCCCGGACACCAGGACAGTGCTCCACCTGACCAACATCAACAACGGCATCGGCGGGCTGACCTGGTGGTTCGATGAAGTCACCAAGCGCGGCGTGCCCATGGACATCATTGGCCTGTCCTACTACGGGTACTGGCACGGCACCCTGGCGGACCTGCAGAACGCCGTGACCACCTTGTCCCAGCGGTACGGCAAGGACGTGCTGGTGGTGGAAACCTCGTACCCGTTCACCCTCGAGGACAACCCCAACGCCCCCTGGGAAAACGTGATCGCCAACGGCTCCCAGCTCGTCAAGGGCTACCCGGCAACACCGGCCGGCCAGGCCGCCAACTTCCGGGCGGTGCAGGACGTGGTGGCATCCGCTCCCGGCGGACGCGGCCTGGGCGCCGTCTATTGGGAGCCCGCCTGGACGTCGGTACCCGGCAACGGTTGGGATCCGGCCGACCCCGCATCGGGCAATGCCTGGGAAAACCAGGCAGTCTTCGACTTTGCGGGGCACGCACTGCCGGCGCTGGATGCGTTCGCCGCGGACGACGCCGGCACCTGGCCCATGCGGTAGGCCGTCTGCGCCATGGGGCGCTGCAGGAAAAAGAACGCCGACGGCGGGAGCGCACCTCCCCGCCGTCGGCGTCCTTTGTCCTGCTTGTTACTGTTTGTCCCGGCGCTAGTGCGCGCCGCCCGCGGCCCAAGTGGTGAGGGTGTCGCTGAGGTCCATATAGGACTGGTCCACCTGCTGCAGCTCCGGGTTGGCGTCGTACCACTGGACGATCTCCCGGGCACCGTCGGCGAACGGAATGGTGGCGGTGTACTCCGGGACCAGGGACTTGATCTTGGTGTTGTCGAACACCACTGAATGCGACCTGTCGCCCAGCAGGTTGGGCCCGAGCTCCGGGCTGTGGGCCGCGATAGTTTCCGAGGCAACATGCACCAGTTCCGGCTCAGCCACCCCGGCAGCCCGGGCAAACAGCCGGTAGATCTGGTTCCACGGCAGGTACTCGTCAGAGGTGATCGTGTAGCTTTCACCCACCGCTTGCGGCCTGCCGAGCAGACCCACGAAGGCCTTGGCAAAGTCCTTGCTGTGGGTCAGGGTCCACAGCGAGGTGCCGTCGCCGTGGACCATGACGGGGAGGCCGGCGCGCATGCGGTGGATGTCAGTCCAGCCGCCCACCATGGCGATCTTGGTCCGGTCATAGGTGTGGGAGGGCCGCACCACGGTGAGCGGGAAATCCTCGTCCCGGTAGGCCCGGAACAGCAGCTCCTCGCAGGCGATCTTGTCCCGGGAGTACTGCCAGAACGGGTTTTTCAGCGGCGTGGATTCCAGGATGGGCAACCGGGTGGGCGGCTTCTGGTAGGCCGACGCGGAACTGATGAACACGTACTGCCCGGCCCGGCCGCGGAACAGCTCGAGCCCGGCCTGCGCCTGGTCCGGGGTGTACGAGATAAAGTCCGCAACGGCGTCGAACTCCCTCGCCCCCAGCACGTCCCTGACCGACGCCGGGTCCCGGACGTCCGCATGCAGGACCTCCGCGCCGTCCGGAACCGGCCGGGTGGACCGGCCTCGGTTCAGGATGGTGAGCCGGTGGCCCAGCGCGACGGCGTGCTCAGCCGCCGCCGCGCTGATGACCCCGGTGCCGCCGATGAAGAGGATGCTCCTCGGCGCCACCGTCCCCGAGGCCGTCCCGGCACCTGACGGTGGGGTCACCACGCGTAGTCTTCCGGAGCGGTCTTGTGCCCCGGAAAGATGTGGTCCAGCCGCTTGAGCGCGTCCTCATCGAGGGTGACATCCAGGGCACGGATGGCGGCATCCAGTTGTTCCTGCGTCCTGGGCCCGACGATCGGTGCCGTAACGGCGGGCTGGTGCAGGAGCCAGGCCAGTGCGACGTCCCCTGGTTCGTGCCCCAGGTCATCGGCCAGATCCTCGTACTGGCGGATCTGGTCCTCGTGCTTCTTCAGGGTTTCCAGGGCCCGTCCCTCGGTGCGCCGGACGCCGTCGCGTTCCTTCTTCAGCACGCCGCCCAGGAGGCCGCCCTGCAGCGGTGACCACGGGATGAGCCCCAGGCCGTACTGCTGCGCTGCCGGGATCACCTCAAGCTCCAGTTCACGGCGGAACAGGTTGTAGATGGACTGCTCGCTGACCAGGCCCGTGTAATTGCGCCGGTGCGCTGCCTCCTGGGCCTGGGCAATGTGCCAGCCGGCAAAGTTGCTGCTGCCGGAATACAGGATCTTGCCCTGCTGGACTGCCACCTCGATGGCCTGCCAGATCTCGTCCCACGGTGTATTCCGGTCGATGTGGTGGAACTGGTAGACGTCGATGTAGTCCGTCTGCAGCCGCTTGAGGCTGGCATCCAGCGCACGCCGGATGTTCAGCGCGGAGAGCTTGGATTCGTTGGGCCGGTCGGTCATGGTGCCGTAGAGCTTGGTGGCCAGCACCGTGTGTTCGCGGCGCTCGCCGCCCTTGGCGAACCAGCGTCCGATGATCTCTTCGGTCCAGCCGCGGTGGCCGGCACCGCCATACACGTTGGCGGTGTCGAAGAAGTTGATGCCGTGCTCCCGCGCGGAGTCCATGATGCTGTGCGCGTCGGCTTCCTCGGTTTGGGGGCCGAAGTTCATGGTGCCAAGGCAAAGGCGGGAGACCTGCAGGCCTGAGCGGCCAAGATGGGTGTACTGCATTGCTGGGTTCCTCTCGGAGATTGGGGTGGGGCTGCCGGACCGGCGGATTCGCGTCCGCCGCTGCGGTGGCTGGGCCCGGCGCCCCGGTGGCTGAGCCGGCTGAAACCTACATCTGGGTGAAGGACGCGACGGCGGGATCGGAGCCGATGCGGGCACCGGACTCCAGGGCGGTGATGCTGGCCAGTTCGTCGTCGGAAAGCGCCAGGGAGGACGCAGCGAAGTTCTCGCGCATCCGGCCGGGGTCGACCGACTTGGGGATCACGATGTTTCCGGAGGCGAGGTGCCAGGCGAGCACCACCTGTGCCGTGGTGGCTCCATGCGCGTCTGCGATGGCCGTGACGGCGTTGCCGTTCAGGTCGCCGCCCTGCCCGAGCGGGCTGTAGGCCTCCACTTCGATACCGAGGCTCCGGCACTTGGCCGCAAGGTCTGCCTGCTGGTAGCTGGGGTGCAGTTCGATCTGGTTCACGGCCGGGACGATTTCGGACGATTCCAGCAGGGTGTCCAGGTGGTCGGAAAGGAAGTTGGAGACGCCGATGGCCCGGATCTGCTTGTTGTCGTAAAGCCGTTCCAGTTCCTTCCAGGCCTGGACGAAAAGTCCCTGCGACGGGACGGGCCAGTGGATGAGGTAGAGGTCGACGAAGTCGAGTCCCAGTGCCTTACGGCTGTTCTGGAACGCTTCCTGGGCCTTGCCTTGCTCGCCGTTCCGGAGCTTGGTGGTGACGAAGATGTCCTCGCGCGCGATGCCCGTCGCCGCGATGGCGGCGCCGACGCCGGCCTCGTTGCGGTATCCGGCAGCGGTGTCGATGTGCCGGTAACCCGCCTCGAACGCGTCCTCGACGATCCGCTGGGTGTCTTCCGGCGGGACCTGGAAAACGCCGAGGCCAAGCTGGGGGATGGTGACGCCGTTGTTCAGTGTCAGCTCTGACATGGTGCTCCTTGGATGATGCTGGTGCTGGGATCGGTGCCGTTGGCTCGACAGGGGAGAAAGCGGTTTCCGCTGGCTCAGTATTGAGCCTATGCACTTTTGCCCGCCGCGTCAGCAGGTGACCGTGATCCTGTTTTTCCTAGGACCGGCAGTCCTACCTTCGGTGTAGGAGGAGTGCCGGATGGGCGGGCAGAATGGTCAGCATGGGTCAAAGTGCCGAGTTCGGAAAATTCCTCAAAGCCATGCGGTCGCGCCTGACACCGGAGGATGCCGGTGCCGGGCCCACTACGGGCGCCCGCCGCGTGCCGGGGCTGCGGCGCGAGGAAGTAGCCCGCCTTGCCGGCGTCAGCACGGATTACTACGTACGGCTCGAACAGGGCCGCAACATCCATCCTTCCCGGACGGTCCTTGACGCGGTTTCGCGGGCTTTGCGGCTGGACAGCAGCGAGCATGCGCACATGATGGACCTGCTGGAGAACTGCGCCGCCAACCCGCGGGCCACGGGTCCGGCTGCCCAGGGAGTGCGGCCGGGGCTGCGGCAGCTGCTCGAGGCCGTGGGCGATGTGCCCGCCCTGCTGCTGGGCCGCCGCAACGACGTCCTTGCCGGCAACAGGATGGCGTACCTGCTGTTCACTGACTTTCCCTCGCTGCCCGCGGCGGAGCGGAACCTCACCCGCTGGCTCATCCTCGATCCGGCGGCCCGGGAGCTGTTCCGCGACTGGAAGACGCTGGCGGCCGAGGCGGCCGGGGCGCTGCGGCTCGATGTGGGCCGCCACCCGAACGATCCGCAGGCCAACCAGCTGGTGGGGGAGCTTGCGGTGAACAGCGAACAGTTCCGTCAGTGGTGGGCCGGGCACCGGGTGGCCAGTCGGTCTGCGGGCATCGTGCGCCTGCATCACCCCACCGTGGGGGACCTCGAACTGAACTTTGAAAGCCTCGCCCTTCCGGACGACCCCGACCAGGTGCTGAGGGTGTATTCAGCGAAACCGGGCTCGCCGTCGTCGGACGCGTTGGCCCTGCTGGGCAGCCTGGGCGCGGGCGAGGCGCCGTCCGAATGGGAGCGGGCAACCGAGGTTCCACCCTCCGGGGTCGCAGAGTCCTAAACCCCTTGTACGTTTGGCCAAGCGAAGGTTCATTGTTTGGCCAGGAATCCATTTTGGCGACCCGTGGGGTTTCGTAGGCTGGGGGAACACACTTCTTACCAAGGATGGTCTCAACGATGAAACGCATCGCGCTGCTGAAAGAACGCCAGGCCGCTCCCGCCGGCACCGCCTCGACGTCCACCGGCTCGCACTGCCCGGTGTCCGGACTGTGGAGCCCGGACCACGATCCACACACGGTGCTGTCCTTCTTCGAGGGCCACGTTTTTCCCGCGTTCGACGGAGTTCCCACAGTATGGCGGCGCCGGTCGCTGGGACAGGCCTACTAAAGCGAAGCCCCCGCAGTACCGGCACGAGGGATGTGCCGCATGAAGAAGGCCGTGACCCCCGGGGCCACGGCCTTCTTCATCCGTTTAAGGGCGCTTCCTACTGTTCTTCGAGGCGGAAACCGATCTTGATGGTCACCTGCCAGTCCGCCACCTTGCCGTCTTCGAGGTGGCCCCGGACTTCCTTGACTTCGAACCAGTCAAGGTTGCGGAGGGTCTGGGAGGCCTTGGCGATCCCGTTCCGAACGGCGTCGTCCACACCTTCCGTGGAGGTACCGACAATTTCAGAAATGCTGTACGTGTGGTTGGACAACTTCGCTCCTCGTGATCATCGTTGCTCCCGGTTGCGGGCCGTTCCTGAAGACTAGTAGGACTTCAAGAGCCTTGGCCAGACCCTGCTTCACGGCCCACCCTTTCCCGGGCTGCCGGAGCCGGCTCGATTCGCAGGTGGGGCCCGGCGGTGCCGCTGACCGCAGGGGCCAGCGCAGCATCCGGGTTGGCAGCGTTATAGGCGTCCAGGACGTTGACCTTCCGGCCGTTGACCCAGGTGCCTGCCTCGTCGATTCCCGTGCCGCCGAAATTCCGGATAATTTGTGCGGCCGGGATGCCTTCCGTGAGCTCGAACGTGTTGCTACGGGCGATGATGCTGGATTCCACGCCCGCACCCCATGAGTACTGGTACTGCGCCAGGTCCGTCACGCGGTACACATTGTTGTACACGTGCGCCTGCCCGAACCGGACCCGGGGCGCACGCTGCCCAAGGTCCACGAATTCGTTGTGGTGGAGGGTAACCCGCAGCTTGCCGCGGTCCGCCGTCGCCCCGTCTCCGTTGCCCCACAGCATGGATTTGTCGTGGCCCGAGAGCCGGCTCCAGGAGATGGTGACCAGGTCTGCCTGCCGGACCACGTCCAGGAGGCCGTCATGCCGCAGGAACCGTTCACCGAAATACCGGGGCTGGCCGGCATCGGCTGTTTCGCCGTCGTCCAGGGTCAGGTGGTCCAGCCACACATGGGTGGAGCCGGAGACCACGAGGTTGTCCCATTCGGTTTTCCAGGTGTCCCCGTTCCAGCCCGGGAAGCAGTCGTAGGCGTCAGAGAGGTGGAGGTTGCGGACAATCACGTTATCCACATTGTCGATGTTCAACGTGAAGCCCGTGAGCTGGACGTCACCGACGCCCACGATGGTGGTGTTGGCGCCGACATTGACCCGGACCCGTTCGCGCTGCTTCGCACTTGAATTCTTGCGGGCGTCTTCGAGGGGGCCGGATGCCGGCCCCGTCCAGTTCGCCGGGTCGAAAGCCGCAAGGTAGGCCTCAAGTGAGTAGCCGCCCGTTGCGTAATCCTCGCACGTGATGGCGGTGCCATCCGAGGCGGTGTTTGCGTTGAAGCCCTGCTTCACGTACACGATCTTGGGCTCGTTTCCCGCCACCGCGGCGGCGAGTTCATCCCTCGTTGAAACTTCGTGCACGTTCCCGGGTGCCGCGCTGGAGCCGCCGGTGGTTCCGCCCTCGGCGGAGGCCCAGCCGTCACCTGCGGCCAGGACTTGCCGCCCCAGGTCGGTGGAGGCCGGTGCATGCTCCGCGACGTATGGGGCGGGCCCGGGAAGTGGCCCGGCGAGGGCAACAGCGGTGGCCAGTACAACGGATCCAGCCAGGGACATCACTGGTGGTTCTCCTCGAAATAGTGGTTGCCGGTCATCGCTCAGCCACGTCCTGCCGGGGTCCAGTCACCGAGGAACGCTTCCGCGGTGAACCTGGCGGCGTCAACGTCGGACAGTTGCGGGTGGAACTGGTTCACGTAGGCACCGGCGCCGGTGTTCTTGTACTCAGCGAACCGGCCCTCAGTCCACGCGTGGCCGCTCATATCCGCCCAGCCCTGGACCGCGATGTGGCTGCCCAGGACTGAATCCCGGATGACCGCCATGGGGTGGGCGTCCGGATCACTGCTGGCAAACCAGGGACGGCCCAGGCTGACGGTGCCCGGAGCGGCCTCGGAGGTGAGCGTGCTGTTGACGATCAGGAAGCCGTACGGGTTGGAGTTCTTGGTGCTAGGGGCCACGATGTAGCCGTTGTTCGTATCGCTTCCCCGGTCCAGGGAATGGATGGTGCACCCGTCAAAGACCGCCGTGCCGCGGCCGTACAGGAAGTCCACGTCGCCTTCGATGTAGCAGTTCTTCAGGTAGGTCCTGGCGGTGGCGTCCCGGCCTGTGGTGTCGGCGAGGTAGGTGTCCTGGTTGCCCAGGAATCGGGTGCCGTCAAACACCACCTTGTCCGCGACGCTGCGGACGGCCAGCGCCTGGCTTCCGCCGTTGACTGCCTCGTCGTAGGCGTTTTCCACTGTCAGGTTCCGGACGGTGGTGCCCGAGGCTGCCACGGTCAGCGTGGCGCTGCCCACGGCTCCCCAGGTTCCGCCGAAGAACTTTGCGCCGTTCGCCGGCAGGTCGTAGGTGATGACGACGTCGGCCGGGTTGGCTGTTGCGCCCTGGATGGTGAGGTTGGGCCGGTCGGCCCAGACGTTCACCACTTCGCGGTAGGTGCCGGGTTTGACGGTAATGGTCCGCGGCTGGGTGCTGCCGGCGGGAATGGAGCCGATGGCGGCCTGCAGGCTGCCGAAGTCTCCCGTCCCGTCCAGTGCCACGGTGATGTTTGTGGCCTTGTTCGGTGCATCGTTTTCGCGGGGTCCGGCGCCGGCGCTGACGATGCCCGGCACTGCCGCGGCCTCGTCCATGGTGTAGGAATAGTTCGCAGCGGGGTCGAATGCGGCCCCCACGTTGTCCTTGCGGCCCCGGGTGGAGTCGAAGATGTTGTCCCGGTTGACCACCTGGGTGGCGGGGTCCTTGGCGACAATCGGGTCCTGGACCGCGGTGAAGTAGTTACCTTCCAGCACCACTTTGGCGTTGTTGCGGCCCATCATGCCGTACTGGCCAACGTCCTGGAGGTAGTTGTTGTAGACGTGCGCAGCGGCGGTGTTGTCCAGGCTGAAGTTCCGCTGTGTGGTGTTGCGGATCCAGTTGTGGTGGATGGTCATCTTCGTGACAGCGTTGGCTGTCCAGCCCACGCCCAGGGCTTTGTTGTTGTCCGTGAACACGTTCCATGAGTAGGTCAGGTAGTCCGAGTCCTTGCGGGTATCAATCAGGCCGTCGCCCATCCGCTCGAACTTCATGTGGTCCACCCAGACGTGGTGGCTGGTATCGAGCTGGATGCCGTCACGGTCGTTGTCCGGCCGCTTGCCGTCCCAGTCACCCGGGATGTAGGAATCCCGGACCGTGAAGTTTCGGAAGATCACGTTGGAGACATTAATCAGCTTGAAGCCGGCGTTGACCACCTCGGCCCCTGCCCCCGTGCCGATGAAGCTCTTGTTGGCAGCGACAGGTATCTTGACGTATTGATCAGCCGTGAGGGAGCCGCTGATGAAGATCACCAGTGGCTCTGCAGCCGAGGCGTACTCCTGGAGCTGGGCGATGGTGGAGGCCGTGACAATCCGTCCCGCCTGCCCGCCGGTGGTGCCCGCCAGCCCGTTCCCGGGAAGCGATGCGAAGCCGTCGGGCGTCTGCTTCCACAGCGGCCCGTTCCCCTCGGACAGCGAAGCGGGGGCAAGGACGGCGGGTGCCAGGACGGCATTTGCCTGGACGGTGGGTGCCGGGACCGACGGGGTCGCGGCACCGGAACCCTGCAGCGGCGGTGCCGCCGTCGCCGGGGCGCTGGCCAGGCTGGACAGGAGGACGACGGCGGTTGCCGCACCTAAGAACCGACGCAAACTCATGCAAAACTCCTTTGTTCCGGCACCCGGGCAGCCTCCAGTCCGGGCACCGTGCATTGTGTTGTTGAGCGGGTGATGCGTGGAGAGACGTGGACTACTTCAGGCCGGTGGTCGCGATGCCGTTGATCAGGTACTTCTGGCCGGCAATGAAGAAGCCGATGATGGGTGCGATGGACACCACTGACATGGCGAACATGGGTCCCCACATGCTCTGGCCCTCGGAGTCCATGAAGGCCCGGAGCGCCAGCGGGACGGTGTAGAGGTCCTGGTTCTGGATGTAAAGCAGGGGGCCGAAGAACTCGTTCCACGTTGATATGAACGTGAAGATGGCGGTGGTGGCCATGGCGGGAACGCAGAGCGGCAGGATGACGCGCAGGAAGGTGCGGAACGGTCCGCAGCCATCGATCTGCGCGGCGTCGTCCAGTTCCCTGGGCAGCGCCTTCATGAACTGCACCATGAGGAAAATGAAGAACGCGTTGGTGGCCATGAAGTTGGGCACGATCAGCGGCAGGTAGGTGTCCAGCCAGCCGAGCTGGGAAAAGATGATGTACTGCGGCACCAGGAGTACGTGCCCCGGAAGCATCAGCGTGCCCAGCATCAGGGCGAAGAACAGCTTGCGGCCCGTGAACTCCATCCGGGCAAAGGCGTACGCCGCCAGGGCGCAGGAGAAGATGTTGCCAATGATGGAGAAGACCACCACGATCATCGAGTTGATCAGATAGACGTGGAAGGGCTGGTTCAGCGCGGTCCAGCCCTCGGCGTAGTTGCTGAAATCCCAGTTGTCCGGCCACAGCCCCAGCTGCCGGAAGATGTCGTTGCTGGGCTTGAAGGAGCTGGAGATCAGCCACAGCAGCGGGTACATCATCACCAGCCCCACCAGGCAGAGGATCAGGTGCCGGGAAAACCGGGTGCCCCGGGTCCCGGTGAGGGCGTCTTCCGGATCCGCCTGCTTGGGCTGCTTCGACGGCTTGCCGGGTTTGGTGGCTGATGTGGGAGGTGATTCGAGGAGTGCCATGGGGTTGCCTTAATTGTCGTAGAAGACCCAGAACTTGGATGCGATGAAGTTGATGGCGGTGAAGATCGCAATGATCATCAGCAGCAGCCAGGCCATCGCCGAGGCGTACCCCATCTCGAATTCGGTGAAGCCCTTTTGGTACAGGTAGAGGTTGTAGAACAGCGTCGAATCAGCCGGGCCGCCGGTGCCGCCGCTCATGACGTAGCCCTGGGTGAAGGTCTGGAAGGACCCGATGAGCTGCATGATGAGGTTGAAGAAGATGATGGGGCTGATCAGCGGGATGGTGATGTTGCGGAACTGCCGCCACCGGGAAGCGCCGTCGATGGACGCCGCTTCGTAGTACATGGTGGGGACCTGCCGCAGTCCGGCCAGGAAGATCACCATGGGTGAGCCGAAGGTCCAGACGTTCAGGACGATCAGGGTGCTCAGTGAGAAGTTGGGATCCGTGACCCAGGCCGGGCCGGCGATCCCGAAAAGACCAAGGAAACCGTTGACGATTCCTTCGTTGCCGAAGATGTAGCGCCAGAGCATGACGATGGCCACGCTGCCGCCCAGCAGGGAAGGCAGGTAGTACACGGATCGGTAGATTGCCAGGCCCTGCAGCCCCCGGTTGAGCACCAGAGCAATCAGCAGCGCAACGGCCAGCGAAATGGGCACTGAAACGAACGTGTAGATGAACGTGACCTTCAGCGACTGCCACAGCCGGGGGTCCTCGGTCATCGCCTGGAAGTTCGCCAGCCCCACGAAGTTGGGTTCGGTGAACAGGTTGTAGTCCGTGAACGCCAGGTACAGGGAGGCGAAGAAGGGGATGATGGTGAAAAGCATCCCCAGGAACCAGGGCAGCAGGAACAAATAACCCGACCGCTGGTTCCTTCGCCGCGCGGTGCCCCGCTTCCGGCGGCCCGGAGGTCCTGCCGCAAGCGAGGCCGCCGCGCCGGGGGCTTGTTTGGTCAGCACCGACATGCGTCAGGCTCCTTTCTGCTGTGGGCGGGTGCTACTTGTTGATCGCTGCATTGCTCTTCTCAAGGAATGTCTTGGCGGCGTCGGCCGGGGTGATCCTGCCGAACTCCACCTCGGTGGCCAGCTGCTTGAGGGTGTCAGCCACCACGCTGGCGCCCTTGGGGTAGACGTAGGCCGGGGGAAGGTCGTCCTCCTGGATGGCGGCCATCATGTTGACGAAGGTGGTGTCGTCAGCGCTGAGCTTCGAAGTGATGGACTCCGCCACATCGGGATTGATCGGCACACCGCGCTGGGTCAGCGTTTCGGCCGCGCCGTCGGCGTCGTTGGTCAGGAAGTCAAGGAGCTTGGCGGCTTCCTTGGGGTGCTTGGACTTCGCGGCGATGGACCAGAGCATGGTGGGGTCAGCGGAGTAGCCGCGCCTCTTGTCCGTGGTTTCGCCGGGCATGCGCAGAAGTACCACGTCGCCTTGGACAGCCTCGTTATAGCCCCGGAAGTTGTTGATGGGAATGATCTGGGAGGCCACCGTGCCCTTCGCCAGGTAGGACTGCGCGGGCGAGCCGCCGATCTGCTCGAAGAATCCCGCGGGCGGGTACCCACCTGCGTTGCGCAGGTCAACGCTGTACTGGAACCACTCGCGGATGGTGTCCTCGCTGACGCCGAGCTTGTTGTCCTCGGTATAGAAGTCCTCGCCGCGCTGCCGGGCAAGCAGGATGGGGCCGGTTTCCGTTGAAACGTCGTAACCGGCGCCGTAGACCTTGCCGCCGGTCTTCTGGGTCACCTCAGTGGCAAACTTTGCGTAGTCTTCCCAGCTCCAGGTCTTGTCGTCAGGGATGGTGACGCCGGCCTGGTCCGTGATGGTCTTGTTCACCACCATGCCGATGGTGGTGACGCCGGTGGCCAGCCCGTAAAGCTTGCCGTCCACCTCGCCTCGGCTCTGGACCGTGGCCGGGATTTTCTCCAGGTTGAGCTCCGGAAGCTCTTTCAGGTCCGCAAGGGTGCCGCGCTGCGCGTATTCGAGGAGGCTGCGGTTGGCCATGGCCAGGACGTCCGGCGGGTTGCCGCCGGCGAACCGGGTGGCCAGCTTGTCCGCGTAGGGGCCGCTGTCCTGGTACTCACTCTTGACAGTGATGCCGGGGTTCTTCTCCTCGAAGACCTTGATGGCCGCGTCCGTCATCTTGGCCCGGTTGGAATCGCCCCAGTAGACGAAATTGAGTTCCACGTTGCCGCCTGCTGCCGGGGAACCACCTCCAGCGCAGCCGCTCAGGCCCAGGCCCGCTGCAGTGACTGCCGCTCCCAGGAAGATCCTGCGGGAGAACCCGGTGGTTGCTGTCTTCTTCATTGAATGACGCCTCTCTGTGGCTGCCCCCGGTAGGAGCGTTAGCCTGCTGAATTTTCCAGAAACTTTCTGATGCCTCTGCCATCGAAATTCACTGCCAGCGAGTCAAAAGCCAATCCACGGCAGGGATACGAAAGAAGTGAGTAAACGATTTCTAGCAAGCGGCAGTTGTGACTGTCAACACCTTTTCTAAAACCTATGCAAATTTGAGAGCAGAAAGTTTCTGAAACTCTTGCTGATTCTTTTCGGTCTGCTTATGCTGTTTTCCATCGTCATAAGGGCGATGGATTTCCCACCGGAAGGAGGCACCGTTGCCCAGCCCAGCCCTTGAGCCCGCGCGGCTCTTGACCCTGGTTTCCGGCTCAGGTGTTGCGCCGGCCAGTGCACCGAGGCCGTACTTCCACCCTGTCCGCTCCCTGTCAGGAACCGTGCTGACTGACGTCGCACCGGCTGACCACATCCACCACCTGGGATTGTCCGTAGCCTTTTCGGACCTGAACGGAACCAACTTCTGGGGCGGGTCCACGTACACGCAGGACCGCGGACCCGTGGTCCTGTCCAACCACGGCAACCAGGCCCTGGACGGCTGGAGCGATGATGCCGGCCGTGCCGCCGGAACCGTGCTGTGGACGTCCAGGCACGGAACCCTCCTGGCAGAGGAACGCCGCTCGATGGAGGTTTTCGCGCACCCGGCCCCGGGAACCTGGAGCCTGTCCCTGACGTCGGTAATGGTCCCGGCAGGCGACGTTCCCGCCCTGGAGGTGTCGTCGTCGGCCGTCAAGGGCCGCAGCGGCGCCGGATACGGCGGCATCTTCTGGCGCTTCCCCGCGGACTGCTCCGGAACCCGCGTCTTTTCCGCTGCCGGTGCGGGCGCAGATGCGGCACTCGGATCCCGCTCGCCCTGGCTTGCCATCAGCACCGTCACCGGCGGCGCACCCGTCACGGTGGTGCTCGCCCAGGACAATCCCGTCCGCCCCTGGTTCATCCGCTCGGAGGGCTATCTGGGCGTAGGCCCCGCCGTCGCCTGGTCCAAAAAAGCGGTGGCCGACGCCGCACATCCGCTGGAGCAGTCGCTGCACGCCGTTATCCACGACGGCCCGGTGGCATCACCGGACCAGGCGCTCCACCTTCTTGAGCATCATCCCGCCGTACGCACGCCCAGCCATCCCGACAGGACATCATGACCTCGCGCAACTCCGTCCCCGTGTACGCCAATCCCATCCTCAATGCCGACTGGCCGGACCCCGATGCCGTCCAGGTCCGCGGCACCTATTACCTGGTTGCGTCCAGCTTCAACCGCGTTCCCGGGTTGCCCATCCTCAAGTCCCGGAACCTCGTGGACTGGGAGCATGCCGGCCACGCCCTGCTGCAGCTTCCGCAGGGCAGCCACTTCTCCCTGGTCCGCCACGGTGGCGGCGTCTGGGCGCCCGCGCTGCGGTACCACGACGGACGGTTCTGGATTTTCTACCCGGATCCGGACCACGGCATCTTCGTGCTGAGCGCCGAAAAAGCTGAGGGGCCGTGGACAGCGCCGCACCTCCTGTATGCAGGCCGCGGGCTCATCGATCCGTGCCCGCTGTGGGATGACGACGGCCAGGCCTACCTGGTTCACGGGTGGGCAAAGAGCCGGATCGGGATCAAGAACCGCCTCACGGTGCACCGCATGAGCGCCGACGCCGGAAAGTTGCTGGACCACGGAACCACCGTCATCGACGGAGGCGACCTGCCCGGCTACACCACGCTGGAGGGGCCCAAGTTCTACAAGCGGGATGGCTGGTACTGGATCTTCGCGCCTGCCGGCGGCGTGGCTACCGGCTGGCAGTCCGTCTTCCGTTCGAGGTCGCCGTTCGGCCCCTACGAGGAGCGCCGGGTCCTCGAACAGGGGAACAGTCCGGTGAACGGGCCACACCAGGGCGCCTGGGTGACATCGCCGCGGGGGGAGGACTGGTTCCTGCACTTCCAGGACCGCGGCCCCTACGGACGCGTGGTCCATCTCCAACCCATGGGCTGGACCGAGGACGGCTGGCCCTGGATGGGGAAGCAGGCGCCCGACGGCGGCCCGGGAACCCCCGTCGCCAGCCACCCCTACCCGCGGGGTACTTCGCCGCAGGACGTGGCACCCCCGGCCAGTGACGACTTCGCCTCACCGTGGCTGGGCCCGCAATGGCACTGGCAGGCCAACCCCCGGCACTCCTGGTCGTTCCAGCCCGGTGGTGGCCGGCTCATCCTCCGGCCGCAGGCCAACGATCCGGTCAACCTCCGGGAGCTGCCCAACGTCCTGGCGCAGGTCCTTCCAGGAACGCCGTCCACCTTCACCACCTCGCTGGAACTGCAGGATGTCCCGGTGGGCACCCGCGCCGGCGTAGTGGTGCTGGGGCAGGAATACGCCTGGCTCGGCATCGTCCGGACCGCCGACGGATTCGTCCTGGGAAGCGGGACCGGGGGAGAGGGCGCGTCGGAGCAGGCACCCAGCCGCAGCATCTCCCTCCCGGCTTCCCGGGTGGAGCTGCAGATCCGCACCGACGGGACGCCCCGGTCCACCTTTGCCTGGCGCCTTGGCCCCGGGGAGCCGTGGGAGGTCCAGGGCTGGAACTTCGGCGTCGTGCAGGGGAAGTGGATCGGCGCGGAACTGGGGATTTTTGCCACTTCGCCGCTGGGATCGCAGGAAGGCGGCAGTGTTATCGTGGGACCCGTGCGCGTGGACACGGCGCCCGTTCGCCGGGCTACTGCCCCGCAGCTCGCCGCCGCAACCACATGACCCCAAGGACTGCCCCGTTGACCGCCACCCCGCGTCCCAAGATCGCAGACGTTGCGGCCGCCGCAGGGGTATCCGTACCCACCGTCTCCAAGGTGCTTAACGGCCGCACCCACGTCTCGGATGCCACGCGCGCCAAAGTGCAGCAGGCCCTGGATGAGCTGGACTATTCCAAGCGGAACGCCGCCGCGGCCCAGCCCGGGATGCTGCAGCTGGTGGTCAACAACTTCGATTCGCCGTGGGTCCTGGCCACTATGGAAGGCGTGGAGGCCGCGGCCGACCGGCTGGGATATGCGGTGGCGTATGTCCGGGCCGAACATGTCACTGCAGACCGTTGGCGGAAGCTGCGTGAGCCCTCGGCGAACCGCCTGGACGGGGTCATGCTGCTGGCGCCGCGCAGCGGCTCACGCCTGGTTACCCTGGTGC
>Ga0160459_100253_pt1 | contig 26597 bp, 23 predicted proteins | sample HID1973K_E6MG_FD_108208 | JGI IMG/M metagenome (GOLD analysis project Ga0160459, IMG submission 108208) | Enriched mosquito-associated microbial communities from UW Madison campus, WI, USA - HID1973K_E6 MG | ecosystem: Host-associated > Arthropoda: Insects > Digestive system > Unclassified ... | reverse complement strand
GAGCTGCTTTCTTTGGTTACTTTCTTTGCAGCAGCAAAGAAAGTGACTGCCGCCCCGCATAGGGGCAGTGCTAATAGACCGACGCGAAATCGGGATCCGGCGAAACGAACCCCCACCATCTCCAGCACGCACGCTAAACCCGTAATCAAACCCGCAACTTGCGATACAACGTCGTACGCGATATGCCGAGAGCCCGCGCCGTCGCCGACACATTACCCCCATGCGCCTTAAGCGCCGCAGCCACGGCGCTAGCTTCGATATCCACAAGCCGCGCACCGCCAGCAGGCAGCGATACATCGTCGATCTGAACCCGTTCCCCGAACTCATCGAGAAAATCATGCGGCAGATGCTCGACGCCGATCCGCGTGTCGTGATCGTCGAGCATGGCCGACGCGGTGCGCAGCACATTGCTCAACTGCCGAAAGTTGCCCGGCCACGGATGACGCGCGAAGAGTGCGAGCACATCGTCATCGATGCCAACGATGCGTCCCGCAAACCGCTCCTGACGCAGCATCTTGTCGACGACCTCACGCAGGTCCGTGCGCTCGGCGAGCGGCGGCAGCGTCACCGAAAGGCCATTGATGCGGTAATACAGATCCTCGCGAAACGTCCCTTGCGCGACGCACTCCCGCAGCTTGCGATTGCTCGCGCAAACAAGCGTGAAATCGACCGGCACCGCGCGCGCCGCGCCGAGCGGCTCGACGACGCGCTCCTGCAACACACGCAGCAGACGGCTTTGCATCGCGAGCGGCATATCGCCGATTTCATCGAGGAAGAGCGTGCCGCCATTCGCCTGCATGATCTTGCCGGTCGCGCCGCGCTTCGATGCGCCCGTGAACGCGCCCTGCGCATAGCCGAAGAGTTCCGATTCGATCAGCGTCTCCGGCAACGACGCACAGTTCACCGCGACGAACGGCCCCGCGCGACGCGGCGAATCGCTGTGAATCGCGCGCGCGAGCATCTCCTTGCCCGCGCCCGTTTCCCCGCCGATCAGAATGGCGATGTTCTTGCCGATGACCTTGCGCACGCGCGCGACGATGTCGTTCATCTGCGCATCGCCGGTGCAGAGATCGGCGAGACTCGACTTCGTTCTGACGCTGGTCGTAACCGCTATATTCGGCGTAAGACGCGCGTTCACATCGACGCTCGCGAACACCACCACGCCGCTGTGTAATTCGAGCCGGCAAGGTGCGTCGCCCGACCACGCGATGAGCGCATCGACACGCTCGCCGAACAGCGTCTCAAGCGTCTGCGAACGCAGATGCCCGAGTTCGAGCCCGAGCTGGAACTGCGCGCTGCGATTCGCGCACAGCAAATGCCCGTCGAGATCGAACACGGCGATGCCTTCCATCAGCGTGCCGAGGAATTCGGGCCGGCTATGAAAACGGATGCGCAGTCCGTCGCCGAACGCGCTCGCGATCAGGCGGTTCTCGATCATCTGTCCGGACATCTTCACGAGCGCCATCGTGTGCTGGTGATAGCCGCGTCGGTCGCCGGTGACGTCGAGCACGCCGGACAGGTTGCCGTGCGGATCGAGGATCGGCACGCTGGAACAGGTGAGGAAATGATTGGCGCGCAGATAGTGCTGGTCGCCGTGTACGGTGATGGCGGTGCGCTCGGCGATCGTGGTGCCGATCGCGTTTGTGCCCTGATGCGCCTCGCTCCATACCGCACCCGCCCGCAGCGCGACTTTTTCGGCGCGGGCTAGGAAGTCGTCGTCGCCGAGCGAATGCAGGATGAGACCGCTCGCATCGGTCAGCGCGATCATGCTGTGCGTGTTCGCGATCTGCGCGTACAGCGTTTCCATTACCGGCAGCGCATGGGCGAAGAGCGCGCGGCTTTCATCGAGCTTGACGGCGAGTTCCGCGCCGGTCAGCACGGCGTATTCCGGGCGCATCGTCTCGAACAGGCCGAATGTGGCCGAGCGCTCGTGCGAGTGACGGATGACCTCGCGTTGCGCAGGCTGCAAGGCCGCGCCGATGGCATGCTGCATCGCCTCCTCCTTTTGGTCCATCGCGGCGAGCGTCGTCGCGTGAATGTCTCCTCGGGGCAATGTAACACCGTCGCGGCGCGGCGGTCGATTCGAGGAAGCACGCGGATGCGCGCGCTCCCCCGCGATCGCTACAGCACCAGCGATCCCGCCGTGATCGCGATCACCAGGAACACGACGAACAGGATCAGGAAGATGAAGAAGCAGATCTTCGCGATGCCTGCCGCGCCCGACGACACGCGCGTAAAGCCGAAGAAGCCGGCAATGACGGAGATGACTGCGAAAAGAATGGCGAGCTTGAGCATGGCAGGTCCGGTTGTGTTGTGATGACTCTTGTCTGCAAGACGCGTGCCGCGCCCGGGTATTTGTTTAAAGATCGCATATGAATAAGACCGTTAGTTGCGTAAAAGGCGCAAATAAAAAGCGGACGGCACGCCGCCCGCTTCGACCCGGCTCAGCGCACGCGATGGTCCGTCGCCGACACGGTCGCGGGTGTGGGGGCCTTGGCCATTGCCCGCACCGGTTTTCGCGTATCGAGCCAGCCGGCGGTCCATCGTTGAACACGCGGCACGGCAAGCAACGCGCCGATGGCGATCGCATCGGCGGCGAGTCCGGCCGGCACGTTGATGAGGCCATCGGTCAACGTGAAGAGGATCGAATCGACGACGAGCGAAATCACCGTGCCCGCGACGAACGACACCATGCCGGCGCGCCCCAACGCGCCGACCCACGGCAGCCGTTGCGCCACGGCCTTGACGACGCCATAGCGCGCGAGATTCGCCGCGACCCACGCGATAGCGAGGAAATTGACGACGCGCGGGCCAGCCAGATCGCGCTTGAAGGCGCTGTCCAGTATGGGCGGCAGCACGAGCAATTTGTAATAGGCCATACCGGCGATCAGCGCGACGGCGCCTGCGCTCACGATCCAGCCGAAGCGGTTCGCGCTCACGCGCTGGTAAACCGGCTGGCAACGCGCCAGCACGCCGAGTACGAACATCAATTGCCACGCGGCAGGATTGAAATCCCAGAGGTTGTCGTCGACGGAAGGCAGATATTCGCCGATCTGCGCCCCGAAGGCCCACAACGCGAGGCTCAGACCGAGCAGGAGCCAGGGCTTGCTGCGCGCGAGCGGCAGCATGACCGGCACGGCGAGCGCAAAAAGCGCGTACATGGGCAGCACGGCGGCGAGATAAGGCTGGCGCTCGAAGGTGAGGATTTGCGCAATCGAGGAAACCGGCTCCGACACGAAACTGTCGAGATCGTGCAGCGCGAGGTTTGGCGCGTGGCCGAAAAAAGGCCGCAGCAGAAAGGACGCGACGAGCATCAGCACGGCGGTGACGATAAACGCGCGGTACAGTTCGAACGCGCGCCTGACGAAGCGCATGCGCGCCGCGTGCTCGGAGCGGCGCGCGGCCAGCGACACGTACGCCGTCGCCGTGGCGAAGCCGCCGAGGAAGACGAACACTTCGGCGGCGTCGTTCAGCGCGAACGAATGCAACGTGAAGCGCGACAACATGCTGCCGCCGATATGATCGACGACGATGATCAGCAGAACCAGTCCCCGGAAGAAGTCCAGCTCGATGAGACGTTGTGATTTTTGCTGCATGCGGCTTCGTGTGATGTCCTGCGGCTACAGGAAATTGAACGGCGGCCGCGGACACGCGGCTCGAAAGGATAAGAGTTTACCCGTAAATGACGCAGCGCATCATCAGAAGAAGCGCAAATAATCGTTTCGAATCCGGTATTTGTGGCCGATTCGGCAGTGGTGCCGATGAAACGTTCGATCTCGTCAGAAGGTTTCAAGTTCCTTTCATTTCACGCGATCATCAGGCTAAGATCACGCCCTCACCGTCGAACCCTCGTGAACATGGACTATCTCGTCGCTCTCCTTGCAGATCCCGCAGCCTGGGCCGCCCTCGCGACGCTCGTCGTCATGGAGGTCGTGCTCGGCATCGACAACCTGATTTTCATCTCGATCCTGACGAACAAACTGCCCGTCGCGCATCGGGCGCGCGCGCAGCGTATCGGCATCGGGCTGGCGCTCGTGATGCGGCTGGGCCTGCTCGGCACCGTCGCGCTGATCGTGCGGCTCACGACACCGATCTTCGAAGCGTTCGGCCACGGCTTTTCGTGGCGCGATCTGATCCTGATCGCGGGCGGCGTGTTTCTCGTCTGGAAAGCGACGACGGAAATCCACCATCACGTCGCGGCCGACGCCGACGATCACGCTGGCCCCGAATCCGGCAAGAGCCTGACGCCGCTTTCGGCGATCGGCCAGATTCTGCTGCTCGATCTCGTGTTTTCCATCGACAGCATCGTGACGGCGGTCGGCATGACCGAGCACATTCCGATCATGTTCGTCGCGGTGATCGCCGCCGTGACCGTGATGCTGTTCGCGGCGGGGCCGCTGTCGCGCTTCATCGAACGCAATCCGACGATCGTCATGCTCGCGCTCGGCTTCCTGCTCGTGATCGGCATGACGCTGGTCGCCGAAGGCTTCGGCACGCACGTACCGAAGGGCTATATCTACGCGGCGATGGCGTTCTCGGCGCTGGTGGAAGGTTTGAACATGCTGGCGCGGCGGGCGAAGGGCCGGCGCGCCCCCCGCGAAAACGCTCGATGAAACGCTCGCCTGTGCAGATTAATTAGCCGGCATGGGTATGACCGCGCGCACCGTTCCCCCGGAGCGCGGTCACGATGCGCCGGAGCGGCGCGGTAATGCGCCAGGACGTGGACGAGACGAACTCCGCGATGACCGCGTTGCTGGCCTGAAGTTCGGTCTGAGAAGTCCGTAGCTTGTCCATCGTTTCGCCGAGTTTGCTTTCCGCATCGGCGAGACCACGACGGGTGTCGACGAGCATGGCCTGGGTTCGCGTGAGATCGTTCTCGGCGAGCGCGAGGCGGCTCTCTGCTTCGGCGACCCGCTTATCCATTCCCCCGCTCGCCGTGTAGAACTCCTCCGTCGTAAGTTGCACGTCCGGACGTTCCTTGCGCAGGATGATGATCATCTCGCCGCCCGTCTCGCCCCTGGCAGGCACGAAATCGACGAGATTGAACGTCAGGAAGCCCATCATGAGAATCGGCTTCAGAACCTTGCTCTCAATCGTTTCACTGTCGAACACGTGGCTGTGAATGCCGACATGCGGCGGCGCCTTTAGCTGTTCCTTGATGCGATCGAGATTCAGCCGGTCGCGTACGTCCATCGGCCTATTGACGAAGGCCTCGTCGTAATATATTTCGCACTCCAGTTGATGCTCGCGAGGAATCTCTTCCACGCCCGCCAGATACTCGGCGACGAAGTGGCTCAGCGCCGTATCCGGCCGGTACTTGTCGAAGCTGAACTTCTTGTCGGGCAAGGCGAGGAAAAGAATCCCGCCGTCGTTCATCATCGCGCAGAGATCCGCAAGCCACTGGATCATGTTCGGCGCGTGCTCCATCACATGATTCGCGATGATGTAGTCGAACTTGTCGCTGATGTAGTCGCCGTACCGGTTCGAACTGACGACGTAATCGATCTCGGGAATGTGCTCGATAAGATCGGGATGGGAACATTCGCGCACCAGTTGCTCGCGATTCTTCCAATCGAGATAACGCACCTGAGCTTCGGTCTTGAACACCGTCGGCTGGTCGTAAGGGCCTAGTTCCAATCCAAGCCCCGACAGGTCAGTGTGCTTCAGAAGATGACCACGCCGAAGCTGCGTCACGAGATTCATCGACCGGCTCCTCTGCATCAAATTCGACTTCGAATCGCCGGCGGATGGATGTCCACGGACGCTTGATGCGGGCGCGCCATTACGCTCGCCGATCGAACTTAACACAACTCCGCGTCGGCGTGATATCGGGTTCCGGCGACAGGCGAAGCCTAATTCGTCGCGATGGTCGCCGTGGCTTTGCGATTATCGTGAATATCGTCTGATGGACGGTGCTTCACGCAGACCAGTGAATTCCAGAGCAGCGTCTTGCACCGGAAGTCTTTGCACGAATCACGGTCACACGGCGCGTCGTTGATGACCCGGACGTGAAAACGGTCGAACATCGGTCCTAGCGCGACACCGGTCCGCCGCCAATAGACCGGCTCTTGCCCGTTCGACGTCAATTCGTTCACTGCCTTGTGAAGATAGTCATTGCCGTCGCGGGCAATCGTCAGCGCGCTATATTCCACGACTGCGGAATTGGCCAGGAGAATCAGGCAAATCGCGTAGCCCGCGAGCCGATGTCTTCCGATCGCGAGCGCGCCGACCAGCGCCACGAGGAGATAAATCTGTGGATTCAGCCTTGCCCACCACGACTCGGGGCTGATGAAACACAGCACCCCGACCAGGATGAAGACCGGCGCTTCGGAGCGCATCGAGCGAAATCGAACCGCGGCGAACACCATTGCTGCGAGGCACGCGCCGCCGAAGAGCGGTCCCCATCCGCCCCATCGAACGTCCGCGGCGCCGGCCGCCGACACTTCCGCGTCCGTCATGGAGAATGGCGTTTTGATCTCGGGTAGCCGGGGCGTCGCCGGATTGCTCGGGCTTTGATTGGCCGTCTCGCCGAAAACGCTCAAGGCGACCTGGGAAAATCTGTCGAGCGCGTGAAATTCCGGCGTTGTCTGCGCGGAAATGAGATTCTCCACACGCCCTTCGCCCATCGACGGATAGAAAATATGATGGCCTTCAATGAGATTCTTCACATACGGATTCACGCAGAGCACGATGCCGACCAAGGCCAGACCGGCAATGCGCCACCACGGAAAAAAATACGGACGCAAGTCGACTTTCTTTCGATGAGCTATCGCCAGAAATGCAACCATGGAAATGGTCGAAAAGACGAGTCCGGTATGTTTCAACGCTGCGCAGCCGATCAACGACAAAACAAAAACCAACACGAGATTTCTCGAGGGCGCGCCCCAGAAAAAGCCGTAGAGCGTCAGAATCTGAATCGCCAGAAAGCTTGCCATGCAGCCATCGATGTAATGCGTAAAAAGCTGCGTCAACACCACGGGATTTGCCGCGACGCCGATGCACACGAGCAGGCGCGCATCGGCTCGCAGCTTTCTCGTCACTGAAAGGCAGATCAACATCACCGAGATGAGCAGCAGGAAATTGATGCTCTTTGCGAGTTCCAGGTTTCCAGAGAGCTTGTAAATGGCCGCGCCATAAAACCACGCGAGCTTGGGATAGTTGTTCGTATAGATTGCGTTCACTCCGCGCAGCGTCGATTCAAGAAAATCGAAACGGCTCGCGAGTTCAATGATCGCCTCCGAGTGGTATCCAATGCCATCGTTCGAGAAATCGAAATATGCGTTCGATAGCGCGAAGGAAAGCGCGATGAGCGCAACACCGCATGCGGCGCTTTTGACAAATACCGTCGGGGACGCATATTTCGTCACGGTCAGCGATGCGCCGCCCGCCAGTAGAGGAGCGATAAAAGCCCATTGACTGGCAATACCGGAGCCTTGCAGAACGGCGAAAATAAAGGCCGTCGAGACAACGAACACAATCAGAAAAATTGCACTGCTCAAACCAACGTTACCGACTTCGACTTTCTGTACTTGCATAACCCATCTATTAATTTGGGTCGCGATCGTGCGACCTCTCGTAGTCCGTCATCTTACATGGCGTGGAGAATTGTTAAGCAAATACATGATAAGTCACCGGCAGCATCGAATCGCCGGACAAAGCCCCGGCTAAAGTTCTCCCGTCATCCGCCGATATCGCACGGATGACGACCCAACCCGCTTCCATCGCACGCGAGCCCGCACGCCGTTGGTTCAACGGCTGGCGGGCGGGCGCCTGGTGCGCCACCGCCCTGCTCGCCTTTCAGTGCTTCGGTTTCTTTTTCAACGCCCGGCATTCCTGGGCCGCATACGGCCATCCGGGCGGCTGGGACTTTCTGACGTTCTGGGCCGCGTCGCGCCTCACGCTCGACGGAACACCGCTCGCGGCCTATTCCTGGACCGCGATCAAGCACGTCCTGTTGCAGTTGTCGCCGGATATCGTGATGCCCGGCCCGTGGTTCTATCCGCCGAATTTTCTGCTGCTGGTGCGCCCGTTCGCAGCGCTTTCCGCGCCTGTCGGCTACGCGCTTTTCATCGGGTTGTCGTCGGCGCTGTTCGTCTTGCTGATCCGCCGGGTGCTGCCGATGCGGTCCATGCTGATCTGGATACTCGCGTTTCCCGGCCTGTGGCTCAACGCGGCGCAGGGACAGAACGCCTGCATCACCGCCAGTCTCGCCCTCGCCGCATTCCTCGCGATGGGCAGGCGGCCCGTGCTCGCGGGCGTCTTCATCGGCCTGCTGTCGATCAAGCCGCATCTGGCCATCCTGTTTCCGGTCGCGCTCGCGTGCGCGGGCATGTGGACGACCTTCATCGCCGCCGCGGTGACGGCCGTGCTCTTCACGGCCGTATCGATCGCCGTGTTCGGCGTCGATATCGTGCCCGTGTTTCTGCACGGGCTCAGCGAAGCCAACGGCTATATCGCGAGCGGCGTGCTGCCCTGGGACCAGACGGCGAGCCTGTTCGCGACCCTGCGCATGGCGCACGTCGCGACCGGTCCCGCGTACGTCGCGCAGGCGTGTCAGGCGCTCGTCGCGGTCTGCGCCGTCGCGTGGGCGTGGCGCAACGCCAAGGCGCTGGAAGTGCGGGCCACGGCGCTCGTCGCGGGCACGTTCATGATCAGCCCCTACATCTATAACTACGATGCGGTCTGGCTCGGCGTGCCGCTCGCGCTTCTCGCCGCCCGCGCGCTGCGCGATGGCTGGCTGCGCGGCGAAATCGCCATTCTGGTCGTCGCGTGGCTGTATCCGCAGATGGGCGACCTGCTGGCCAAGCATTTCGGCGTGGGGCCGGGGCCGCTCGTGTTCGCGTCCCTGATATTCGTGGCGATACGGCGCGCGCGTCTCGAAGCCGCCGACACCGCCACGCTCGGCGCGTTCAAGCGCCAGTCAGAAAGGTAGGCGAAGCTGCGGATCGTCGGGCGTGGCGGCATTCGCGGGCGGCAGCGGTTGCGCCCGCAGCCAGCGTTCGATCGCATCGACGACATGCTGGCGCTCGCTTTCATCGAGCGCCCTGCCCGCCGCGATGCCGTGCCACGTGGCGAGGCACGAGCGGCAGCACGTCGCCGTCGCGTGTTGCGCGATGAACACCGGATGCCCGCGAAACGGCGTCTGTTTGCCGTCGTTCAGCGGCGCTTGCGGCGCGAGCCGCTTGCCGATCAGTTCATGCGCCTGCGCGACAATTGTGTCGATGCCCTTCTCGCGCAGCATCTTCCCCTCCCGCACGCCGAGCGCGAAGCGCCGCCGGAACGCCGATTTCGCGAGCGCATCGAACACGGCGTCGAGGTCGCGCATGGCGTGATCAGTCCTTGGCGTAGAGCGTCGAATCCGCGAAACCTTCGGCGCTCAGCACGCGCCCGACGAGAATCATCGCCGTGCGCTCCATGCCCGCCGCGCGCACTTTCGAGGCGATATCGGCAAGCGTGCCTTCCACGCGCGTCTCGTCCGGCCAGCTCGCGCGAAACACGACCGCCACCGGGCAGTCCGCGCCGTAGTGCGGCACGAGATCCGCGACGATGCGCTCGATATGCCGCACGCCGAGATGAATCGCGAGCGTCGCGCGGTGACGGGCGAGATCCCCGAGGCTTTCGCCTTCCGGCATCGACGTTTTGGTCGCGTAGCGCGTGAGGATCACGGTCTGCGAGATGCCCGGAAGCGTGAGTTCGCGCCTGAGCGCCGCCGCCGATGCCGCCGCCGCCGTCACGCCCGGCACGACTTCATAGGGAATCGCGAGCGCGTCGAGCCGGCGGATCTGCTCGCCGATCGCGCCGTACAGCGACGGATCGCCCGAATGCACGCGCGCCACGTCCTGCCCGTTCGCGTGCGCGTCCTGCAAGAGCGCGACGATCGCGTCGAGATCGAGTTCGGCCGTGTCGATGCAAGTCGTCGCGCGATGGCCTTCGAGCACCTCGCGCGGCACGAGCGACCCCGCGTAGAGAATCACGGGACACGCGCGGATGAGCCGCTGCCCCTTGACGGTGATGAGTTCGGGATCGCCCGGTCCGGCGCCGATGAAGTAAACAGTCATTGTCTGGTGAGCCAGTGTTGGAGCGCATCCCGGGCGCTGGCGGCGTCGTCGAAAGTCTGGTCGGCGTCGGGCAGCGCCGGACGCGTCAGCATCACGACCGGCAAGCCCCGCTCCCGCGCGACGGCCAGTTTCGCCTCGGTCGCGCGGCCGCCGCTGTTCTTGCTGACGATCACGTCGATGCGCGCCGCATCGAACAATGCGCGTTCGCCGGCGAGATCGAACGGGCCACGCGCATCGATGATATCGGCGCGTTCGTTGCCCGGATGCGCGTCGAGACAGCGAATCGTCCAGTGCTGCGACGCGGGAATCTCGTGCAGATGCGCGAGCGGTTCGCGTCCGAGCGTAAACAGCGGCCGATGAAACGCCGCGATCCGTTCGACGATCCCGCGCCAGTCCGCCGCGTCGCGCCAGTCGTCGCCCGGCTGCGGCTGCCACGCCGGACGGCGCACCGCCCAGAGTGGCACGCGCGCGAAGGTGCAGGCCTCGCGCGCGTGGCGGCTCATCTGCGCGGCATACGGATGCGTCGCATCGACGACGAGCGCGATGTCCGCGTCGCGCAGATAGCGCACGAGCCCGTCGACGCCGCCAAAACCGCCGACGCGCACCGCGCACGCCAGATCGCCCGGCACGCGCCCGAGGCCCGCGAGACTGTAGACATGCGCGGCGGGCAGGCTGCGCGCGATCGCGAGCGCGTCGCCGGTGCCGCCGAGCAGCAGCACGCGCCTCATGCCGCGCTCCCGACGATATTGCCCTGCCGGTCGATCGCGAAGGTTTCGATTTCGATGCCCGGCGGCACCACATCGAGCGCGACGGCGCGCGCGCGGCGGCACACGATATCGCCGAGCGCGATGCCTTCGGCGCGGGCGAGCTTGAGCGCTTCCTGACTCGTGTTGGCCGCGCGGATCGCCGCTTGCAGCGCGTCGCTCGCGCCCGCGTCGGCGGCCCAGACGGCGAGCAGCGTCAGGTCGATGCTGGAGTTGCGGCTATGCAGATCCATGTGTCCCGCCGCCAGCTTGGACAGCTTGCCGAAGCCGCCGCACAGACTCAGTTTGTCGATGCTCGCGCGGCGCAGATGCTTCAGCACGGCCCCCGCGAAGTCGCCCATTTCGATCAGCGCGATGTCGGGCAGGCCGTAATGCGCGCGCATCGCGTCCTCGCTCTGATTGCCGGTGCACGCGGCGATATGCCGATACCCGTTCGCCCGCGCCACATCGATGCCCTGATGAATCGACGCGATATACGCGGAGCACGAAAACGGCCTGACGATGCCCGTCGTGCCGAGTATCGACAAGCCGCCGACGATGCCGAGGCGCGGATTCATCGTCTTCTGCGCGAGCGCCTCGCCGTTCTCCACGCCGATGCTCACGTCGAAGCCGCCGCCGTAACCCGTGCTCGCGGCGAGCGCGTCGAGATGTTGCGTCATCATCTTGCGCGGCATCGGGTTGATCGCCGGTTCGCCGACGGCGAGCGCCAGCCCCGCGCGCGTCACGGTGCCGACGCCCGGTCCCGCATGAAAGCGCACGCCGGGTTCGTCGGACAGACGCACGCGTGCGAACACGAGCGCGCCGTGCGTGACGTCGGGATCGTCGCCCGCGTCCTTGATGACGCCTGCTTCCGCTGCGTCGGCCTGTTCGGCCACGCGGCGGCAGAAGGAAAGCGTCATGGTCACGCACTGGCCTTTCGGCAGCACGATCTCCGCGCGCTCGCTCGTCTCGCCGAGCAGCAACAGGCGCGCGGCCGCGAGGCTCGTCGCGGTCGCGCAGCTTCCGGTCGTGTAGCCGCTTCTGAGCGGCGCGGCCTGTTCCGGCGTTTCTTCACGCATGACGTGTCACGGTTTGCTGGCGTGCAGCAGCGTGATCGGCAGCGCCTGCCGCCACGTATCGAAACTGCCGAGCGGCTCCGCCTGCGCGATGCCGATGCGCGTCAGCTCGCCGCCATGCCGCGCGCGCCATTCGACGAGCGCCGCTTCGCTTTGCAGCGTCACCGCATTGGCGACGAGGCGGCCGCCCTGACGCAGACGCGTCCAGCAGGCATCGAGCACGCCCGGCACGGTCAGTCCCCCGCCGATGAACACGGCATCGGGCGCGGGCAGGCCGTCGAGCGCGGCGGGCGCTTCGCCTTTCACGAGTTGCAGCGCGGGCACGCCGAGCGCATCGCGGTTGGATTCGATGAGACGCTGCCGGCTTTCGTTCGCTTCGATCGCGATCGCCCGGCACGCGCCATGCGCGCGCATCCATTCGATGCCGATCGAGCCGCAGCCCGCGCCCACGTCCCACAGCAATTCGCCCGGCTGCGGCGCGAGATGCGCGAGCGTCACGGCGCGCACGTCGCGCTTCGTGAGCTGGCCGTCGTGACGATAGGCGTCATCGGGCAAACCGGGCGTGAGCGGCGGACCGGCGTGGCCCGCATGCGTGCGGCAATCGATCGCGACGAGATTGAGCGCGGCGACGAGCGGCTCGCGCCAGTCGTCGGCGCGCTCGTCGATGCGGCGTTCGTGGTCGCCGCCTAGATGCTCGAACACGGTCATGCGGCTCGCGCCGAAGCCGTGCGCGGTCAAGAGCGCGGCGACGGCGGCGGGCGTGGTGCCGTCGGCGCTCAGCACGAGCAGGCGCACGCCGCGATGCAGGCTCGCGAGCAGCGACGCGACGGGCCGCCCGACCAGCGACACGCACACCGCGTCCTGCAACGCCCAGCGCAGACGCGCCGCCGCCAGCGACAGCGACGACGGCGCGGGAATCACGCGCATTTCGCCATTGGCGACTTCACGCGCGAGCGTTGCGCCGACGCCGAAGCACATCGGATCGCCGCTCGCGAGCACGCATATGCGCGTCTTGCCGTCGCCGCGCCCGGCGAGCACGGCATCGATCGAAAAGGGCTTCGGCCACGGCACGCGGCGCGCGGCGATGCGCAAGGGCAGCAGCGCGAGATGGCGCTCGCCGCCGTGGATCGATTGCGCCTCGAGCAACGCGCGGCGCGCCAGACGGGAAAGGCCGTGCCAGCCGTCTTCGCCGATCCCCACCACGGTCAGCCAGGTCGACATGCGCCGCCTCCTTGCGATTCGAATCGCGCTTCGGGCTTGTGCCCTGAAGCGCCTGGATGGTCGATAAAAGCGGGCATAATACAGGTCCGTCGGTGCCCGTTGGGGCCTAAGAGGGAACACAGCAAAACTGTGGCTGCCCCCGCAATTGTACGCAGCGAGTCCGCGCTCCACTGCCACTGGTTTTTACCGGGAAGGCCGGCGCGAATGAAGACCTGCCAGCCAAGAGACCTGCCGACTCATCGCTTCGCGCGACGCCGACCGGGCGGGGTGTACCGGTTCGCTCATCACGCGCGAAGCCCAACGGGTCCCGCTTTTGACTTCAATCGACCGCCCATCGCTCAACGCCGCCCCGCGCGCTTCGGCGTGTCCGGGCCTGACGCGCATCGTGCCCGCGCGCGATGGCGGCCTCGCGCGTCTGCGTCTCCCGGGCGGCGCACTGAGCACGCACGCGGCGCGAGCCGTCGCGCGTGCGGCGCGGGCCTGCGGCTCGGGCGTGATCGAAGTGACCAATCGCGCGAACCTGCAACTGCGCGGCATCCGCGACGACGCCCACGCCGCGCTGATCGACATTGCGCTCGACGCGGGCCTCGGCCCGTCGACCGCGAGCGCCGACGACCTCCGCAACGTGATGCTGAGTCCGCTCGCGAGCGACGCCACGCGCGCACTCGCCGCGAACATCATCGACGCGATGCAGGCCGATGCCTCGTTGCACGCGCTGTCGCCCAAGTTCGCGCTGCAACTCGATGCCGGCGAGCGTCTCGCGATGCTCGATCATCCCCACGATCTCTGGTTCTCCGCATTCGACGACGGCGCGCGCTTCGCCTTCGGTTTCGCAGGAACGATGTCGCAGTGCGCGCTCGGCGCGGTGCCGCGCGCGAATCTGGTGACCTTCGCTGTGCGCGCGCTGCACAGGTTTCTCACGCTCGCCACGCCTGAAGAACATCGTATGCGCGATCTGCTCGCGCGTGTCGGCGTCGCGCAATTTCTCGAAGGATTCGATTTCGACGCGGACGTGCAGACCTGGCGACGCGCCCCCGCCGATGCATCGCTGCGGCTCGGCGCGCACGCGGAACCGCATCGCGAGACGTGGTACGCGGGCGCGCAGACGCCGCTCGGACGCCTTGACGCGCACACGCTCGAAGCCCTCGCCGATCTCGCCGACACGCGTGCCGAAGGCCTTCTGACGATGACGCCGTGGCAAAGCGTGCTGCTGCCGGGCATCGCGCAGAACCACACGCACGAAGTGCTTCAAACCCTGCGCGCGCTCGGGTTCGCAACGGACATACGCGATCCGCTCGCGCGCCTGATCGCGTGCGCGGGCTCCGAGGGCTGCGCGAAAAGCCACGCCGACACCAAAGCCGACGCGCATCGCCTCGCCCCGCTGCTGCCCGCGCACGACGAAACGCCGGTGCATCTTAGCGGCTGCGAGCGTTCGTGCGCGGCGGCGCATCCGGTCCCGGTGACGCTCTATGCGGTCGCGCCGGGACGCTATGACTTTCATCGCGACGGCCGCATCGTCGCGCGCAATCTGACTATCGAAGAGGCGGCCGCACGGCTCGCCCGGAGCCATGCCGATGCCTGACTACATCCGCGACGGCGCGGAGATTTATCGCCAGTCGTTCGCGACGATCCGTGCCGAAGCCGACCTCGCCGCCATTCCCGCCGATCTGGAAAAGCTCGCGGTACGCCTGATCCATGCGTGCGGCATGGTCGATATCGTGAGCGATCTGCGCTTTTCTCCCGGCGCGGGCGATGCGGGCCGACGCGCGCTCGCAGCCGGCGCGCCGGTTCTGTGCGACGCGCGCATGGTCGCCGAGGGCATCACGCGCGCGCGGCTTCCCGCCGACAACCGCATCGTCTGCACGTTGAGCGACCCGTCGATACCCGAGCGCGCTCGCGCGATGGGCAACACGCGCTCGGCCGCCGCGCTCGAACTGTGGCGGCCGGATCTCGAAGACGCGATCGTCGCAATCGGCAATGCGCCGACCGCACTCTTTCATCTGCTCGACATGCTCGATGCCGGCGCACCGAAGCCCGCGCTCGTTCTGGGCTTTCCGGTCGGCTTCATTGGCGCGGCGGAATCCAAGGCGATGCTCGCCGCCGATAGCCGCGGCGTGCCCTTCGTCGCCCTGCTCGGCCGTCGCGGCGGCAGCGCGATGGCGGCCGCAGCGGTGAACGCACTTGCTTCGGAGGCCGAATGATGAGCGGACGTCTTTTTGGACTGGGCGTCGGTCCTGGCGATCCGGAACTCATCACCGTGAAGGCGTTGCGCCTGCTGAAGGCCGCACCCGTGGTCGCGTATTTCGTCGCGAAGGGCAAGAAAGGCAACGCGTTCGGCATCATCGAATCGCATCTCGACGATACCCAGACGCGCCTGCCGCTCGTCTATCCGGTGACGACCGAGGCGCTGGAGCCGCCGCTCTGCTACGAGACGATCATCAGCGCGTTCTACGACGAGGCCGCGCTCACGATCTCCGCTCATCTCGAAGCCGGCCGCGATGTCGCGGTGATCTGCGAAGGCGATCCGTTCTTCTATGGCTCGTACATGTATCTGCACGATCGGCTCGCCGGTCGCTTCGATGCGCAGGTCGTGCCCGGCGTGTGTTCGATGCTCGGCGGCGTCGCGGTATTGGGCGTGCCGCTCGTGTATCGCAATCAGAGCCTGTCGGTGCTGTCGGGCGTGTTGCCGGAAGACGATCTGAAGCGTCGTCTCGAAGCGGCGGATGCGGCTGTCATCATGAAACTCGGACGCAACTTCGAGAAGGTGCGGCGCGTGCTCGGCGAGCTCGGACTCGATGAGCGCGCGCTGTATGTCGAGCGCGCGACGATGGCCAATCAGCGCATCGTGCCGCTCGATGACGTCGATCCGATGGCGTCGCCGTATTTTTCGCTGCTCGTCGTGCCGGGGAAGAAATGGCGCGCATGATCGCTTCCACGCCGCTGGCGATCGTCGGGCTGGGTGCGGGCGCGCTCGTGACCGCGCGGCGCATCCAGGCGCGCTTTCCGGAATCGCGCGTGCATGGACTCGCGAGCCGCGTGAGCGCGGACATCGCTTATGACGATTTCGGCGCGCATGTGCGCGAGCTGTATGCAGCGGGAACGCCTGTCGTCGCGTTGTGCTCCGCGGGCATCGTGATTCGCGCACTCGCGCCGTGTCTCGCCGACAAGGGTGCCGAGCCGCCTGTGCTCGCCATCGCACAGGATGGCAGCGCCGTGGTGCCGTTGCTCGGCGGCATGCGCGGCGTGAATGAACTGGCGCGCGAGATCGGCGCCGCGCTCGACGTCGCGCCCGCGATCACGACCAGCGGCGAACTGCGCTTCGGGCAATGTCTGCTCGCGCCGCCGGAAGGTTATGCGCTCGCGGATATCGAGCAAGGCAAGCGCTTCGTGTCCGACTTGCTCGCGGGCGAGACGACGCGCGTCGAAGGCCACGCGCCCTGGCTCGATGATGCCGCGCTGCCTCGCGCCGACGATGCGCGCCGCACGGTGCGCGTCACGCCGTTTGCCGCAAGCGATGCGGATAGTCTCGTGATTCATCCGCGTTGCGTGCTGGCGTGGATCGACAATGTCTCGCGCGATGACGACATCGTGGAACGCGTGCGTCGCGCATTGCGCGATCGGGGTCTCGCCCCGCTCGCGCTCGCGGCGTTGTGCGCGCCCGTGCGTGACATGGCATCGCAATCGCTTGCCGATGCCGCTCACGCACTCGATGTGCCGCTGCGCTTTTGCGATGCCGCGCCGTTCGATGCGAGCGATGCGCGCGAAATCGGCTTGCAGGTGCAAGATGCGCCCATCGATGCACAATCGATAGGCCGCGCGCGCGGCACGCTGACGGTGATCGGACTCGGCCCCGGCAGCGCCGCACTGATGACGCCCGCCGCGAAAGATGCGCTTGCCGCCGCGCAAGACGTGCTCGGCTATGAGACCTACGTTCGCATGGCCGGCCCGTTTCGCGACGATCAGCGCGTGCACATCACCGACAACCGCGAGGAATTGCAGCGTGCGCGTCACGCGTTCGAACTGGCGAGCGAAGGACGGCGTGTGGTCGTGGTGTCATCGGGCGATCCGGGCGTGTTCGCGATGGCGGCTGCCGTGCTCGAAGCGCTCGACGAAGGACGCGCTGCGTATCCCGCGTGGAGCGCGGTGAAACTCGCGATCGTGCCGGGGGTGTCAGCATCGCTTGCAACGGCTGCGCGCGCGGGTGCGCCGCTGGGTCATGATTTTTGCGTGATGTCGTTGTCGGATAATTTGAAGCCTTGGAGCGTGATCGAGAAGCGCATCGCGCATGCGGGTGAAGCCGATCTCGTGATGGCGTTCTATAACCCGTTGTCGAAGGCGCGGCCGTGGCAGTTCGATCGTGCGATTGAAATCGTGAGGCGGTATCGTGGCGTGGGGACGCCCGTCGTGCTTGGGAGAGATATCGGGCGGCCGGCCGAAGCGCTGCGTGTCGTTACGCTGGGCGAATTGAAAAGCGATCTCGTCGATATGCGGACGATGGTGATCGTGGGGTCGTCGACCACACGGGTGGTGGGGGATTGGGTTTATACGCCGCGGTGGTATGGGTAAGGCGGCCAAGGGAATCAGCGTTTGTCGTGTTTGGCTTGGTCACGGACGGTCCAGTTCGGGTGAGGGACCAGTCGCGTGACCAGACGATCCAGTTCCTTGCTGTGGTACAGGTCAAGGCATTTGAGGAAGTCGAAGCGAATACCCTTCACTTCCGCTTCTGCCAATGGATTGAAGTAGTCGCGAGACAAATACTTCTTCACCAGTGCAGTGATCGCCTCGGGATGATCCATGTCGTAGTAGGTCCATTCGATCAACCCCGTCACGCTGCTTCCGGCGTCCTTCCCCACTTCAGCGTTGTTTTTATAGGCTGTCGTCACGCAGATCGCGAGCACCATGTCTCTGAAGTTTTGACCAAAGGTTCGTTTGTAGGCTTCGGGAGAATCGCTCGCATGCGCGGATTGGTGGGCCATTGCGGAGCAACAGAAGCAGAACGGGAGCGTGATGGATCTGAACCAGCGTTTCATGACAAGCTCCAAAAGTACGCAGAGTCCGTTCGGTAGTTCGCTTCCGGCTCATTGAAATAGCAATTGTCGTAACAGGTGATTCCGTTGAACAAAGTGGCATGGCCGCCCGCATCTGACCAACCCGAAACGGCAAAGAGAATCACACCTTGTTTGCCTGCCAAGGGACCGCCGCCCGATGGCGGAAAATCGACCTGCCGCGCGGCACCCCAGGTTCGCTCGAGATAGGCGCGAAGATCCTTCACGCGATAGAAGTAGTTCATGCCATCCGCACCAGAAACGGTGTCCCTCAGCTTCGGAATACGCGAACCCGTCTGATTGAGGATATAGCTCATACGTACCGCGCACGTATTCTTCCAGCGATATTTCTCATCCACGGTGCGAATGTTCGTTGCTATAGCTCCGCCGATCACATCTGCGACCTTGGCCAACGGATTTTTTGCATCATAGATCTTCATCGATGCCGCCCACGCGGCGGCAAACATCGGTCTATACATTTGTCATCCTAACCAATTTCAACGAACAGAATTTGAAACGCGCGCGCAATTATAGAGTCGAGAATGCTCGTTTCTTCCTATTCGCGGGAAAATCAGACAAACCCAATGTCAACCGACAACTGATTATTCAATTCACTTGCCTAACGGCGCGCGTTGACAAATAACTCATCCGCAACGCAATACTCCGCATCCCAACGACGCGCCAACTCCCCGCACCGTCCCACACGCACCAACCCCTCTTCAAAATCAACAACGACGATCTCATCCGCCGATCCCGGCGCCGCCGGTCGTTCATTCGTGCGCCCATCGGTCAGCACCCAAAGCCTGCGCCGCTGCGACGGCCTGCGCCTTGCCGCGCGCTCGAGCACCGTCGCCGCGCTCGCCAGCCCGAGCGCGAGCGGCGTGCCGCCGCCACCGGCGATCGGCGCAACCCAGCGCTCATTGAACCAATGCGCCGCGCCCGGCTGCCGACGCACCTGCGCACGCCCGCCGCCGAAACACACGAGCGCGATTTCAGCACGCTCGCGATAAGCCCGATCGAATAACGCGACGAGCATGCCTTTCGCACGCGCGAGCCGTTCGCCCGCGAGCATCGAACCGGAGCAATCGAGCAGAAAGCAATGCAGCACCGCGCCGTCGCCCTGCGTGCGTCGATAGCGCAGATGCTCGCTATCCAAGCGTGCAGAACGCTTCGCGCGCAAGGTCGCCAGCCAGTCGATGGACGCGCTGCGTTCCCCATCGCGCGTAGCGAAACGGCCTTTCGTACGCGCTTCGTTCCATCGAAGGCGATGCCCCACGTTGATGGCATCCGCGTCGCGCCTTCGATGGTTCAGGCTTTTTTTGCGGGCAGTGGCCTCACTTGCTTGATCTTCGCCGTCCCAGTCGGCTCAGGCGGCAGATAACCCCAGTCCGAATCACCCGAACCTGTATCGCGCTGCGTCGATTCACGCGCGCCCGGTTCACGCGCAGGCGCTTGAACCTCTCGCCGCCGATGCTTCAACACCGCATCCGCGACACGCTCGACATGCGTCACGACCACCTTCGATGCGCCTTCGAACGCAGCCAGCGCCCGCGCCGCGCGCAACATCACAATGTCCGCACGCAAACCATCCACGTGCGCCTCGATGCAAAGCTCGCTCACGCGCGCATGAACCGCATCGTCGAAATCGAATGACGGTAGCGCCGCACGCGCCGCATGAATGCGCGCGCTAAGCGACGTCTGCTTGCTTGCATGCAGCGCGCGGAATGCATCGGAATCCGTATCGAATGCGAGACGCGCCTTCACGATGCGCTGTCGCACACTCGCATCGAAGGAATTGCTCATCTCAACAGCGAGCCCGAAGCGATCGAGCAGTTGCGGACGCAACTCGCCCTCTTCCGGATTCATCGTGCCGATCAGCACGAACCGCGCGTCATGCCGATGCGAAATGCCATCGCGCTCGATGATGTTCACGCCGCTCGCCGCGACATCGAGCAGTTGATCCACGAGCGGATTCGGCAGCAGATTGACCTCGTCGACATACAGCACGCCCAGATGCGCTTTCGCGAGCAAGCCCGGCGAAAACTGCACGTCGCCATCGCGCAACGCGCTTTGAATGTCGAGCGTGCCGATCAACTGCTCCTCGCTCGCGCCGAGCGGCAAGGTCACGAGCCGCCCTTCAGGCAGCAACTCCGCGAGCGCGCGCGCAGCCGTCGATTTCGCCGTACCGCGCGGCCCGCTGACGAGCACGCCGCCCAGCGCGGGATCGACTGCAGCAAGAAGCAGTGCCTGTTGCAACGGCTCCTGCCCCACGAGCGCGGTAAAGGGAAAAGTGAGTGGATTCAATGTTGTCGGCCTTCGATGCGCTGTTCGATATCGAGCAGATGCCGTTCGACCTGCTCGCGATAATCGGCAGGCTCCTGCCACAAGCCGCGCTGCATCGCTTCGAGCAGGCGTTCGCAGATCGATTGCAGCGCGTGGGGATTGTGTTGCGCGATGAACGCGCGCGTGTCCTCATCGTTCACATAGGCATCGGTGACGAGCGCGTATTGATGATCCGACACGACGCGCGCGGTGGCGTCATAGCCGAACAGATAATCGACGGTCGCGGCAAGCTCGGACGCGCCCTTGTAGCCGTGACGCTTCACGCCGTCGATCCACTTCGGATTGACGACGCGCGAACGCACCACGCGCGCGATCTCTTCATTCAATGTGCGTACGCGCGGCGCGGCGGGATTGCTGTGATCCGCGTTATAAGCCTGTGGCTGCACGCCGGACAGATAGCGCACGGCCGCGACCATGCCGCCCTGAAACTGGTGATAGTCGTTCGAATCGAGCAGATCGTGTTCGCGGTTGTCCTGATTCTGCAGCACGACATCGAGCGTCGATAGCCGCGCGCCGAAGCTCGCGCGCGCTTCGACACCATCGGCACTCTGCGAATACGCGTAGCCGCCCGTGCTTTGATACGCGGCGGAGAGATCCGCATCGGTGTGCCATTGCTTCGCGTCGATCAGCTCCTGCAGGCCCGCGCCGTATGCGCCGGGCTTAGTGCTGAACACGCGCCAGCCCGCGCGACGCCGCGCTTCCTTCGTATCGATGCCGCGCGCGATGAGTTCGTCGCGTTCGCGCAGGATGCGTGCGCGGATCGGGTTGACGTCGGCGGGTTCGTCGTCGAGTTCGGCGACGGCTTGCACGGCCGCATCGAAGAGATGAATCAGATTGGCGAATGCGTCGCGGAAGAAGCCCGACACGCGCAATGTCACGTCGATGCGCGGCCTGTTGAAGATGGCGATCGGCAGAATCTCGAAGTCGGTCACGCGATGACTGCCCGCGGCCCACTTCGGCCGCACGCCGATCAGCGCGAAGGCTTGCGCGATATCGTCGCCGCCCGTACGCATCGTTGCCGTGCCCCACACGGACAGACCGATCGCGCGCGGAAAATCGCCGTGATCCTGCACGTGACGTTCGACCAGCGCATTCGCCGACTTGAGGCCGAGCGACCACGCCGCCTGCGTCGGCAAGGCACGCGTATCGACGGAATAGAAGTTGCGGCCCGTGGGCAACACGTCGGGCCGACCGCGCGACGGCGATCCGCTCGGGCCCGGCGGCACGAAACGTCCTTCCAGACCGCGCTTCAGTTGCAAAAGCTCTTGCGGACCACACGCATCGAGCCGCGCGAGCACGTCGCCACGCAGGCGTTCGAGCACGAGCGATGCGTGCGGACCGGGCGCGACGGCATCGTCGTCCGACAGGAGTTGCATCGCGAACCATTCGATGCGCTCGCGCGTGTCGCCGTGATGACGCCATGGCGCATCGCTTGTTTCGACGAGCGCGCGCGGACGCGGTCCGTGCCACGGCGCAGCCCAGTCGGCATCGAGCGGATCGAAATCGGCGGGCAATTGCAGATCGCGCGCAATCGCCGTGATGAGGCTCGCGTTGCTGCCCTGCCCGTCGCCGACTGGAAAGCGGCCGAGCGCGAGCAGCGTATCGCGACGCTGCACGCCTTGCGGCGAGACGCCGAACACATGCAGGCCGTCGCGAATCTGCGCTTCCTTCAGTTCGCAGAGGTAGGCATCGGCGCGCGTGAGCAGCGCATCTTCACCGACGCTATCGCGCGGCGCATCGAGCCCGAGCTCCTCATGCAACCTGTTCTCGACGATGTTTTCAAGGATCGATTTGCGCAACAGTTTCGCGCGGCGCGCATCGACCATCAACGCTTCGTAGTATTCGTCGACCTGACGCTCCAGATCCTGCAAGGGCCCGTAGTTTTCGGCGCGCGTGAGCGGCGGCATCAGATGATCGATGATCACCGCCTGCGCGCGACGCTTCGCCTGGCTGCCCTCGCCCGGATCGTTCACGATGAACGGATAGAGATGCGGCATCGGTCCGAGGATCGCGTCTGGCCAGCATGACGACGACAGCGCGACGCTCTTGCCCGGCAGCCATTCGAGATTGCCGTGCTTGCCGACATGCACGAGCGCATCCATCTGAAAGCGCAGACGCAGCCAAAAATAGAACGCGAGATAAGAATGCGGCGGCACGAGTTCGGCGTCGTGATAGCTCGCGTAATCGTTGCGTGCGCGCGAGCGCGAAGGCTGAATGCCGACGAATACCTCACCGCAGCGATAGCCCGCGATCATGAAGCGGCCGCGTCTGATGGTCGGATCGTCTTCGGGCGCGCCCCAGGTCGTTTCCAGCGCGGCGCGCGCATCGGCGGGCAGCGTGCGATACGCATCGAGATACTCGTCGAGCGAAAGACTCTGCAACGCGGGGCGCAAGTCGCGCACGACCGGATCGTTGGTCACGCCTTCGGTAAGCGCCGCAATGAGCGCATCGCCATGTGTTGGAATCTCGCCCACGCGATAACCCTCGCGCGCGAGCATCGACAGAATGCCGATTGCCGATGCGGGTGTATCGAGACCCACGCCATTGCCGATGCGCCCTTCGCTCGCCGGATAGTTCGCGAGCACGAGCGCGATACGTTTGTGTGCATTCGGCGTGTGGCGCAGCCTGCACCATCGGCGGCTCAGTTCGGCGACGAAGCGCACGCGCTCCGCATCGGCCTGATAGCGCACGACATCCACCTGCGTGTGCTTGCAGTAATAGGCGAGCCCCTTGAAGCTCACCGCGCGCGTGATGATGCGGCCATCGACTTCGGGCAGCGCGACGTGCATGGCGACATCGCGCGAGTTCAGGCCGTGATTGTCCTTTTGCCAGTCGTCCCGATTGCCGCCGCTCAGAATGACTTGCAGCACGGGCGCATCGCCTGCGACTTCGAATGCATCGTCTTCGCCGATCACGCTCGCGGCGAACGCGGTCGTGTTCAATACGAGCGATGCGCGATGCTCCGCGCACAAACGCTCGACCACTTCACGGCTCACGCTTTCCTTCAGCGACGAAATCGCGATGGGCAGCGGATTCATGCCTTCCTGTTCGAGCGCTTCGATCAGCGCATCGAACACGGCGGTATTGCCCGACTGCAAATGCGCGCGATAAAACAGAATCGCGGTGACCGGCGCGCCTTCGGTCCAGCGCGCCTGCCAGTCCTCGATGGCCGCGATATCGCGTTCGGGATGATAGATCGCTACCGCGGGCAACGGGCTCGGGCGTTGCGGTTCGCGCCCGAAACCGAATGCGGCATACGCAATCGAACGCAGGAATTCTTCCGCGTTGCGCGCGCCGCCTTCGCGCAGATAGCGCGACAACTCACGGCAGAACGCCGCGTCCGCCGTGCTTTTCGTGGTCAGATTCGGGTCTTCGGCGAGATCGCCCGAGAACATCGCCAGCATCTGCTTGCGCTCTTTCGCGAGCGCAACGATCCGCTCGATACCATAAGGCCAGTACGATTCGCCGCCGAGATGATCGACGATGACGACCTTCGCGTGACGCAACACATCGTCGACGTAGAAATCGACCGATGCGGGCTGACGCAGAAACGACTGATTCGCGAGCCGCACTTCGGGAAAGCCCGCTTCCAGGCGCGGAAATACGCTCGCGAGCAACGCGAGCGTAGTGTCGGCGGAACTGAGCACGACGATCGGCGCGCGCGTCTGTTCGATGCGCATCACGCCTTGCGTATCGTCGACGAAGCCTCCCGGCGTGGTGCGAAGCAGATGCATCGCGTCAGACCTGCGCCGGCGTGCCCGCGAGCGCGGCATCGAACGCGCGCTGCAATGCATCGCGCTCGAGGTCTTCGCCGATCAGCACGAAACGGCTTTGCGTCTTCGCTTCGCCGGCTTCCCAGCGGCGATCGAAATAGCTGTCGAAACGTCGTCCGACGCCCTGCACGACGAGCCGCATCGCAGCGCCCGGCAGCGCCGCGAAGCCCTTCACGCGATAGATCGTGTGATGCTCGACGAGCGCATGCAAGGCGGCGATCGCCTGTTCGCGCGATTCGACCTCGCCATGCACAACGACCGAATCGAACTCGTCATGGTGATGATCGGCGTGGCCTTCATCGTCGGGCGCGCCGTGATGATCGTGCCGCAGATGAATGGTCTCTTCCGACGCCGCTTCGAGCCCGAGCAGCGTATGCACATCGAGCTTGCCCATCTGCGCGGGCACGATCTTCACTTCGGGCGGAATCTCCGGACGCACGAGCGCTTCGACCTTTCGCAGCGCGTCGGCATCCATGAGATCGGTCTTGTTGACGATGACGAGATCCGCCGACGCAAGCTGATCCTCGAACAATTCGTGCAGCGGCGATTCGTGATCGAGATTCGGATCGGCCTTGCGTTGCGCATCGACGGCGACCGGATTCGCCGCGAACTGGCCGCTCGCGGCAGCGGGACCATCGACGACGGTCACGACTGCATCGACGGTAAAGGCGTTCTTGATCGACGGCCAGTTGAACGCCTGCACGAGCGGCTTCGGCAACGCGAGTCCGGACGTTTCGATCAGGACGTGATCGATGCTGTCGCGCCGCTCGACGAGCTGCTCCATCACCGGATAGAACTCTTCCTGCACGGTGCAGCAGAGGCAACCGTTGGCGAGTTCGTACAGATTGCGGTCTTTCGAACCGGCTTCATCGTCGCAGCCGATGCCGCAACCCTTGAGGATTTCCCCGTCGATGCCGAGTTCGCCGAACTCGTTGACGATCACCGCGATGCGCTTTCCTTGCGCGTTGGACAGGATATGCCGCATCAGCGTGGTCTTGCCGCTGCCGAGAAAACCGGTCACGACGGTAACGGGGATCTTGCGGGTTTGCATCGTAGCTCCGTGGCTTTTCAGGTGCGTGCGCTTCGTGTCGCGCGATGCGTGGCAACGCTGCTGGACAAAAAGGAAACGCACGCTTCGATGGATCACAGACCGCGCCGCATCCCCGCGGCAGCGATCCTTCTGAAAGTCTGGCCGGTATCCGGGCTGACGACCACGCCGCTTCGCCTTCCCGCGCGTTACACGCGCAGTGGCCTCGAAGCCGGCTCCCCATACATGCGATGAAAACATCGCACATACCGGGGCATCGCTTACCGTTGCGGGGGCAGCGCAGGTTGACGTCCGTTCGATCGGCGGAATGGAACGCGCCCTGCTTCCCGTTTAACTGCGCGCGAGAGAATCCGCGCGCGAGCACCAAAACTGCGTGAAAGTCTAGGCCCGGCGGCTACGAGCGTCAAGAATGGAAGGGCCGCGCGCGCGGCGTGCTGTGTTAATGTCGGCGCGCTTTTTTTAATTTTCACACGCTTCGGATCGACATGAAATCCGTTATCGCGCGGCTCGCGGTGGGAATTGGATGCAGGCGCGGCGTCAGCGCGGATGCGATCGAACACGCCGTGCGGATGGCGCTGGGTACGCATGCGTTCGGCGATATCGCGATCGTCGCGAGCATCGACGCGAAGCGGGAAGAAGCGGGTTTGCTCGCGTTCTGCGAGCGTCATGGTTTGCCGTTGTGTTTCTATCGCGCCGATGAGATCGCGCGGGCGCCTCGCACCGTGATTTCGCAACACGCGGCGAAGCATCTGAACGTGGACGGCGTATGCGAGCCATGCGCGCTGCTTGCGGGCAACGCGCGCACGCTCATCGTGCCAAGGACGATCGGTTGTGGCGTAACCGTCGCGATCGCAGTGGCGCGCGGGTCCTGCGCGGGCGCGACTTGACTGTCGTGCGGGGGGCGTCCTTGCCGGCCGCCGGTTTGGCGACGACGGATCTCAGCTTGTCGCGGCACAGCCAGGCGAGAATCGCCAGCGCTACGAGTTCCAGATATAGGTAGATCGCGTCCATTTCCTTGCTCCCGATGTCGGTGGTTGCTTCATTGCCTGATTGCTTGTTGGCATGATGCACTCCGTCTGTTAGCGCAGAATTAACGCGTGGATGGGCTCGCTTGCTGGAAAAGATTCATAGGCTTTTGCCGGATCCCGTTATCATGTCGGTCTATTAGCGTTGCCCCTGTGCGGGGCGGCAGTCACTTTCTTTGCTGCTGCAAAGAAAGTAACCAAAGAAAGCAGCGGCGGATTCAACCGGTCGATGCAACACCTCTGATCTAATGATCGTGATACAGGT
>Ga0160459_100251_pt1 | contig 26614 bp, 22 predicted proteins | sample HID1973K_E6MG_FD_108208 | JGI IMG/M metagenome (GOLD analysis project Ga0160459, IMG submission 108208) | Enriched mosquito-associated microbial communities from UW Madison campus, WI, USA - HID1973K_E6 MG | ecosystem: Host-associated > Arthropoda: Insects > Digestive system > Unclassified ... | reverse complement strand
GTATGGTGACCGTGAGAACCGTCCTTATGGTGATCGGGATCGTAAGCCGTTTGGCGACCGTCCGCGCCGTGAGGGTGACCAGGATCGCCGCAGCTTTGGCGGCGGCGAGAACCGCAAGCCCTTCGGCGACCGGCAGGATAGAGACTCCCGCAGTTTCGACCGCGGTTCTGACCGTGGCCCCGCCCGCGGCGGAGCCGATCGTGGAGCAGGCCGTGGCGACTCGTTCCGTGGCGACTCCAGCCGCGGCTTCGGCCGGGACCGCCAGGAAGAGCGCCCCGTCCGCACCCACAACGCTGCCGATATCCGCAGCTCCAACCGGCCCGACCGCGAACGCTCACCCGAGATCGATGAGGACGTCACGGGCAAGGAGTTGGACCGCGCCACGCAGCACCAGATCAAGACCCTTGAGCCCAAGAGCGCCGAGTGGGTTGCCCGCCACCTGGTGATGGCCGGACGCCTGATTGACGACGAGCCGGAGCTGGCCTTCCAGCACGCCCTAGCGGCGAGCCGCCGAGGCGGCCGCCTCGGTGCAGTCCGCGAAGCCGTCGGGCTGACGGCCTACGCCGCGGGACACTACGGGGAAGCCCTGCGCGAGTTCCGCACGTATCGGCGGATCAGCGGCTCCAACGTCCACCTGCCTGTCATGGCTGACTGCGAGCGTGGACTCGGCCGCCCGGACCGGGCACTGGATGTTGCCCGTTCCGAGGAAGCGCAGGACCTGGACGCTCCCGGCAAGGTGGAACTTGCCATCGTGGCCGCCGGCGCGAGGACCGACCTGGACCAGCTCGATGCCGCCGTCGCTGAGCTGGAGATTCCGCAGCTGGACATCAACCGTGCCTTCTCCTACAGCCCCCGGCTGTTCCGCGCCTACGCCGGCGCGCTCTCAGCCGTGGGACGCGCCGCCGAAGCAGACAAGTGGAACAAGCAGGCCGTCGTCGCAGAGAACGCACTGGGACAGGGCGTTGACGAAGAGCCTGACATCATCGACCTCGGCTGGGATGAAGAGGAAGAGGCCCGCGAAGAGGCCGAACGCCGGCGACTTCGCGAACACGCCGTCAAAGCCTCCGAAACAGATTCGGCAGCTGCCGGCAGCCAGGAAGGCTCCTCGTCCGACGACGGCACCGCAGAAGGTGCCAACGCGCAGGACGCTGTGGACCAGAACGTGGACGACCAGGATGCGGATTACTTCGCCTCTGACGACGCAGAGTCGGACGAGGATTCGGTGGAACCGGATGAACTGGACACCGACAAGGAAGACAGCACCAACGAAGCCAGCAGCAACGAAGAAGCCGGCAGTGAAGAGCCCGGCGACGACGCTGCAGCCAACCAGGACCGCCGGGAAGACTGAACCGAATGACTGCCATTTCCCTGATTTCCCGCTTTGACGCCCTCCTGTCCGACCTGGACGGGGTGGTGTACGCCGGCCCGCATGCCATTCCGGGTGCCGTGGAGTCGCTGCAGCAGCTGGCCGGGGTGGGCGTGGGTCTTGGATACGTCACGAACAACGCTTCGCGTTCCCCGGCCGAGGTGGCAGCCCACCTGAGGGAACTGGGGGCGCCGGCAGAGGATGAGCAGGTAGTCAGTTCCTCACAGGCGGCCGCCGACCTGCTGGCTTCGCGCTTGGCGCCGGGCTCGAAGGTCCTCATCACGGGAAGTCCGGCGCTGGCCCGCGAAATCGAGCTCGTGGGCCTCACCCCTGTCTTCGGCCAGGACGAGGAACCCGTGGCCGTGGTCCAGGGCTTCAACCCTGGTATCGGCTGGAAGGACCTGGCCGAAGCTGCTTACGTGGTGTCCGCCGGGGCCCTGTGGGTGGCGACGAACACCGACATGTCCATCCCGCAGGCACGTGGGATTGCACCCGGGAACGGAACGCTGGTGGCGGCGGTGACCGCTGCCACCGGCCGGACGCCGCTCGTGGCAGGCAAGCCGGAGGCACCGCTGTTCCATTCCGCTGCCAAGCGGCTGGGCGCCGAACGCCCGCTGGTAGTGGGCGACCGGCTGGACACCGACATCCTCGGCGGCAACAATGCCGGGTTTGCCACCGTTGCCGTGCTGACCGGCGTCGACACGCTGGAATCGATCCTGGCCGCCCGCGCCGCCGAGCGCCCGGATTACATCATCAGCGCCCTGTCCGACCTGTACCGCCCGTACCCCGAGGTGACGCACGACGACGGCACGTACGCCTGCGGCGACGCCACGGCACGCGTCGCCAACGGTGCAGTGGGCGTCATTGGCAGCAAGGACAGCCTTGATGCGTGGCGGGCCGCCTGTGCCGCGTGGTGGGCCGCGACACCGGACGCCCCCGCCGCTCAGGCGCCCAAGCTGGCCTGGCTCGGTCACTAGACTGAACGAATGACTGAGCTGACCGGACCTGAAGAATCATCAGCCCAGCCGTCGCGGGAATGGCCCGGGCTGGACGCCGCGGCGATCCCTGACGCCGTGGTGGCCCAAGCCCTGACAGTCTTGGAAACCCTGCCGGCCACTCCCGTTGAAGAGCACGAAGAGGCCTACGCCAGGCTTCATGATGAGTTGCTGGATGCCCTGAACGCCAAGCCCCAGGACCTTGAACCCCGGGACCTTGCAACCCGGACTCCCGGGCCCCAGATGCCGGGAACCCGGGTGTCCGGCCCGGCGGACGGCGGAGTCTGATGCCGGTACGCCTCGACCAGGCCCTGGTGGCCCGGGGCCTCGCCAGGTCCCGGACGCATGCCGCAACCCTCATCGCCGAAGGCAAGGTCAGCTCCGACGGCAAAGTCCTCGCCAAAGCGTCACTGCAGGTTGACGAGGACCGGGATCTCGCCGTCGAACATGACGATCAGGACACCTACGCCAGCCGCGCCGGCCACAAACTGGCCGGCGCCCTCGACGCCTTCCCGGGCATTACGGCCGAGGGAAAGCGGTGCCTGGACGCCGGCGCGTCCACCGGCGGCTTCACCGACGTCCTGCTCCGGCGCGGCGCGGCACACGTGGTGGCTGTCGACGTCGGGCATGGCCAACTGGTGCCCCACCTCCGCAGCGATCCGCGCGTCTCCGTCCACGAGGGCATGAATGTCAGGTACATGGTTCCGGGTGACATCGGCGGCCAGGCCGCCCTGACCGTCGCAGACCTCTCCTTCATCTCCCTCACCCTGGTGGTGCAGGCCCTGGCCGGTTGCACGGAACCGGGCGGCGACCTGGTGCTCATGGTCAAGCCCCAGTTCGAAATCGGCAAGGACCGCCTGGGCCGGACCGGCGTGGTCACCTCGGAACGGGAACGGCGGCTCGCGGTGCACAAGGTGGCCACGGCAGCGCTCGACGCCGGACTGGACCTGCACGGGCTGGCGGTGAGTCCGCTGCCTGGCCAGGACGGAAACGTCGAATACTTCCTGTGGATAAGACGCAGGATCACCCAAGACTTGCCTAAGATCGAAGAGCGGGAGGCGGCAGCTGCTGCTTTGCTCGGACAAATCTGGCCGAACCACTAGAGAGCGGAACCTGATGAGCAGGCGTGTACTGGTCCTTGCCCATACCGGCCGCGAGGAATCGCTGAAGGCCGCCTGGGAGGCCTGTGCGCTCCTGCATGCCTCGGGCATTGTCCCCGTCATGCAGGAGTCCGAACTGGATGACATGGAGCGGTTCTTCGGGCACCTGGCCCAGCCCGTCGAAGTCCTCCACGACCATGTGCGGCTGCCGGAAGTGGAACTGGTGATGGTCCTCGGCGGCGACGGCACCATCCTGCGCGCGGCCGAGCTGGTCCGCGAGGTGAACGTTCCGCTGCTGGGTGTCAATCTCGGCCATGTGGGCTTCCTTGCCGAGAGTGAGCGTGCCGACCTGGCCCAAACGGTGGAATGGATCGCAAGCCGCGACTACACCGTGGAAGAGCGGATGACCATCGATGTCCAGGTATGGGTCCGGGGCCAGAAAATCTGGCACACCTGGGCACTGAACGAGGCCGCCATCGAGAAGGCCAACCGGGAGCGGATGCTTGAGGTGGTCACGGAAGTGGACGAACGCCCGCTGACCTCGTTCGGCTCGGACGGGATCGTGATGGCCACTCCCACGGGGTCCACCGCCTATGCGTTCTCTGCCGGCGGCCCGGTGGTCTGGCCGGAGGTGGAAGCACTGGTCATCGTCCCCATCAGCGCCCATGCCCTGTTCGCCAAACCCCTGGTGGTTTCGCCCCGGTCAAAGCTTGCGGTGGAGGTCCTGGGCCGCACGGAGGCCCAGGGTGTCCTGTGGTGTGACGGCCGCCGGTCCGTGGACCTTCCACCGGGCGCCCGGGTGGAAGTCACCAAATCCGCAACCCCTGTGCGATTGGCCCGCACGCACCAGACGCCCTTCTCGGCCCGGCTGGTCCGTAAGTTCGAGCTGCCCATCCACGGCTGGCGGGGGCCCGTGCCCAAGGCCAGCGCGGTCCATACGGGGCCGATTCCCGTAGTCCGCACGCCCCGGCCCAAGCAGCCGCTGCAGGTGCCGCAGGCGGACCGGCCGGACACTGAACCTGATCCGTCGACTGCGGAGTGAATGCATGCTTGAAGAACTGAGAATCCGCGATCTTGGCGTCATTACCGACGCAACCCTGCCGCTGGGCCCCGGCCTCAGCGTGGTGACCGGTGAAACCGGTGCCGGCAAGACGATGGTGGTCACCGCCGTCGGCCTGCTGCTCGGGGCACGCTCGGACGCCGGTGCCGTCCGAAGCGGCGCAAAAAGTGCCACCGCGGAAGCGGTCCTGAAGCTCGACGCCGGCCACCCCGCCGTGGTCCGCGCGCTTGAGGCGGGCGCCGAAACTGAAGAGTTCGACGGCGGCGCGGAACTGATCCTGGCGCGCCGCCTCGGTGCCGATGGACGCAGCCGCGCTTTCCTGGGCGGCCGCGCGGCCCCCGTCGGCGTCCTGGCCGAAATCGGCGAAACGCTGGTGGTGGTCCACGGACAGACCGACCAGATCCGGCTCAAGGGCGCAGCAGCCCAACGTGGTGCGCTGGACAAGTTTGCCGGCGAAACGCTGGCCGGGCCGCTCAACGCCTACCAGGAGCTTTACAGCCACTGGAAGGCCAGCCAGGCGGAGCTGGACAGCCTGCGCAGCGCCGCCCGGGACAGGCTCCGCGAAGCCGAGTCCCTGCAGACCGCCCTGGCGGAGATCGATGAGGTGGATCCGCAGCCGGGGGAGGACGGGCAGCTGAAGGCGGAGGCCGTGAAACTGGCCAACGTCGAGGAGTTGCGGATCGCCGCCAGCACCGCGCACCAGGCCCTGATCGCGGAGGACTTCGGCGAAGCGGGCGATGCCACCACCCTGGTGGATGCGGCCAAGCGCACGCTCGAGCAGGTGGCTGAGCACGACGCTGAGCTCGGATCGGCCGCGGCCCGGCTGGCGGAAGTGGGCTTCCTGCTCAACGACATCGCTACGGACCTGGCCAGCTACCAGGCGGGACTCGACACGGAAGGCCCTGAGCGGCTTGCCGAGATCGAGGACCGGCGCGGTGCCCTGGCCAAGCTGGTGCGCAAGTACGCGCCCACCATCGACGAAGTGCTGGAGTGGGCGGAGAAGGCCAGGGCCCGCCACGACGAACTGCAGGACGATTCCTCGCGGATTGAGTCCCTGGACGCCGAGGTGGCACGTGCGGAGGCGGACCTGACCAAGCAGGCGGCCACCATCAGTAAGATCCGTGCCAAGGCTGCCAAGGACCTGTCAGCGCGGGTCAGCGCCGAACTCAAGGCACTGGCCATGGCCGATGCCACACTGGTGATCAACCTTGAGCCGACGGGGCAGCTGGGACCGCACGGGGCCGACGACATCGCGTTCCTGCTCCAGCCGCATTCCGGTGCCCCCGCCCGGCCCCTGGGCAAGGGCGCATCGGGCGGTGAGCTTTCGCGCGTGATGCTGGCCATCGAGGTGGTGCTCGCCGCGGTGGACCCCGTTCCCACGTTTGTCTTCGACGAGGTGGACGCCGGTGTGGGCGGACGCGCCGCCGTTGAGATCGGCCGCCGCCTCGCCATGCTCGCCCGCCACGTCCAGGTGCTGGTGGTAACCCACCTGCCGCAGGTGGCGGCGTTCGCAGACCAGCACATCACCGTGACCAAGACCTCAGTCCGCGGGGCCGACGGCGGCACCGCCACCGGGTTCACGTCCAGTGATGTGCGCCTCCTCGACGGGACCGAACGGGTCCGCGAACTGGCCCGGATGCTGGCCGGCCAGGAGGACTCCGAATCCGCCCAGGCACACGCCCAGGAGCTGCTTGACGACGCCAAACTCCTGCCGCAGCGCGGCTGAGGAGACTTTCGCGCCTGCTGGCTTTACGGCCGGGCCAGGGCCTCGGGCCCTTGCCCGGAAGGTCGCGGGACTGCACACTGGAGCATTTGGGGAACAGTCCGGACGATCCGTGGAAGGCTCAATTGATGATAGGCTCGAATTCCGTGGTGCAGCGATCAAATTCCCGTGTAAATTCCCGGTTCCCGGGCTCATCCAAGACGACCAAGCACATCTTCGTGACCGGTGGTGTGGCGTCCTCGCTGGGTAAGGGGCTGACGGCATCGAGCCTCGGCCACCTGCTGCGGGCGCGCGGCCTGTCTGTGACAATGCAGAAGCTCGATCCCTATCTGAATGTGGATCCGGGCACGATGAACCCCTTCCAGCACGGCGAGGTCTTCGTCACTGACGACGGCGCCGAGACGGACCTGGACATCGGGCACTACGAGCGGTTCCTCGACGAGAACCTCGAAGGTTCGGCGAACGTCACCACCGGACAGGTGTACTCAACGGTCATCGCCAAGGAGCGCCGCGGCGAGTACCTCGGCGACACCGTCCAGGTCATTCCGCACATCACTGACGAAATCAAGCGGCGGATGCGCCTGCCTGCCGAGGGCAAGAACGCTCCGGACGTCATCATTACCGAAATCGGCGGCACCGTTGGCGATATCGAATCCCAGCCGTTCCTCGAATCGGCCCGCCAGGTCCGCCAGGACGTGGGCCGCGGCAATGTCTTCTTCGTCCACGTGTCCCTGGTCCCGTACATCGGACCGTCCCAGGAACTGAAGACCAAGCCCACGCAGCACTCCGTGGCGGCACTGCGTTCCATCGGTATCCAGCCCGAAGCCATCGTGATCCGGTCGGACCGCGAAATTCCCGAAGCCATGCGCGCCAAGATCGGCCGGATGTGCGACGTTGACCTCGAAGCCGTCATCGGCTGCCCGGATGCCCCCAGCATCTACGACATCCCCAAGACCCTGCACACCCAAGGCCTGGACTCCTACATCGTCCGTGCCCTGGACCTGCCGTTCAAGGATGTGGACTGGACCAGCTGGGACCGTCTGCTCGAAGCCGTGCACAACCCGCGGCACCACGTCGAGATCGCCCTCGTGGGCAAGTACATCGACCTGCCGGACGCCTACCTGTCGGTCACCGAAGCCCTGCGCGCCGGCGGCTTTGCCAACGAAACCAAGGTCAAGATCCGTTGGGTCCCCTCGGACGAATGCGAAACCCGTGAGGGCGCGGTCAAGGCACTCGACGGCGTCGACGCCATCTGCGTCCCGGGCGGCTTCGGGATCCGCGGCCTCGAAGGCAAGCTGGGCGCCCTGAAGTTCGCCCGCGAGACCAAGCTCCCGGTGCTCGGCCTGTGCCTCGGCCTGCAGTGCATGGTCATCGAGTACGCCCGCAACGTCGTCGGCCTGGAAGGTGCATCCTCCAGCGAGTTTGAGCCGGACTCCAAGTACCCGGTCATCGCCACCATGGAAGAGCAGCTGGAGTTCGTCGAGGGCGGCGGTGATCTGGGCGGCACCATGCGCCTGGGCCTGTATGAGGCCAAGCTTGACGAAGGCTCGGTCATTGCCGGAACCTACGGCAAGACTACCGTCAGCGAACGCCACCGCCACCGCTACGAGGTCAACAACAAATACCGCGACCAGATCGCCGCCGAGGGACTGGTCTTCTCCGGTACGTCCCCGGACGGCAAGCTTGTGGAGTTCGTCGAACTTCCGGCCGACGTTCACCCGTACTACGTCGCCACCCAGGCGCACCCGGAATTGAGTTCGCGCCCCACCCGTCCGCACCCGCTGTTTGCCGGACTGGTCAGGGCGGCACTGGACCACCAGGGCGGCAATGCCGACACGGCCGCTGCCGTGACTGCCGGTGCTCCGGAGTCCGGTACGGTAGCGGCTAAGTAGAGCCAACAGAACAAAGGACGGCGTGATGCCCGGTACACCTGAAACCACCCCTGCAGCCAGGCAGGTTTCGGATGCACCGAGCCCACGCCGTCTTTTGTCGTCTGAGAAGGTTTACGAGGGCCGGATCTGGGACGTCGTCAGCGACACCTTCCAGCTCCAGGACACCGGTGACGCCCTCACCCGCGACTACATCGACCACCCCGGTGCCGTCGCTGTCCTGCCCATGAACGCACAGGGCGAAATCCTGCTGCTGAAGCAGTACCGGCACCCCGTGGGAATGGACCTGTGGGAAGTCCCGGCAGGCCTGCTGGACGTTGAAGGCGAAGACTTTGTGGTGGGCGCCGCCCGTGAGCTCGCCGAGGAAGCGGACCTCGCCGCTGCTACCTGGAACGTCCTGGCAGACGTATTCAACTCACCCGGATCTTCCAGCGAAGCCATCCGCATCTACCTGGCCCGGGACCTCACCGAAGTACCGCATGCCGATCGGCACGAGCGGACGGACGAGGAAGCCGAGATCGAATTCCATTGGATCAGCTTGGACGAGGCCGTGGCGTCCGTCCTGGCCGGCCGGCTGCACAACCCGTCGGCCGTCGTCGGGATCCTCGCAGCAGCGGCCGCCCGGGCCGACGGGTATGCCGGGCTCCGCCCCGCCGACGCACCCTGGCCCGCCCACCCCAGCCAGCGCTGATGGGGCCGGGTCCGTCCGCCGGGATGGCACCGCCGGCGGAAACCACGGTGACCACAGCGCCGGAGTCCAAAGCACCAGGACCCGAAGCACCTCAGTTCCAAACAGCACCAGCCGTCGAAGCGGCTCCTGCAGCGGAACCTGGGAAAGCTGCCGCCGCACCCACGAGGATCGACCGTGGGGTCACGGACTATTTGCAGCACATGGGCGTTGAACGTGGCCTGGCTGCCAACACCCTCGCTGCCTACCGCAGGGACCTTGCCCGCTACTCCCGATACCTGGCCGGCGCCGGGTGCCAGCAGCCCACGGACATCACCCGGCAGCACGTGACGGGTTTCGTGCGCGCCCTCTCTGACGGGTCCGACGGCGGTTCGGCGCTCGGAGTGCGGTCCGCCGCCAGGACCGTGGTGGCTGTCCGGGGCCTGCATAAGTTCTGGGCCCTGGAAGGGCATACGGCGTCGGACCCGGCCAGCGAAGTCCACCCGCCCATGGCCGGCAAGCGGCTGCCCAAGGCCATCACCGTGGACGAGGTCACCAGGATCCTGGAGGCGGCAGGAACCGACACGGCCACGGGCCTGCGGGACCGGGCACTGCTGGAATTCCTCTACTCCACGGGTGCAAGGATCAGCGAAGCCGTGGGGCTGGAGGTTGACGATATTTCACTGGCAGCCGGAAACAAGGAACAGGGACCGGCCATCGTCCGCCTTTTCGGAAAGGGCTCCAAGGAGCGGCTGGTGCCCCTGGGATCGTACGGCGCCAGGGCATTGGAAGCGTACCTCGTGCGCGGCCGGCCGCTGCTGGCCGCCAAGGGCAAGGGGACGCCGGCGCTGTTCCTCAACGCCCGCGGCGGCAGGATCAGCCGCCAGAGCGCCTGGACCATCCTGAAGGTGGCAGCCGAAAAGGCCAACATCACCCGCGACGTTTCCCCGCACACGCTCAGGCACTCCTTCGCCACCCACCTCCTCGAAGGCGGCGCGGACGTGCGGGTGGTCCAGGAGCTCCTTGGCCACGCCTCGGTGACCACCACCCAGGTGTACACGCTGGTGACGGCCGATACGCTCCGCGAGGTTTACGCAGCCGCGCATCCCAGGGCCCTGGGCTGATGGACCCGCCGCACTGACTGACCCGGTGCGGAGCGGGCCCGAGCCCGGCGGAAACTCTCCGGCGGGAACAGGTTCATTCCATCACGTTGAGCGTGAGCTCCACGGCGCCCAGGAACAGGGCCAGGATGGAGGTGCCCAGGCCGGCTACCAGGAGCAGGCCCGGGTGGGCGAGGCCCACCACCACCCGCCTGGCACGGGGGGATCCCCGCAGGAACTTCTTGGGAAGCCGCATGCCTTCGGGCGCCTGGCGCCAGCCCCGGAGGCGGCGTAGGAACCAGGCGCACCGGATGATCAGGGCCATCCACAGGATGGTGACCACCAGCGGGACAGCAGCTACCAGGAGGTTGAGGCCCAGGGACGTGACGGCGCGCTCCGAGTCCCCGGCCAGCGCCTGCACGGTGGTGGAAATCGATGCGCTGGCCACCACCGAGACGCCCCACACCAGGAACGCGGCCGTCAGTGCCAGGAACCGGACAAAGAAGTGCGAGAGCACGGACTCCTTGGCCGGACGGAGGTAACGGCGCGGGGTTGCGTTCAGTACCGCCACCGTGCAGCCCAGGGTGGGAAGGGCCGCCATCCCCACGAAGACGTACCAGGTCCAGCCTGCAAGGTCCACGAGTTCGTCGGCAACGATCAGCAGCGCCCACGAACCGGTCCACAGCCATCCGGCGTGCAGCGGATTCCGGACCAGCCAATCGGGCAACCGGGCACCGCCGCCGTGCAGGGCGGGGGCCTTGCGGGCGGGGGCGGGATGTTCCTCTCCGGCCATGCTCATGGGCCTCACTGTAGCAACGCCCCGGCCGCCATGCGGCGGCAGTCCACGTGCCGCGGGCTGGCCGCCCGGAGGGCCCCGCTAGGCTGGGAAAATGACCGCAGCTGATGTGACCCTCTGCTTCCTGCTCCGCGACGGTGCCGACGGCCCGCAAGTGCTCCTGGGCCTGAAACAGACCGGCTTCGGCAGGGGCAAGATCGTGGGCATCGGCGGGCACGTCGAGGCGGGGGAGACCAGCGTCCAGGCCGTTATCCGGGAAGTCCGGGAGGAAACGGGGGTGGTGCTGCAGCAGCGGGACCTCGCGGATGCGGGAGCCGTGCACTTCGTGTTTCCCGCCAGGCCGGAGTGGGACATGAAGACCACCCTTTTCACGGCACGCACCTGGACCGGTGACCCGCAGCCCAGCGACGAGATCCTGCCCGAGTGGTTCCGGGTAGATACCCTGCCGGTGGACCGGATGTGGCAGGACGCTGACCACTGGCTTCCCGTGGTGCTGGAAGGCGGTACGGTCAATGTCGTGGTCACCATGGACGCCGACAACGAATCCGTCGCGTCCTCCCGCAGTGTCCTTCCCTAATCTGCAGGCCCTACCAAACCTTCCGAAGGCTTAACGGCCGACGGCGGTGCGGCACCCGGGTGCCGCACCGCCGTCGTACGTCCTGCCGAAGGGCTAGGGCAGGTGCCGCTCCTCGGCGCCGTTGTACTCACTCAGCGGACGGATCAGCGAGTTGGAGTCCAGCTGCTCCATGATGTGTGCTGTCCAGCCGGTGATGCGGCTGGCCACGAAGAGGGGCGTGAAGGTGGCGGTATCGAAGCCCATCAGGTGGTAGGTCGGCCCGGCCGGATAGTCGAGGTTCGGCTTGATGGACTTGGACTCATCCATTGCCGTTTCCAGGCCGTTGTACAGTCCCAGCAGCTCGGGGCGGCCGTAGTGGGCAATCATCTTGTCCAGGGCGGCCTTCATGGTGGGCACCCGGGAGTCGCCGTGTTTGTAGACGCGGTGGCCAAAGCCCATGACTTTCTTCTTTTTCGCCAGGGCATCCTCCATCCAGGCCTTCGCCCGGGCTGCCGCCTCTTCGAGGGATTCCTCCTGCCGAATGCCGATCTCGTCGAAGGTGTGCATCACGGCCTCGTTGGCCCCGCCGTGCAGCGGTCCCTTCAGGGCTCCAATGGCTCCTGTGACCGCGGAGTGCAGATCGGACAGCGTAGAGGTGATGACGCGTGCAGTGAAGGTTGAGGCGTTGAAGGAGTGCTCGGCGTAGAGAATCATCGAGACGTTGAAGGCCTCCACTACCTCGGGCACCTGTTCCTCGCCGAAGGTCATCCACAGGAAGTTCGCCGAATAGCCCAGGTCCTCACGCGGTTCCACGAGGTCCAGGCCGTGGCGGCGGCGCTGGTCGTATGCCACTACAGCCGGCATGGCGGCGAACAGGTCCACGGCTTTGGCCATGTTGGCCTCGCGCGACGAGTCCTCGGCCAGCCGGTGGCGGGCGCCCATCACGGAGGTCGCTGTCCTGCAGACATCCATCGGGTGGGACGTGGCCGGCAAAGCGTCGATGACCTGCTTGACCACCGGGTCAAGCGCGCGCCCGGCGCGCTCCCTTGCCGTGAACTCCGCCAGCTGTCCTTCGTCAGGCAGTTCACCGTTCCACAGCAGGTAGGCGACTTCCTCGAAGCTGCACCTGGCGGCCAGTTCCTGGACGGGGTAGCCGCGGTACAGCAGGGAGTTCGTGTCCGGGTTGACCTTGGAGACCGCGGTGTAGTCCACCACGACGCCGGCAAGGCCCTTTTTGATATCAGCAGCTGCCATGTTGAACTCCTTCGTTCTTGCGGGGATCCCGGGTCCTACCGGACGCCGGGAATCTGGAAGTTGAAAACGCCGGTATCGAAGCGGTTGTACGCCTCGTAGTCCACGAGGTCATAGAGACGCGCACGGGTGAGCATGTTCTCCACCTGTGCTTCCTGTGATCCTGTTGCCTTGATCGTTTCCAGCGTACGCTCTGCAGCTCCCATGGCAATGCGCAGCAGGGTGACCGGGTAGATCACCATGTTCACGCCCACCGACTGCAGCTGTTCCACCGTAAACAGGTCGCTCTTGCCGAACTCGGTCATGTTGGCGAGGATCGGCACATCCACCGCGTCCCGGATGGCCTGGAACTCGGACAGGTCCTTCATGGCCTCCGGGAAGATGGCGTCGGCACCGGCCTCCACCAGTGCGCGGGCGCGGTCCTGGGCAGCTTCGAGCCCTTCCACCGCACGGATGTCGGTACGGGCCATGATGAGGAAGTTGGGGTCGCGCCGGGCGTCGGCGGCGGCCCGGATGCGTTTCGCGGCGGTGTCCAGGTCCACCACGTTCTTGCCGTCCAGGTGGCCGCACCTTTTGGGGTTGAACTGGTCTTCGATGTGGCAGCCGGCCAGGCCGGCGTTTTCGAGTTCCTGGATGCTGCGGGCGACGTTCATGGGTTCGCCGAAGCCGGTGTCAGCGTCCACGATGGCGGGCAGGTCGGTCATGCGGGCAATCTGCCCCGCGCGGGTGGCCACTTCGGTGAGGGTGGTCAGCCCGATGTCGGGCAGGCCAAGGTCGTTGGCGAGGACGGCGCCGGAGATGTAGACGCCCGCGAAGCCCTTCTCCTCAATCAGCCGTGCCGACAGGGGGTTGAACGCTCCCGGGAATTGCTGGATGGTGCCGGAGGCGAGCATCCCACGCAGTGCGGCCCGCTTCTGTTCCGGGGTGGTCTTCGAATACAGCATCAGAACAGTCCCTTCGGTGCCGCGCCGAGGTCGATGACGCCGGGGGCGGCAGTGATGTTCAGCTGGTCCAGTTCGCCCGGGGCGAGTTCCGGGAGGCGTTCGACGGCGGCGAGGAACCTTTCGATCTCGGCCTGCTCCACGAGCCCGGCCGCGAGGGTGCGGAACTTGTTGACGTACTGCTCGCGGGCGAACGGCCGTGCACCCAGCGGGTGGGCGTCGGCTACGGCAATCTGGTCGGTGATGACGGTGCCGTCCGTGAGCGTGATCTCCACGGACCCGCCGAAGGCTTTCTCGCTGATGTCCAGGGAGTGGTAGCGGCGGGTCCACTCCGGGTCTTCCTCAGTGGTGACCTTCTGCCACAGTTCCACGGTGTCCGGCCGGGCAGCGCGTTCCGGGGCGTAGGAGTCCACATGGTGCCAGGAACCGTCCTGGAGCGCCACGGTGAAGATGTAGGGGATGGAGTGGTCAAGGGTTTCCCGGCTGGCGGTGGGGCTGTACTTCTGGGGGTCGTTGGCGCCGGAGCCGATCACGTAGTGCGTGTGGTGGCTGGTCCTGATCAGGACCGACGCCACGTTGGCGGGATCGGTGACCTCGGGGTGTTCGCGGTGCAGCTTGCGGGCCAGGTCGATCCAGGCCTGCGCCTGGTACTCAGCCGAGTGCTCCTTGGTGTAGGTATCCAGGATGGCGCGCTTGGCCTCACCCGGAGTGGGGAGGGGAACTTCGTAGGAGGCGTCCGGCCCGTCCAGCATCCACGCGATCACGCCGTCTTCGCCTTCGTAGATCGGCACCGGGGAGGTCTGTCCGCGCATGGCACGGTCTGCCGCCTCGACTGCCATTTTCCCGGCGAATGCGGGTGCATGGGCTTTCCACGTGGAAATCTCGCCCTTGCGGGATTGGCGGGTGGCGGTGGTGGTGTGCAGTGCCTGGCCTACTGACTGGAAGATGGTTTCGACGTCGAGGCCCAGCAGGGTGCCGATGCCGGCCGCTGCCGAGGGGCCGAGGTGGGCCACATGGTCGATCTTGTGCTTGTGCAGGCAAATTGCCTTCACCAGGTTCACCTGGATCTCGTAGCCGGTGGCGATGCCGCGGATCAGGTCGGCTCCGCTGGAACCCGTGTGCTGCGCGACGGCCAGGATGGGCGGTATGTTGTCACCGGGGTGGGAGTAGTCCGCGGCCAGGAACGTGTCGTGGTAGTCGAGTTCGCGGACGGCCACGCCATTGGCCCAGGCAGCCCACTCGGGGGAGACGCGCTCGCCGATGCCAAACACCTTGGCACCCTTGCCGCCGGTGCTTGGCGCATGGGTGAGGGCTTGCGCGCGGGCGGCGACGATCGGCGCCCGGTTCAGCGATGCGATGGCCACGGAAGCGTTATCGATGATGCGGTTGATGACCATTTCGGTCACTTCCGGCACCACCTCCACGGGATCGGCGGCCACGGCGGCGATCTTGTGGGCCAGTTGCTCTTCCCGGGCCAGGTTCTCTTCGCTCCTGTAGACGCGGACGTGGTGTTGCTTAACCATGGTTCTCCCTGTGATGAGGTGTGTGCGTATTTTTGACGTGCGTCAGGCTGCGGTGGAGATGGAGTGTGGTGGCTGCTTCAGCCAGGCGGGGGTTGTGGGAAGCAATAGCTTCCGCGATGGCAGCATGTTCAGCTGCCGCAGCGGTGAGCCGCTCCGCGTCGTCGGCAGCAAGCCGGCGGACCCGGACCAGATGCACCCTAAGAGCCCGCATGGCCTGGATGAGGTAGGCATTGGCCACCGCATTATCGATGGCGGCGTCGAGGCGCCCGGCCAGGCCGTAATACGCGTGCCGCCCCGGGTCGCTGCCGTCAATGAGTCCCGGCGCCTCAAGGAGTTCCTTCTGCAGTTGGAGGAAGACGGCAGCATCTCCACGCTCTGCCGCCAACGCGGCAGCCTTGCATTCCAGCGTTTCGCGGAGTTCGAACAGTTCGTCGATGTCGTCGAGCGAAACGTCGGTGACGACGACGCCGCGGCCGCCTGCCGTCGTCGTCAGCCCTTCCGCGGTAAGCCGGCCCAGCGCTTCCCGCAGCGGTGTGCGCGAGACGCCGAGGCGTTCGGACTGCTCGACTTCGCCCAGGACCGTGCCGGGAAGCAGCCGCCATTCCGTGATGTCGTCCCGGAGGGCGGCGTAGGCCCTGTCGCTGGCGCGCATCGGTAACTCCTTCGGTGACTGAACTCCTTCAGTGTATACAGAACTGCCAAATTTTCCAGCAATCTTCGAGATTAGGGGTACAACGAGGTAATTTCTGTATACATAACCCTTGTCTGAAGACTGTCCCTTGGCTAGCATTGCCGCTACACAATGTCGTGGACGGGATGCACTTTCATGGTTGACAGCTATCGGGAAACATACGAAAAGAGCCTTGCCGACCCAGCCGCATTCTGGCTAGGTGCCGCGGCAAGGGTGGGCTGGTCCACACCGCCCCGGATTGCACTGGACGCAAGCCGGGCACCGCTGTACGGCTGGTTCCCGGACGGCATCCTGAACACCTCGTACAACGCCCTGGACCGCCATGTGGAGGCCGGCCGGGGGAGCCAGGACGCCCTGATCTACGATTCGGCAATGCTCGGCACCCAACGCCGCTTCACCTATGCGGAGCTGACCGGGCTCGTGGCGGACTTTGCCGGCGTCCTGCGGGACCAGGGCGTCGGCAAGGGCGACCGGGTGGTGATCTACATGCCAATGATTCCGGAGGCCGTCATTGCCATGCTTGCCTCCGCCCGGCTCGGCGCCGTCCACTCTGTGGTCTTTGGCGGATTCGCGCCCAAGGAACTCGCGGCCCGGATCCGTGACGCCCAACCGGTGCTGGTGGTAACGGCTTCCGGCGGACTGGAACCGACGCGCAGGATCGAGTACCTGCCCGCCGTGGCTGAGGCTCTCGCCCTGGCCGGCGTGCCCGGCCTTCCCGTGATCACCAAAGCCAGGGAGGGCTTCGCCGCGTCAGCCGCTGACTACGGATGGCTGGACTGGGACGCTGAGGCAGCCGGTGCCTGGCCGGCTGCGCCGGTTGACGTGGCAGCCACCGATCCCCTCTACATCCTGTACACCTCGGGTACTACCGGGACGCCCAAGGGCGTGGTGCGCGATAACGGCGGGCACGCCGTCGCGCTGGACTGGACGCTCCGGAACATCTACGGCGCCGGCCCGGGCGACATCATGTGGACCGCGTCGGACGTTGGCTGGGTGGTGGGGCACTCCTACATTGTCTACGGACCGCTGCTGGCAGGGGCCACCAGCGTGCTGTACGAGGGAAAGCCTGTGGGAACCCCTGATGCCGGAGCCTTCTGGCGGGTGATCCGCGACCATCGGGTCAACGTCCTCTTCACCGCCCCTACGGCGTTGCGTGCCATCAGGAAGGCAGACCCGGAGGCAGCACTGCTGCGGGACTACGACATTTCCAGCCTGCGGACCCTGTTCACGGCGGGGGAGCGGCTGGACACCGATACCTTCCATTGGGCTTCCCGGTCCCTGGGGGTTCCGGTGGTGGACCACTGGTGGCAAACGGAGACAGGATGGGCCATCTGCGCCAATCCCCGCGGGCTGGAGGAACTGCCCATCAAAGCAGGTTCTCCCAGCGTCCCCATGCCCGGCTTCCGGCTGGCCATCGTTGATGGACTGGGCGAAGAAGTGGGGCCGGACGTTGAAGGGAACATCGTGCTGGGGCTGCCGCTGCCGCCCGGGACGCTTACCACCCTTTGGGGAAACGACGAACGCTTTGTCTCGTCGTACCTGCAGGCCTTCGAGGGGTGTTACGCCACTGGAGACTCCGGCTTCCGTGACGGTGACGGGTACGTCTTCGTCATGGGGCGGACGGATGACATCATCAACGTTGCCGGCCACCGCCTCTCCACCGGAGCGATGGAGCAAGTGATCGGCCAGCACCCGGCCGTGGCTGAATGCGCCGTCATCGGCCTTGCTGATCCGCTCAAGGGCCAGCGCCCCAGCGGGTATGTGGTCCTCAAATCCGGCGTCGACGTGCAGGACGACGTCTTGGCCGCCGAACTGGTGGCCATGGTCCGGCGCGACATCGGTGCTGTTGCGGACTTCAAGCACGTCACGGTGGTGGACGCGCTGCCCAAGACGCGGTCAGGGAAGATCCTCCGCAAGACGATGCGGCAGATTGCCGACGGCGTGGAATATACCGTGCCGTCCACCATCGAGGACGTTGGGGTGATCGAGCACCTCATCGGAACACTGCGGCCGGAAACCCCTGGCCCAGGACCACTGCAGTCCTGACCTGGACCTTCTTAGCGTCCGCTCCAGCGGTACTCGTTCTCCGGACGCCCAGGCGTCCCGTACCTGGCCGTCCGCTGTACCGTTCCGGCATCCGCCAGGTACTCAAGATAGCGGCGCGCCGTGACGCGGGACATCCCCAGTGCATCCATGACCTCGGTGGCGGAGACGGCGTTCTGCTGCGCCTTGAGGAAGTCCTTGACGGAGTCCAGCGTGGAGGTGGACAGCCCCTTGGGGAGGGGAAGTTCGGACGGCGCCCGCAGGCTTGCGAAGGCCTGGTCCACTTCGCTCTGGGAGGCTCCGGACTTTCCCGCCACGCCCGTACCGTCCGCCAGTTGCTGCCGGAACTGGCGGTAACTCTCAAGTTTGTCCGAGAACGTGGCGAAGGTGAACGGCTTGATGAGGTACTGCACCACGCCAATGGCTACGGCGCTGCGCACGACGGCGAGCTCCCGGACGGCGGTGATGGCGATGATGTCAGCGAGCAGGCCGGCGGCCCGCATGCGCCGTGCAATGTCCAGCCCGTGCAGGTCCGGGAGGTTCATGTCCAGCAGGACGAGTTCCACGGGATTGCCGGAGGCAGCGAAATCGCCCAGCAGCCGCAGCGCCGATTGACCGTCGGGCGCGGTGCCTGCCAGCTCAAAACCCGGCAGCCGTCCAACGTAGGCCGCGTGGGCGGCCGAGGCGATGGCTTCGTCCTCAACGACGAGGACGCGAATATTAGTCACGCTTTATGCTCCCTTTCCGGCATGGTCTGTCCCGGCAGCAGTTCCGGTGTCCCCGTTCCGGGTGCCGGGCGAATTCTCCGGCGCCGCCGCCTCCGGCGCCGCCACCGCCGGCAGGAACACCTCGAATTTGGCACCCCGGCGCCCGTTGATGACCAGCGAGCCGCCCAGGCGCTGCACAGCCTGGCGGACCAAAGCCAAGCCTATGCCGCGGCCGCCGGGGCCGGCGGGCTTGGTGCTGAAGCCGTGACGGAACATGTTCTCTGCAGACTCCGGGTCGATGCCGGCTCCTGAGTCGTGGACAGCGATGTCCAGCCCCTCCTCGTCCGACTCTACCGTCAGCTCCACCCGGCGCGGCGGGGGAGCATCGGCGGCGGCGTCGATGGCGTTGTCCAACAGGTTGCCGAGGACCGTGACCAGGTCCTGAACTGCGATTCCCGCTGACGTGCCCGAACCGAGCGCGGTGACTTCAAGGTGCACTCCGCGTTCATGCGCTTCAGCCGCCTTCCCCATCACCAACGCCCCAAGGACGGGTTCGTCCACCGAGCTGACCATGTCATCGGTCAGTTGCTGGCTCAACTCCAGGTCCTTCGTGGCGAAATCCAGTGCTTCCTGGGTCCGTCCCAGCTCCAGCAGCGACACCATCGTGTGCAGCCTGTTGGCATGCTCATGGGTTTGTGCCCGCAGGGCGTCGGATAGGGTGCGCATGGTTTCCAGCTCATTGCCCAGCGCCTCGATCTCCGTCCGGTCGCGGAGGGTGGCCACCGTACCGTAAACGGGTGTCCTGCCCCGGGGTCCAAAGGGCTCCGGCCCCTTGGCCGGGCCCTGGTTCACCACCAGGACGCGTGATCCGGTCAGGACCATCTCGTCCTTGGCCGGGCGCCCGGACTCGAAAAGACCCCGGAGTCCCTCGTCGAGTGGAAGGTCTGACAGCTTCGGCGGCCGGGTGGGGTCGCTACTGCCGGTCTGGTCAAGGCCGAGCAGCTCTGCGGCCTGGTCGTTGTACATCACCACCCGCCCCCGGGTGTCGATCAGGATCAGGCCCTCGCGGACAGAATGCAGTACGGATTCGTAGTAGGCGAACAGTTGGGAGAGCTGCTCTGGACCCCAGCCGCGGGTGACGCGCCGGAGGTACCTGCCCAGGAGCCACGAGGCCAGCGAGCCACCCACCAGCAACGCGAGTCCGATGGCGGCAAGGGCCGGAAGGCGCGCCGCGAAGGCGACGTCGACGGTGCCCACCGTCACCCCGGCGGCTACAAGGGCACGGACCGTGCCGGCGTCGTCCTTCACGGGAACGATGGTGCGCACGGACGGTCCCAGCGTGCCGGAGGTCACCTCGGTGAACGTCTCGCCCCGCAGTGCCGCATCGATGGATCCGATGTAGGGCTTGCCCAGCTCCTCGTTCCTCGGGTGGGTCCAGCGGGTCCGGTCCGGGGCCATGATGGTAATGAAATCGACGTGGGCTTGCTCCATGACGTCGAGGGCATAGGGCTGCAGGACCGACGACGGGTCCCGGGTCCCGGCGGCCTGCAGCACCAGCGGGTTGGACGCGATCGAGGTGGCGATGCCGGTCATCCGCAGGCCCGCTTCGCTGTACGTCCGGTCCCGGGCGTCGACGTAGGCCGCCGTTCCCACCACGGCAATAAAGGACACCACAATCAACAGGTTCGCCACGAAGAGCCGGCGGGCGATACTCCAGCGGTGGATCATCAGTACCTTTCCCTCCGTCTCCGGGCGCCTGGCTGGGCCACCCAGCACCTGCGCCGCGACCAATATGAACGCAACGGTGAGCTGGATCACGGTGTGGCCAATGATGGATATCACACCGCAGGACGTGTGAGCCCAGTGACTGTGCCGCAGCGTCTATCAGATTATCCAAAGGAGACACATCATGGCTTCTCAACGGGGAGAGTTCCTGGACACCGCGGCGCCGCGGCGCAAAGGCCTCGACAAGTCGCATTACCTCTACATCGCCGTTATCGTCGCCGTTATCCTGGGCGCCCTGGTGGGCCTGCTGTTCCCGGAAGTCGGCAAATCCCTCAAGCCCCTCGGCGACGGGTTCATCAAGCTGATCAAGATGATGATCGCCCCGGTGATCTTCTGCACCATCGTCCTGGGCATCGGTTCCATCGCCAAAGCCGCCACCGTCGGCAAGGTGGGCGGCCTGGCGCTGGGATACTTCATAGTGATGTCCACCTTCGCCCTGGCCATCGGCCTTGTAGTCGGCAACATCATCCACCCGGGCGAGGGCCTCAAGCTGACTCCCTACGATCCGAATAAGAAGGCCGCCACGGACAGTACCGTGGACTTCCTGCTCGGGATCATTCCCAGCGACATCCCCGTGCTTCCCACCCTCCTCGCAGCCATCCTCGTTGGCTTCGCACTGCAGAAGATGGGCCCGCAGGGCGCTCCCATCCTCAAGGCCATCGGCCACGGCCAGGCTCTCGTGTTCCGCATCCTGATCATGATCATGTGGCTTGCCCCGGTAGGCGCCTTCGGCGCCATCGCCGCCGTGGTCGGTGCCACCGGCTTCCAGGCCATCGTCAGCATGTTCACCCTGATGATCGCGTTCTACATCACCTGCGCACTGTTCATCGTCGTCATCCTTGGCGGCATCCTCCAGGTGGTCTCCGGCGTCAACATCTTCAAGCTGATGAAATACCTGGGCCGCGAATACCTGCTGATCTTCTCCACGTCTTCGTCCGAAGCAGCGCTTCCCCGCCTGATCGCCAAAATGGAGCACCTCGGTGTCTCCAAGCCGGTTGTCGGCGTCACCGTCCCCACCGGCTACTCGTTCAACCTCGACGGCACGGCCATCTACCTGACCATGGCCTCGCTGTTCGTGGCCAACGCCATGGGAACCCCCCTGGACCTGGGCGCCCAGATCTCCCTGTTGATCTTCATGATCATCGCGTCCAAGGGTGCAGCCGGCGTCACCGGCGCCGGCCTGGCAACGCTCGCAGCAGGCCTGCAGGCCCACAAGCCTGAACTCCTGGGCGGCGTCGGCATGATCGTCGGCATCGACCGCTTCATGTCCGAAGCCCGCGCCCTGACCAACTTCACCGGCAACGCCGTCGCCACCGTCCTGATTGGTACCTGGGTCAAGGAAATCGATGGCGGACAGGTCAGCCGGGTCCTCTCCGGCGAGCTGCCCTTCGACGAGCAGACCATGATCGCCGGGCACGGCGAACTTGCGCCGAAGGAAGAAGGCGCCAAGGCTGCCGCCAGCGCCTAACCCGCCATACGGTCAAAGGGCCCCCGGAGCACGCTCCGGGGGCCCTTTCGCGTATCGGAAGCCTCAACCTTCGACCTCAACTAGAGGGTCAAGGCTCAACATTCGAAGAAAGTCAAGTTACCCGGAATGCCGTGTCGGCGGCTGTAGCCTTGGAGGGAAGGAACGGCGCTGGGGATCCAGCGGCAAGCAAGTCACCGTCATCGAAAGTGTGGACAGATACGTGAGCAGCGAACAGGGTGCGGCAACTCTGGAAGGCACGGAATTCGACCTCGACAACGCGGTGATGGGCCCCACGGGTCGCCCATTGCGTGAGTTCCCCGAACCCGCACCGCTGCCCTCCCACGGGCCCGCGCGCGTGATCGCCATGGTCAACCAAAAAGGCGGAGTCGGTAAGACCACGTCCACGATCAACCTGGCGGCGGCCCTCGCCGAATACGGGCGGCGCGTCCTGCTGGTGGACTTCGACCCCCAGGGTGCGCTGTCGGCTGGCCTGGGCGTCAACCCCCACGAACTGGACCTCACGGTCTACAACGTCCTGATGGACCGCAAGGTGGACATCCGCGACGCCATCCACCACACCGGCGTGGAGAACGTCGATCTGCTGCCTGCCAACATCGACCTCTCCGCCGCCGAAGTGCAGCTGGTCAACGAGGTAGCCCGCGAACAGGTCCTGGACCGTGCGCTGAAGAAGGTCGAAGACGATTACGACGTCGTCCTCATCGACTGCCAGCCGTCCCTTGGCCTGCTGACCGTCAACGCCCTCACCGCCGCCCACGGCGTCATCATCCCGCTGATCTGCGAATTCTTCGCCCTGCGTGCGGTGGCGCTTCTGGTCGAAACCATCGACAAAGTCCAGGACCGGCTCAACCCGCGCCTTCAGGTTGATGGCGTGCTTGCCACCATGTATGACGCACGAACCCTGCACAGCCGGGAAGTCATCACCCGCCTGGTGGAAGCTTTTGGGGACAAGGTTTTCGAAACGGTCATCAAGCGGTCCATCAAGTTCGCCGACGCCACGGTGGCCGCTGAACCGATCACCAGCTACGCCGGCACCCACGTGGGAGCGGACGCCTACCGCCGCCTTGCCAAGGAGCTCATTTCGCGCGGCGGAGCACCCTAGCGGCGCCGTGGCCGAATCCAAGCCCGGCTTCGAGGTGCGGCTGGCCAACTTCACCGGCCCGTTCGACCTCCTTCTCGGACTGATTGCCAAGCACCAGCTGGACATCACCGAAGTTGCCATTGCAACAGTCACCGATGAGTTCATCAAGTACATCCGCAAGCTGCAGGACCTTGGCGAGGACTGGGCGTTGGATGAGGCCAGTGAGTTCCTGGTCATCGCAGCCACACTGCTGGACCTGAAGGCGGCCAGGCTGTTGCCCGCCGGCGAGGTGGAGAGCGATGAAGACATCGCCCTGCTGGAGGCCAGGGACCTTTTGTTTGCCCGCCTGCTGCAGTACAAGGCGTTCAAGCAGGTGGCGGGACTTTTGGGCGGTACCCTCCACCAGGAGGGCCGCCGCTTTCCCCGCCAGGTGGCCCTCGAGGAGCATTTCGCCGCGATGCTTCCGGAACTCGTGTGGAAGCACACCCCGGAGCAGTTCGCCGCCCTCGCCGCCGCGGCCCTCCGGCCCAAGGCGCCGAAGCCAACCGAGGTTGGGCTGGGGCACCTGCATGGCGGCACTGTCAGCGTTAAGGAACAGGCGGAGATCCTGGGCATCCGCCTGCAGCAGGAATCACCACTGACTTTCAGGGCGTTGACCGCAGACGCCGACTCGACGCTGGTGGTGGTGGCACGGTTCCTGGCCCTCCTGGAGCTGTACCGGGACAGGGCCGTGGCCTTCGACCAGCTGTCACCGCTCGCGGACCTGGCCATCCACTGGACGGCAGGGGAGCGCGAATGGTCGGCGGAAAACCTGAGCGAAGAATATGAGGAACAACCGTGAACACCGCTGACAGCCCCGAGGGCCGTGACGATGCCGGATCAGGCCTCCGCGACCTGCCCGGTGGCGCCAAGGCCGCGCTTGAAGCCGTGCTTATGGTGATTGACCAGCCGGCCACCGAAGATGAACTGGCGGCCGGATTGGAACTGACGCTGGGTGAGGTCCGGGAGTTACTGGCGGATCTTCAGGCCGATTACAACGGGTATACTGTTAACGCCCCGGATGAGGAGGAGGCCAGTCCAGCTGGCTTTGGCTCCAGCCCCCGGGGTTTTGAATTGCGGAACATCGCCGGTGGCTGGCGGATCTACTCCCGTCCGGACTTCGCCGACATCGTCGGGAAGTATGTGCTCGAGGGGCAGACTGCCAGGCTCACGCAGGCGGCATTGGAAACCCTGGCGGTCATCGCTTACCGCCAGCCCGTTTCCCGGGCTCGGGTGTCTGCAATTCGCGGGGTCAATGTTGACTCTGTCGTACGGACACTTGCCCAGCGCGGGCTGATCGAGGACGCGGGAACGGATCCCGAGTCCGGGGCCATCCTTTACCGGACCACCTCCTACTTCCTTGAACGGATGGGAATCAGTTCCGTGGCCGGGCTTCCGCAGCTTTCCCCGCACCTCCCGGGGCTGGAAGGCATCGCGGAGTTCTACGACGCCGACAGAATGTAGGTCCGGAAAATCCGGCATGCATATGAATATCCACCAGGGCAGATAAATTCTGCCCGGCTGGCTAGGGTTGTCCGTGGACAGCTTTGCCGGCCAAAAACAGCAGAGGACGGGTCATGACACAGGCGGGACGCCAGGGTTCACCACGTAACAGCTCGGGACGCGGCGGCGCGGACCGGAACAAGCCGCAGGGCAACACTCCCCGCAGGGGGACAGCCGGCGGAGGATTCAGCGGAGGTTCCAGCGGCGGCGGCCAGCGGGGCCAGGGCTTCGGCAGTGACCGGCCGCACCGCGCACCCAAACCGCGCGAAGAACGGTTCGTCGACCCGGACTTGGCCGGTTCCCCGCAAGGCGGCGCATCGGAGCGGACCAACAAGCCGTCGTCGCGCAAGCCTGCCGCCCGCAAGCCGGGCGCGAAGAAGGCGCCGGGAACCCCGGGTGCCCTGAAACCCAAGCCCCGCACGGGTGCTCCCGGCGCAGCGGCCTCCCGCGCCTTCGGCAGCGAACGCTTCGGGCAGAACCTCGGGCCGGTCCGGAAGCCGGGCCGCAAGAAGCGCCCCCGCACCGACGTTCCCCAGTCGGAGCTGCACGACGCCGACGGCGTGCGCCTGCAAAAGGTGATGGCCTCCGCTGGAGTCGCGTCCCGGCGCGTCTGCGAAGAGATGATCGCCGAGGGCCGGGTTGAGGTGGACGGCCAGGTAGTGACCGAGCTGGGTGTCCGCATTGATCCCACCACTGCGGTCATCCACGTGGACGGGCTGCGCATCCAGCTGGACGAAAACCTCGTCTACATGGTGTTCAACAAGCCCAAGGGTGTCGTGTCCACGATGGAAGATCCCGATGGCCGGCCGTGCATCAGCGACTTCCTCAAAAACAACAAGAACACCGGCGAGCGGTTGTTCCATGTGGGCCGCCTTGACGTCGCCACCGAGGGGCTGCTGCTCCTGACGAACGACGGCGAGCTGGCCAACCGCCTCACCCACCCTTCCTACGAAGTCCCCAAGACCTACCTGGTCCAGGTGCGCGGCCCCTTCCCGCAGGGAATCGGCGCGCAGCTGAAGGCCGGTGTGGAACTCGAAGACGGGCCGGCAGCCGTGGACTCCTTCCGCCTGGTGGACTCCACTCCCGGGCACGTGCTGATCGAAGTGGTACTGCACTCGGGCAAGAACCGCATCGTCCGCCGCATGTTCGATGCCGTTGGCTTCCCCGTGCAGCGGCTGGTCCGCGTCAAGGTGGGGCCCATCGGTTTGGGCGACCAGCGCCAGGGCAGCATCCGCAACCTCGGCAAGCAGGAAGTCGGCCACCTGCTGGCGTCCGTAGGACTCTGAGGCATGTCCGCGTTCAAGAGCCATGGCCGCGGGCACCTGGACGGGCCAGTCGTCGTGATCGGCACCGGATTGCTGGGGACGAGTATCGGCCTGGGCTTGCGGGGCCGCGGCGTGCCCGTTTTCCTGTCCGACCCTTCGCCCACCAACCAGGCGGTGGCTGTTGACATCGGCGCTGGCCGGCCCCTCGCGGAGCTGGCCGGTGCCGCACCGCAGCTGGTAGTGGTGGCCGCGCCGCCGGACGTCACGGCCGACGTGGTCACCGCCGCGCTGTCCGATTACCCGGACGCCGTGGTGGTGGACATCGCCAGCGTCAAGGCAGGCATCCTCTCGAGCCTTCGGAGCAGCGGCACGGACCTGGCCCGCTATGTGGGAACGCATCCAATGGCCGGACGCGAAAAGTCCGGACCGGTTGCGGCCCGCGGTGAGCTGTTCACGTCCATGCCGTGGGTGGTGTGCCCCTCGGAGGAAACCTCCGCAGCTGCCCTGCAGATTGCCCGTTCGCTCGCCACGGACCTGGGCGCCGTCGTCTCGCAGTTCACCCCTGACGAGCACGATGAAGCCGTAGCGCTCGTTTCGCACCTGCCCCAGGTGATGTCCTCCCTGCTGGCCAGCCGGCTGCAGGGGACACCGCTGCATGCGTTGTCCCTCGCAGGGAACGGGCTGCGGGACGTCACCAGGATCGCCGCCAGCGACCCCACCCTGTGGGTGCAGATTTTGGGCGGTAACGCCGGCAAGGTAGTGGATATCCTCTACGGTGTCCGGGAAGACCTGAACCGCCTGATCGGAACGCTGGAAAACCCCGCCGCGCCGGGGGCGAGACTGGACCTTGCCCAGCTGATGAGCGAGGGCAATGCCGGCCAGGCCCGGATCCCCGGCAAGCACGGCGGCCCGCCGCAGGCGTATTCCTGGCTTACCGTGCTGGTGGACGACCGGCCCGGCCAGATTGCGCGGCTGCTCACCGAGATCGGCGAGATCGGCGTGAACCTGGAAGACCTGCGGCTTGACCATTCCTCCGGACAGAACGTC
>Ga0160459_100250_pt1 | contig 26663 bp, 26 predicted proteins | sample HID1973K_E6MG_FD_108208 | JGI IMG/M metagenome (GOLD analysis project Ga0160459, IMG submission 108208) | Enriched mosquito-associated microbial communities from UW Madison campus, WI, USA - HID1973K_E6 MG | ecosystem: Host-associated > Arthropoda: Insects > Digestive system > Unclassified ... | reverse complement strand
GGAAAGATGATGTGAAACGAGACGGTGAACGCGAACTGGATCCGCGCCAGATCGAGTGCTTCGGGAGTCGAATGCATGATGACGTGTGCCTTGAAATTCACCCGCGCCCGCATGGCGAGGCGGCTTTGTCCTGTATCGGATCAGACGTGTAACGGGTCGGAGCTTAGCGCCATTTCGAGAAAGTGTTGCGCTGCGTCAGTGAATTCTCATTGCGCGCAAATGCCGCAGGCTCAAGGGTTTGGCGTGCGTATCGAATTGATTTTTTGGTAATTTCGAGATGAGCGGATGGTGCGGTGCGGCAAGAGCGCGCAGCGGCTTTCGCGACAATCGACCGCACTGATCGAAACCAGAGCGCGCAAGCCGGAAAGAACTTTTACGATGCGCCGGCACGAGACGTGCGGTTTGCGCGGGTACCATAATGGCTTTTGAACACGCGCACCGCGTGGGCAGCAAGGAGAACCATCATGCGTCTCGATGACGAAGCGGAAAGTCGAAACGTCGAAGACCGGCGCGGCGGAGGCGGCGGCTTTCGGGTCGGCGGCGGATCGATCGGTATCGGCACGATCATCGTGGCGCTCGCGGCATCGTATTTCTTCGGCATCAATCCGATGACGATCATCAACGGCGCGCAGGTGTTGCGAGGCAACGCGCCGCAGCAACAGGCCGCGCCAAGCAATGCGCCGCCCGCCAACGATGCCGGCTCGGTGTTCGTGCGCCGCGTGCTCGGCAATACCGAGCGCACCTGGCAGCACATCTTCCGCGCGCAGTTCAATCAGGACTATCCGGCGCCGAAGCTCGTGCTCTTTTCGGGCGGCACGCAGACCGCCTGCGGCATGGGGCAGGCGGCGATGGGACCGTTCTATTGTCCCGGAGACCGCAAGGTCTATATCGACCTCTCGTTCTATCGCGAATTGCGCGATCGTTTCGGCGCGAGTGGCGACTTCGCGCAGGCTTATGTGATCGCGCATGAAGTCGGGCATCACGTGCAGAACGTGCTCGGCATCATGGACAAGGCCGACCAGGCGCGCGCACGGATGACGCGTGAGCAGGCGAACGCGCTATCGGTACGCGTGGAATTGCAGGCGGACTGCTTCGCGGGCGTGTGGGCGGCGGTCGCCCAGCGCGAGAACGCGAAGCTGATCGAGCCGGGCGATTTCGAGCAGGGCTTGAACGCGGCGGCGGCGATCGGCGATGACCGCCTGCAGCAGCAGTCGCAAGGACGCGTCGTGCCCGAGGCGTTCACGCACGGCACGAGCGCGCAGCGGCAGCGTTGGCTGCGGCGCGGCATGTCGACGGGCGACCTCAGCCAGTGCGATACGTTCTCGGCCCGCGCATTGTAATGACGACGACGGCATGTTCGGGGACGTTCCGCTCATCCCGAAATGGGCTATTCTGAATCGACGAAACACGGTTGCGCGCCGTCGATGCTTACAAACGCTGACAGTGCGTTCGTCTCAAATTCTTTAGAATCGCTAGTTTTTCCGGGGCGCGGCCAGCCGCGCCTTGTGATGTGACGGACCGCCGGATCGGCACACGCACCGGAACACTCTCCTACCTTTTCATGAAGCGAATTCTGGTCGTCAAAGTCACGTCGCTCGGCGATATCGTCGAGACGCTGCCGGTCGTTGCGGATTTGCGGCGCGCGTTTCCGTCCGCCAAGGTCGACTGGGCCGCCGACGCCGCCTTCGCCGATATCATCCGCTGGAATCCAGGCGTCGATCGCGTGCTGAGCGCGCCGCTGCGCAAGTTCAAGAAGGCGCGTAGCTGGAATGACCTGAAGGAAATCGGTGCGTCGATCGGCGAGCTTCGCGCGGAAAAATACGACGTGATCGTCGATATTCACGGCGTCTACAAGAGCGCGATCATCGCGTTCATCGCGCGTGGGCGGCGGCGTTACGGCTATCTGAATCAGGATCTCGGCGAGCGCGGCGCGGCCTTCGCGTACAACGCGCGCTTCGGTCCGCGTCCGCTCACGGACGCCTGGCGCGGCATGCGCGTGAGTGTCGCCGATGCGCTCGGCTATCGGTTCGACGACACGCCTGACTACAACATTCGCCTTCCGGCAGTCACGCGCGATCTCGAGATTCCACGCGATACGCGCATCGCGATGCTGTTCCACGCGACATCGGCCGACGTCAAGAAGTGGCCGAAGGAACACTGGGCCGAGGTCGGCCGATGGCTCACCGCGCGCGGTTATTCAATCGCGCTGCCGTGGGGCACGGAACGCGAGCAGGGCGAGGCGCAGGCCATCGCCGCGCTCGTGCCGGGCGCGACCGTGCTGCCGAAGCTTTCTGTCGTGGAATGCGCGCACTGGATTCAGGCGTCGGAACTGGTCGTCGGCACGGATACCGGTCTCGTGCATCTCGCGCATGCGCTGCAGCGCCGTACCGTCATGCTGTTCGCGGCGACGTCGCGCGAGCATTTCGGCATAAACGAACCGGGGCGCTCGGTTTCGGTCGGCGAGGAGGGCGCGCCACCCAATGTGCCGCAAGTGCTGGCCGCCATCGAAAGCGTCACGGGCGCGCCATTGCAATTCGGCGAGCGCGTTATCTCATAAAGAATTTTATGCGCATAAACCTGCCCGTCACGGTTCGGCGGTAGGAAGTCCATGCGGCGAGCGAAAATATCGGTGCGCTAACGTAAAACTTGCCGCACGACACTTGACGGCAAGCTCGGCAAGCACGACGATTGCAAAAAACACTTAAGAATCGTCCGACAAGATGACCGAAGAAACCGTCGTAGACGCGCGCCAGTCTCTGGTTCGCCTCGAACCATCCGAGATTCCGTTGGACACCGCGCTCGAATTCGCGATCGTCGCCGCCGATGGCGCGTTGCTGTTCGGGGCGGGCACCGTCGTACCGGATGGCGCGTCGCGCGAATTCATGTTCCGGCACTTCGAGCCGCATCGCGCGCTTCCGGAGCCGGCGCAGAGCGTGCCCGACGACGACGCGCTCAAGGACGGTCAGCTGACGCTGGAGGATATCGGTCTGACCATCGGCGCGCGGGTCGGCTTGCGCGGTACGGGTGGTACGGGTTCGGCCATGTACGCGAGCCGGGTGATCGGTTTTTCGACGCCGCGTCGCAACGGCGAGCGATCCCTGTTCGTGACACAACCGCTGATGACCGGATTCGATCCGCTCGATCTGACGCTCGGCGAGCAGGTCGACCTCGTCGCGCTGACGGGGCGCGGCGTGTTCCGCTTCGCCTGCACGGTCGATGCAACCTGTCGCGAGCCGTTCAATTACGCGGTGCTATCGGCGCCGGGTGCGATCCGCAGACTGCGCACACGCAAATTCGCGCGCATGCCAACGCGCCTCGCGGCGCATTTCGCCGCTGAGGGCGAGCCGGAAAGCACGCGGCAATTGAGTCGCGTGAGCGATATCAGCCCGTACGGCATGTCGCTGACGGTCGCGAATCCGGCCGCGCGCGTGGGCGACCGCCTGCAACTCTCGTTTCAGTTCAAGACCGATGGCGTCGATGTGAAGATCGACACCATCGCGATCGTGCGTCATGTCGGGACGCTCGATCCCGCCGACGGCAGTGCGGCGTACGGACTCGAATTCGAATCGATCGAGCCGTCGCAACGAATCGCGCTGAAGTCGTTCATGGCCGAGCACAGCTAGGCCCGCGGGCTCAGTTTCCCGGAAATCCATCCGGAAAGAGCCGCTCGACCGCCGCTTCGAAATGCTGGACCGGCGCCGCGCCGCGCAGTGCGATCGGCGGCGGCGCTTCCTGACCGGGCGCCCCTTCGCGCGACAGCACCGCGAACGGCACGCCGGCCACGCCCAGCTTCTTCGCAAACTCTTCGTCTTCGATCACGAGATCGGTGTAGGTGCCGTCGTCGAGCGCTTCTTCGAGCATTTCGGGATCGATGCCGCAGGTCGCCGCGATATCGAGCAGTGCGTCAGTGTCGCCAATATCGATGCCTTCCTCGAAATACGCCTTGAAGATCGCGCGATGCACGAGGTCGAAGCGTCCGGATTCACGCGCGAACATCGCTGTTTCGAAGGCCTTGCGGCTGCGCGGCGTGACAGGCGGCAAACGCATCGTCACGCCGCGCTCTTCCGCGAGCGGTCGGACCGAGTTTTCCCAGGATTCGACGATCTTGTCGCTGTTGGGATCGGCGAGCGGCGTCGGCTCGGGACGCAACTCGAATGCATGCCAGCGGATTTCGATCGCATCGCCGTATGCATTGCGGAACTGATCGAGCACGGGCGTTTCGAGATAGCAGAACGGACACACGAAGTCCGACCAGACGTCGATAAACAGAACAGGCGTGGATGCCATGTGAGCCTCAAAAGCGAACGGCGCATGTGCGCCGTTTGACCGAACCAGGCGAACGTCGCGCAGCGGCGACGGACGCAAAACCGGTATGTTAGCGCGAGCCGACCGTCGGCGTGCGCGTCCGGGTCGCGTCAGAAGCCGCCGTCGATCTCGATCCTGCTGCCGTCGAAGAAGCGCGACAGGCGAAAGGCGCGTGGATCGACGAGCGGCGCGTCGTTCGCGACGAGATCCGCCATCAGCCTGCCCGCGGCCGGCCCGATGCCGAAGCCGTGGCCGGAAAAGCCCGTCGCGATGAACAACCCGGGTTTCCGGTCGACACCGGAGATGACCGGCACGGCATCGGGCGTCACGTCGATGTAGCCGGCCCACGCCTGTTCGATGCGCAGATCGGCAAGCGCCGGGAAAAGCTTGCGGAATTCCGTGACCGCGCTCTGGTTGAAGGACTCGACAGGCTCGGGATCGAGCGTGCGCGCGGTTTCGAAAAGCGTGCGTCGATCCAGCGGCCAGCGGCGCGGCCGCCGCATTTCTTCGAAGAAACGCGCGTTCAGGCCGAGTTTGATCGAACCGATCTGACTCTTCAGCGCGGGCAGGAATTTCGCGAACAGACGGAAACTGTCCGGTGTGATGTCGTGATGGCTGTGAAACGCGTTGGCGATGGTGTAGCCGCCGTCGAGACGTTTGCGGTAGCCCATCTCCTGATTGCACGCGCTCACTTCCGGTCCGTTTTCCAGCGGGGCCGTGCGCATGACCGACGAACGCACCATGAGCTGCGGCACATCGACGCCGAGGCTCCCAGCGAAATATCGCGTCCACGCGCCGCCCGCGACGACCACGCTCGCGCAGCCGATGCGCCCGTATTCCGTCACGACACCGCTGATCGCGCCGCCGCTCGTCTCGATGCCGCGCACCGCGCAGGGCGTCAGCACTTTGACGCCGCGTTCGCGCAGCGCGGCGGCCATGACGGGCACGGCGCGCTGCGGCTCCGCGCGGCCGTCGCTCGGCGTGTAGATGCCGCCCGCGAAGCGCCGCGAGGTGCCCGACATCAACGCAGCGGTTTCATCCGGCGAGACGATGCGCGAATCGAGCGCGTCGCGGCCCACGAGCGCGACGGCGCGCGCGAGCCAGGCTTCGTGATCGGCGAGGGCGTTCGGGTCGTCGGCGGCGTAGAGGATGCCGCATTCGCGATAGCCTGTGTCGATGCCGAGTTCGGCGTCGATGCGACGCCAGAGCTTGAGGCTTTCGAGGCTCAGTTCGAGTTCGCGCAAGTCGCGATGCGTCGCGCGGCACCAGCCCCAGTTGCGGCTCGACTGCTCGCCCGCGATAGTTCCTTTTTCGCACACGGCGACCGACAACCCTTTCTCTGCCAGCGCACGCGCGGTGCTGATGCCGATGACCCCGCCGCCGATGATGACGACATCGGCGTGATCTGGAAGGGTGCGGTCTTCGGGGATGCGTTCGGTGGGTGGACCCATGTTATGTGGTGCTCTTTAGTATGGTTGTGGCGAGTGTTGCTGATTGCGCTGCGAGTGCCTGATTGATGTGTTCGCTCAGGTGATAGTCCGCTGTGACACGCGCTTCGCGGAGCGTCCTCAATGTCCCTCCAATTGCTTTCGAGAGCGCGTAATGTTCATCGCTCAGACTGATCATTGGATTGCACAATTGTTCGATGAGTTGTTCGTGACGGCCTCGCGCCTGACGCACGGTTCCAGGGGCACGCAGTCGCCGATGGAATGCGTAGGCCGCGTGGTACGCGCCGTAATATGCGCGGCTACAGACAGCACGAAACTGTGGTTCATCGGTCGCGTTGCGCATCAGTTCCTCCGCGCATTCGACGAGTTCTCGCGCAGTGCTGCTCATACGCGTGTTCCCGTGATGTTGACGCTGAACGCTGCGGTGTTGAAGTACGCGAGCTTGTCCTGCTCGAGCATCGCTTCGTGATCGATCTCCAGCGCGCGCTGGAACGAAACCGGGACGACCAGTTTGTAAGAGACGATGCGGCAAACGCCCTGCATGTATAAGACTTTAGGCCTGACCACGGGCCTCAATCGAAGGCGTCGCAATACATTTCCGGCGCAATCGAGTCGCTGGGCGATCTCGTCGTCGGTGACGGCTATCTCATTCATGATCGCGCGCGCCTGAATGACGTCCTGCGCCCACGCATCGTCCCATTCGACGCCCATTACCCGCGCATCTTCAATCACCTCCGCCGTACGCCCGATCGCGCCAGCCAGAAAACCATATCGCGCGATGATTCCCATATCCCCATTCCGCACCACGCCAAACTCGCGATACAACGCCTGCGCCGCCGAAAACAACCCAAGATTCAACCGCGTGATCATCCAGTTCTCGCGATTCACATCCGTCTCACCGAGCGCCACGCTGTTTCTGAACGCGGCCTCCGCGCCCTCGACATCGCCGGCGAGCGCGCGCCATGATCCCGTCAACTCCCACGCGGCGCACGCGTCCACGCGCATCAACTGATCGATGTCGTGTTTGATCGCGCGCCATTCGCGCGAGAGCGGGGTGACCTGCGATGTGTCGATGAAGCGAGCCGAAGCGCCTTGCAGCGCGTTGATGCGATCGACGATCTGATGCGTTTTCGGTTGCGGTATTGCGTTCATGCCAGTTGCCGGGAGATGCGAAAAGCGATGCCGTATCGGATGCGTGATCCACGCGCGCCTTATCGCGCATGGGTCAAAACGGCGGGTCAAGGCATGCTAAGTGAATCGATCGTTTTTGACCATACGAATGAAATTGCCTCCCGGCAGCGGAATTGCGAACACCCGTCGCAAACGCCCGCCGCGCAAGGCACACCGGCGAGCATCGTCCGAACGGCATAAGCCGGTTGGCCAGCTCCGTGCGCCCGCTTGCGCGTTCCGCTACGATGCAGATCGATGCGCTTGCGGCAACCGCGTGGGCTATCGATAGACGCCGGAGCGGGCACGGCGCGTGCGGCTCGTTATCACCTGCAGGTCAACGCAGTTCCACTTCATCTTCTGGAGAACTTTCGTGCAAAAGACAGCATCGGCAAAATGGAGCGGCGGCATCAAGGACGGCAAGGGATTCATCTCGACACAGACCGGCGTGCTCAACGAAGCGCCCTATGGCTTCAAATCGCGCTTCGAGGAAGGTCCGGGCACGAATCCGGAAGAACTGATCGGCGCGGCGCATGCGGGCTGCTTCACGATGGCGCTGTCGCTGCAACTCGAACTGGCGGGCATGAAGGCCGAGAGCCTCGAAACCAAATCGACGGTCACGCTGGACAAGGACGGCGACGGCTTCACGATCACCGCCTGTCAGCTCGATCTGAAGGCGAAGATTCCCGGCGCTGATAAAGCCGCGTTCGACAAGGCCGCGCAGGCCGCCAAGGAAGGCTGCCCGGTGTCGAAGCTGTTCGCGGGCAACGCGAAGATCACGCTGAACGCCGAACTGGTTTCTTAAGCGCCCAAAACGGACGGACCGATTACCCGCGCGTCAGTTCCTCGATAATCAACCGCGCGGGCGCCGGCAGCGTCACGCCTTTTCGCGTCACGAGGCCGTACGGCTCCGTGCGCGAGCGCACCGCGATGGCCAGCCGCTTCGCGAGCCCGTGGGTTTCGAGGAACATCGCCATGTCGAGCGGCATCATCGCGACGAGTGTCGGATCGCGTTGCAGCAGCAGGACGGTCGTGATGGTCGAGGCCGTTTCGATCGGATGAAGCGGTAGCGGCAGGCCCGCTTCCCTGAATTCGCGCTCATAGAGATTGCGGATCGGCATGATGGCCGGATAGACGATCCATCGGCTCGATGCGAGTTCGGCCAGTTCGACGCGCGGCGCTTCGACGAGCGCGTGCGCGACGCCCGCGACGATCGCGAGCGGTTCGTCGCGCAACTCGACATAGTGATAATGGTCCGGCTGCCGCGCCACACTCGCGCGGCAGATGGCGACATCGAGCCGTCCCTGATCGAGCAGCGCGAGCAATCGCGCGCTCGTATCCTCGACCACTTCGACGGTGAGCAGAGGTTGCCGCTCGCGCAGACGCGCGAGCGCATCGACGAGCACGCCCGACACCGCGCCGGTGATCGCGCCGATCGCGAGCCGCCCGCCCGTGCCTTGCAGAATCCCCGCCATTTCCTCGCGCAAGTGCGCCACGTCCATGTGGATCAGCCGCGCGTAACGGATCACGCAGCGTCCGAGTTCGTTCGGCTGGATGCCCTGCGCGGAGCGCGTGAAGAGCGTCGCGCCGAGGGTCGCTTCGATCTCGCGCAGCGCCTTGGTCGCGCCGGGCTGCGTGAGCGCCATTTCATCGGCGGCGCGATGCAGCGAGCCGTGATCGTCGAGCGCGATCAGGAGGCGCAGTTGCTTGAGCCGCAGGCGCGCGGCGATGGAGTCGGCATTCGGCAGCATGGATCGAAGCGGCTAGGGGATGACGAGAAGATAACGGAAAGTTATCGCCAAGGCAGCAGCTTTCATTATCCAAGGGCGGACGGCTTCTCTACATTGTGGGCTTCCGTTCAACCTGTTCAAGGAAACCCCGACTCATGAAGCTGCTGCGATACGGCGCGCCCGGCCAGGAAAAACCCGGCCTTCTCGATTCAACCGGCGCGATCCGCGACCTGTCCGGCGTGATCGGCGATATCGCCGGCGACGCGCTGCTGCCCGAGTCGCTCGCGCGTCTCGCGAAACTCGATCCGTCGACGCTGCCGGCCGTGCCCGCGGGCGAGCGCATCGGGCCGTGCGTGGGGCGCATCGGCAAGTTCATCTGCATCGGCCTGAATTACGCGGATCACGCGGCGGAATCGAATTTGCCGGTGCCGTCCGAGCCGGTTGTGTTCAACAAATGGTTGTCGGCGGTCGTCGGCCCGAACGACGACGTTCGCATTCCGCGCGGCTCGAAAAAGACCGACTGGGAAGTGGAACTGGGCGTCGTGATCGGCAAGGGCGGCGCGTATATCGACGAAGCCGATGCGCTGAGTCATGTCGCCGGTTACTGCGTGATCAACGACGTGTCCGAGCGCGAGTATCAGATCGAGCGCGGCGGCACCTGGGACAAGGGCAAGGGCTGCGACACCTTCGGCCCGATCGGTCCGTGGCTCGTCACCGCCGACGAAGTGCCCGATCCGCACCGGCTGCCGCTCTGGCTCGAAGTCGACGGCAAGCGCTATCAGAACGGCAACACCAGCACGATGATCTTCAAGGTCGGCGAAATCGTCTCGTATCTGTCGCGCTTCATGAGCCTGCAACCGGGCGACGTCATCTCGACGGGCACGCCGCCGGGCGTCGGCATGGGACAGAAACCCGAAGCCGTCTATCTGCGCGCGGGACAGACAATGCGCCTCGGCATCGAAGGGCTGGGTGAACAACGACAACGCACGGTGAACGCATGAACCAATACGACTTCACGAATCGCGCAGCCGTGGTGACGGGCGGCGCGCAGGGCATCGGCTACGCGGTGGCGGAGCGTCTGCTCGAAGGCGGCGCGCGCGTCGCGCTGTGGGATCGCGATGAAGGCGCGTTGTCCGAGGCGCGCGCGCGTCTGGGTGACGTGCAAACCGTGCTCGTCGATCTGACGGATCGCGATGCGGTCATTCAAGCCACGTCGCGCACGCTGGAGCGCTTCGGGCAAATCGACGTCCTCGTGCACAGCGCGGGCATCGCGGGCGCCAACGCGACGGTCGCCGAGTACGCGCCGGAAGAATGGTCACGCGTGATCGACGTCGATCTGAACGCCGCATTCCACGTCAATCAGGCGATCGTCAGGACGATGATCGCGCGCGGCTACGGGCGTATCGTCAACATCGCGTCGATCGCGGGCAAGGAAGGCAATCCGAATGCATCGGCGTACAGCGCGGCGAAGGCGGGCGTGATCGCGCTCACCAAGAGCCTCGGCAAGGAAACGGCGGGGCTCGACATCGCGGTGAACGCCGTGACGCCCGCTGCCGCGCGCACCAAAATCTTCGAGCAGATCAAGCAGGAACACATCGACTACATGCTGTCGAAGATTCCGCGCGGGCGCTTCGTCGACGTGAAGGAGATCGCGGCGATGGTCGCGTTCCTGGCGTCCGCCGAGAACTCGTTCACGACGGGCGCGGTGTTCGATCTGTCCGGAGGACGCGCGACGTACTGATCAACGCGGCATCGCAATAACAATTACAGGAGACAACCACCGTGGATTCCATCGCCGGCCTGCGCGAGATTGAGCACGACGACGCCCAGATTTACCGCAAGGTGTTCTGGCGCTTCGTGCCGCTGTTCGTCGCGTGCTTCGTGTTCTCGTATCTCGACCGCATCAACATCAGTTTCGCGAAGCTGCAGATGCAAAGCGAACTCGGTTTCTCCGACGCGATGTACGGCTTCGGCGCGAGCGTGTTCTTCGTCGGCTATTTTCTGTTCGAGGTGCCGAGCAATATCGTCTTGCATCGCGTCGGGGCGAAGCGCTGGATCGCGCGGATCATGATCACGTGGGGCATCGCGTCGGCGTGCATGATGTTCGTGCGCACCGATACATGGTTCTACGTACTGCGTTTTCTGATCGGCGCGCTCGAAGCGGGCTTCGTGCCGGGCGCGCTGTACTTCTTTACGAAGTGGTTTCCATCGTCGCGGCGCGGACGCATCAACTCTTTCTTCATGGCGTCGATCGCGCTGTGCGGGATCATCGGCAGTCCGCTCTCGGGCGCGATCATGAAGTTCTGCGACGGCCTGAACGGCATGCCCGGCTGGCAATGGCTCTTTCTGCTCGAAGGCATTCCGTCGGTGGTGCTCGGCTTCGTCGTGCTCGCGTTCGTCGATGACGAAGTCGATCACGCGAAATGGCTCGACGCCGGCGAAAAGCGCGCGCTGAAAGCGCAACTCGCGAGCGATCCGAAAGTCGGCGAAGTGCATTCGCTGAGGGCCGCGTTCAGCGAGCCCGTGACGCTCGTGATGGCGCTCATCTATCTCTTCCTCGCGATGGGCATCTACGGTCTCGTCTTCTGGATGCCGCAGCTCGTGAAGACCGCCGGCACCAGCGACCCGTTCATGATCGGCCTGATCTCGATGTTGCCGTACGCGGTTGCGGGCATCGGCATGATCCTGATCGGCAGGCATTCGGACCGAACCGGCGAGCGGCGCTGGCATCTCGGCGCGTGCGCGCTCGCGGGCACGGTCGGTTACGTGCTGTGCGGCTTCTTTCCCGGCAACACGGTGATGCTCGTGATCGGCCTCACGATCGCGGCGACCGGCATCATCACGTCGCTCGGGCTGTTCTGGATTCTGCCGACGCGCTTTCTCACCGGCATCGCGGCGGCGAGCGGCATCGCGCTGATCAATTCGGTCGGGCAGTTCGGCGGCATCATCAGCCCGTACATGGTCGGCAAGGTGAAGACGATGACCGGCAGCGCGACGCCCGGTCTTTACGCGATCGCGTTCGCGTGCCTGCTCGGCGCGATGCTGATCGTGTGGGGCCTGCCGCGCCGTCTCTACTTCCGCGAGAGCGGCAGCGAATGACAGTTTTCAGCGCGCCTGGCCGTTCTTGCGGGCGGCCTTGTGCGCGTACATTTTGCTGTCGCTCGACGCGAGCAGGTCGATGACCGACGCGTGCCGCTGCGCTTCGAAGCGCGTCTGCCCGACGCTGAAGCGAATCCGATAGCCAGGCGACGATGCCGCGTCGCGCGCCGCCAGCGCATCGCGCAGGCGCTCGAGCGCGTGGCGCGCGTCGTCGTCGCCGGCGTCGGTCAGGAGCGCGACGAACTCGTCGCCGCCCAGCCGCCCGATCACATCGCTTTCACGCAGCGATTCGCGCAACGCGGTCGCGAAGATCGTCAGCGCGCGGTCGCCTTCGGCATGGCCGTAGGTGTCGTTGATGCGCTTGAAATCGTCGAGATCGAAAAACAGCAGCGACGCGTCGCGGCCCATGCGCTTGCAGACATTCAACGCGTGCTGCGCGAGCGCCTCGAAACCGCGCCGGTTGGCGATCAGCGTCAGTTCGTCGACGGTCGCGAGTTCGATCGCCGTGATCTCCTGTTCGACGATATGCGCGAGGTCGCGCAGCAATCCGCATTGCTCCGTGTCGAGTTCGCGCGGACGCGTGTCGATCAGGCACAAGGTGCCGAGCCGCGTGCCGTTGGGCACCGAAAGCGGCTGGCCCGCATAGAAACGGATGCCCGGACCGCCCGTGACGAGCGGATTGTCGTGAAAACGCACGTCGGCGCGGGCATCGGGGATCATGAAGACGTCGTCATGGAGGATCGCGTGTCCGCAAAAGGAGATATCGCGCGATGTCTCCTGTGCGTCGAGACCCGCGCACGACTTGAACCACTGCCGGTTTTCGTCGATGAGGCTCACGAGCGCGATCGGCACATCGAACAGGCGGCGCGCGAGGCGCGTCAGGCGGTCGAAGCGCTCTTCCGGCGGCGTGTCGAGGATTCTGAGCGTACGCAGCGTGGCGAGGCGGGCGGGTTCGTTCTCGGGTATCGGTGCGACGAGCATGTGTCTCCGGTTCCTGGGCTTGACCATCGAAAGCGCTATTTTCCGACAATTGCGCGATAGATTCATCCGCTGACGTTCGAACGCGCGGCGGGCCGCGTTTTCGCTATCATGCCGATGGGCTGCGGCCTTAATGCGGCCGTTTGTCACGGCAATCTCTTCGCACGCCCGGCGCTCGAGCGGGTCCGACGCATTCGGCGCGCTTTGCAGACCTGCGGCCACCTCGCATGAGCCGACGATCCCCTTCACCCGATCCGCCCGGAGCGCCGATGAAATTCAAGCTGGACTGGACCCTCGTTACCCCGATTCTCGCGCTCGCCGTGCTCGGCGCGACCGCGCTGATCCACAGCACCGCGCTGATCGTGCTCGCGGCCGTGGCGCTCGCGTTCGCCGTGTTCGCGGCCGTGCATCATGCCGAAGTGGTCGCGCATCGCGTCGGCGAGCCGTTCGGCACGCTGGTGCTGGCGATCGCGGTCACGGTGATCGAGGTCGCGCTGATCGTCTCGGTGATGCTCTCCGGCGGGCCCGAGAAAGCCGGCCTGCCGCGCGACACGGTGTTCGCCGCGATCATGATCTGCAGCGGCGCGATCGTCGGCTTGTGTCTGCTCATCGGCGGCTTGCGGCATCACGTTCAGGACTTTCAGCTGCAAGGCGCCAGCGCCGCGCTCGCGATGCTCTGCGCGCTTTCCGTGCTCACGCTCGTGTTGCCGAATTTCACGAGCACGGTCGTGGGTCCGGCGCTGTCTACGTCGCAGCTGATCTTCGTCGGCGTGATCTCGCTCGTGCTGTACGTGACCTTCGTGTTCGTGCAGACGATCCGCCATCGCGATTATTTTCTGCCCTTTACGCCGCCGGTCGTGGCGGGCGCTCTGGACGAAGAAGAGGCGCCGCACGCGCCGCCGCCAAGCAACGGCGAGGCATGGCTCGCGCTCGGCTTCCTGATGTTGTCTCTCGTCGCGGTGGTCGGGCTCGCCAAGCTCCTGTCGCCGGCAGTCGAGGCGGGTGTCGCGGCGGCGGGCGCGCCCGAGGCCGTGGTCGGCGTCGTGATCGCCGCGCTGGTGCTGCTGCCGGAAGGCTTGGCCGCCGTGCGCGCGGCGCGCCTGAACCGCCTGCAGACGAGCCTGAATCTCGCGCTCGGCTCGGCGCTCGCGAGCATCGGCCTGACGATTCCGACAGTCGCGGTCGTGTCGATCGTCATCGGCCAGCCGATTTCGCTCGGGCTCGCACCCAAGGAAATCGTGATGCTGGCGCTCACGCTGCTCGTGTCCGTCATCACGCTCGGCACCGGGCGCTCGACGGTGCTGCAAGGCGTCGTGCATCTCGTGATTTTTGCGGCTTTCCTGTTTCTTTCGGTCGTGCCTTGATCGGTGTCGTGCGGCGAACCGTGTGGTTTTGTTACCATTCCCGGTTTTTCGCGCGACGCTTCGCTCCTGGTCGCGCGACGTTTCGCCGTCTCATCGAAAGTCACGAGGAAAAGCATGTCATTCAAGAAGTCCGCGTCGCTGGCGTTGCTGGCTGCGCTCACCGCCGTTTCGTTTTCCGCGCAAGCCAAAGAGATCACGCAAATCCGTTTTGCCGTCGATCCGTCCTATCCTCCGTTCGAATCCAAGCAGGCCGATGGCAAGCTCGCCGGCTTCGACATCGATCTCGGCAATGCCCTGTGCGCGCAGATGAAGGTCAAGTGCGTGTGGGTCGAAAACAATTTCGACGGCATGATTCCCGGCCTGAAGGCGCGCAAGTTCGACGCCGTGCTGTCCGACATGGGCATCACCGAAGAGCGCCTGAAGCAGATCGATTTCACCGATCCGCTCTACGATACCCACGCGCAGCTCGTCGCGCGCGCAGGCTCCGGCATCCTGCCGACGCCGCAAGCGTTGAAGGGCAAGCGCGTCGGCGTGGAGCAGGGCACGGTGCAGGAGCGTTACGCGAAAGTGAAGTGGGAGCCGCAAGGCGTGACGGTCGTGCCTTACGGCGATCAGGAACAGGTCGAGGCCGATCTCGTCGCGGGCCGCATCGACGCGATGTTCACCGACGCCGCGCAAGCCGCGATCGGCTTTCTGAAAAAGCCGCAGGGCAAGCCGTTCGCGCTCGTCGGTCCGATCGTCGAAGATCGCGCGATCATCGGTCCGGGCACGGCCATCGGCCTGCGCAAGGGCGACGCCGATCTGAAGAACGGCCTGAACAGCGCGTTTGCCGAGATCAGGAAGAACGGCACGTTCAAGCGCATCATGGCGAAGTACTTCGAGACGGACATCTCGATCCAGTAAGCGCTTTTTTTGAAGCATTCGACCGGAAAGGCATCGCGCGCGATGCCTTTTCTTTTCGATGAGAGATTTTCGAAGATGCAGGTTCATCATCATCGGCTCGTCGGTGCGGCGCTCGGCACTCAGCGCGCGATCACGAGTTACGGTTTCGGTCCGCAAGACGGCGATGCATCGCGCAAGGTGTACATCCAGGCGTCGCTGCACGCGGACGAATTGCCCGGCATGGTCGTCGCGTGGTATCTGAAGCAGCGCTTCGCCGAGCTGGAAGCGGAAGGGCGGCTGACCGCGCGCGTCGTGCTCGTGCCGGTCGCGAATCCTGCGGGTCTGAATCAACACTGGTTCGGCGCGCAGATGGGCCGCTTCGAACTGCGCTCGGGTCAGGATTTCAACCGACGCTTTCCCGAGTTCGGGCCCGCACTGGCGCTCGATCTGAAGCATCGCCTGACGGGCGACGCCGCGCACAATGCGCGGCTCGTTCGCGCCGCGCTGCGCGGACATCTGTCGGCGCTGCAGGCGGCCTCCGAGCTCGAATCGCAACGCATCGAACTGATGAAGCTCGCCTGCGATGCCGATCTCGTCATCGACCTGCATTGCGACTGGGAAGCTGTCGCGCATCTTTATACGACGCCCGACGCGTGGCCCGCGATCGAGCCGCTCGCGCGCCATCTCGGCTGCGAGGCGCAATTGCTCGCGGATGTGTCCGGCGGCGAGCCGTTCGACGAGGCGTGCGCGTCGGCGTGGCGCTATCTGCGCGGCGCGTTCTGCGACCGCTTTCCGATTCCGATGGGCACGATGCCCGTCACGCTCGAACTGCGCGGTGTGCGCGACGTGTCGCACGATATGGCGGCGCGCGACGCGCAGGCGATCGTCGACTATCTGACGCATATCGGCATGATCGCGGGCGAGGCGCCGGAGCCGCCGCCGCTGCGTCATCCCGCGACGCCGCTCGCCGGATGCGAGTACGTGCATGCGCCGATATCGGGCGTGATTCTGCATCGGCGGGAAATCGGCGAGACGGTGCGCGCGGGCGACATCATCGCGGAAGTGCTCGATCCGCTCGACGACCGGCTCGTGCCGCTCGTCGCGCAGACCGAAGGCGTGCTGTACGCGCGCCACTGGACCCGTTTCGCGACGGCCGGAATGCTGGTCGCACGCATCGCGGGCCGGGACGCGGCGCGCACGGGCGACCTGCTCGTGCCCTAGCGGTTACCATAGCTTCGGCCGGTTTCACGTCATGGAGAACAAGAAAACATGCTGAAGAACATCGATCCGCTGCTCAACGCCGACATCCTGCACGCCCTCTGCGCGATGGGCCACGGCGACGAAGTCGTGATCTGCGACGCCAACTTTCCCGCCGATTCCGTCGCGCGCCAGACGGTGCTCGGCCGTGTGCTGCGCGTGGACGGCGTCGATGCGCCGCGCGCGGTGCGGGCAGTGCTGTCGGTGCTGCCGCTGGATACGTTCGTCGATCATCCCGCTGAGCGCATGGAAGTCGTCGGCGATGCCGCCGCGCTGCCCGCCGTGCAGCGCGAAGCTCAGCGCGAAGTCGACGCCGCCGAAGGGCGCGCGGTGCCGTTCGCGTCGATCGAGCGTTTCGCGTTCTATGAGCGCGCGAAGCAGGCGTATTGCGTGATTGCGACCGGCGAGACGCGCGGATACGGCTGCTTCATCTTCAAGAAAGGCGTGCAACTGGCGCCGGACGCGCCGCGGCAAAATCGACCGGATGCCTAGGGAATACCCTGTTGCTTTTTTGAGAATTTGTTGCAATGCAGCGTGAAAGGCGTATAGTCAGGGTTATCCCCTAGCTACTTACCCTGAGAGACGCACATGAAAACTACCACTCAACAATCCTTGCTCGTTTCGTTCGGTTCCTGGCTGCGCGCTTCGAAGGCTGCGGTGCGTCGTGAGTGGAACCGTGCGCTGCAACTGCATTTGCAGAACTGCGAGATTCTCGTCGAATCGTATCGCCGCAAGTAAGCAGCGCGCGACGCAAACCCGGTCAAGGGCATCAAGCAACGCCCCGGAAGCGAAAGGCTTCCGGGGCGTTGTCGTTTGTGCGCCGTCAGTTTCGACGTTCGAAGCCGCTTGACATGCAACCAAATGGTTGCATAATGCGTTCATGGATGACGATTCGGTTTTTCGCGCGCTTGCGGACGCGAGCCGCAGGCAATTGCTCGACCGGCTGCACGCGGAGAATGGCCAGACGCTCGGCGATCTGTGTGACGGCCTTCGCATGACGCGCCAGGCAGTGTCGAAGCATCTCGCGATACTCGAGGCCGCGAATCTCGTGTCGACACAGCGCCACGGGCGCGAGAAACGTCATTTCCTCAATCCGGTGCCGATCCACGAGATCGCGCAACGCTGGATCAGCAAGTTCGAGCGTCCGCGCCTGGACGCTTTGTCCGACCTGAAACGCACGCTTGAAGGAGACGATCATGAGTAGCGACACGTTCGTGTATGTCACTTACATCCGCACGACGCCCGGGAAGCTGTGGGAAGCGTTGACGACACCGGAATTCGTTCGGAAATACTGGTTCGGGATGCACCAGGAATCCGACTGGAAGGCCGGCTCGTCATGGAAGATGCTGTTTTCCGACGGACGCGTCGCGGATGCCGGCGAGGTGCTGGAAGCCGAGCCGGGCCGGCGCCTCGTGCTGAAGTGGCGCAACGAATTTCGCGAGGATCTGAAAGACGCGGGGTATTCGCGCTGCACCTACGAACTGGAGCAGCAAGGCGAAGCGGTGAAACTCACCGTCACGCATGTGAGCGAGAGCAAACCGTTCATCGAGGCCGTGTCGGGCGGCTGGCCGAAGATTCTGTCGAATCTCAAGTCGTTGCTGGAGACGGGCGCCGTCGCGCTGACGACGAAGTAGCCGCGCAATGAAAACGGCGCGCTGTCCTTTCGGGCAGCGCGCCGTTTGCGTTTCAACCGATACAGCCGCCGGTCAGATCGCCCAGCCGCCGAGATAGAACACCGCCAGCACGACCGCGATCGCCACCGTGCCGACATTCAGCTTGCGCCATTCACCCGCGACGATCCGGCCGATCACGAGCGTGGTGAAGCCGAGCATGATGCCCGTCACGATGTTCGCCGACAGCACGATATACACCGCGCAGACGAGACCGGACATGGTGTCGACGGTGTCGTCGAAGTGCAGCTTGCTGACGTTGCCGAGCATCAGCAGGCCGACGTACATCAGCGCCGGAGCGGTCGCGTAGGACGGCACGAGTGCTGCGAGCGGCGAGAGGAACATCACCGCGAGGAACAGCACGCCGACGACCGTCGCCGCCAGACCCGTCTTCGCACCCGCCGCCACGCCCACCGACGATTCGATGTAGGCCGCCGCCGGTGCGCCGCCGAAGCAGGCCGAGAAGATCGAGCTGAGCGAATCGGCGGTCAGCGCGCGGCCGCCGTTGACGATGCGCCCGTTCTTGTCGATCTGGCCTGCCTGGCCGGCCACGGCGCGGATCGTGCCGGTCGCGTCGAACACGGCGGTCATCACCAGGGCGAGCACGCTCGGCAATACGGCCATCGAGAGCGCGCCCTTGATGTCCATCGCGCCGATCAGCGACGCATGACCCGGCGCCGACAGCGCGGGCCACGCGAACACGCCGTGATAGCGCACCGACGGATCGAACATCAGGCCGATCACCGACAGGCCAATCACCACCAGCAGGATGCCGCCCGGCACGCGCCGGCGCTCCAGACCGAAGATCGCGGCGAGGCCGAGCACCGACATCAGCACCGGAAAGGCCGTGATATGTCCGAGCGACACCGGCATGCCGGGCGCGGGATTCTTGATGATCAGGCCGACATCGTTCGACGCGATCAGCAGCAGGAACAGCCCGATGCCGATGCCCGTGCCGTGCGCGACGCCAGTCGGCAGATTGCGCAGGATCCACGAGCGCACGCCGGTGACGGAAATCGCAGTGAACACGACGCCCATCAAAAACACCGCGCCGAGCGCGATGGCCGGCGTGAGACCCTTGCCGAGCACGAGCCCGAACGCCGTGAAAGCGGTCAGCGAGATCGCGCAGCCGATGGCGATCGGCAGACGCGCCCAGACGCCCATCAGCAGCGAGCCGAATGCGGTCGTGAGGCACACGGCGACGAACACCGCGCTGGTGTCGAAGCCAGCCTTGCCGAGCATGCCCGGCACGACGAAGACGGAATAGACCATCGCGAGGAATGTCGTGACGCCCGCGACGACTTCGACCTTCTGGGTGCTGCCGGTTTTGGAAATGCCGAAGTAGCGATCGAGAAAGCCGCCGTTTCCGGACGGAACACTGTCCTCTCGTTCTGTGGGGGTGATGTCGATATCGCCAAGCTGCTGGGCGGAGGATTCCAACATGACTGCTCCTTTATCAGCACGCTGAAACGAAACTCCGTGCGCCGCGCATCAGCACGTCGGGCACTGCGGGTCCGTCGTCAGGGTCGTCTCGTATGTAGTTCTGGATGGTGCCGAGTGACGGGCGTTAGCGGCTGCACTCGGTCAGGACAGAGACTAGGGGAACAGAACGCGGGGTCCAATCCCATGAAAAACATGCCGGTCATGCCGAGGGGCTTATATGGGGCGAATCCCGCGCGGGGCGGGGCTCTCGCGAGACCGGAACAAGGCCGGACTAGGGCAAACGCCTAGGCCGGCCAAGGGCGCTATTTTACGCGATTGGCGTTGTGCGCCGCATCATTGAATCACGCGCGACACGCCGCGTCCGCGCGGGTCGGACATCGGTTCGGGCTTGTCGCCGTCGATGCGGATCGCCTGGATGTCGCCGTTGAAACCCTGCATCGTGAACTTGTAGCCCTTGGCTTCGAGCTGCTTCACGACCTCGGGGTCGAGCTGATGATACGGCTCCTGATAGATCGTGTTCGGCGGCAGCAGTTGATGATGGAAGCGCGTTGCGCCCACGGCATCGGCGAGCGGCATCTCGAAGTCGTACACGTTCGTGATGACCTGGAAGATCGACGTGAAGATACGCGATCCGCCCGGCGTGCCGATCACCATCGCGACCTTGTCGTCCTTCGTGAGGATGGTCGGCGTCATCGACGAAAGCGGACGCTTCTTCGGCGCGATGGAGTTCGCATCGCTGCCGACGACGCCGAACATGTTCGGCACGCCCGGCTTCGACGCGAAGTCGTCCATCTCGTCGTTGAGCACGACGCCGGTGCCTTCCGCGACCACGCCCGCGCCGAAGTAGCCGTTGATCGTGTACGTATTCGAGACCGCGTTGCCCCATTTGTCGACGACGGAGTAATGCGTCGTTTCCGCCTTCTCGGGCATCGACGTGCCGAGTCCCGGCTGCACGCTCTTGGTGTCCGAAGGCTCGTCCGGATTGACTTCCTGCGCGCGCTTCAGGATGTAGTCGTCATTGGTGAGCTGCGCGACCGGCACCTTGTAGAAATCGGGATCGCCGAGATACTGAGCGCGATCCGCGAACACGCGCTTCTCGATTTCCGCGACGAGGTGAATGTACTGCGCGGAATCGAGCGGCACGTTCTGGAACTTGTCCTTGAGATCGGCCTTCATCTTCAGCAACTGCACGAGGCCGATGCCGCCCGAACTCGGCGGCGGCGCGGTGATCACGCGATAGCCGCTCCAGCTCGCGGTGATCGGCTGACGCCACACGGCCTTGTAGTCCTTCAGGTCGCGCTTGGTGATGAGGCCGTGGCCTTCCATCGACTTCGCGATCAGGTCGGCGGTCTCGCCTTCGTAGAAGCCTTTGGAGCCCTTGTCGGAGATGCGTTGCAGCGTCTTCGCGAGATCGGGCTGCTTGAAGACTTCGCCCGCCTTCATGCCGCCGAAATACAGATCGAAGTTGGTCTTGCCGGCGAAGTCCTTCGACGCGTCGTCGCGGCGCTTGACCAGTTGATCGTCGACGACGAAACCGTCCTGCGCGTACTTGATCGCGGGTGCGAGCACCTGTTTCCACTTGAGCTTGCCGAAGCGCTTCTGCGCTTCCCACATGCCGTCGACGGTGCCGGGCACGCCGACCGCGCGATGCCCGAACAGGCTCATGCCCTTGATGACCTCGCCCTTGTCGTCGAGATACATGTTGCGCGTGGCGGCGAGCGGCGCGCGCTCGCGGTAGTCCAGAAAGTACGGACGATGATCGACGTAGAGCGTCATGAAGCCGCCGCCGCCGATATTGCCCGCTTCCGGATAGGTGACGGCGAGCGTGAAGGCGATCGCGACGGCCGCATCGACCGCATTGCCGCCGAGCTTGAAGATCTGCTCGGCGGTATCGGCGGCGTATTTGTCAGCCACCGCGACGGCCGACGCGGTGAGGACCTGCGGCTGGCTGTCGGCGGTTTTTGCGTAGGCCGGCGCGGTCTCGACGAATCCCGCCGTCATGAGCGCGGACGCGACGAAGGCGCCGAGCGCGAGGGAGCGGAAGCGCGGTTTCTGGTTGACGGACATCTCCTGCGTTCTCCTGTGTTATCTGCGACGAAAGACCAGACGCTTATATACCACGCGGCACGCCGCGCGAGGATCACGGCATCAGTTGGCCGCCGTTCACGTCGATGATCTGTCCCGTCACATAGCGCGACATCGCTTCGGACGCGAGATAGAGGAACGCACCGCTGCAATCGTCGGGCTCGCCGATGAAGCCCATCGGAATGGACTTGCGGAACGACTCCAGTTGTTCCGGCGTGGTGAAGCGCTCCTGAAACGGCGTCTGGATCACGCCGGGCGCGACGGCGTTCACGCGAATGCGATCGGGCATCAGTTCCTTCGCCATGCCTTTGGTGATCGTGCTGACGAAGCCCTTTGATGCCGCGTAGAGCAGCGCGCCCGGGCCGCCGCCGTTGCGCGCCGCAACAGACGTCACGTTGATGATCGAACCGCCGCCGCCCGAGCGCAGCGACGGCAGCGCCGCGCGCGTGAACGCGACGACCGAGCGCGCGTTGATGTGCATGATCTCGTCGAACAGTTCGTCGCTGACGGAGGCGATCGGCTCGCGCTTCACGAGGCTGCCCGCGTTGTTGATGAGCACGTCGATCTTGCCGAAGCTGTCGACGACCTGCGCGACGGCGGCGTCGATCGCCTTCGAATCGCGCACGTCCGCGCCGACCGTGATCGCCGTGACGCCGAGCGCACGCACGTCCTTCGCGACTTCTTCAGCTTTGTCTTTCGAGCTGTTGTAGTGCACCGCGACATTCGCGCCGTACTGCGCGAACGCGCGGGCCGCCGCCGCGCCGATGCCGGTGCTCGCGCCCGTGATGAGGATCGACTTGCCTTTCAGATCGTGCATGAATGCTCCGTGTGGATGGGAATTGGCAACAAGCAAGAGTATGAAACGAAGCGCGAAAGCGTGTTCGGCGCGTCACTCGGCGGCGAGCAGAACCTCTTCCGGCGCATCGAACGAATAGTGCTCCACGATGCGCTTGACCGAATCGCGGAACGCCGCGACCAGATCCGAACGGATGCCGCTGCTCGGATACGACAGCACGTATTCATACTCGATGTCGGTCTCGAACGGCCGCACGACCACGCCGTGCGGGCGCCAGACCTTTGCCGCGAACGGCTCGACGATCGAGATGCCGAGCCCGCCCGCGACCATCGCGTAGCGCGTGTGGGCCGTGTCGGTGAAGACGGTGTAGCGCGGGCGGTCTTCCGTCGATGAAATCAGCGATTGCTCGGCGTCGTAGGGCTGGCGCGAGTTGGGCAGCCAGCCGATGAGCTTTTCGCCGCGCAAGTCGGCCGGGCGCACGATTTTCTTTTTCGCGAGCTTGTGCGTGGCAGGCATCGCGCACGAGGCGGGCGCCTTGAGCAGCGTCTCCACCTCGATGCCCGCGACCGCCGGGAACGCGAGGCTCAGCGCGACATCGGCCTTGTGGTTCTGCAGGTTCACGAGCACTTCGGGCACCTTCACCGAATCGACCTTGATCGGCACGCCGGGATGCCGCTCGGTGAAATCGGCGAGCACGGGCGGCAGGAGCGTCGTCGCGAGCACGGGCATGCATGCGACGGTGAGGCCATCGGAGGCTTCCTCGCGGATCATGTCGGCGACCTGCTTCAGACGTTCCAGCCCAAGGAAGTTCTCCTCGACGGACTTGTAGAAGCGCAGCCCGGCGGTCGTCGGATTCAGGCGGCCGCCGATGCGCGAAAACAGGCTGAAGCCGAGATCGGCTTCGAGATCGGCGATCAGACGGCTGATCGCGGGTTGGGTCACATGGAGTTTTTTTGCTGCGCCGACACTGGTGCCGGTCATGATGAGGCTGCGAAAAGCCTCGATCTGGCGAAAACGGATCATCTTGCGGACGGCTCGTGAGCGGCTGAGAAAAGTCAAAAAATGCGACGCAATCTTATAGGAAACAAGCACTTGCTGCCGCATCCCTGTTTGCGGGCCAAGAGCTTCGAAGTGCGTTTATCCAACAAATTGAACGAGTATTCGAAAAATTTAGTGTCTATAAGCACATGTGAGTGGCATCCGTCTTATTGATGCGAAATACTCGCCGCCAGCCTGAAGCGCGAATGAAAGCGTCGACGTAAGAAATCCCGCGTCCGGCGCGCGTCGCCAGTGTGTGTGAGCGTAGCGCACCGACAGCAATCAGAAAGCTTTTCGTTAGCTTTGCTAAGTTCGAGCGCGGCTTGTTTATCCTGATTGCGATAAACAGCCGATGCACGAAGACCGCGAACGTCCGCAAGGACAACGAAAAGCACAAGCGATAAACGAGACTAAGAAGGAGGATCCCCATGACGGTTTTTGCCATTTCCCAAGCATCGATCCAGCGCACGAAATTCGCCGCGGCGGCGGCGCTGCTGTCCCTGTCCGCATTGCACGCGTCGGCCGCCATCGTGCCGTCCGGCGTCACGCTCGCCGCGAAGCAGGAACTCGTGCGCAACAACGGCTCCGAGGTCGAGACGCTCGATCCTGCGCTGGTCGAAACCGTAGTGGCGGCCAACGTCGCGCGTGATCTGTTCGAGAGCCTGACCGCCACCGATTCGGACGGAAAAGTAGTGCCGGGTGTCGCGGAAAAGTGGGAGCAGAAGGACTCGACGACCTGGATCTTCCACTTGCGCAAGAGCGCCCGCTGGTCCAATGGCGACGCCGTCACCGCAAACGATTTCGTCTACGGCAGCCAGCGCTTCGTCGACCCGAAAACGGCGTCGTCGTATGCGAGCGTGTTTGGTCCGTTCCTGCAAAACGGCGCGGATATCGTCGCGGGCAAGAAGCCGGCGAGCGCGCTCGGCATGCGCGCCATCGACGCGAACACGATCGAAGTCAAAACTGACGGCCTCGTGCCGTTCCTGCCCGAACTGATGTCGAATCCGAATTTCGGGCCGATTCATCGCGCGACGGTAGAAAAATTCGGCAAGGACTGGACGAAGCCGGGCAATCTCGTCAGCAACGGCGCGTTTCAACTCAAGGACTGGCAGGTCAACAGCAAGCTCGTGCTGACGAAGAACGCGAACTACTGGGACAAGACGAACGTTCAGTTGACGCAGGTCACTTATCTGCCGGTCGAGGACGAAAACACCGACGTCAAGCTGTTCCAGTCCGGCGAAAACGACATGACATATCAGTTGCCCACAGGCACGTACGCGAAGTACAGCCAGCAATTCCCGAAGGACATCCGCAACTCGCTGATTCTCGGCACGCGCTATTACAGCTTCAACAATCGCGATCCGCTGCTGAAGGATGTGCGCGTGCGCAAGGCGCTTTCGATGGTCATCGACCGCGATCTGCTCGCGCAGCGCGTGACCGCGGACGGCCAGACGCCGCTGTACGGGCTGCTGCCGAAGGGCGTGAGCGGCGCGGACGTATCGAACTACGAATGGTCGGCCTGGCCGATGGCAAAGCGCGTCGAAGAAGCGAAGAAGCTGCTGGAACAGGCGGGCGTGAAGCCGGGCACGAAGCTGAGTTTCGCGATGAACACGAGCGACTACAACAAGAAGATGGCGATCTTCGTCGCGTCGGAATGGAAGACGAAGCTCGGCCTCACGATGGACATCGAGTCGATGGAATTCAAGGTGCTGCTCAAGAAGCGTCATAGCGGCGACTACCAGATCGCGCGCAACGGCTGGGTGGCCGACTACAACGACGCGACGACCTTCCTCACGCTCGTGCAATGCAAGTCGGAGCAGAACGACAACTTCAACTGCAGCCCGAAGGCCGACGCGCTCATCAAGGAAGCGGCCGGAACGGCGGATCTCGCCAAGCGCACGCAGTTGCAGACCCAGGCGGCCAAGATCGTGATGGACGACTATCCGATGCTGCCGCTGCTGCAATACGGCTTGCCGCGTCTGGTGAAGAGCTATGTCGGCGGCTATTCGCTCAAGAACCCGATGGATCACTACGGCAGCAAGGACCTCTACATCGTCAAGCACTGACATTCATCGGTTTCACTGACATTAGCGAAGGGGAACGCTCATGTGGTCCTACACGTTGCGGCGCGTGCTGCTCACGCTGCCGACACTCCTGATCGTCGTGACGATCTGCTACCTGCTGTTGCACGCGACGCCGGGCGGTCCGTTCGACGGCGAGCGCAAGGTGTCCGCGGAAGTGCTCGCGAACCTGCGGGCGAAGTATCACCTCGACGAGCCGCTGTGGAAGCAGTATCTGCTCTATCTCGACGGCCTTCTGCACGGCGACCTCGGCGCGTCGTTCCGTTATGCCGACTGGAGCGTGAACGACCTCGTGCTGCGCGCGCTGCCGGTGTCGCTCACGATCGGCGGCGTGTCGATGCTGCTCGCCATCGTGACCGGCGTCGCGCTCGGCTGCGCGGCGGCCCTGCGCCGCAACAGCATCGCGGACTACGCGCTCATGCTCGTCAGCAACGCGGGCAATGCGTTTCCGTCGTTCGTGCTCGGGCCGGTGCTGATCCTCGTCTTCGCGATCCTGCTGAAGTGGCTGCCGGCGGGCGGCTGGAACGACTTCCAGTTGCGCTACATGGTGCTGCCCATCGCGCTGCTCGCGATGATCAACGTCGCGACCGTGGGACGCGTGACGCGCGCGAGCCTGATCGAGGTGCTGAACACGAACTACATCCGCACCGCGCGGGCAAAGGGCTTGCCGATGCACACCATCGTGCTGCGCCACGCGCTCAAGCCGACGCTGATTCCGGTCGTTTCGGTGATCGGGCCGCTCGCGATCTCGTCGATCACGGCGGCGGTCGTCACGGAGTCGGTGTTCTCGCTGCCGGGCATCGGCAAGCTGATCGTGAACGGCGCGGCCAATCGCGATTACACGCTCGTGCTCGGCCTCGTCGTGCTGGTGACGGTGGTCGCCGTGCTGCTCAATCTGCTGGTCGACCTTGCTTACGCATGGCTCGATCCGAAAATCCACTACTGAGAGGGCGCGCGATGAAATCTGCTTCTCTTGCACCCATGCTCGAAAAGGCGGTCGCGGGCCGCAGCCCGTGGCAGGACGCGCGCGCGCGTTTCCTGCGCAACAAGGCCGCCGTCGTGAGCCTCGCCTTGCTCGTGCTGATCACGCTCGCGTGCATCATCGGGCCGTGGCTCTCGCCGAACGCGTTCGATTCCACCGACTGGAACGCGACCGGCACGCCGCCCACGCTCGCGAACTGGCATCTGTTCGGCACCGACGACACCGGCCGCGATCTGCTCGTGCGCTGCCTGGTCGGCGGACGCGTGTCGCTGATGATCGGCGCGCTCGCGACGCTCACGTCGGTCACGCTCGGCATCGTGTGGGGCGCGATCGCGGGC
>Ga0160459_100249_pt1 | contig 26720 bp, 19 predicted proteins | sample HID1973K_E6MG_FD_108208 | JGI IMG/M metagenome (GOLD analysis project Ga0160459, IMG submission 108208) | Enriched mosquito-associated microbial communities from UW Madison campus, WI, USA - HID1973K_E6 MG | ecosystem: Host-associated > Arthropoda: Insects > Digestive system > Unclassified ... | reverse complement strand
GTGATCTCCCAAGCGCTGCTCCGGCATGAAGACGGACAGCAGCACACCGACGGCGAAGATGCAGGCCAGCAATCCAAAAATCGGCAGGAAGGCATCGGTGTAGATCACAGCCACCCCGGACTGCAGCGTTGCCGGCAACTGCTGGACGGCCTGGGGATCCGTGACGGTGGACGGCGGCACACCCAGGGTGTTCTCTGCTGCACCCCGCGCCAGCGTGGTTGCGAAGAGACCGCCGAACACCGCCGTCCCCACCGTGACACCGAGTTCGCGAAGGTAGCCGAGTGAGGCGGTGACGCTGCCCACCACTGAGTGCGGCATGGCATTTTGTGCCGCCACAACAGTGATCTGCATGAAGCTGCCCACGGCCAACCCCAAAAGTGCCAACAGGAGCCCCACCACCGGCAGCGGGGTGCCCGGCTGCAAGAGCCTGAGGCCAATGGCTGCTGCAACGGCGAGCGCCGACCCGGCCAGAGGAAAGATCTTGTACCTCCCTGTACGGCTGACAAGCCATCCGGTGAGGTTCGTTGAAACCATCATTCCCAGGACCATAGGCAGGAGAATCATTCCGGCCACGGAAGCCGAGGTGGAGTACACCATCTGCACGTAGCTGGGGAGATACGCCACCACGCTGAACAGACCGGCACCAATAACCAGGCCCAGGCCGGCCGCGTTGACGACGGGCCAGCTCTTGAACATTTTCATGGGGATCAGCGGGTGTTTGGATCTGATCTCCACCATCACAAAGAGCACCCCGGAAACGGCCGCCAGAACACCGATTGCCCAGAGAATCCCCGCAGCCATATCCGGCTCTGTGCCCAGAGAAATCACCGCTACCAACGAACAGGTGAAGATCACCATCAGGAGGGTGCCAGGCCAATCGACACCGCCCGATCCGCGGACAGTTTTCAGACGGCGGAGGGAAAACGCCATGGCCAGAGCCAGCAAGCCAACGGGAATGTTGATCCAGAACACCCACCGCCACCCAACGGTGTCAGTAATGGCGCCGCCAACCAAAGGGCTGATGACTGTGGCAATACCAAAAACCGATCCCAGTGGGCCGAGGTATTTGGCTCTTTGCCGTGGCGGTACAAGATCGGCGATGATTGCCGGCGGAAGCACTCCGAGTCCTGCTCCGCCCAGTCCTTGGATGCCGCGGAACAGGGAAAGCTGGAACATGTCCTGGGCGAAACCGCACAGGACGGATGCCGCGAGGAATATGGTCAGGGCCACCATCAGAAGCATCGGCCGGCCGTACCGGTCCCCCAGCCGCCCGTAAACAGGCATGCCAACAGTCATCGCCAGCGTATAGGCCGTAATGATCCACGCCATGTGGCGTGCTCCGTCCAGCTCGCCTACTACGGTAGGCAGCGCCGTGGCCACGATGGTGTGGTCCAGCGCCCCCAGCAACACGATGATCAGCAACGCGGCGTAGAGCGGGCCGATCCGGACCTTGGGTGGCGCCTGGACCACTGAATCGGATGGCTCCTGTGAATCGGACCGTTCCAGCGGATCGGTGGACGTTGCGCCAGGGGCAAGGGAACCCCCAACATTGTCCGGGCTGGTGGATGGGGACAAGTTTGAACGGCGCACCGCAACCTCGTTCTGGGAGAGCCAGCATGGGTGGCTCGATACCGGCCAGATGCGCGTCCGGAGGAATGTTGCCCCCCAACCGACGGGCCCCAAGGGCCCCGGTACCGCAACGAATCTATCATCGCGGCGGACCGGAACGCCGGGGCCTCCAACATCGGAATTCTCGATACTCCGCATACCCCGGAACTATTTCCGCTGCAGGTTGTTCCGCACGTTTACTGGAGGGAATCTCAACGAAGAGGAGAGCAAAGAGATGGCACAGAGCATCCGCGCTTCCACCGCAGAAAGCCAGGACACCAGCCCCGAAAACGCGGCTTGGTTCCGCTACGTCCTGGGTCAGTACCCCACCGGCGTCACCCTGATCACCGCCACGCCCGACGACGACGAGCCGGCGGGAATGGTGGTGGGCACCTTCAGTTCCGTCTCACTGGATCCTCCGTTGGTGGCGTTCATGCCCGACATCCGCTCCACGAGTTGGCCCAAGATCCGCGATACGGGCTCTTTCTGCGCCAACGTCCTGACCGCCGGACAGCAGGATGTTTGCCGCGCGTTCTCCCGCAAAGCCGAGGACCGTTTCACGGCCAACCAATGGGGTGACACGCCTTCCGGCAGCCCGCGGCTTGAAGGCGCGGCCGCTTGGATCGACTGCGATATTGAGGACGTCATCCGCTCCGGAGACCACGACATTGTGATCGGCCGCGTCAAAGCCCTGGGCGTGGGGTCCTCCAAGGAACTTCCCCTCCTTTTTCTTCGGGGTGGATACGGCTCATTCACCATCCCCTCCATCGTTTCGCCAGCCACCGCGCTGACCCGGCACGTCAAGGCTGCGGACGCCGCGCGTCCGGTCATTGAAGCCTTGTCGGAAGCTTTGAAGCTAGAGGTCCTGGTGAGCGGATTGGTTGACGATTCCGTCGTCGTCCTGACGGCGGCCGGGGTGGACAGCTCACCCGGTGGTTCACCTTCACGGGTGGGAGTCTCCTTCGGCCTGGCCGCCCCGTTGGCTCCGTTGCACGTGGCGTGGGCGGGAGACGCCGCGGAAAAGCGATGGACTGACAACGCCCGTGACGTGGTAGGGGAGGTTGATGCCGCCCTTGCGCACGCCGAGCTGGAGCAGGTCCGGTCCCTGGGCTACGCCGTATCCGTGGATGTGGGCGCCGCAGCTGAGTTTGAACGAATTGTCCACGTGCCCAGCGACACGGCGGCACCCGATCTCAGCGGCGTTCTGCCCCTTCTCATCGAGAGGGCAGCATCCGCCGGTCCTGCCGCGTTGGATGATCCTGCAGGGGTTACGTCCTTGCACGCCCCTGTTTTCGATTCGGAAGGACAGGTTGCAGTGACGCTTACGCTGAACGGATTCCCGGGCAATGACCCCGTGTCACGCCTGGAAGAATGCCGCGACAGCCTGGTCGCTGCAGCACAGTCGATCACCGACGCGATCGGAGGTATCCACCCGGTCCAGGTTTCCTAGCCCGGAGGCGGCTATTGACCCTGGATGTGACGCGCCTCATAATTAGTATCAGTATTCTAATTCGGATTAGGAGAATCACATGGTCAACCTACTGACTGCCGATCTCAACCTTTTGGTTGCCCTTGACGCTTTGCTGATGGAGCGAAACGTCACCCGGGCGGGGGCGAGGATCGGCATCAGCCAACCGGCCATGAGCTCTTCCCTGCAAAGGCTGCGCCGGCAATTTGATGATCAGTTGCTGACCCGGATTGGCTCGGCATACGAGCTCACTCCCCTGGCGCAGGTCCTCCAGGAGGACGTTTCGCAGATACTCCGAATGGTTGAACGTACCTTCGATGCGCAGGCCATCTTTGACCCTGCACTCTCAACCCGCAGTTTCCGGATCGTCACGTCCGACTATTGCCTGACGGCTCTGTCCGGGACCTTGATGAATATGCTCCAGAAGGAGGCGCCGGGCGTGCAGGTGCATTTCGATGCCGTCACACCCCAGGCCGTGGAACGCATCAAGGAGACGCTCCAGACGGCGGATCTCATGCTGATACCCAAAGGGCACTTTTCCGGCTTCCCCCACACGGAGCTGTTCACGGACAACTGGGTGTGCGTCACAGGTGACACTTCACCGGAGAAAACCCTGACGGTCGACGAAATGCGCGACGCACGCTGGGCCAGGTTGTTCGGCACGGAAGTTGATTCAACGCTGGCTGATCGCCGGGTCTATGACCTTCAGCTTGGGGAAAAGACGGACATCATTGTTGACAGCTTCCTCATGCTGCCTTTCGCAGTAGCAGGGACCTCACGGCTCGCCCTGGTCCAGGAACGGTTGGCGCGGATGCTCGCTTCCGTTGCCGGCGTCAAGATCATGCAGCTTCCCATAAGCCTCCCCACCTTGGTGGAGTGCGCTTGGTGGCATCCCTCCAAGTCCCCGGACCCGGGGCACCAGTGGTTCCGTCGGATTGTTGCCCGCGCAGCAGCAGAGCTTGATACTGCAGCAGAGCTCGGACGTGAGCCGGCTGACCCGGGATCCACCCACATTTCAGAACAATCCGAGGCAGAACGCTCTGAGCCGCTGACGGCCCAATGCCTTTCTGCCTGACACACTCAAAACTTCAGGAGTTCCCATGCATTTTTCTCTGTTCCTCACCTCCCGTTCCCGCGGCCCGGAAGAAGACCGTGCCGTGATGCAGGCAATGGTGGAGCACGCCACCGACGCCGAGCAAAAGGGTTTCGACGCCGTCTTCCTCCCGGACCACCACTTCACCGGTTACGCTCCGCCGGCAAGCGATCCCTTTATTTTCGCCGCGTACCTCGCCGGCAAACTGGAGCGCATGCACTTCGGCTTTTCCGTCCAGACCCTGGCCCTGCATCACCCGGTCCGCTTTGCCGAGCGGCTCGCATTGCTGGACCAGCTGACGGACGGCAAGCTTCTGGTGGGCGTCGGCAGCGGAACCACGCCGGAGGAAATGATCGGTTTCGGCGTGAACTACCAAGACAGCTCACGGTTGGCCAATGAAAACCTGGAGATCGCTGAGCGCCTCTGGGCCAAGCAGCCCGGCGATGAGCCGGTGACGTTCGACAACGGCCATTACCGCGGCGCAGTGGTGTCCCGGATCGTGCCCACGCCGTACACCAAGCCGGAACCTCGGGTCATGTCCGTGGCTGCGCGCCCTTCCAGCGTTGAACGCGCAGCCAAGAAGGCCCAGCCTGCCTTCATCCTTGCCTTCACTCCGCCCATCATCGACAGCGGAAATGCGTATGAAGAAGTGAAGAAGAACTTCGGTATCTACCGCGGCGCCCTCGAAGCTGCCGGCCACTCGGAAGAGGCCGTCCGCGCTGCCCTGGAATGGACCACACACTCCTACCAGCACGTGCACATTGCGGAAACCGATGAGCAAGCCGCGGCCGAGATGGACGTCATCCTTGAGCAGTACCAGGAGACCGTCGAGCGCGAGCACGCCGCCAACAAGGCAGCCGAAGCCATCAGCGGTGTTGACTTGCGCCCCACTCCCGATGCCAGGACTGAAGGCTATAAGGGAACCTGGTGCCTCTATGGCAGCCCGGAAACCGTGGCCGCCGAGCTGCAGAAATACGCCGATCTGGGTATCGGCAACGTTCTCATGGCTGCGATGGGTGGCCCCCTGACGGAAGAACGCCGCCGCTTCACAGCCCAGACCATGCGACTCTTCGCAGAACGCGTCCAACCCCTGCTGCGGTCCAACGAAACTGCCGCTGACACAGACAAGGTCGCAGCTCTGTGACTGCCGGGACAACCACCAGCGGGCACGCTGACCCCGTGCCCGCCGGGACGGAGATCGTCGGAGCGGAGCTCACCGGCGGTTTGAACGGCTGGAGTACCACGGCGAGCGCAGCCACCGGGGTCGAAGAAATGGTCCTGCTGGACGGTCCCTTGGGAATTGTCAGCAAGGCCATGGATGAACGGGACACCTCCCTGATCATGCCTTCGGGTACGGCCCTGGGCGCCATGTGGAATCCGGATTTGGTCCGAAAAGTGGGACAGGTCATTGGTCAGCAAGGCGTCGAGCGTGGCGTCTCAGCCATCCTCGGCCCCAACCTGAACCTGCCCCGTTCACCGCTGACGGGCCGGGGTTTCGAGATGTTCTCGGAAGACCCCTACCTGACCGGCGCTTTGGGCGCGGCATGGGTTGAGGGGGTCCAATCTCAAGGCGTTGGTTCCTGCACCAAGCACGTTGTGGCCAACGACACGGAAACAGAACGACGCCGGATGAACTCGAGCGTGGACCAGGCTACCCTGCGGGAGAGCTACCTGTTGCCGTTCGAAGTTACGGTTCGCGCTGCCAACCCGTGGATGTTGATGATGGCCTACAACCGGGTCAACGGCACCCACTGTTCCCAGAACGCGGACCTCATCAGCATCCTGAAGGATGAGTGGCAGTACGACGGCGTGGTGGTTTCCGACTGGTACGGCGTGGATGACACCGTGGCGGCCGCCAACGCCGGCCTGGATCTGGAGATGCCCGGGCCGGCTACCTACCTTGGCGCCCGCTTTGCCGAGGCCGTGGCCTCCGGCACGGTGGCACCGGAGCGTTTGGGTGACGCCGTGGAACGCGTTACCCGGCTCGCGGACAGGACCGGTCGCCGCACCGGCGCTGCCATACCGGCACTCCCCCACCTGCGCAGCCAGGAGGAACAACTGAAGGTACTCCGCGAGGCCGCCAGCCAGTCGTTCGTGTTGCTCGAAAACAAAAACGCCATCCTGCCATTGGACATGTCCAAGGTGAAGACGCTGGCAGTGGTGGGCCACAATGCGGACAAACCGTGCTTCCAAGGCGGAACCTTCGCCACTGTGCGCCCCGAAGGCCAGGTGGTCACACCCCTGGACGCCATCCGCGAGGCAGCAGGTCCCGACGTCGAGGTTCTTTACGAGCCCGGAGCCGTGCCGGCGTCTCCTTTGTCCCTGACGGAACTCGGAAGTACGGCACCGGACGGAACGCCGGGCGTTCTCCTGGAAGTCCTGCCGGACGGCGAAGCTGAAGACGTTCTGTACAGCGAGATCCGTAAATCTTCGGCATTTGTTTGGTTCGGCCCCGTACCGGGCTTGGGCGCAGGTGTTCCAGGCCGGGCGCGCATCACGGCTCATGTGCACCTCTCCGCCCCTGCCCGCTGGACCGTGGGTGCCGGCGGAACCGGTGTCAGTTCACTGCGGGTTGATGGCCAGGAGGTGTTGGTTGTTCCTCCGCCCGCGCCCGATGACGTCATGGGAGTGGTCGCGCGCGCAGACACCCATGAGGTTCCCGTGGACCTCCCGGCAGGGACTGTAGAACTGGTGATCGACATGGCGTTCCATCCGGGACGCGTGCAAGCGATCACCGCAGTGGCTACACCCGAACAAGTCACCGATCCGTTGTCTGCCGCGGTTGAGCTCGCGGGGCGGGCCGACGCTGTGGTGGTGGTCATCGGAGATCAGCAAGGGTCATCCCGTGAAAGTGCGGACCGCACGACGGCGGCACTTGACCCGGCGAGCGACCGACTGGTTGACGCTGTTGCCGGGGTGGCGGCCAACACCATTGTGGTGGTCAATGCCTCCCGTGCAGTGCTCCTGCCGTGGGCGGACAAGGTCAAAGCTGTGCTGATGGCATGGTTCCCCGGGCAGGAATTCGGTCCGGCATTGGCTGGAGTCCTGACCGGCACTACCGCTCCCGCCGGCCGGCTGCCGGTGTCCTTCCCCCGCCGTAATGAAGATATTCCGGGCTGGGGAAAAGGGTTGGATGCTGATCTCACGCTGGACTACTCAGCCAGCGAACCCATGGGTTACCGGCACTTCCAAACCGCGGAACTACAACCCCGCTACCCCTTCGGGTACGGGCTCGGATATACCTCATTTGAGCTGGTTGATGCCGTTGCTTCCGCCGGTTCCTCCGGTTCGTTCCGACAGGAGGACGGCGCCCACGGTATCTCGGTGAGGGCAACGGTCACCAATACGGGCGCCTCCGGTGGCCGCGAAGTTGTCCAGGCATACCTCAGGGCACCGCATGAAACGGACTTCAGGATGGCCGGTTTTGTGGGCATTCAAATCGCCGCAGGCGAGAGCCGTGAGGTCGACATCGCACTCGAGCCCCTATGCTTCAGGCGTTGGGATTCCACGGCTTCAGCCTGGGTTGTCCCGTCCGGAGAATGGGAAATCCGGGTATCCCGGAACGCTGCGGATAGGGGAATACTCTGTAGGATCCCCTTGTGACACTTCCGGACACGAAGTCCCGCGAGCCCAAGCAGGCCAGGAGCCGCCAATCGTTTGAAAAGGCGGTTGAGGCGGCCCTGGCCCTGCTCGAGGAGCGGGGAAACGACGAATTCACCCTGGCCGAGGTCAGCGCGCACGCCGGAGTATCCATCGGTTCCATTTATGCCCGTTTTCAAGGCAAAGACGAACTCATCCGGGTTGCCCATGGCCGCAAGATGGACGACATCGACGCTGTTTCAGACCATCTTTTCGAGGCCCTGCGGCTGGACCCCCGCGCACCGCTGAAGAGTTATGCCCAGGAAGCGGTCAACCTCACCATCGAGATCCTCCGCCGGTATGCCGACATCCTGCGTCCTTTCATGCTGCGGGCCACCCAGGACGAGACGATCTCGAAGCGTGGCGCGGCTTCCCACGCCGTGATGGCGGCGCATTTCGCCGACGTCCTGCGGGCCTGGCCGGGCGGCTACCTCGGACAGCCGGACATCGACTGGAGTTTCAACGTTGCCTACAGCGTGGTGGCCCGGCGTTTGGGCCTTGGCAGCACTACTGAAGGCAGCGGTGACGTGGAATGGCCCGACATCGCTGAAAAACTTGCGGGAATGGTAGCTTCCTACCTCTTGGCCGAACTGGACGGATCCAACCGCAAAAGTCGTGGCCACTAAACCCACGCATTCCGGACGCAGCTTAGATCCGGCTGGCATAACTATCGCCAATACCCGCTATCAGGAACCTGGTCTTCCCGGCATTCCCCTGCATCGGCATAGTGGAATCAGCTACGCATTCCCCTTTAACGATAGGAAGTCCACGTGCACGTTCGTGTCAGCCCCGGGTCAGTTGCACTTGACGAGCCCGACGACTGCACCAGCTTCAAGGTGCTTTTATCCGATGAGGCAAGGGAGAACCTTCCTGGCTTACTGGCGTCCGCGTCAGCCGGGAAGCTCGACGATGACGACATCCTGGTCTCGGTGGATTGGATCAAAGGGGAATGCGCCGGGAGGATCGGCATGGGCTGGAACTACCGCTTTGCCAACATGCTTGTCTACGCGGCCGGCAAGGGGTGGCTCAGCGAAGACGGTACTCACGTCAGGGCGCACGTGGAGGCGCTGTAACTCCCGCACACGTCAGGGGCCCCGGTGCACGTTGCATCGGGGCCCCTGACGTTTCCCGGTTCGCTGAACGGGTTCCACACAAGGGCATGTTCATGCCAAGGACTGCCGGACCAGCCCGTAAGGAACACTCGGGTGGGCACGTACGATGTACCGGTCCTCACCTATGCGGGAAATCAGGATGCCGATTCTGTGCTCCGCTGCAGCGACCGCAACGACGGCCACCGCATCAGCAAGCGCGTCGGGGCCCTTGGAAGGTACGGCCGCTGATACTTCCAGCATGCCGACGGGACGGAGCGCTTCCGGGACTGATGCTGCCGGTGCTGTCTGTTTGATGTTCGCTGAGTTGCGCATTTGAGGCGTTCCAAAGAGTTAGGGGGTGATTAAGCGGCTGGGCACCAACCTGGCGTACGGGCGGCAGCCAGACGGTCAAACGCCCCCAAGCTAACGGAATTGAGGCGGCAGCCGGAAATAGCAATCGCCGATAGCCGGCATTTCCTTTCCCTATTCCCCCTGCACTGCCGCTGACCGGGAAAGGATCGCCGGAACCGCCCGGCAGCCTCGGGTATTTGCGGGATGAATGATCGATATAAAAAAAGTGCGCTTCCCCCGATTGTGGGGGTGCTCCAGAGTGGTTACAGGACCTGCAGCAAACCGATAGCAGCCAGTACACAGAAGGAATTCAGCGTGGAAACTCCCCTCTCCCATCTCGCCCACCTTGAGATCACCACCCCCGACGTCGAAGCCTCAGCCAAGTTCTACGAGGAAAAGTTCGGAATGCGCATCATCGACCGGGTGGATGGCAACGTCTACCTGCGCTGCTGGGGCGACTACTACCGTTACAGCCTGGTCATCACCGAAGGCCCCGAGGCCACCCTTGGCCGCATGGCTTGGCGCACCAATTCGCAGCAGGCACTTGAAGCCGCTGCGGCCCGCGTTGAAGCCAGCGGTGTTCAGGGCACCTGGACTGCCGGCGGCCACGGCTTCGGCAAGGCCTACGAATTCACCGGCCCCTACGGCCACCACATGCGCCTCTTCTATGAGGTAGAAAAGTTCGTGGCTGAGCCCGGCTTCGAATCCACCTACCCGGACCGCCCCGAACGCCGCAGCAGCCACGCCGCCGCTCCCCGCTTCCTGGACCACGTCACGGTGGCGTGCTCGGATGTCCGCGGATTCGCCAAGTGGTACAACGAGGCCCTGGGATTCCGCGTCATGGCGTTCGTGGACCTGGACGAAGCTCCCATCACGGTCTTCTCCGTTTTGACCACCAACGAGAAGTCCCACGACCTCGGCGTCGTCATGGACACCTCCAAGCGGGCGGGCCGCGTCAACCACATCGCTTTCTGGGTGGACGCCACCGAGGACCTGCTCCGCACCGCGGACGTCATGATGGAAAACGGCACCCCCATGGAATACGGCCCCTCCATCCACGGCGTTGGCGAACAGAACTTCCTCTACTTCCGTGATCCGTCCGGCATGCGCGTTGAGCTCAACTCCGGCGGCTACCGCAACTACGTGCCGGATTGGGAAGCCAACACCTGGAAGCCGTCCGAGGGCTCCAACAACTTCTACAAGAACGGTGCCATGCCGCACTCCATGACCGAGTCCTTCCCGCCGGCTGAAGGTTTCACGGCCACTGAAGAAGGCGCTTCTCCTGAAATGAAGGAAGCCCTGCTCAACCCCTACGCCCAGCAGGGCCGCGGCTGATGACTGAGGCAGCATACTCCCTGGTCCGCTTCCTGGAAGCCGGCACGGACAAGGCCCGCGCAGGCCTCCTGGTGGGAGAACGCGTCCTGCCGCTGGACTCTGACATCAATTCCCTGATCCAGCACTGGGACAGCATGGAAGCAGAACTGGACACCCTGGCGGCCTCGGCCGGCGCGGACAGCGGCCTGGACCGCGCCGCCGTCGAAATTCTTGCGCCCGTTGAGCCGGCGCAGGTCCTGCAGACCGGCGCCAACTACCGCAAGCACGTCGTTGATCTTGCGGTGGCACACCGCGATGCCGGGCAGGATGCGGAGGAAGTCAGGGCCAAGACCGCCGCGATGATGGATAAGCGCGCTGGCCAGGGAACGCCGTACTTCTTCATCGGACTCCCGACGGCGATCGCGTCCGCCACGGACCCCCTCACCCTGCCGTCCTACAGCAAATCCGACGATTGGGAACTGGAACTGGCGGCCGTGATCGGCAAAGAGGCTTTCCGGGTCACCCCGGAGGAAGCCCTGGAGTACGTTTTCGGCTACACCATGGTCAACGACATCACCACGCGGGAATTCGTGTTCCGCAAGGACATGCCGGCCATTGGTTCGGACTGGTACCGTGCCAAAAACGCACGGGGCTTCCTGCCCACCGGTCCGTTGCTGGTTCCCGCCAAGTTCTTCGGCGATCCGCAGAATGTCCAGGTGACCCTGAAACTCAACGGCAAGGCCATGCAGGACGAGTCCACCCAGGACATGATCTTTGGCGTGGCCAAGCTGGTCAGCGAAGCTTCCCAGATCATGCCGCTGCGTCCGGGCGATCTGGTCCTGACCGGAAGCCCCGCCGGCAACGGCCAGCACTGGGGCCGCTTCCTCCAGGACGGTGACGTCATGGAAGGCACCATCACCGGCCTGGGAACACAGCTTATCCACTGCCAGGACGAAAAGTGACGTCCAACCAGGTGGAGGTGCCGGTGATCCAGCGCAACGATCCTTTGGCCAGCATTACGGCCGCGGCGGAGCAGTACAACAACTGGGGCCGTTGGGGTGAAGGGGACGTGCTGGGGACACTGAACTTCATTGATGCCGGAAAGCGGATCGAGGCAGCGGCGCTGGTTACCTCCGGCGAGGCTTTCTCCCTTTCGCAGCCGTTCGACACCAACGGGCCGCAAAAGGGCTGGCGGCGCCGCACCAACCCGGTGCACACCATGACGGACACCGGGGTTGACGCCGAACGCGGAAACCAGGGTTTCCCTCATGGTTTTGGCGGGGCAGATGACGTGATTGCCATGCCCCTCCAGTGTTCCACGCAGTGGGACGGGCTGGGGCACATCTTCGATCGCGGCAAGGCCTGGAACGGAAGGGCAGCGGGCGACGTTGTCACCTCCGAGGGAGATTTGGTCACCGGTATCGAGACCGCGGCAGCAAAGGTTGTCACCCGTGGCGTGTTGCTGGATGTAGGGCGCGTTCTGGGGACCCGTGGGGAATTGCCGGACGGCTTTGCCATCACGCCGGAACACCTCGAGCAAACCATCCAGGCGCAGGGTGCCAGTTCGCAGGTACGGCGCGGGGACATCGTGATCATCCGCACCGGCCAGTACAGCCGTGTACGCCGCGACGGGTGGGGCGACTACGCAGGTGGCTCCGCTCCGGGCTTGTCCTTCACCACGGCTTCGTGGCTCCACGAATCCGAGATCGCGGGTATCGCAACGGATACGTGGGGTTTCGAGGTCCGGCCGAACGAGTTCGAGGGTGCTTTCCAGCCGCTCCACCAGATCGCCATCCCCAACCTGGGCCTGTTCCTGGGCGAAATGTGGGATCCGGATGCCCTGGCGGAAGCCTGCGCCCTGGACGGCAGGTACGACTTCATGTTGACCGCGGCCCCGCTTCCCATCACGGGTGCAGTGGGATCACCGGTCAACCCGATCGCCGTCAGGTAATCAGCCCGCGTTCCGGAACCGGGCACACAATGCAATAAACGCCGTCCCAACAAAGGAGTCAACGATGGCAGCAGTACAGACAGTGGGAATAGCCGGAGCCGGAGCCGCGGGCCTGGCTGCTGCCATCCTCCTCGCCGAGGCCGGCGTCGACGTCGAAATCCTGGAGAAGGCCAGCGAGCCGCAGGTGCTGGGTTCAGGAATCACCCTGCAGGGCAACGCCCTGCGGATCCTTCGCCAGCTGGGCGTCTGGGACCAGGTGGAAGCCAAGGGGTATTCCTTCAGCAATCTTGGCCTCCGTGCTCCGGATCCCGCCGGGACGGTGATTGCGGTTCTGGAGGACATCCGGACAGGCGGCGAGGATCTTCCGGCTACCCTGGGCATGTACCGGCCGGATCTCACCGCCATCCTCCGCGAGCGCGCCGAGCAGGCGGGCGCACGCATCAGTTACGGCAAGAGCGTCACGGAGATAGCGGACGACGGCGGGTCTGTCACCGTACGCACGGCCGATGGCACCGCCGCCAGCTACGACATCCTGATCGGCGCCGACGGCCTGCACTCCGCTGTTCGCCGGGCGATCGGCATCGATGTCGAACCCAGGCCCACCGGCATGGGCATCTGGCGCGCTTTCGTCGAGCGGCCCGAAGAAGTGGTCCGCACCGACCTCACCTATGGCGGCCCCTGCTTCATCGCCGGCTACTGCCCCACGGGCCCTGACACCATCTACGCCTACCTGGTGGAAAAGGCGCAGGAGCGCAAGCATGGGGACGGCCCCCGCATCATGGCCGAACTCGCCGCAGCCTACGGCGGCCCGTGGAAGGAAATCCGCGCCAACCTGGACCACAGCGCCCGCATCAACTACACGTGGTTCACCACCCACCTGGTGGACGGGCCGTGGAACCGCGGCCGTACCGTGATCATCGGCGACGCCGCACACAGCTGCCCGCCCACGGTGGCGCAGGGCGCCGCCATGGCACTTGAGGACGCCGCTGTCCTCGCTGAACTGCTGATCCAGGCCGACGAGATCACCGAGACGCTCTGGAAGGAATTCACCGACCGCCGGCTGGACCGGGCCAAGGCAGTAGTCACCGCCTCCGTCCAGCTGGGCCAGTGGATGCTCGACGGCGTCCGCGACGCCAACGTGCCCGGCCTGATGAACTCGCTGTCCACGATGCTGAAGGAACCCGCATGAGCACCGATTCAGTTCAATCCCCCACTGTGGACGTCCACACCCACGTCCTGCTTCCGGCCCTGCAGCAGCTGGTGGCCGAGGCTGATCCCGAGGGTTTCGGGGCCCAGCAGGCCCTGGAAGTGCGGCGCAACGGCCAGGAGTCCATGGCCGTGTCGGGCAAGATGATCAAGGACCGCTGGCCGCAACTGACGGACCTGGACCGCCGGCTTGCCGACATGGATGCCCAGGGTGTCGATGTGCAGCTGGTCTCGCCGTCGCCTTCACACTTCTACTACTTCGCCGGCGGGGAACTCGCGCTCCAGCTGGCCCGTTCCGCCAACCAGGCCGTGCGGGACTTTGTGGACCGCGCCCCGGACCGGCTCAATGGCCTGGGCCTGGTTCCGCTGCAGCACCCTGACCTGTGTGTGGAAGCCCTGGAACACGCGGTCCTGACATGCGGGCTGCTGGGCGTGGAAATCGGTTCCTTCGCCGCCACCCCCGGTGGCGACCGCACCACCGTTGAGCTGAGTGACCCGCGGCTGGAACCGTTCTGGTCCCGGGCCGAGGATCTGGGCGCCCTGGTGTTCCTGCACCCGTTCGGCTGCTCCCTGGATGAGCGGCTGGACCGCTTCTACCTCGCCAACACGGTCTCCCAGCCCGCCGAAAACGCCGTGGCCCTGTCCCATCTGATCTTCTCCGGCGTCCTGGACCGCCATCCGGACCTCAAGATTCTGGCCGCACACGGCGGCGGGTACCTGCCCACCACCCTCGGCCGATCCGACCGCGCCTGGCGGGTCCGGCCCGAGGCACACGGGTGCGCCGAACCGCCGTCGTCCTACGTGAAGAAGTTCTACTTCGATTCCCTGGTGCACAGCCCGGCCGAACTGGCGGCCCTCGTGGCCGCCGCCGGCCCGGGCCAGGTGCTGCTCGGCTCCGACTACCCGTTCGACATGGGCTCAGACCAGCCAGTCACCGAGGTAACCCAGGCACAGCTTCACTCCACAGACGAGGCGAAGATCCTTGCCGGGAACGCCGCAGCCCTCGGTATCGTGCCAGCGTCCGCCCGCACCGCCAGCCGCACAGCCTAAGGAACACATTCATGGTCAAGATCGCCCGATGGAATCACGACGGCGGAACGCAGTCCGGCTTTGTCGATGACGGCGCCTGCCACGCCCTGCCGGCGGCCCAGGACGTGCAAACCCTGCTGGACGCCGGATTGGAGGAGACGCTGGACATTGCCCGGCGGACTATAGGCTCCGGCCCGGCGGTTCCGCTGGAGGACGTGCAACTACTAGCCCCGCTGGCGCCGGCCACCATCCGCGACTTCGTGGCCTTCGAGGAGCATGTTGAGGGGGTCCGGAAGAGCATCGACGGCGTCGCCGGAGTGGTACCCGAATGGTTCGAGGCGCCAACGTTCTACTTCACCAACCCGCACACCGTGACCGGCACCGGCGAGGTGATTGGGATCCCGGCGGGCTGTACGGACCTGGACTTTGAGACCGAGGTGGCAGCCGTCGTCGGACGCGTTCCCGGCAGCGACGGCCGGAACCTGGACGCGGACACAGCGCACCGGCACATCTTCGGGTACACGATCCTCAACGACTGGTCCGCCCGCGATTTGCAGCGTCGGGAGATGAAGGTCAGCCTGGGGCCCTGCAAGGGCAAGGATTTCGCCAACACCCTGGGACCGTGGATCGTCACCGCGGACGAGTTCGAGGACCGGCACGATGGCGAAGGGTTCCTGCCGGTCTCCATGGCCGTGGAAGTCAACGGCAAACAGATCGGCCAGGACCTGCTCTCCAACATGGGCTGGCCGTTCGCCGAACTGGTGGCGTACGCTTCCCAGGACTCCGTGGTGAAGCCCGGTGACGTACTGGGCTCCGGAACCTGCGGCAGCGGCTGCCTCGCCGAACTCTGGGGCCGCAACGGATCCCAGACTCCCCCACCACTGCAAACCGGCGACGTAGTGCGCATGACCGTCGAAGGCATCGGCAGCATTGAAAACACCGTAGGCGAGCGCCGCGAAGCGGTGACCCGGGTTCCCGCCCGGACCCGTCCGCGCAACCGGGTTGCCGCTCCGGTTCCGGCTACCTGATAAACCACTGCAGGTAGCCGCAAGTGCCGTTGAGGAGGCTCATGACGGCAGTTACTGCTGCCCGGTGGCGGATTCAATCACCACTGCGTGAGCCTCGACCGGGAAGAGTTCCTGCAGCCGGCTACATGAACGCTGGACCACCGAACGCAGCCAGACGCTTGCCGGGTCCTCCGTCTGGGACGGATGCCAGTACATGGCCTCCACCAGGGACGCTTCGGTCCCCTCTGCGAATTCCAGGACCACGATATTGGCGCCGCGCCCGGCGCGCGCGGCCAGCATCCGCGGGACCAGCGCCACAAGGTCCGTCCCCTCCACCAGCAGCGGCAGGGACAGGAACCCGGCCACAACGGCCGCTACCCGCCGCTGCAGGCCCAGTGACTCGAAGAGCTTGTCCGCCGGGGTGCTGACGCCCTCGCCGAAATACCCGACGGCGTGCGGCACCGTGATCAGGTCTGCCGGTGTGAGCCGGGGCTGCTGAAGCAGGGGACTCCCGGCGTCCGCGACCATCACAAAGCTGTCCCGGAAAAGCTGTTTGCTGGCACCCTGCATGTGGTATCCGGTGGGCCCCACCAGAAGGTCGATCTTCGAATAGTCGGCCAGCTGGCCCTGGATCCCGGATTTGGAGGTGGGCATGAAGTCCACTGACACTCCGGGAGCCTCATCACGGAGGATTCCCCGCAAGGGACCAACAATCAGCGCTGCGGCATAGTCCGAGGCGGCGATGATAAATTCCCGCTCGCTGGTGCCGGGGTCGAAACCTGACCTCACCCGGGTGGCCCGCCGGATGTGCAGCAGGGCTTCGTCAACCAGTGGGACCAAGGATTGCGCAAAAGGGGTTAGATCATAGGTACGGCCGTTGCGGACGAGGAGTTCGTCGTCGAAATGCCGCCGGAGCCTCGCCATCGCCGCGCTGGTGGCCGGCTGGCTGAGCTGGAGCCGTTCCGCCGCTCGGGAGATGTTCTTCAGCTCCAGCAGGACCTGCAAAGGGGGCAGCAGGTTCAGGTCCAGGTTCTTCATACCCACAGGTTATCCGCGCCCCGCACCCACAAAGACCGGGCACCTCTGGAGGCAGCTCACGGACCGCCTTCCGCGCGCCCCGGATGCGTAGGTAGCACCTGGGTGATTGGAGTGCCCCCACCCCGCAGAGGGGTGGTGGGCACGCTTTTAGGGCAGCGTCGGGGCCGTCAGAATTGCTGCATGGATGCTCAGGAAATGGAGCGGGTGTGGCATGGAAGCCACCGGAAGGGCCAGGCCAAGATGTGGCAGTTGGCCTTTGTCTGGTGCGTCCTTGGCCTCGTGTCGATTTCGGTACTCATGACGTCCCTGCCGCTGTAGCGGGGATGCCCGGCACCACCAGGGCCCGGCCGGAAAGCTGCATTGCAGTCTTCACCGGCCGGGCCCCTTTGCGGGCAGTAGGTTGGTGCAACCCTCCTGGCGGGCCGGGCTACTCCGGGAAATCCCCTCCGTGGTTCCACACCTCGGAAAGTTCCTGCCGGCTCGAAACCCCGAGTTTTCCGTAGGTCCGCTGCAGGTGGGCGTTGACTGTATTCACGGAGATCCCCAGGCGGACCGCCGCTTCTGCGCTGCTCAGCCCGGAAGCTATCAGCCCGGCAACTTCCCTCTCCCTGTTGGACAGCTTGCCGAGGTCAGGGAGGGCAGCGGCGGGCCTTGCAGCTGTGGCCCCCGACGCCGGCATGTCCCCGGTTCCCAGGACATCCTCCTGGTCAAGATCGTCGTCCCCGGGGAATGCTACCTCCGGACGGAACGCCGGCACGTCGTCCTGCGACTCCCCCAGCATTGCCGGCGTCACGGTCCAGATGAGGTCCGCCACCCCCACCTCGTGGGACCTCACTCCGCGCGCTCCCGTCCGTGCCGCAAGTCCCAGGTTCAGGTTCTCCAGGGCGCGGTGTCCCCGTTTGCCGGCGGTATCCGCCAACTGCAACAGCCTGCGGTTGGACGAGCCTGCTCCGCTCACCACCGAACGGGCCGCCGAAGAATAGCTGTCCGCCAGCCGGGCAGCCAGATAGCTGCCTGACTGCCGTCTCGCGTCGTAGGCTGCCAGGGCGCGGCGGACCTGCCCCACGTCTCCCAGCAGCCACGCGGCCGCGGCAAGTCCACCCAGCGTGACCGGCAACAGCCCTTCCGGGTCAGCTTCATCGAAACGCACTTTTGCTTGCCGGAAATGCTCACACGCCAGGTCGAGGCTGCCCTGCCGGGCCAGGACGAAGGCCCGGTACAGGTGCGCCGGTCCCTCAAAATAGCTGAGCCGGCCCACAGTCTGCCTCGGCGCCCCCGAGCACACCATTTCCCTGCCACCCCACTGCCCCCGCCAGATCAGGTTGGAGCCGTGAATGATCAGCACCACGGCATGGAAGTCCACAGTGCACCGGGGCAGGTGTTCCAGGGATTCCAGGGCCGCGGTGGACAGCTCCACCGCCTCGGCAAACCGGCCGCCAACGGCCAGCCCCTGCGAGACCAGGGCCATGAGCAGCACACCCGCCTCGGTTGTCGGCAGCGGAGGCGGGCCACCGGTCTCACCGGAATCCCGGTGATCGCCGCCCAGAGCGGTACCGATGGTGTGCTGCCGGCTAAGCCGCTGGTACAGCGCATCCCCGGCGCGTGGCCAGGTTCCGGACTGGGCGTCAAGGTACAACTGCAGGACGTCCAGTTCGTCCCGGGCCTCCTGCCCGCCAAAGGGTTCGGCGTCGACGGCGGCCTCCACCCGCCGTCGTGCATCGTCAACGAGGGCATGCAAAACGTTGGGGTCCGGGGACGTGGGATACAGCGCCCGCAGCAGCAACCAGACCGCCCGCAGGAACTCCCTGTTGTCCGACCCGTCCGAGGATGCCAACAGCCGCCGGAGCAGCTGGACGCTGCCGTAAATGTCCCCCATGAGGTACAGGGCCCTCGCATGTTCAACGCCGGCCGGGAGCCTGAGTTCCGGCGCCGTCACCCCTGCGGCGGCCTGCCGGGCCCGGTGGCTGTCATGCAGGTCGTTGGCGGCGACGGCGACGGCCAGCAAGTCGGCGTCCGGCGTGGGCAAGCCGCTTACCTGCTCCAGGGCGACGCGGCGGAACAGGTCCCACAGCGAACCGGCATCGCCGTGGGACATCTGGCCGCGGAGGGCAAGCCGCAGTTCACGCTGCCGGTCCGGCGCCAACTGCTGCAGGGCAGCACCGGCTTCGAGGACATGGTTGAGAGTTGCGGTGGCGGCAGCGGGATCCGGCAGTCCGGCGTCTTGGATCCGGACGGCTCCCGCAGACCGGAGCTCCGCCAGGGCTACGCTGCCTGCCAGCGCCTCGGCGACGCCGACGGACAGGGGCTCGCCGACGGCCAGGAAATCTATCAGCTGCCGCTGCTGGTGCGGATACATGGCCAGCCGGCGCGTCACGAGCTCCTGGATCTGGGTGCTCCCGCGTGTGTCGCGGGCCATCGACCATTCACCGCCGGAACAGGCAACACCACCGCCGGCCACCGCCGCATCCAGGAGGAGCCTCGCGGCCAGCATGTTGCCTGCGGAGTCCGCCTGGATGTTCCGGACCAGGCCTTCGGACGGCCGGCCCTGGAGGCGGGACGCCAGGAAGTCCCGCATCCGTTCCGGTCCAAGCTCGGAAAGGTTGACCACGGACAGCTGCCTGGCCACCACCGACTCCATCAGTTCCATGCGCAGCGGCCGGTCGGAACGGTGCGTTGCCAGCAGCCGGATGTCCGGTTCGGACACCACCCTGTTGAGGAGCCAGAGCGACAGGTCGTCGAGGAAATCTATGTTGTCCAGGGCCAGCAGCACGGGCGTCCCCGGCGGCCCGGCGCTGCGCAACGCCTGGCGCGAGGCCTGCACCAGGAACCTGGGGGAAGCATTCGATTTCGCGGGCAGGTCCGGAACCAGCGCCATGGCAATGCTGAACGGAACATCGGCGAAGGAACTGGCCGCTGTGCGCGCAACTACAGAGAAGGTGCCCTCCAGGACGGAGGCCGCGGCGTCCAGCAGGGTTGTCATGCCCGAACCGCCGGCGCCGGAGATCAGCACACCCGCCGGTTCCGGCCCTGACAGGGCGACAACAATGTCATGCAGCTCCGCTGCCCGGATGATTCCCTGAGAAGGGTGGTTGCCTGCCGCGTTGTCCATGGTCCTGTCTTAGGTGAGGGCCACCGGGCGCATTTCCTGGTGGCCGCGGTAGGACCGTTGTCGAGATGCTCACACGGTATCGGGCCGGTTCAGGCAGGGATTGAGTGTGTACTACTTGGATTTTCGGGCCCCGGACCGGGTATCCCCGATTCGGGCGCTGGACCCTGCCTGTGTAAGGTTGGGTGGCGTGGGCAGGTTCCGGCGCCTGCGGCTGGGGAGTTGACGTGCCGCCGATTGATGTAGCTGCCCCCACCGCGATCCACCATCCCGGGCGATAGAAAAACGACGTGCAGCTTTGCCGCTGCGCGTTACTTTTGCGCGCCCGCGGCGGGTCGCCATGGTCTCGGAGTCCATGCACCCAACAGATATGAACCCCCATGAAACACCTCATTACAGCTCTTGCGGCAGTGCTGCTACTGGCCGTCGGCGGACTGTTCACGGTTTCGGCCACGCAGTCGTCCGCCACCACATCCGCAGCCGGACAGCGCCCTTCCGAGTCGCCGGCCAAGGACAAGGCACAGCCCAAGCGGACGCCCGCTCCCACGCCAAGCAGCACGCCGGTTCCCGCAGCGGAAACCTCCCCTGCGGCCGCCGCTCCCGCTCCGGCCCCCCACGCCCCGGCCCCCGCAGCACCGGCTCCGGCGCCCGCTCCGGCCCTTGTTCCGGCGGCAGCCACCGGAAGCGGCAGCAGCGCGTACCCCCTGCACAGCAACATCGTCAGCACCACGTTCTGGGTTGGCGAGATCTTCAACGCCAGCCTCTCGGACGGTTCGCAGGTCTGCTCCACCTACAACAGCCAGTGGGCGTACCAGCACACCGGTGTAAAGCTCGGCACCGTTGACGCCGGTGCTGCCGGGTGTCCCGGCAGCTACTACGGCGGGTGTGACGGAGTGAGCTCCGGTTCCGGCGCCGATTTCAAATGCGACACCGAACGGCGCGTTGCCAGCAACGGATACTTCCCGCTCAACCAGCCCAGGCCTCTGCAGAACCCGTTCTACCTGGACCTGCCCTACGACGACCTGAACGACGGCGTCGCCTTCCAGGAGCGTTGCCGGGTCATTCCCTGGGCCGCCGCGGACAACGCCGCCACGGGGGTGGACCACTGCGCGGACCAGGGCTACAGCTACATGAAGAACCGGTGGGTCCAGATCACGGGCCCGAACGGCAGCACCTGCTACGGACAGATCGAGGATGCCGGCCCCTCCAGCGGCTCCGAATACCACGACTCCGCCTACGTCTTCGGGACCGGCGACGCGCGCCCCGTCAACCAGAGCTTCTCCGCCGACGCTACCCAGGGCGCCGGCATGGACGTCTCCCCCGCCCTGAACGGCTGCCTTGGCTTTGCCGAACTGGACGGCAGCAGCGACCGGGTCTCGTGGCGCTTCATTGACCGTGCCAACGTTCCGGCCGGTCCGTGGCTGACCGTGGAGACCACCTCCGGAGTCAGCAACTGACGGGATCATCTCCTGCAGTGCCGCGCGACGTAGCCTCCTGACAGCTTTCAGGAGGCTACGTTCCCGGCCGTCACCGGGGTCAGTTCCTTCCCCTGCACCCTGCGGGCGGGGCTGACCCAGGTGCCGGTCGACGCCGAGGAGAACGCCTTCGGGAGTACCTGGAGGCACAGGAAGGCATCCAGGATCCGCATCAGCGGGAACAATGGCGCCATCAGCAGTATCCCCGGTTTGCGGAGGGAAACCGCTGCAAGGATGGTCAACAGGAAGTCCGGCAGCAGGACACCGATCAGCACATCCTGTGGCCGCAGCAGGCCGGACAGGAAGACCATCACGTCCCAGTCGTTGCCGAAGGCTGCCACCTGGATCGCGGCAAACGTGGAGACCAGGAACACGGGCAGCAGCAGCACGAAGAAGATGCAGCTCATCAGCAGCTCGAAGATGTAAGTTGCCAGGACCAGCCAGAACCGGCCGGTCTGCTTCCGGTGGCGCCGGACCGTCTGCCAGAATCCCAGAATCCACCGGCGGACCTGCTTCATATAGTCCTGCAGCCGGTCCGGGTCCTGGGTGTAGGCCACCGCAGCGGACGGGTGGAACGCGATCCTGCCCAGCTTCCTGGCGTGGATCTCGAACGTCATGTTGAAGTCCTCGATGACCAGGCCGGGCGCGACGACGTCGATCTCCTGCAGCGCACTGGTCCGGTACATGCTGGCAAACCCAGGAACGATGGACACCACATTCGCGCCGCGAGCCGCCTGCCCGTACTTCAGCAGGAGCTGCACCACTATGTACAGTCGCTCCCGGTACGCCACCAGGAACCGTCCCATGGCGGTGGGCGATGGCGGATCCATGATGGATTTCGCCCTGCCTGCCACGGCCACCACTGTTGAATCCGAAAACAGCGGCAGGCCGGTCCGAAGGTAGTCCTCGGTGGGACGGGTATCGGCATCGAGGAGCATCACCACCTTGAACCGCCGGCAAAGGTCGAAGTGCACGATCCCGGCGGCCAAGGCACCGGCCTTGCCCCGGTTGGGGTCAAGCTCCAGCACTTTGACCCCGGCGGCGCGTGCCAGCTGTGCTGTGTTATCCGTGGACATGTCGGAAACCACGTGGATGTTGCGGCGCGGTACCAGCCTGGACGCAGCGCGGATAGTCTCATTGATCACCAGCGCCTCGTTGTGGGCGGCCACCAGTACGGCAACATGGGACGGCAGGATGCGGACACCCGGGTCCCTGTGGCGGCCCCTCCGTGGCCGGGCCGCGACGGCAGGCAACCCTGCCCGGGCTGACCGCCAGGTGCGGTACCGGCGTGTCCACTCCTCCAGCAGCCACGAGTTCTCCCCCGCGAAGCGCGCCAGCCCCACGAGGGTCCAGAAGATGGTGCTGACACCGAGGACCAGGATGATGGAAACAGCAATCACAGCGCCGGAGCCCCCACAGTGTCGTACATGGCGTAGTCATCCGTGACGAGGGTGCCGTTGCTGAAGAGATTCAGGCCGAAGCTGATGGCAGTGGCCCCCGCCGGCAGGGCCGGTGTGGTGAAGCTTGCCTGCGTGAAGGTGGCGGTTGGCGCGAGCCAGGGGCTCGAGGTCCAGTACACCCATGCCCCTGCGGAGTTGCGGTAATAGACCGCGAACTGGGTGGTGGCAGTGGAGGTGTACCAGGCCCGCAGCGAGTAAGTCTTGCCGGCGATGGCAGGTGGGGCGCAGGAACCGGTGTCCAGGGACGGGACCAGCTTGCTGTCACCGTTTGAGTAGTTGCTCATCACCAGCCGGACGGCCTTCGTACCGGAGTGCGCGCCGGTGGCGAGCGTGGCGTAGGTGGGGGTGTTGGTCCCGAAGCCCGCCGTCTGCCAGCACTGCGGGAGGGTACCCGTGCCCGCAGTTTCCAGCCCGGCGTTCTGCACGAGGTTCGCGCCCGCCGCGGGCGGGGGCGGCGGTGGTGTTGCGGCGGCGTCGAACATCTCGGCGTCATCGGTGACGAGCGTGCCGTTGCTGAAGATGTTCAGGCCGAAGCTGATGCCGCTGGCCCCGGCAGGAAGCGCGGGGGTGGTCCAGGCCGCCTTCTGGAACGTTGTCGCCGCTGCAAACCAGGGGCTTGAGGTCCAATAGGTCCAGGAGCCGATTCCGCTGCGGTAGTACAGGGCGAATTGCGTTGGGACCGTGGATTTGTACCACATGCCCAGGTTGTAGCTGTGCCCGGCCGTTCCCGCGGGTGAGCATCCGCCGAGGTCGAGGGATGGCAGCCATTTGGCGTCGCCGTTGGCGTAGCTCCGCATGACCACTTGGGCTCCCCTGCCGGTCCGCCCTTGGTTGACGGTGCTGAACGTGGGGGTGTTGGTTCCGTATCCGCCTTGCTGCCAGCACTGGGGAGCGCCGTTGGTGAGCGTTTCAAAGCCCGGATTCTTGACCAGGTTGCCCGTGCCGGGCGGCGGAACGGCCGGCCCGGAAACCAGTGGCTTGAGCGTCCCGCCGATGACCTGGTCCACCGTCTTGACGGTAGTGGTGGTGGGACGGGTCTTCAGCCAGGTGGCGAACTGGTTGAAGACCGTTGGCGAAGTGGTGATGGGGTCGGAAGGGTTGTTGGCGATGTGGTGGAAGGTGAGTTGCACCCATCCCCCGGCCCCGTTTTCGGCCTGCGTAACGCTTCGCTGGAGGTCGGCCAAGGTCCAGGTGTTTTCCACCTGGTCGGGCGCCTTCGTGTAGTACGGGTCCGCTGGCGGCATCGACTCACCTACCGCGCAGGTGCCGCAGCTGAACCTGGTCCGGATGTCACCGAGTCCCCGGGCACTGTTGTAGCCGCAGTTCCTGACGATTGCCTCGGTGCTGGCGTTGGCCGATGCGAAGGGGTGGGCGAAGCTGGTCACCCGGAATCCCCAGTTGCTGAGGTTGACGCGGTCGTTGCAGACCTGCCGCGTGGCTTCGTCGCTGGGCAGGGTAGTGAGGTCGGGGTGGGTCACGGTATGGCCGCCGATTTCATGCCCCGCAGCCGCCAGTGCCTGGACCTGCGCGAGCGTGAAGTAGTTCGGGGTATTCACGACGCCGGAGGTCACGTAGAAGGTGCCCTTCAGTCCCAGCGAGTCCATGGTCTGGGCTGCGGACATCTGGTCCGCGTGGCCGTCGTCGAACGTCAGGCTGACCACCGTGGGCGCGGCAGCGTGGGCAGCAGGCGGGCTCATCGCCAGGCCGGCGACGGCCAGGGCCAGGGCGGCCGTCACTGTCACCAAGGATTTTGCCCGGCGGAGCAGTCCCCGCCGGGCACCCTCGCGCGGAGGGAGCTCTTCCACGGGCTCGTTACCAACAGTCTTCATGGCATACCACTCGATTCATCTTGGGGAGGCCCCGGGGCAGGGGGCTCACTGGGCAGGAGGCGGCGCCCCCACGGTGTCGTACATCTCGTAGTCATCGGTGGCCAGCTGGCCGTCGCTGAAAAGGTTGAGCCCGAAGCTGATGGCTTCCGCCCCGTCGGGAACAGGCGGTGTCTCCCAGACCGCCTGCCCGTACGTGGTCCTGGCGGGGAAGTACGGGCTGGCTGTCCAGAACTGCCAATCACCCATGGCATTGCGGTAGTAGACAGCGAATTGCGTCGGCGCATTGGACTGGTACCAGGCGCGGAGCGAGTAGGCGTGGCCTGGGATGACGCTCGGTGCGCAGGCGCCCAGGTCCAGGGCAGGGAGGAGCTTCACGTCGCCGGATTTGTAGGCCGTGACGTCCAGTCGCCGGGACGTTCCGTCCCGGAAGCCGGGAACCAGGGTTGCCAATTCGGACGAATTCTCTCCGTAGCCTGCCACCTGCCAGCATTCCGGCAGGCCGTACTTCCCCGGTGTTTCCAGCCCGGGATTCCGCAGGGCGTTGACGCCCGGCCCGGCAGGCGGTGCATCCGCTCCCGGAACCACAGGCTTGGCCACCTTCCCGATGACCTCGTGGACGGTCCGCACCCCCATGGTGCCCTTCGCTGTCCGCGCATCCAGCCATGCGGCGAACTGTTCGAACAGGGCCGGGGTGATCGAGAGCGGACTTCCGGAGTCATCGATGTCGTAGAAGGCCAGCTGCAGCCAGCCGCCTGCCGCCTCGGCCTGCTCCACAGTCTGCTGCAGCCCCTGCAGGGTCCAATCACGGCCCACCTCGGCGGTGGCACGGGTGTTGAAGGGATCCTCCGGGCGTACGGTCTCGGCCGGGGCGCAGGATTCGCAGGAGTACGGGCTGCGGATCCGGTCCTGCCCCCTGGCGCTGTTGTAGCCACAGCCGGACACGATCTCCTCGGCGGTGGGGGACGTCGCGCCGAACGGGTAGGCGAAGCTGGTCACCTTGAAACCCCATTCGCTGAGCGTCGCCCGGTCGCTGCACACCTGCCGTTGCGCTTCGCCGGGTTCGACGGCGGTGAGGTCCGCCAGGGTGACCGTGTAGCCGCCGATTTCGTGGTGCTGTTCGGCCAAGCGGTGCAGATCCTCCTGGTTGAGGAAGTCGGCTGCGCCAATGAAGCCTGAGTTGACGAAGAAGGTGGCGCGCAACTGGTGGTCCGCCAGGATGCGGGCCGCCTCCCGCTGACTGGACCGGCCGCCGTCGAACGTCAGGGAAACTGACAGCAGCGGCGCGGCGCCGGCGGTGGGCGCATCGGAAGTTTGCGGGCCCGCCGCAACGCCGCTGCGGTCCCCGCCTTTGGCCGTCATGAGCGACGCACCGCCAGTCAGTACGGCAAGGACTGCAATCCAGGACACGGCGAGGAGGCCCACCCTCCTGCGCGAAGCACGGGCCTGCATTGACGCCAGCTTGCCATTCCCGCGGCCGGCGCTCCCGGAACCGGGATATGCGCCGGTCACGGCGCGGACCTGCCCGCGGCGGCACGCTGCCATCGGAGGGCAACGCCCTTCACTGCCGAGATTTCCATGGTGAGACCCGTTTCTCCACCGACCGGTTTCAGTCGTTCACAGCCTCAGCCTATGGAGGGCCGTTCCCCCCGGACACGAGTAGGCAGTACCCGTATTTGGCTTTCGCACCACGTACCCGCGCGCAGCCACTACTCGGCGCTGCCTGTCCGGCGATTGCGGCCCGTCATGCAGGCAATCCTGGCCTGAAAACAAGGCGCCTATGGTCAAATGGTGGTTCAGGAGAGTGGACAGGAATTCCGACCAACACGGGGGAAATGTGGCAGCCAAACCCGGCACCGGCCAGGTCAGCAGGGCTGCCGCGTCCCCGGCACCATCGCGGGCGGGAAGGCTGCACCTGCCTTCGGGCAACCGGAGCTCCAGCACGCGCCTCGCGGTGGTCGCCGCAGCAGTAACGCTGGCGCTGGTTGGCGGGTTATTCCTATGGCGTTTCATTGCGGAGGCGGGCATGGCACAGCAACCGTGGTTTTCGGGTTACGC
>Ga0160459_100248_pt1 | contig 26736 bp, 29 predicted proteins | sample HID1973K_E6MG_FD_108208 | JGI IMG/M metagenome (GOLD analysis project Ga0160459, IMG submission 108208) | Enriched mosquito-associated microbial communities from UW Madison campus, WI, USA - HID1973K_E6 MG | ecosystem: Host-associated > Arthropoda: Insects > Digestive system > Unclassified ... | reverse complement strand
CCACGGGCGCTACCATTGCAGCGTTTCGGGGCGGGCGGTGTCCTGGTCCTGGTGCATCAGCTTCCTCGGCTCGCGGGCGGGTCGGTCAGCTCATTACAACCCTGCCCGCTGCTCCCAGGTCACGCGATGCCGCGCGGTGAAGCTAGACTAGCGCGCCCGGCAGCGTCCGCCACCGGTTCGCGGCACGGAACCGAATGTGACTGGCGGGGCGGTGCGCCGCACGTTGCCGGTTGCACCGCCCGCATGTGGGCCGTGCAACCAGCCACGGCGGCTGCTATATAGGGCTACTTGTCGCAGCCGATGCCGTCGCCGTCACGGTCGAGATGCTTTCCGTAGCCCGGCGTACCTGCGTACACCGGCGCTGCTCCTGCGGCACGCGCTGCTGTGCAGTTGGCGTAGTAGGCGGCTGCCGGTGCGGGGGCAGCGGGCGCTGGTGCGACAGGCGCCGGTGCTTTCTGCGCCTGCTGCGCTGCCGCATCCCGGGCGGCCTGGTCGGCGGCCGCCTTGTCACGCGCGGCCTGATCAGCTGCGGCCTGCGCAGCAGCTGCCTGGGCTGCCTGCTCGGCGGCGGCTTTGTCAGCAGCAGCCTTCGCGGCCGCGGCAGCTTCGGCAGCAGCTTTATCTGCGGCTGCCTTCTCGGTCGCAGCCTTTTCCTCCGCAATCTTCTCGAGGGACTTCACCCCGAGACGGACCGTGGAACCCTTTGCCGCTGTGGCGCCGCCGGCAGGGTCCTGGGTCAGGACCTGCCAGTTCTTATCCACCAGGATCTTCTTGCCGTCAACGCTGTCCACGGCCTCGACCTTGAAACCGAGGTCCTCGAGCTGCTTCTTTGCCTTGTCCAGGGTCATCCCCACCACGCCCGGAACGGCCACGGCGGCTTCGGCCGTTGCGCTCGCGGCAGGAGTGGCAGCCGAGGCCGGCTCCACTGCCGCCTGCTTGCCGCCGCAGCCTGTCAGCAGGAGCCCTGCCAGCACGGCCATGGCCAGCGATTTCTTCAGCTGCCCCGCGTTCGGGCGGGCAGCAGCGTACAGGTTGTTCATGATTCCCCCTAGGAATGCGATGTGTTGGTGATGCGGATGAAAGTCAAAAACCGGGAAGCGAAAAGGGACTATTCGCAGGCGATGCCATCAGAGTCACGGTCCAGGGCTGAGCGGTATCCGGCCTGCCCGGCGTACAGCGGCGCAGCTCCGGCGGCCCGCGCGGCAGCACAGTTCGGGTAGTAGGCAGCAGCCGGGGCAGGTGCAACGGGCGCGGGTGCAACTGGAGCGGGCGCGACGGGAGCGGGCGCGACGGGAGCCGGGGCTACCGGGGCCGGGGCTACGGGAGCGGCAGGTGCAGCAGGAGCGGGTGCGACGGGCGCAGGCTGCACGGCAGCAGGTGCGGGCGCAGCCGGCGCAGGTTCGGCCACAACAGGTGCCTTCTGGTCGGTAGGTGCCAGCTGCCCGGTGCAGTCCGCCAGGATCCGGGCCATTGCGTCATGCTCGGCCTGGGTCACCCACAGCGAGTAGGTAGCCTTCACCGAAATCTGGCGGGCAACGTATTCGCACCGGAAACCCTTGTTCGGCGGGAGCCAGGTGGCGGCGTCGCCGTCGCCCTTCCTGATATTCGTGGGACCGTCCGTCGCCTGCAGGTTCAGTGGATCGTTGGCGAACGCCGTGCGCTGTTCGGTGCTCAACTGCTGGGCACCTTTCTGCCAGGCATCGCTGAGCGCCACCACGTGGTCGATCTGCACGGCAGTGCTGGTAGTGGAGCCGCGGACAAAGTTGATGTTCGAGCCCGTGTAGGGATCGGCCAGTGTCCCGGACTTCACCTTGCACGGGACGGCGTTGACGTACGCGACGCCGGTCAGGTCGCGCTTGAGGATGTCGTTCCGGGTATCGCAGCCGTTGCGGTCCACTTCCGCCCATGCCTGCCCGAACAGCGCGCGGTCGTATCCCGTTTTTGGCGCCCGGCCCTTGATGGGGAGCGTGGCCAGTAGGTCCAGGGCCTTGGTGGCGTAGGCCGGCTGGGCATTCGGCGCCGCAGCCGTGACGCCGGATGCCAGGGTGTAAGCGGTGTCCGGGTCGAGGGGTTCGCCGCTGGCCTGCGCCGTAGCCGACGGAGTGGGAACGGACGACGGCGACGCTGCCGCCGAAGGTGCGGCGGCCGCCGTCGGGGGCGTTTCCTTCGCCGTGCCCGCCGCGGCGGCCGCCTCAAGGTCCGCCGGGGTGGAACGCGGCAGGGCGAGACCGCCGGCCACCAGGAGGGCGAATGCTGTGCCGAGCGCGACGGCGCCGGCCCTGCGTCGTGCAGGCAGCCAGGCCCAGGAGCGCCGACCGGTGACCAGTACGTAAAGGCCCGTGAGCGCCACGGAAATGGCCAGGAAAATCAGCGCACCGCCCACGCCGCCGCTCAAAGCGCCAAGCAGCATAAACAATGCGGTAATGGCGCCAACGATGAATGTTGATGCGCGCGGTTTCTGCGGCGGCTTCGGTGCCGGCGCAGACGGAAATGACCCCAGAAGGGTCGGATACTCGGACATTTTCCCCCATTTGTGAGGGCCCAAATAAATTGCGGCCCCGCACCTGCCGGGCCTGCTGCTAAGCCCGACAAACTCGTCGTCGCTGAGCCTATTCCGGGGGCGGAACGAATTCCGGCTTGCCAGCCAATGCTCGGGCAATATTGCGCCAGCCTTGATTCGATCTTGAGGAAAGTCCGTCGCACCTGAATGGGCAGCCTTAACATTTGCAAATTTCCGGGCGTAGCCTTCATGAAATTCCCCCGCAAAAGCACTGTCGCGAAGGTAGAGTGGCGCGCATGGAAATGCGCCTTGAAGTTGTCCAGGTTCCCGTGTCCGACGTCGACCGGGCCAAAGAGTTTTACACCGAAAAGCTGGGCTTCGTGCTGGACCACGATGTGGAGCACTTCCCGGGGATGCGGGTGGTGCAGCTGACTCCCCCGGGCTCACCCACGTCAGTAGTCATCGGCACGGGGATGACCGCCATGGAGCCCGGCAGCCTGGAAGGACTGCAACTGGTGGCGCCGGACCTCCCCGCCCTTCGCGCCGAACTGGTGGGCCGGGGCGCAGACATCAGCGAGGTCCAGGACATGGGCGGCGTGCTGTTTGCCCACTTTGCCGATCCGGACGGCAACCGCTGGGTGCTCCAGGGGGCGACTCCGCCCGCCGTCAGGGACGCTCACACAGCATAGGCATCAACCAACGGCCGCGGAGGTTTGACCGAGGGCGGAGCATCCCACTAAGTTATCGAATATCGTTGTTAACGATATTCGATAACTTTTGGGGGAAGAATGAAGCTGGCCAAGCACACCGGACGTCCGTCGGAGAACAGGAAGCGCCAGGTGGTGTCCAGGACGGATGCCCTGGTGCTCATGGTCGGCGCGGCCGTGATCGCCGCCGGATCAAGCGTCATGTCCGTCATGGGCATCGTGGACATCTTTTCCGGGCCCGTCACGCTGACGCTGCCCGTTGATCCAACCCGAAAAGTGGCCGGCCTGGAACTCGGCGCCGAGGCCCGCTTTTCCGCCGTCGACGCCACCATCCCCGCCCTTCCCGGCGCCGAGGCCGGGCAGCTGGCGTGGGCAGCCGCACTGACCCAGGTTGGCGTCCTTGCCGTGCTGGCCCTGCTGTTCCTGCTGGCGTTCCGGCTGCGGGGCGACACGCTGTTCACCCGCGGGTCGGTGTGGATCATCGGCGCCTGCGGGGCGGCCCTGGCACTGGCCGGCACGGCGGGCCAGGTGCTGGACCAACTGGCCCGGACCCGGCTGGCGGATGCCATCGGGCTGAACGCGGACCGCGCCCCCGGCAGCGTCATCTTCGAAGGCAACATCAGTCTCCTGCCGATCGTGGCCGGCATCGCGCTGGTCCTCATTGCCGGCGTCTTCCAGTTCGGCGGCCGGCTGCAGAAAGACACCGAGGGCCTGGTCTGATGCCCGCGGAGGAAACCACCGGCATCCACTGCAGGCTTGATGAACTATTGGAGCAGCGCGGCATGACGCTCACCGAGCTCAGCAAGCGGGTGGGCGTCAGCCTGGTGAACCTCTCGGTCCTGAAGAAGGCCGCGCCAAGGCCATCAGGTTTTCCACCCTCGCCGCAGTCTGCAGTGCGCTGGACTGCGAGGTGGGAGACCTGCTGGTGACGGACCCCGCCGGTTAGGCGTTCCCCGGCCGGTCCCGGACCATCCGCAGCTCCGGCACGCCCTCCCACTCGGGCGGCAGGTGGCCGCGTCCGCCGTCGAACGCAAAACCCTGGCGGCGGTAGAAAGCCTGTGCCTTCTTGTTGTCCTCAAGCACCCACAGATATGCCGGAGCGTCGCCGAGGGCGGCGGCCAGCAGCGCTGTTCCCAGCCCTGTCCCCTGCGCCCTGGCCAGGACGAATATGGAGTAGAGCTCCAGGGGAAACGGGGCGTCCTCATGGCGCGGGGGCCCGGCATCGGCCAAGCCGACAATCTCCCCGTTGGCGTCCTCGGCAAGGATCCGCGGGTGCGGAACGTCAAGATACGGCCGACGGCGGGCCACGCGTTCGGGGACGGACCGTCGCCGCTCCGCGAAGAAGCCGGGCGACAGCAGGTGCCCGTAGCTTTCCTCGTGCGCGGCCGTATGCATCAGCACGACGTTCTCGGCGTCATCCGGGGCGGCCTGGCGAAGCACGTAATCCATGGCCCCAGCCTAGTCAGTGCCGGACGCGCGCTCCTAGGCCTCGCGCACGTCCTGAACCACTTCGTTACGCCGCAGGAACCACGGCCTGAAAGGCGGATCGAAGCGGGCGAAGCGGGGTGCCCCCATGGGCGTGAGTCCAGCGAGGCTGAGCGCGGCCTGGAGTCCGTTGTTACGGCGCTCGAAATTTGCCTCGGAGCCGCGGCCGGAAAACCGCAGTACCGCGGCCAGGGAGCCCGGCACCGCACGAATCTTCACGGTGGGGTCGGTGGGGACCGGAGCCGTGTCGGCCGTCAGCCCGGCCGGCAGGACGAAAGCCACCACGAACTCCGCAGATCCACCGCCTCCGGAGAGCGGGCCGGACTGGATGACCGGCGCGGTCATCGCCAGTTTTTGGGACTGCCCGGCTTCCTGGACAACAGGTGCCGTCATGGCCAGCTTGGCACCGATTTTGTTGTTCCCGCTGATGTAGTTGAAGAGGCGGCGGAAGGCCACGTTCCCTGCACGGTCAAAGTCCGCCGCCACCGCCACCTCCGCGACGACGTAGTCCGGGTAGCGGCGCAGCTCGAAGTGCGGATAGCGGCGGACTGATTCATAAGGCTGCTGCTCGGTCATGGTGGAGCAGAGCCTACGCCGGTCCCGCAACTCCTGCCAGACCCGGCTGCGGACCGGGCCAACCACATCTACTCAGGAGACAGGGCATCCTTGCCCCTCTGCGAGCGCCCCTTGAGGTAGGCGCCCAGCATCAGCAGGACGACGACGAGTCCCAGGCTTGCGAAGATGAAGGTCAGGACCGTGCCCACGCCTCGAACCCAGACGCCGTCGCTCTCGTAGCCCGGAACGATGGCCCTGCCCGGATCGTGCTCCGCGTAAATGACAGGGGTGGCGTCACCCACGATCGGGTACTGGTCGTGGTCCACGGTGGCCCACGTCGCGTGGCTGGCGCCGTCGCCGGATGTGAACTCCACTTTCATCCTGCGCTCCGAGGCCTTGGTGACGTCGTCGAAATGCACAATGGTGCCTGTTGCCTGGACGCCGCTCCGCGCCAGGTCCTCGTCAGCGCCGATCATGAAGCTGCCCAGGCCGATCATGACCGGTCCCAGCAGGAGGACCAATACAGTCACCGCCAGGTTCAGCTTCCCCTTCCAGGTCAGCCCGGAGTTGCGGTTCTTATCAGTTCTGCGCCCAGTCACGCCGTCCATTGTGCCAAGGACCGCGCCGCGGGCTGGACGTTAGCGGAACCACACCAAAAAAGGTTGCCGCCAGCAACAAGAAGGAGGATGATAGTTAGCAGAACTAATTAGCAGTGCTAAGCAAATGATGAGCCGATTGCTCCAGGAGGCGCACCCGCCCATATGGCCCCCACCGAGACCAAGACCAAAGAAACTCCGCAGATCACCCCGGACACCCTCGCCATCGACCTCCGCACGGCCGTGATGCGCACCTCGCGCCGGCTCCGCGTCGAGGCCACCGGCGAGGTCATCACCCCCGGCCAGTACACCGTCCTCGCCGTCCTGAACGGTGACGGCGCCCGGACCCTCCGCGAACTCGCCGACCGCGAGCATGTGCAGGCCCCGTCCATGACCCGCATCGTCAACGCCCTCGCCGACCAGGGCTTCGTCACCAGGACCCAGCATCCCGACGACGGCCGGCAGGTCCGGATCGACATCACCGAGGCCGGCAGGGACGTCCTCGCGGAGGCAAGGGAACAGCGCACCGCCTGGCTGGCACAGCGCGTGGCAGGCCTCAGCGCGGAAGACCGTGACATCCTCAGCCGCGCCGCACGCATCATGCAGGAAATGAGCGGCAAGTGAGCCAGATGTTCCGCGCCCTCGAAAACCGCAACTACCGGATCTGGGCCGGCGGTGCCCTGGTCTCCAACGTGGGCACCTGGATGCAGCGCATCGCCCAGGACTGGCTGGTGCTCACCGTCCTGACCAACCACGACGGCGCTGCCGTCGGCATCACCACCGGCCTGCAGTTCCTGCCAATGCTGCTGCTTGGCCCCTACGGCGGAGTCCTGGCAGACCGCTACCGCAAACGCGTCATCCTGCTGTGGACCCAGCTGGCCATGGGCATCACCGGCCTGGCCATCGGTTTGCTGGTAGTCACCGGCACGGCCCAGCTGTGGCATGCCTACCTCGCAGCCTTGTGCCTGGGCATTGCCAGCGCCATCGATGCCCCGGCGCGGCAGTCCTTTGTCTCGGAACTGGTGGGCCAGGACAACATCTCCAATGCAGTGGCCCTGAACTCGGCATCCTTCAACACCGCCCGCCTCACAGGTCCGGCCGTCGCCGGCGTCCTGATCGCCTGGGTGGGCACCGGGCCGGTGTTCCTGCTCAACGCCGCCAGCTACGCGGCGGTGATCTGGTCCCTGTTCTTCATCCGCACCTCTGAGCTTGTGCCCACCGTGCGGGCAGAGCGCGGCAAACACCAGGTTACTGAGGGCATGCGGTACGTGAAGCGGCGGCCGGACCTCGTCCTGATCATGGTCCTGGTGGGGATCCTCGGGGCTTTCGGCATGAATTTCCCCATCACGAACGCCCTCATGGCCACCACCGAATTCCACGCGGGGCCGGGCGAGTTCGGCCTGTTGGGCTCCATCATGGCCGTAGGCACCCTGGCCGGCGCACTGCTGGCCGCCCGGCGCGCGCGGCCGCGGCTGCGGTTCCTGCTGGGCGGCGCCCTGGGCCTGGGGATCTTCACGCTGGTAGCCAGCGTGGCGCCGTCGTTCTGGCTCTACACTGCCGTGCTGATTCCCGTGGGCCTGGCGTCGATCACGTTCCTGAACAGCTGCAACACCAGCATCCAGCTCTCCGTGGAGCCGCAGTTCCGCGGCCGGGTGCTGGCCCTCTACCTGGCCATCCTGCAGGGCGGCACGGCCGTGGGCTCGCCGCTGATCGGCTGGGTGGGCAGCGAATTCGGCGCCCGCTGGTCCGTGGCGGTGGGCGGCCTGGTGGTCCTGCTGACCGGGCTGGCCGCCGTGATCGTGGTCAGCCGCCGGAGCAAGCTCAGCCTCCGCCGGGCGGTCCGCATCGCGTTCAGCGGCAAGCGCGAAGCCGCAGTCTGACCACCTGGTCATACCTTGCGCACGATGTCCACGGAGATCTCCACCGCCGGCACCGTCCCCCGGGTTCCCAGCCATCGGCTTTCCTTTCCGAACGTACCGGGCCCGCATGGGGCGTGGCATACTGCAGCCATGCCTGCAGTCTCCTCCCTGACGCCCGACGACGTCATCAACCAGCCCGCCCGTGCGCAGTTCGAGGCGTTCCTGGACCAGCACCGCGCCATGCTGGAAGCCTGCCTGGATGGCCTCACGGAGGAGCAGGCCCGCCGGTCCCTGGTGCCGTCCAGGACCACCCTGCTGGGGCTGGTCAAGCACGCGGCATTCGTCGAAAAGGTCTGGTTCGACGAAGCCATCACGGGGCGGTCCCGGGCCGAGATCGGCATTCCGGCCACACCGGACGAATCCTTCATCCTCGGCGGGCAGGACACCATCGCCAGCATTCGGGACGCCTACCGCCAGGCGTGCGAGGCATCCCGGCAGACGGCATCCGGGCTTGACCTCGACGACGAGGTGAAGGGCAACCGCCGCGGCCCGTTGCCCCTTCGCTGGGTGTACCTGCACATGATCCGGGAGATCGCGCAGCACTGCGGCCACGCGGACATCCTGCGCGAACAGATCCTCAACGGCTGACCCGCAGGAAAAGATCGGCCGGAAGAAGTCGCACAACGGCGGCGCCGGCCTTCCGCCCGCCCGGCACCCCGGGTGGGGATGCCGCGGGAGGCGGCGGCCGGCGTCGTCCGTTGCTGTGTGTTGGGCCCGCGGCTACATCGGCATCGACGAGATGTTCAGGACGTTGCCCTCACTGTCGAGGAACCAGGCCCCCTGGCCCATGCCTTCCATGGTGGCGATGCCGTTCTCGGTCTTGAGCCCGGGCATGTCGTAGTCCTCGAAGACCACGCCGCGGCCGCGCAGTTCCTCCACTTCCTTTTCGACGTCCGCCACTCCCCATCCCATCTGGGTATTCTTCGCCGTGCCGGCATTATCAGTCTGGTAGAGCAGGAACGCTGTGCCGTTGCCGCACTGGTAGATGAGGTTATCCCCTTCAATGGTCTGGCTGGGCTCGAGTCCCAGCTTGTCGCGGTAGAACTCCTTTGCCCGGTCGATGTCCTTGGCGGGCAGTACTGCCATGACCTGCGAATCCTTGAGCATGACAAATCTCCTTGGTGCAATCTTGCGATGGCGGTGCTCTCCCCCTGTAACGGTCCGCGAGGTCCCTGCCGGAGATCTGGCGGGCCGCGTGACCGCCCGTTGCGCCGACACCGGGGCGGCCACCTGGGACTCTCCTGCGCCCCGGCCATCACAGGTCGCATTGGCGGGGAGGGTCCCCGAAGCCTATGAGGCCATTATGGAACTGCGTTGGCCGGAGCGATATAGGGGAATATTCCGTGCGCGGATGCCATGGAACGCGCGACGCCGGCACGCGGCCAGGCGGGCCGCAGAAGGGTACGACGGCGGGCTGCGGCACTACTTCCGTGCCGCGGCAATGGCGCGTCGCAGCGCGGTCCCGGCCACGGCGACCAGCGGCACCAGGCATGCGAGCAGGGCGAGGGTGTTGGGCCGGAAGACCGTCCGGCCATCGACGGTGGTGTAGATCCCCACCGGCATCACCATTCCTCCGCCGCCACCGCCGGACGCGCCATCGCCTGGCTCGCTGCCGCCGCCGAAACCGAAGGAAACCAGCGCCACCGGCACGATCTCCTGGCCTCCCACGCTCACCGGCGTGCCGTAGGCCTTGGCGACTCCCACATTCTTGAACGTGTCCACGAGGGACGCAAAAGTATCAGCCATGGGGCCAGCCTAGGCCCCGCAGCGCCACGGTAAGGGCTTTCGGGGGATGAACAACTGAGGACCAGTTGAGCGGGTTCAGGGCCGGATCTCAGCCATCCGGCGTCGGACGATCTCTTCAACTACCTCGTCCGGAAGTGGCTGCTCGGCGGTGAAGCGGATGGTGCCCTTGGACAGCGAGTAACCGTCCAGGCGGCCGGCCACAGCCTCCACCACCGCTGGCGAAAACGGGAAGATGGACAGATGCCTGGCGGCGGCCACCACCCCCACCAGCGGTTTGCCGTCGAGCTTGAGCGCGGGCATGCCGTAGCTCACGCCCTCGGTGGCCTCCGGCGCCACGGAACGGGCCACCGCCACGATGTGCTGAAGGCAGCTCCGGCCGGGCTCGGGCAGTTCCGCGAGCGCGTCGACAACGCTTCCCACGGGTGGCCTCAGCTGTTCTTTTTTGCCGCCACTGCCGACGCCAGCGAGGTGAGGCCGCGTTCAAAGTCCGAGCCCACCATCTTGTCCATGTTGATGAAGAGGGCGAAGATCTTCGCGGCGCCCTTGTTTTCGCCGGTCATCTTCCACGTGACCTCGGTGCCGCCGGGGACAGGCGTGAACGTGAAGGTGGTGGGGTTCAGGGCCTTGAACGGCTTGGTGAACTGGAGGCGGATGCCGACGGTGCTGGAGGGCACCGACTCGACGATCTCCATGGTGCCGCTGCCGGCCTTCCGGTTGCCGCTCCACTCATACCCCGCTCCCGTACCCGATGCCGGGCCGTAGTAGCGGCGGCTCATGCCGGGGTCCACTTTCTCCCACGGGGACCACGCTCCCCACTCACGAAAGCTGTTGACCAGGGGGAAGATATCTTCCGGGGCGGCAGGGATGACCGAGCTGCGGCGGACCTCATACGTAGACATGGACCCAGCATAGGAGTCCGGAAGCAGCCCTGAACAGGCCGCCACGATGCCACTGCGGGTAGCCGCAGTGGCATCGCCGCCACCTAGCCGCTGGCCGGTCCACCCAGCACCACGTTGACCGGGTCCTTGCCCTCGAGGAGGAGGCCGATCTGCTGGCGCACCAGCTTGACCATTCGAGGGAACATCGCCGAGCTTGCACCGCCCACGTGCGGGGTGATGAGCACGCCGGGGGTGGTCCACAGCGGATGGCCTGCCGGCAGCGGTTCCGGGTCCGTGACATCCAGCGCGGCGCGGAGCCTGCCTGAGGCAGTCTCGGCCAGGAGCGCTTCGGTATCCGCAACCTGGCCGCGGGCCACATTCACCAGCAGGGCACCATCCGGCATCGCAGCCAGGAACTTCGCGTCCACCAGCTGGCGGGTGTCCTCACTCAGCGGCACGCTCACCACAACAATGTCGTGGAGCGGCAGCTGGCCGAACAGGGCATCGATGCCGTGGATGGTTCCCGCGGCATCCCGGCGGGCACGGCTGGCCAGGCGTGTCACCTCGGTTTCGAACGGCAGCAGCCGTGCCTCGATGGCTTTGCCTACGCCGCCGTAGCCCACCAGCAGCACCCGCCGGTCGGCCAGGCTGGGACGCTGGCCCCGGTCCCAATAGCCCGTGGCCTGGTGGCGGGCGAACTCCGGGATCCCGCGCTGCGCGGCGATCATCATGCCCAAGGCGAGCTCCGCCGTCGACGTCTCGTGGACTCCCGCGGCATTGGCGAAGGCGACGCCGGCGGGCAGCACGTCCGCGACGCCGTCGTACCCGATGGACTGGCTCTGCACCAGGCCCACGTCCGCGCCCTCCAGCGCTGCCAGCGCACCGGCGCTGCCCATGTAGGGAGGCACCAGCAGGTCCAGCCGGCCTTCGGGAGCGGGGCCGGTGAGGTCCCAAAGGACAATCTCGACGCCGTTGGCCGGTTCAAGTGCCTCCATCAGTTCCCGGCTGGGCAGGCTCACCCGCAACCGGGTGCTCACGCGACGTCCGCCAGTTCTACGCGCAGAGCCTGGCGAACCGTTCCACAAATGCTCATGTTGCCTTCCCTCGAATCACGGTCTGCGGTCCACGTCGCGCCGCTGACCTGCAGTCCTACCAACGTACTGTCTGGCCACCCTTGGGCAGCTGCCGTGACCACCCTTCGGACGCCCCGCCGCAGCCGTCACCATGTCGATTTCAGGACCCCGGATCCTGTAAATTTAAGGCAGGAATTGTCCGGCCAGCGAGCCGCGTTCCAACCCTCCCCCTTGAATGGATCCGCTCCCCCATGTCCTCCGCGACTTCCGCGCCCGCCCCTGCCCGTTTTCCCTACGCCGCCCTCCTGGTCCTGGCAACCATTGCCTTCACCGCCATCACCACGGAACTCCTCCCCTCGGGCCTGCTGCCGCAGATCAGCGCCGGCCTGAACGTGACCGAACCCGTTGCCGGGTACCTCGCCGCAGCCTATGCCGCCGTCATCGTGGTGACCGTGGTTCCGGTCGCCCGGCTGCTGGCGCGGATTCCCCGGCACACCCTGCTGGTGGGGCTGGTCCTGACGTTCGCGGCCAGCAACGCCTGGGTGGGGCTTTCCCCGGATTTCACCACAGCGATGATCGCCCGGATGGTGGGCGGGCTGGCGCACGGGCTGCTGTGGACCACCATGGCGCCGTTCGTGACCCGGGTGGTTCCGGCGAACCAGGTGGGCAAGGCGCTGGCCATCGTCTTCAGCGGCAACAGCCTGGGCCTGGCCATTGGCGCGCCGGTGGGTACGGCCCTGGGCGGACTGCTCGGCTGGCGGGCGGCGTTCCTGGTCCTTGCAGGATTCGGCCTGCTCCTGACCGCCCTGGCGTTCTTCATGCTGCCGCGGGTGCAGCGGATTTCCGATACCGTCCGGCCGTCCATCCGGCGCGCCATCGCCGAACCCGGCGTCAAGGCGGTGGCCACGGCCTGGCCGCTGCTGGTCCTGGCCCACTTCGCGCTGTTCACCTACATTGCCCCGTTCATCCGTGAAGCCGCCCTGCCGGAGTACGCCACCAGCCTGGCGCTCACCGTTCTCGGCGCCTCAGGCCTGCTGGGTATCTGGGTTGCGGGACTCACCGTGGACTCGCGGCCGCGGCGATCACTGATGATCACGACGGCGGCAATCGCCGTCTCGATGGCACTGCTGCCTTTGGCGGTGGGCAACCTTCCGCTGGCCCTGGTCCTGATGACCGTCTGGGGAGCCGGCCTGGGGGCCATCGGCATCTACAACCAGTCCGCCATCCTCCGCGCCGGCGGCGAGTACAGCGAAGCGGCCAATGGCCTCACTGTGCTGACCATCCAGCTGGGCATCACCGTTGGCGCCCTGTACGGTTCCGGCGCGCTGGTGGCCGGCGGCCCCATGCTGGTGCCCGTGGCTGCCGCGCTGCCTGTGCTGGCCGCACTGGTGATCACCATCGCGGGCAAGAAGCACGCCTATCCGCCGGGACCCCGGGAACGCACCTGGCTGGAGCCGCGCCCGGTCCGCCAGATCCACCCGTCCCCGGCCGGCGGCTCCCGGAACACTACCGTGGAGCCAGCGCCCGAAAAGGTGGAGGATCCTGCCTAACCCCTCAGCCGCGGTACTTGGCCACCGTGAACAGGAACGCCGAGTCCTCCTCCGCCTCCAGGCTGTGCAGGCCCGGCGGGACGATCAGCAGGTCCCCCGCCTTGCCCTGCCAGGAATCCCCTCCGGCCACCAGCCGGACGCAGCCGCGGATCACGAACACCGTGGCGTCGCCGGGGTTCTGGTGTTCGCTGAGCCGCGTTCCGGCCTTCAGCGCCATCACGGACTGGCGAAGGGTCTTTTCGTGCCCGCCGTAGACGGTGTCCGCGGCGCGGCCGTTGGAAGATGCGAGTGCCGCTTCGAGCTGCTGGCGGGCCAGGGCTTCCACCGATATCTTCTGCATGGGCCAAGGCTACCCAGTGGCCGTCAACCTGGCGACAAGTTCCCCGCGGCTGTTCACACCCACTTTGTCGAAGATGGACTTCAGGTGGTCGTGGACCGTGTGCGGTGAGATGAACAGATGCCTGGCAATGTCGGCGCCGGCGCTGCCCGCCATGAGTTCCAGGCAGACTTCCTGTTCCCGCGGAGTGAGCCCGTAAGCGGACAGGAGCAGGGCCAGCAGCTGGCGGGTGGTGGCCGGTTCCACGGTGACCACCATCTGTTGGGGATCGTCGCCCGTGATGAGCCGGCTGGCCTGCAGGATCACCCAACCGGAATCGACGTCGCGCATCCTGGTCCTGGCTGTCCCGCCCGGCGCGGCCCTCGCCTGCGCCACCAGCGCATACAGCACCATGCTGAACTGGCCCGGGGCGGCTACCTCCAATGCCTGAAGCCAGGCTGCCGCGGCCGGGGTGGCGGCGCGCAGCTCACCGCGTTCGCCGGCCAGGACGATCACCGGCCCGTCAGGCTGGTGCCACAGACGGTGCTGCGAGCGGGCAGCAATGCGGGTGGCGGCCGCCAGCGCAGCCGTCACCGCCGCAAGGAACTCCACCTCCCTGTCGCTGAAATCCCCGGCACCTTCCCGGAACAGGCTGCCCACACCCCAGCACGACTGATCCACGCGGAACGCCCCGCGCAGTTCATGGACCAGCCCCAGCGGACGGAGCAGCTCGTTGATCCGGATGCTGGCTGCCACCTCGCTGCGCGGCGCATCCGAGATCCGTGCCACCGGGCGCGGCCGGAGCATGAGCTGCGCGAAGGTGTTCGGTTCGGTCCCCTGGTATTCGGACTGGGCGAACCTGGCTGCGTACTCATCGGTGACTGGCCACGGCCGCCAGTTGGTGACCGCGTTCATCACCATCGTTTCGGGGTCGACGCCGGCCCAGCAGGCTTGGTCGAACGGCACCGCTTTGCGCACCAGCACCAGGGCGGCGGTGTAGAGGGCGGCCAGGTCCAGTCCGTCCGTGGCCAGGGTGGCGATGTCCCGCCTGGCACGCTCTGCGCGCTCCTCCCACATACGTCCAGTATCGGGCCCGCCGGTGCAGCACGGTATCCCCTGTTCCGGGGATGGCCTGCGGCTTCCGGGCGGGCCTACCCTTCCGGCATGAACATCATGTCCCAGGTTTTCGCGGTGCTGGCGGTGGTCATCTATGTGGGAGTCTTTCCGGTGGAGAGCTTCCTGCTACGGCGGAGCAGATGGGCGCAGAAGTTCCTGAGCACACCGCCGGAGAACGTGGCCGCCGTGATGATGTGGGCCATCCCCACCGGGTACAGGAACCTGGTAATCGCCCTGGGCGTGGCAGCCGGGCTGGTGGCCGTGAACATCGGCGAACCCGTGGTGGGCTACACCCTGGTGGTGTACTGCTGCCTCAACATGGCACTCACTGCACCCGCGATGCTGCTGGCCGACCTGCAGGGCCACTACCCGCAACGCTGGGACAGCGTCCCCGGCACCCTGGCCGCCACGGTCCCGGCGGTGCTGGCGCTGCTCTTCCTGCCGCTGGGCCCCTGACGCGTGCTGAGGCTGCGCCCGGTTCGACGTGGATCTCATAGATCCCTTGATAGGTGACTATATGGTCACCTATCATTGTGTGTATGGACGACGTGTTCAAAGCACTCTCCGACCCCACCCGCAGGGACCTGCTCGATGAGCTGTTCCGCGAGGACGGCCAGAGCCTCAGTGCGCTTGAGGCGAGGTTCAGCATGACCCGGTTCGGGATCGCCAAGCACCTCCGCATCCTCGAGGACGCAGGCCTGGTGGCCACCCGTCGTCGCGGGCGGGAAAAGCTGCATTTCCTGAACCCCGTTCCCATCCGCCTGGTCCACGACCGATGGGTCAGCAAGTACGCAGAACCATGGGCCGCTGCCCTCAGCGACCTCAAATCCAGATTGGAAAGTCCCATGGAAAAGATCTTCGAGATTTACATCAAGACCACCCCGGAGAAGCTCTGGGAGGCCATTACCGACAGCGACATCCGCAGCAAGTACCAGTTCGGCAACACCCTGGAGTCTGACTGGACCCCCGGCGGCCGCTTCGAGATGGGCAACCCCAAGGCCGGCCAGATCCTGGGCGAAGGCGAAAACCTGGAGGTGGATCCGCCCCGCCGGCTGGTGCAGACCATGCGCGCGCTGTGGGGCGACGACGTCAAGGCCGAGGGGACCTCCAAGGTCACCTGGGAGATCGAGCCGGTGGGCGATTCCTGCCACCTCACCGTCACGCACAGCGACCTCCGCGAAGGCGCCAACGACCAGCTCTACGGCGGCTGGCCGATGATCCTCTCCGGCCTGAAGACCTGGCTGGAGACCGGCGAGAAGCTCACCACGCCGGGCTCGCTCATGTACACGTAACCAACGGCTAGTGCGTACGACGGCGGCGCGCGACGACGGTGCGGAGCCGTCGTCGTCCGCGCAGCCCGGCGACCAGCCGCGGGGCGCGTTCATCACGGCCTGGCTGTAGCGGCACTTCCCCTCGTCCCCCAACATCCGATCATGGAAGGCGGCCCGGCTGTGAGCCTTGCCCACCCCGAAAGCCCGTCAGCGCAGTGGTGGCAGTCCGCCGTCATCTACCAGGTGTACCCGCGCTCCTTCGCGGACGGGAACGGCGACGGCGTCGGTGACCTCCCCGGGCTGCTCGGCAAGCTGCCGTACATTGCCGCGCTGGGCGTGGACGGGATCTGGCTGACCCCGTTCCAGCCGTCCCCGCAGGTGGACCAGGGCTATGACGTCAGCGACTACTGCGGCGTGGACCCGCTGTTCGGCTCGATGGCGGACTTCGATGCACTGCTCGATCAGGCCCACGCCCTGGGCCTGAGAGTGTTGCTCGACGTGGTCCCCAACCACTGCTCCTCCGAGCACCCGCTGTTCCAGCAGGCCCTCGCCGCCGGGCCGGGAAGCCGGGAGCGGGAGATGTTCCACTTCGTCGAGGGCCGCAGCTCGTCCCCGGATTCGCCCAGCGACCTGCCGCCCAACAACTGGCAGAGCGTCTTCGGCGGCCGGGCATGGACCCGGGCCAACCCGGGCTCCGGAACCGACACCGAGTGGTACCTGCACCTGTTCTCGGCCGGCCAGCCGGACTGGAACTGGCGGAACCCGGCGGTGGGCGACTACTTCGAAAACGTCCTGCGTTTCTGGTTCGACAAGGGCGTGGACGGCCTCCGGATCGACGTCGCGCACGGACTCTTCAAGGCCGATGGCCTGCCGGACGCCCCCTCCGCGCACGCTGTGGTGGACGGGCTGCGCGCCAACCCGCTGGTCTCGGACCAGGAGGATGTGCACGAGGTGTACCGGCGGTGGCGGCGGCTGGTGGAAAAGTACCAGCCGCAACGCCTGCTGGTGGGCGAGGTGAACCTCGAGCCTGCCCGCGCAGCCCGGTACACGCGCAGCGACGAAATGCACCAGGCCTTCGCTTTCGCGTTCGTGAAGCTGGGCTGGGACCCGGCGGCGTGGGCGGCCGCGGGCAACGAACTGGAGGACGCCCGGAAGCTGCACGGTGCGGCCCCCACCTGGGCCCTTGAAAACCACGACATCGTCCGTTCGGCCACCCGCTTCGGCGGCAGTGAAGTAGGGGGACGCCGGGCCCGCGCGGCGCTGGTGGCACTGCTCGGCCTGCCCGGTTCGGCCTACCTGTACCAGGGCCAGGAACTCGGGCTCCCCGAGGTGGACGTCCCCGCTGAAGCCCGCGTCGACCCGATGTGGGCGCGCGGCGGCATCACCCGCGACGGCACCCGGGTCCCCCTCCCCTGGACCACGGACCCGGCGCGTGCCCACGGCTTTTCGCTGCCGTCCCGGGATCCGCAGCGTCCCGCAGACCCCTGGCTTCCCGTTCCGGAGGACTGGGGACGCCACGCCATCGAGCTGCAGCAGCGGGACCCGGGCTCGATGCTCGCGCTGGCCACGCGGGCGATCGCTGTGCGCCGCCAGCTATGGGAGGACGGCACCTTCACAGCGGACGACGGCGGCACCTGGCACGTGCGGGACGGGAACCTCCTGCTCTGCGAACGCAGCCCCGGCTTCCTTGTGGCCGTCGCGATGGGGAGCAGCCCGGTGAAGCTGCCCGCCGGCGTCGTACTCTTCAGCGCCTTCCCGCTGGCGGAGGCCGGCTGGCTGCAGCCGGACAACGCGGTGTGGCTCCGCCGCGACTGAGGGCGCCGCAACTGAAACGGCGCAACTCAAACGGCCGGGGACCCCCTACTGATTAAGGCTCTGCTCCAGGAACGCCAGGGTGCGTTTCCAGGAGTCGGTGGCGGCATCGGCGTCGTACCGGATAGGGGTGCTGTCGTTGAAGAAAGCATGGCCCGTCCCCGGGTACACCACCGCTTCGAAGTCCACCCCGGCACCGAACATCCTGGCCTTGACCAGCGGCAACTTGTCCACCAGTGCCTTGTCTTCCTCGCCGTAGAAGGCCAGGACGGGGCAATTGATCCGGCCGAGTTCCTCCTCGCTGAAGTCACACGTGCCGTAGAAGGGCACGGCGGCACGCAGGCGCGGCTCCTTGGTGGCGAGGGTGAAGCTGTAGGTTCCGCCGAAACAGAAGCCTGCCACCGCCACCCGTCCGGCCAGTACGGGCACCCCCTCGAGGTGGTCGAAGCGGGCCCGGAGGGCCGCCACCGCCTTGTCCGCGAACTCTGGCGAGTGCAGCGGGGAGGTGATCTCGCGGAGCCTCGGCTGGACCTTGCTGCGTTGCTCCGGATCCGGATCGGCGAGGCCGGTGAGGACTTCCGCGGCCACGTCCGGCGTCATGCCGATGTCCGTCAGCAGGTCAGGGGCCAGCACCAGGTAGCCCTCCGCGGCGAACCTGTCCGCCACGTCTTTGATGTGGTCCACCATGCCCCAGATTTCGGAGATCAGCAGCAGCCCACCCTTCGGCTTTTCGTGGAAACGGCCGGCGGCCGGCTCGCTGACGTAGGCCTGGACGGAGGTTTCGGCGTTCCCGATGGTCATCATGTGTCCCATCAGGACAGGCTATGCGCTCCGCCGCCGCCAGAACAGGCTCACGCCGAAGGTGGCGGCGCACAGCACCAGCATGGCCACCACCATCCGCGCCCAGCTGTCCTGGTGCACCCCTCCTGAGGCGAAGACGCCGATCATCACCGTGGCGGTAATCGCGCCCACGTACCGGCAGGTCTGGTAGATGCCGGCTGCCACACCACGGTCCTGCGGCCGGGTGGAAACGAACATGCCCTGGTTGGTGGCGATGCTGACGGTGCCGTACGGGATGCCCATCAGAGCGGTCATCACCACCACCAGCGGGATGGCCAGGGTTCCGGTCAGCAGCCACATCAGGGCAGCCGCCACGGTCAGGAGCAGGACGCCGGCCAGCAGCACCCGCCGGACGCCAAACCGACCCATGGCCTTCACGGCCCACGGGGTTGCCACCACTGACATGGCGGCCAGCGGGAGCATCAGCAGGCCCACCACGCCGGGATCGTACCCGCCGGATTCCTGCAGCAGCTGGGGCAGGCCAAAGAAGACGAAGTAATAGACGCTGCTGAACACGGAGAAGGCCAGGTAGACCAGCAGCAGCGGCCTGTTGCGGCCCAGCAGCCGCAGGTCCAGGAACGGCCGGGCAAACCGCAGCTCCCGCCACGCGAACAGGGCAGCAATGCCGGTGCCGGCCGCCAGCATCCACCAGCGGTAGCCGGGTGCCACATTCAGGGCGGCCATCATCACCAGCAGCAGGGCACCGACGAACGCCAGGATGCCGGGGATGTCCGAGTCGCGGAGAAGTTCGGCCAGGCTGCCACGTTCCCGGGCCTCGTCCGGCGGGGCCGCCTGTTTCACGATCAGCAGTGCAGCCAACGCCAGCGGCACGTTGATCAGGAACAGCGCCTCCCAGCCCACCAGGCTCACCAGCAGGCCGCCGATGACGGGACCCACGGCCGCGGCGGACGTGTTCGCCATCTGCAGCCGGCCCAGCGGGCGGGCCGACTCCACCTTCGCCCGGTGCGCGATGGCCCCCACCATCACCACGGCGCTCGGATAGGCGGTGGCGGTACCGAGCGCCATCACGGCCCGGGCCACGCACAGCAGCGCGAAGTTGGGTGCCAGCGGCGCCACAGCACAGGTGACGGCCACCAGTGCCATGCCCAGCATGAACATCCGGCGCGGGCCGAACCGGTCGGCCAGCCTGCCCATGACCGGTTGACCCGCGGCAGAGGCGAGGTAGAAGGATGTGACCACCCAGGTGACGGCGGCGACGTCCAGTCCGAAGTCGGCCCGCAGCACCACCAGCGCCACGGCGATCATCGAGGAGTTCAGCGGGTTCAATGCCGTGCCCAGGCTGAGGCCTGCCACGGCCAGGGCGGTCCGGGGGTTGTTGCTCACGGTAACAGTCTGCTTCAACGGAGGGGGCCCGTGCGATTCGCAGCACTCCCGACACGCAAGACCGTCCCCGAGGCGCATGTTCGCAGGCGCACCGCAGATACAGGGCGCGTCAACGAATCAGCGCCTCGAGGACAGCGTTCTGCGTCGAAAACAGGGGGGGAACCGTCAGCCCCGGGTCCGTGCGGACAGGGCGCTGTCCAGGAATTCCAGGTGGGCCGGAGCAACAGCAACGGCGCTGCCGACGTATTCCGGGTGCTTGCCGATGAACTTCTTGATGAACGGGCACACCGGAACGATGCCGATCCCTGCGCCGGCCGTCTCATCCAGCGCCACCGTGGCGAGCCTGCCGGCAAGGCCCTGGCCACCGTATTCCTCGTTGATCACGGTGTGGTAGAAAATCCGCTGCGGCGAGGCCCCGCCGTCGTACTCCTTGTACACGGCTTTGCCGATGACGTGGCCGGCCACGAGGATTTCGAAGCGTTCGCGCTCGGGGTTGTGGCGGACGGTGATGTCGCTCAAGGGAAATCTCCTTCATTGCAGTTCAAGACCTGTGAAGCGTAACCCGCAAAAGCCAGGCCTTATTTCCGCACGCGGCGGGAGGCCGGCCCGTGAGCCGGCCTCCCGCGGTTCGGGAAACTCCTTCCTAGCTGAGGTAGCCGTTCGGGTTCAGGACGTACTTGGTGGCCGCGCCGGCGTCGAACTCCGCGTAGCCCTTGGGTGCCTCTTCCAGCGGGATGGCCTTGGCGTTGACGTTCTTGGCGATGCTCACCCTGTCGTGCAGGATGGCCATCATCAGCTGCCGGTTGTACTTCATGACCGGACACTGCCCGGTGGTGAAGCTCAGCGATTTGGCCCAGCCGGTACCAAGGCTCAGGCTCAGTGCGCCCTTCTTGGCGGCCTCATCGATGCCGCCCGGGTCACCGGTGACATAGAGCCCCGGGATGCCCAGGGCGCCGCCGGCAGCGGTGATCTCCATCAGCGAATTCAGCACGGTGGCCGGCGCTTCCGAGGCGTTGCTGCCGTGCCCGCGCGCCTCGAAGCCCACAGCGTCCACGCCGCAGTCCACCTCCGGGACACCCAGGATCTGTTCGATCTGCTCGGCCGGACCGCCCTTGCTCAGGTCCACCGTCTCGCAGCCGAAGCTCCTGGCCTGGGCCAGGCGGTCGGCGTTCATGTCGCCCACAATCACGACGGCCGCGCCCAGCAGGTGCGCGCTGGTTGCCGCTGCGAGGCCAACAGGCCCTGCGCCCGCCACGTACACCGTGGAGCCGACGCCCACCCCGGCGGTCACGGCCCCGTGGAATCCCGTGGGGAAGATGTCCGAGAGCATGGTCAGGTCCAGCATCTTCTCCAGGGCCTGGTCCCGATCCGGGAACTTGAGCAGGTTCCAGTCCGCGTAGGGCACCAGGACGTAGTTCGCCTGGCCGCCCACCCAGCCGCCCATGTCCACGTAGCCGTAGGCACTGCCGGGGCGGTCCGGGTTCACATTCAGGCAAATGCCGGTCTTCCGCTCCTTGCAGTTCCGGCACCGTCCGCAGGCGATGTTGAACGGCACCGAGCAGATATCACCCACCTTGATGAATTCGACGTCGCGGCCCACCTCCACCACTTCGCCGGTGATTTCGTGGCCCAGCACCAGGTCCGGCGGTGCCGTGGTGCGGCCGCGCACCATGTGCTGGTCCGAGCCGCAGATATTGGTGGCCACGGTCTTGAGGATCACCCCGTGGTTGACCGCACGTCCAACGTTGGCCGGGTTGACACCCGGGCCGTCCTTGAGTTCAAAGGTGGGGTAGTCAACATCGATTACCTCGACCTTGCCGGGTTCCTTGTAGGCAACGGCTTTGTTCCCTGTCATCTGTTCTCCTGTTGTCAGGCCTGCCGGGTACGGCGGCTGATGGTTGGATAGGTGATGCGCCCCGCAAGCGGGACCCGGCGGACCGAAATCGTGCGCTCCCGGATGGTATTGGCCGTGCCGGAATGTTCGTGCCGGACGTTCTTTGCCTGCCGGAAGTGCCAGTCGCTGCGGGTTCCTGGGTGGGGGTCCGCTCAGTCTAGGCAGGCCCGCTGGACTGGTCTAGGGGTGCCGACCCCATGTTTAGGCCGGCACTATTCAGGGGACTTGCCAGTGGGGCGTACGCTGCACCCAAGGGCTTTTGCACCCACGTCATAGTGGGTGCTGGGCACGTTCTACCGCTGAGGAGAACCGAATGAAGACCCGTACCGTCGGATCATTGAGCGTCTCTGCCTTGGGCCTTGGCTGCATGGGCATGAGCGAGTTTTACGGCCAGGGTGACGAGCAGGAGTCCGTCGCCACCATCCACGAATTCCTGGACGCCGGCGGCACCTTGCTGGACACCGCGGACATGTACGGCCCCTTCACCAACGAACGCCTGGTGGGCCGGGCCATCGCCGGCCGGCGTGATGCCGTGGTGATTGCCACCAAGTTCGGCAACGAACGCCGCGACGACGGTTCCTGGGTTGGCATCAACGGCCACCCGGACTACGTGCGGCGTGCCTGCGATGCCAGCCTGGAGCGGCTGGGCGTGGACCACATCGACCTCTACTACCAGCACCGGGTGGACAAGACGGTCCCTATCGAGGAGACCGTGGGTGCCATGGCGGAGCTGGTGCAGGCCGGTAAAGTACTCCACTTGGGCCTGTCGGAAGCCTCCGCCGGCACCATCCGCAAGGCCCACGCCGTGCACCCGATCACGGCCCTGCAAACCGAGTACTCCCTGTGGGAACGCGAGCCGGAAACCAAGGTGTTCCCCGTCCTCGAGGAGCTGGGGATCGGCTTCGTTCCCTACAGCCCGCTGGGCCGCGGCTTCCTCACGGGGCAGATCCGCAGCGAGGAGGATTTCGCAGCGGACGATTTCCGCAGGCACTCCCCGCGGTTCCAGGGCGAAAACTTCACCAAGAACCTTGAGCTGGTGGACCGCGTCCGGGAACTCGCCGCGGGCAAACAGTGCACACCCGGGCAGCTGGCCCTCGCCTGGCTGCTCGCGCAGGGTGAGCACGTTGTGCCGATTCCCGGAACGAAGAAACGCGAGCGGCTGCGCGAGAACCTGGGCGCCGTCGACGTCGAGCTCAGCCGGGAGGACCTCGACCTGCTGGACCGGCTGGCACCGGCTGGATCCACGGCGGGCGCCCGCTACCCCAACATGTCCACCATCGATAACTGACGCAAGGAGAACCATGGCAGTCAACGACGACGAGGCTCAGGTCCTGGACCAGTGGAGCCACCGGCTGGCACAGGCACTGCAGATCCTCGACCTCAAGGTTGACCAGGAGCTGCTCCTGGACCTGGCCCGGAAATCCGCTGATTCGGTGATCCATGCCGCCGCGCCGGTCACCACATTCATGGTGGGCTACGCCGCCGGGCTGCATGCCGGGACCGGCAGCGCGGGCAACAAGGAGGCAGCGGCAGCGGCCGTTGATAAGGCCGCAAGGGTGGCGTTCCAGTTGTGCGAGGACGGTCACGACGGCGGCCCGGCCAGCAAGGGCTGGGCCGACACAGCCCAGTAGCCGCAGAACCGGGACCGGCCCGCACAACGGGTGTTGGCACGCACCGCTTGTGCGGGCCGGGGCCGCCAGTGCTGGCCGGGGCCGGTTATGCGCCGGACGGCACGTCAGCCCCCGGCGGTGGGTTCCTCTTCCAGCACCGCCACCGGCTCAAGGCGCACGATGACGGCCTTTGATGCCGGCGTCTGGCTGCCCTCTGCCACGCTGTCCAGCGGCACCAGGACGTTGGCCTCCGGGTAGTAGGCGGCTGCGCAGCCCCTGGCGGAGGGGTAGGAGACAATCCGGTAGTTCCGGAGTACCCGCTCCACGTTGTCCGTGTACACACCGTGGATGTCCACCCGCTGGCCGTCCCCGAAGCCCAGCTCGGCAAGGTCCACCGGGTTCACGAACACCACTTCGCGGCCTTTCTTGATGCCCCGGTAGCGGTCGTTGTTGCCGTAGATGGTGGTGTTGAACTGGTCGTGCGAGCGCATGCTCTGCAGGATCAGCGTGCCCTCGGGCCGGTCCACGTGTTCGAGCTCGTTGACCGTGAGCATGGCTTTGCCGGTGGGGGTGTTGAAGGTCCGGGAATCGCGCGGGCCGTTGGGCAGGATGAAGCCGCCGTCCTGCCGGATTTTGCGGTTGTAGTCCTCGCAGCCGTTGACCACACGGGAGATGTGGTCGCGGATGAGGTCGTAGTTTTTCTCGAACCCTGCCCAGTCCGCGGAGCTGCGGTCCTGCACCACGGCGGCGGCCAGGCGGCAGATGATCGCCACTTCTGACAGCAGGCCGGGGGCCACCGGTTCCACGGTGCCGTGGGAGGCGTGCACAGCGCAGACCGTGTCCTCCACCGAGACGAACTGCGGCCCGGATTCCTGCCGGTCGATTTCGGTCCGGCCCATCGTGGGGAGGATCAGCGCCTCGGCACCGGTGACCGCGTGGGAGTGGTTGAGCTTGGTGGAGATCTGGACCGAAAGCTCGGTCTTCTCCATGGCTTCCTCGGCCACCGCGGTGTCCGAAATGGCTCCCACGAAGTTGCCGCCGAGGCCCACGAAAACCTTGATCCCGCCGTCGTGCATTCCGCGGACGGTCTGGACGGCGTCCAGGCCGTGCTCCCGCGGCGGCTCGAACGCGAACTCCTGGCCCAGCGCGTCAAGGAACGCGGGCGGCATCTGCTCCCAGATGCCCATGGTGCGGTCGCCTTGGACGTTGCTGTGGCCGCGGATGGGGGACGCTCCGGCGCCTGGCTTGCCGATGTTGCCGCGCAGCAGGAGCAGGTTGATGATCTCCTTGATGGTGGCCACGCCCTTCTTCTGCTGCGTGATGCCCATGGCCCAGGTGATGATCACGCGGTCCGCTGCGAGGTAGCGAGCGGCGAGTTCGTCGATCTCCTCGGTGCGCAGGCCGGTGGCCGCGAGGACGGCACCCTCGTCCAGCTGCGCCAGGTGCGACCGGAGCTCCTCGAGCCCTTCGCAGTGCTCCTCGAGGAATGCGTGGTCCAGGACTTTGCCCGGGTTGGCGGCCTCGGCGTCGAGCACCCGTTTGGAGACCGCCTGCAGCAGCGCCATGTCCCCGCCGATCCGCACCTGCAGGAACTGGTCCGCCAGGTCCGTGCCGTGCCCGATGATGCCCTTCACCTTTTGCGGGTTCTTGTACCGCATCAGGCCTGCTTCGGGCAGTGGATTGACGGCCACGATCTTGCAGCCGGCCTCCTTGGCTTCCTCCAGCGCGGTGAGCATGCGCGGATGGTTGGTCCCCGGGTTCTGGCCCATGATGATGATCAGGTCGGCTTTTTCGAAGTCGTTGTAGGAGACCGTTGCCTTGCCCACGCCGATGGTCTGGCCCATGCCCCAGCCCGAGGACTCGTGGCACATGTTGGAACAGTCGGGAAGGTTGTTGGTGCCGTAAGCCCTGATGAAGAGCTGGTACAGGAAGGCGGCCTCGTTGGAGGTCCGGCCGCTGGTGTAGAAGGTGGCCTGGTTGGGATCGGGCAGTGACTTCAGCTTGTCCGCCAGGATCCCGAACGCCTGCTCCCAGCTGACCGGGCGGTAGTGGTCCTCCCCCGCCGGTTTGTACACCGGCTCGGTCAGGCGGCCCTGCATTCCCAGCCAGTACTCGGACCGCTGCCGCAGCTCGCTCACGGGGTGCTCGGCCCAGAAACCGCTGCCAACCACCACCGGGGTAGCTTCCCAGGTGACGGCCTTGGCCCCGTTTTCGCAAAACTCGAACATCTTGCGGTGGCCCGGGTCCGGCCAGGCGCAGCTCATGCAGTCGAACCCGTCCTTCTGGTTCAGCGCCAGCAGCGTCTTCCGGGACCGGTCCACACCCATGTGCTCCAGCGCCGGCTTCATCGAGTGGTAAACACCCGGAACACCGGCAGCCCACGCCTTGGGATGCCCGGTGACCTCGATCTGGGATTCGTCGGGCTCTTCAACCTTGGGGTTCTCGCGCACCACGATGCGTTCTCCTTGCGTCCTCGCCGGGTCCGGGAAACCACCGGTTGCTTCGGCACTTCCCGCTCTTTCCACAGTTGTTCAGCCATCCGCGGAAGTCAAGGGCACGGCCAGCGGCAGCACCGGGCCGGCGTTAAGGTGGGTTGTACGGCTGAAGCAAGCGGCCTGGCACCTCAACGCGGAGACGTACCATGCCGGACCACCTCGCCCTCGCCGCCCTCGCGGCATCCACATTTTCCCTCCCGGAGCTTCGGGACGGCCAGCTTGCCGGAATGACCGCGCTCGTTGACGGTCGCGATGTCCTGGCCGTCATGCCCACCGGCTACGGCAAATCCGCTATCTACCAGGTGGCGGCCCAGTACCTGCACAGCGCAACGGGACGTCCCGCCGTCGTGGTCTCACCGCTGATCGCCCTGCAGGAGGACCAGTTGGACGGCCTGGCCGCGGACCTCGGCCCGGATGCCGCCGTCGCCATCAACTCCTCCCACAGCGACGCCGAAGTGGAGGCCGCCTGGCAGGCCGCCGAGTCCGGGACGGCAGCATTCCTCTACCTGGCGCCGGAGCAACTCGCCAAGGACACGACGGTGGAGCGCCTGGCCCGCCTGGGGGTCTCGCTGTTCGTGGTGGACGAGGCCCACTGTGTCTCCTCCTGGGGCCACGACTTCCGGCCCGACTACCTGGGCCTGGGCGCCGTCCGCGAACGGCTGGGCAACCCGCCAGCGGCTGCACTGACCGCCACCGCTTCTCCCCCGGTGCGTGACGAAATCGTGGAGCGGCTCGGCATGAAGGACCCGCTGGTGCTGGTCCACGGCTTTGACCGGCCCAACATCAACCTTGACGTGGTCCGCCATCATGGGGACAAGGACAAGCGCAGCGCCGTCCTTCACCAGGTGGCAGGGCTGGCCCGCGACGGGCAGGGCCTGGTGTACGCCGCCACCCGCAAGGACACCGAAAAGTACGCCGCCAAGCTCGCCGCCGAAAGCCTCCGGGCGGAGGCCTATCACGCCGGTTTGGCCGCCGCGGAACGGGAACGCATCCACGAACTCTTCCTGGCGGACGGGCTGGACGTGGTGG
>Ga0160459_100247_pt1 | contig 26763 bp, 26 predicted proteins | sample HID1973K_E6MG_FD_108208 | JGI IMG/M metagenome (GOLD analysis project Ga0160459, IMG submission 108208) | Enriched mosquito-associated microbial communities from UW Madison campus, WI, USA - HID1973K_E6 MG | ecosystem: Host-associated > Arthropoda: Insects > Digestive system > Unclassified ... | reverse complement strand
TGCCATCGGTGAGCCGCTGGACCTGGAGGTGCTCCGTGACGGGGCGGAACTCCGCCTGGTGGCGGTCCCTGACGAAATGACCAGCAACCCCAAGTGAGCCTGGCCGAACGGGTCAGCGTCCGCCGTCGGGCGCTTCCACGTCCGCGATGCCGACGAAGCGGGTGCCCACGCCGTCGAACTCGCTGCGGACAAATCCCGGCTGGGCCGGCGGCACTTCGTCCGGGCGGTGATGGTCGCACACCACATAGGTGAAGTCCGGCCACCATTTCTTGGGCCGTGCCGCTTCCTCGTAACCGCACACCGCGCACACGAGGTGAACCCAGACCGGCCGTTTGCCCGTCCGGTTGGCACGGGACTGTTCCAGCCAGGCCGGCGGGCTGTCCAACAGCGCGCCTAGTTGCTCCTCGGACATGAACTTGGGGAGGCCGTGGCGCTGGGCCATTTCCATGGGGATATCGAGGGCTATAGCCACGTCGCGTCTGCTGATCATCATCTCCACAATACGTGAACGGGACAGGCCGCCATGGACGGGACGGCGTCCTCAGGACACCAAGGCGATCCCGGCGGCGGCGGCGCTAAGGCCCAGTACGAGGTTCACTGCGAGGTTCATGGCTGCGGCTCCGAACCTTGCCTCTCCGAGCAGGCGCACCGTGGCAGTGGTCCAGGAACTGAAGGTTGTCAGGCCGCCTGCAAAGCCCGTAGCCAGGCCAATGCTCCACTCGTGCCCCAGCCCCAGCTGCGTGGTGAGGCCGTACGAGATCCCGATGATGAAGGAGCCTGCCACGTTGACCACCAGTGTTGCCCAGGGCCAGTGGAGCGGGTCCTTCGACAGTCCCAGCCGGACGGTGCGCCGGGAGCTGTGGTGGGCGAACCAGCTGTCCGTGGCGAACCTCAGGAGCGCACCCGAGATACCGAAAATTCCCACCAACACGGCGCTGATCACTGCCGGCTCCCGGAGCCGTCCGGGGTGGACAACCGCCCGGTGAGCTTACCGAGGCGCCAGCCCAGGGCGGCTGAGAGCAGGCCCAGCAGCAGGGAGAGCCCCAGATAGGCGATCCACACCATGTGCTGCCCGTCGCGCGCCAGCTGGTCCACGGCAAACACCACCGCCGAAAACGTTGTGAAGGAGCCAAGCAGCCCAGGCCCCAGCCCGGCACGGAGCCAGAACGCGGTGTGCGGCCGCGCCATCCAGGAGGTCGTCAGGGCGGCCAGGACGAAACTGCCGACGACGTTGATCCAGAGCGTTGTCCAGGGCACCGACCCTGCGGGGTCGGGGAAGGCCAGGCCCAGCCCGTACCGGAGTTCAGAACCAACGAGGCCGCCGGCGGCTACCGCCAGCCAGGCACGGCCCGACGGAATCCACGACTCCCTCATCCGGCCGTGCGCATGTCAGGACTCCGCCAGGATGCAACCCTCGTGGGGGCGGCCGGTGTGCACCCACAGCGCGGAGGTGACCTCGTCGGCGAGATCGAATTCCCTGGTCCGGCCGGCACTGCTGATCCGCACGATCAGGGCGCCTCCGAAGGGCCGCCGTCCCAGGATTTCAACCTCGGAATCAAGGTCGATCTCTTCGGCCGCGAGGTAGCGCAGCAGCTCAGGGTTGTCATCGCTGATACGGGTGATCCGGCCGGCGTGGCCCTCGTCGAGTTCGCCGAGGAGGCGGGCAACGGGCATTTGGACCTTGCCGTCTGCCGTGGGAATGGGGTCACCGTGCGGGTCGCGGTCCGGGTGGCCCAGTTGCGCTGACACCCGTTCGATAAAGGTGTCTGAGACAGCGTGTTCCAGCAGTTCGGCTTCGTCGTGGACTTCATCCCAGCTGTAGCCCAGCTGCTGGACAAGGTACGTTTCGATGAGCCGGTGGCGGCGCACCATGGACAGCGCCAGCCGGAGCCCGGCATCCGTGAGGGTAATTGCGCTGTAGGGCTTGTGGTCCACCAAGCCCTGGTCCTTCAGCTTGCGGACCATCTCCGAAACTGAGGAATTTGCCACTCCCAGGCGCTGCGCCAGCTGCGAGGACGTGATGGGCTTGTCCTGCCATTCCGTGAACGAATAGACCACCTTGACGTAGTCCTCAATGGAGGAGGAGGGCGCGCTGGTCTTCACAGTTCAAGCCTACCCGTTGGCGGGACGCGGCCGGGATCCGCGTGTCACGCGCGGACGGCGCGCCAGGACAACGTCAGGTACGGCAGGCTGAGTTCTTCACCCTCGGCGTGCCCCAGATGTTCGTGGAGGTACCAGGTGAGGTTGGCCAGGACCTTGGCACGGGTCTGTTCATTGGCCCGCAGGTAGTAGCTCCGGGATTTGGTCAGTTCCATCAGGTCGGCCGGCGTGACAGGATCCTGCCAACGGGTCACGTGACCTTCGAGGCCCTCGAATTCGGGGCCTACCAGCGGCCGCTGTCCGGGCTTGTAGACGTCCCCGGCATGCATGATGCGGGAAAGCCGGTGCACCCACGGCACTGAGGTGTCCAGCTGGTTCCACACCAGTCCCAGCGTTCCCTGCGGGCGGAGGACCCTGGCCAGTTCCGTGCTGGCCGCGAGGGCGTCGCACCAGTGCCAGGCCTGGGCAACGCTGACGACGTCGAAACTTGCGTCATCGAGCCCGGTGGCCTCGGCGGTGCCGCGCAGGGCAGCAGCTGCCGGGTATTGGGCGGAGAGTTGCGCCAGCATGTCCGCGGAGGGATCGACGGCGGTCACGGACAATCCGAGCGCCAGCAGCAGGTCAGTGAATTTGCCTGTCCCTGCGCCGACGTCGAGCGCATCATGGGCGCCTGCGGGCACCAGCCACCGTGCCGACTCCGCCGGATACCCCGGACGGACCTTGTCATAGTGCTTGCCGCCGTCCTGGAAGCTCTGGCCGAGCTCCCGGCGCCGCCCGTGATCGAGCTTGGGCCCACCCCGAACCACGTGCGGCCTCCTTCAGCTGATTCCCTGCGGGTACCGTCCGAATTTACAGCATGCACCCGGGTGCCGGCTCCCGGCGGTCAGTCGTCGATGCAGGGCGCTGCGCCGGCCGTTCCCGGGGTGTTCGGTGCCCAGTGGGGGTAGGTCCTGGTGTCGTTGGCCGGCACCCATCGGCCGGCATCGACCACGTAGTCCCAGCCGAGCCCGTCCCGGCGGAGCTTTTCAATGCCTGCGAGGAGCCGCTGGGCATCTTCCAGCCGGGAGCCCACTCCAAAGCTTGCACGCAGCGATCCCGATGGCAGCCCCAGGCGCTTCAGCAGCGGGTGGGCGCAGAAGCGGCCATCGCGGAGTCCCACGCCGTGTTCGGCGGACAAGTAGGCGGCTACCAGGCCGGCGTCGTAACCCGCCACAGAGAAGTTCACCACCCCGATGGTGTCCTTGTCAGGATCGGTGTCCTTGAAGATCTGGTGCACCGTGACGCCGTCGATCGCCTGCAGGCCTTCCACCAGGTAGGAACGGATGGCCGACTCGTGGGCGTGCCAGCGGTCCTGGTCCAGGCTCGCGATAACCTGTGTTGCCCGCGCCAAGGTAGCCGCACCCAGTACGTTGGGGGAGCCGCCCTCATGGCGGGCCGGGCCGATGGCCCAGCTGACGCCGTCGAGCTTTGCCTCCTTGACGGCGCCACCGCCGGCGAGGTGCGGAGTTCCGGCGTCGAGCCAGTCCGGGCGGCCCACCAGGACGCCCGCGCCAAACGGTGCGTAGAGCTTGTGCCCGGAGAAGGCAAGGTAGTCGACGTCGTCGGCGCTGATGTCCACGCGGCGGTGCGGCGCCAGCTGGGCCGCGTCCACCACGATGCGCGCACCGTGACGGTGGGCGAGGGCGGCAAGCTCCCTGATGGGCAGGATTTCGCCGGTGACGTTGGAGGCGCCGGTCACGGCCAGGAGGCTGACGCCGCCCTGCTCAAGCTCGGTGCGCACGGAATCGATGGTCCCGGCGATCGTGTCGGCGGCGACGATGCTCCGGTGGGGGACACCCTGCCACGGCAGCAGGTTGGCGTGGTGTTCGATGTCCAGGTAGAGGACGTCACCGGCGGGTTCGCCGTCGGTGCCGGGGAGGCAGCCGGCCAGCAGGTTGAGGGAATCGGTGGTGTTCCTGGTGAAGATCACGGAATCGTCGGGGCGCCCGCCGACGAACTCGCGGACGATGTTGCGCGCGTTCTCGTAGACCGAAGTGCTGATCTGCGATGCGTATCCGGCACCGCGGTGGACGCTGGCGTAGAACGGCAGGATCTCGTTGAGGTAGGCCGACACCACGGTCAGGGCCGGGGCGGAGGCCCCGTAGTCAAGGTTGGCGTAGCGGACGTGCCCGCCGGAGATCAACGGGGCCAGGATTTCGGCGCCTGTAACCGCTGAAAGCGGACGTCCGGCGGCGGCCAGTCGTTCGTCAGGAACGTTCCCGGCGGCGATGGCGGTAATGGGGGATTCGACGGCAGTAGTCACGGAGACCTCACTTCAGGACAGGACTCCGGCTGTGCTGGAATCCGCGCTTGCCGCATCCGCTCCGGACCGGCCTGGTCGTCACCCGGGGCACCCCACCGCGAATGGAGGGTTGCCGGCCAGCAAACCGGGGTTTAGCGCTGGCACTCGTGACCTGGATAAAACCATAGAACATCAGGCGGCCCGGTCCGAAGCCGGGGGGATTGTTAAGGCTTTTGTTACGCGCGGCCTGGAAACGGGACTTTCTCCGAAGAATACGACGGCGGGCGCCCCCTTTTGGAGGCGCCCGCGGTCGATTGTTCGGAAGGAGGCCGGCTTACAGCAGGTCGTCCAGTCCGGGGTTGAGCCGGTGCAGCACTTCGGTGTGCAGGATGGAATTGGTGGCCAGGGCGTTCCCGCCGAACGGCCCGTCCTCACCTTCGAGCGAAGTGAAGCGGCCGCCTGCCTCCACCACGATGGGCACGAGGGCGGCCATGTCATAAAGGTTCAGCTCGGGCTCGCAGGCGATGTCCACCGATCCTTCGGCCACCATGCAGTAGGACCAGAAATCGCCGTAGGCGCGCGTGCGCCAGACGTCCTCAGTCAGGCCCAGGAAGTCGTCCAGGTTGCCGCGTTCCTTCCAGCCGCCGAGGCTGGAATAGGACAGCGAGGCGTCGGACAGGGTGGAAACGTCCGAGACCCGGAGCCGGGTGGCCGACGCAAGGGATCGGCCCATGTAAGCCCCCATGCCTTTGGCGGCCCACCACCGCTTACCCAGGGCGGGTGCGCTGACAACGCCAACCACCGGCTCGCCCTCATCAACGAGGGCGATGAGCGTGGCCCAGACGGGAACTCCGCGGACGAAGTTCTTGGTGCCGTCGATGGGATCGATGATCCACCGCCGGGAGCCGTGGCCGGTGCTGCCGAACTCTTCGCCCAGCACAGCGTCGCGTGGCCGGGAACGTGAGAGCTGGCCGCGGATGGCTTCCTCGGCGGCTTTGTCCGCATCGGTGACCGGCGTCAGGTCGGGCTTGGTCTCCACGTGGAGGTCCTGCGCCTTGAAGCGGCTCATGGTCTGGTCATCCACGGAGTCGGCCAGGACATGGGCCAGGCGCAGGTCGTCGTTATAGGTCGAAGCGGGTTGGATCATGGTTCCAAACTACCGTCTGGCGCCGGTTCTGCCGGGAGGTCGGCCGTGCCGGTTGGTGCTGTCAGCTGATGGTGCCGAGCTCCTTGGCCTCCTGGGCTTCCATCCTGGGATCGGTGCCCAGGAGCCGCCGGAGCGAAGCCAGGCGCGCTTCACCGGTGGGTCCTGCGTGTCCGCCTGCCACCCAGGCGTCGAGCCCGCAGTTGACGGCAGCGGCGGTGTGCTTGCAGCCGCGTTCGCAATCATCAGTGCCCGGCGAAAGATCCGGGAATGACCTCAGGATCCGGTCCGGATCCACGTGGGCAAGGCCAAATGACCGGATGCCGGGGGTGTCGATGATCCAGCTGCCGGGTGGGGCGTCGGCCAGGCGCAGGGCAAGGGCCGACGACGACGTGTGCCGTCCCCGTCCGGTTACCGCATTCACACCGCCGGTGGCCCGTTCCGCACCGGTCAGGGCGTTCACCATGGTGGATTTGCCGACGCCGGAGTGCCCCAGCATCACAGTGACCTTGCCGCCCAGGTGGGCCCTGAGCCCGGCAACAGCGTCACTGTCCAGCCGGGCCGACAACCCGTCATCGGAGCGCGCGTCAATGCCTGACGCCTTCAGGTCGGCGGTCCGGCTGATGATGACCGGGAAGTCAAGGTGCGTGTAGTTGGCCAGGAACTCGCCGGGATCCTTCACGTCCGCTTTGGTGACCAGCAGGATCGGCTCGATGCCGGCGTCGTACGCTGCCACGAGGGCGCGGTCGATGAACCCTGTGCGGGGCTCGGGGTTGGCTGCTGCCACCACTACCACCAGCTGGTCGGCGTTGGCCACGACGGCACGTTCCACGGGGTCAGTGTCGTCTGCACTGCGGCGCAGGAGGGTGGTGCGGTCCTGGATTTTGACGAGCCTCGCCAGGGTGTTGGGATCCCCGGACACGTCGCCGACGAGGGAGACGAAATCGCCGGCGACCACCGGGTTCCGGCGCAGCTCCCGCGCCCGCGCGGCAATGACTGTCCGTTCATCGCCGGAGTCTTCGTCAACGACGGCGGTGTAGCGCCCGCGGTCGACGGTGATGATGCGGCCTGTTACTGCGTCGTCGTGGCTGGGGCGGTCCTTCGTGCGCGGCCGGGTGCCCTTCTTGTTGGGCCGGATCCGGACGTCGGATTCGTCCCAGGAGTCAGTCCTCCGCGGCACCGGCCGAACCTCCCGCTCCGGTTTCGGAGCCTTGTGTGGCAGGGGCCGTGCCCTGCTGCGCGAGCATGCCCGTCCACAGCCGCGGGAAGTCCGGCATGGTTTTGGCCGTCGTCGCGATGTCTTCCACCTGGACCCCCTCGACGGCGAGGCCGAGGATTGCCCCGGCAGTGGCCATGCGGTGGTCGGCATAGCTGTGGACGACGCCGGCATGCAGCTTTGCCGGGCGGATGACCAGGCCGTCGCCGGTTTCCTCCGCGTCGCCGCCCAGGCGGTTGATCTCGGTGACCAGTGCGGCGAGCCTGTCCGTTTCATGCCCCCGGAGGTGGGCGATGCCGCTCAGGCGGGAGGGGCCGGTGGCCAGGGCACACAGCGCGGCCACTGTTGGCGCCAGCTCGCTGGTGTCGGCGAAATCCGCCCCTTTGATCTCGGGACCGCCCCGGACCGTCAACACCCCCGCCAGCAGTGTTACTTCTGCGCCCATCCGGGCCAGGATGCTGCGCCACAGGTCGCCTACCTGCTGCGTCTGCTCCGGCCAGCCCGGGATCCTGACGGTTCCTCCGGATGCGAGGGCGGCGGCCAGGAACGGACCAGCATTGGAAAGGTCCTGTTCGATCTGCTGGTCAAAGGCACGGATGGGTCCCGGAGAAACCACCCAGTGGTTGGGAACGGAATCGTCCACCTGCACACCGGCGCCGCGGAGCACGGCCACCGTCATATTGATGTGGTCGAGGCTGGGCACCGGCTTGCCGACGTGCTCCAGGTGCAGGCCTTCGGTAAACCGTGCACCGACCAGCAGGAGTGCGGAGACGAACTGCGAGGACGCACTGGCGTCGATGACCAGATGCCCGCCGCGGACTTCTCCGGTTCCTTCGACGACAAATGGCAGCGACGCGGGAGTGCCGCCATCTTCCGCCGAGACATTGACGCCAAGGGCTTTCAGGGCCTCGATGATCGTCCCCATGGGGCGCTTGCGTGCGTGCGGGTCGCCGTCGAACGTGCTGGCACCGCTGCGCAGCGCAGCGAGTGGTGGAACGAAGCGCATGACGGTGCCGGCAAGGCCGCAGTCGATGTGCACCGCGGTGCCCGCTGCGTCCTCCTGTCCTCCATGGTCCTGGTGCTGCAGCGGAACTACCTCAAGGTCGGGGCCGAAGGCGCCGTCCCCGGGAACCTCGGTAATCGTGGCGCCCAGCTGGCGCAGCGCCTCGATCATCAGGACCGAATCCCGGGAATGCAGGGGCGCCCGCAACCGCGACGGCCCGTCAGCCAAGGCAGCCAGGACAAGATACCTGTTGGTCAGGGACTTTGAGCCGGGAACCGTGACGGTGGCGTCTACCGGGCGGCCTGCGTAGGGTGCCGGCCAGTGGGGGACAGTCGTTCCGGAGTCATTCCGGGCAGCGGCTGCAGCGATCATGTCCTTTAGGCCCCCGTAGCCTGCTCCACGGCGCGGCGCACGGCCTTGTCTGCTTTGGTCAGCTTCTTCTTCGTGGTCTTGCGCGCATCCGCGGCGAGGTGGGCGGCACCCTTGCGGGCGTCGGCTGCCAGGTGTTCCGCGCGCCACGCCAGTCCGGGCCTGCCTGCGGTGTCAACGGAAGCCAGCAGTGCGCCGCCGCTGAGCGACAGGTTCTTCAGCAGCCTGCCCCGGCGGGCTTCGCGGCCTTCCTTGCTGCTGATGTCCGCGCTGCGCCATTCAACGAATGTGTTAAGCAGCGAGACCACCGTCAGGACGGTGGCGGAAACCCGGGAGAACTTGCCCAGTCCAAAGAGCACTCCCGCGCCCACCTGGGTTCCTCCGATCACCCGGGCGAGGGTCTTTTCGTCCGTTTGGAAAGGCAGGGACGCCGCCGCCTTGCGGAGCAGGGGAGACAACTGCTGGGCAGTGTCGTCGGCGTTCCTGAGCTTGTCCAATCCTGCAATGACGAAGCTGGAAGCCAGCATGGGGCGGGCGAGCGTGCGGACAAAGGACATGGATTTCCTCCTGGCTGGACGAACCGCATCGGCAGCGGCGTAAGTCCGTTCTAGTCTTGCACTTTTAGGGAATATTTGCCCAAGGCCGGCGGTTATGGCTCATGGGTCCGCACAGGGGGCTGGGCCAGAAAGCAAGCAGCAGATCGGGACACCGGACAGAGAGCGGAGTTGGGCCTTGGCGAGGGTGTTGGACGGAGTTGGTGCTCCAGGGCCGGTGGCACTGGACCTGGTATCGGACGCGTTGCCGGAGTACGGCAGCGCCGGGACGAAGAGCCTGACAGTAGACTTGAAGGCAATGAGTACCTTGGATCCGGCCGTTTCGGCCATGTATGAAGCGTCCAGCGCTGAAGCTAAGGGCGGAAACGCTGCGGTGCAGGCAGGCAGCGGGGAAACCCGGGACCTACCTGCCGGCGATTCGGGCGGTAACGGCCTGGATGTTTCCGCCGAATCGGTGGATGAACGCAGGCTCCGTTTTGAGCGTGAAGCCATGCAGTACGTCGACCAGCTTTACTCTGCCGCCATGCGGATGGCCCGTAACCCGTCCGACGCTGAGGACCTGGTGCAGGAGGCTTACACCAAAGCATTTTCGGCCTTCCACCAGTACAAGCCGGGAACAAACCTGAAAGCCTGGCTGTACCGGATTCTGACAAACACCTACATTAATTTGTACCGGAAGCGGCAGCGCGAGCCCCTTCAGTCCAACTCGGACACCATCGAGGACTGGCAGTTGGCGCGGGCCGAGTCGCACACCTCAAGCGGACTCCGTTCCGCCGAGGCAGAGGCGTTGGACCACCTTCCGGACTCCGACGTAAAACGAGCCCTTCAGGCCATTCCCGAGGAGTTCCGGCTTGCCGTGTACTTCGCGGATGTCGAGGGGTTCGCATACAAGGAAATTTCCGACATCATGAACACCCCCATTGGAACGGTGATGTCCCGGCTGCACCGCGGCCGGAAGATGTTGCGGGACATGCTCGCGGAGTACGCCGCGGAGCGCGGATTCAAGACGGGCGTGGAATCGCAGGCCGCGGCCGACACCAAACAACAGGAGAGCAGGAAATGAGCGACTGCCAGGGATTGGGCGATTGCGACGACGCCCGGATGCAACGCATCTATGAGTACCTCGATGGTGCGCTGACCCGTGAGGACATCACGGAGATCAAGAACCACCTCGACGAGTGCCCGGAATGCACGGAGCAGTATGACCTCGAGTGCGTCATCCGGAACATGGTGAAGCGCTCCTGCACCGAAGCGGCCCCGGACAACCTCAAGAACGCCATCCTGGACCGCATTCACGCCATCAGGCCCGTGGACGCCTAGCCAGGGACACCGCGGTGCGCTGACCACGCGCCGCGACGCCACCGCCCTCAACTGGATACGTTGGGTGTGGGAAGCAGCAGCAAGTTAAACAGCAAAAGACCCCGGGAGCCGATTGGCGTCCGGGGTCTTTCACTTGAACCGTGGTACCTGGCTGTTGCCTAGGTGTTGGGGCGCTTCCCGTGGTTCGCGCCGCCACGCTTACGGTCACGACGCTTGCGTGCACGCTTGCTCATAGCTGGCCTCCTTACTTTCGGTACTCAAAAGAGCTGCCCTCCAGTCTCCCACATGATCAGACCCGCCGCGAACCGGCACCGCCTCATGACCTGCAGCTGGATCAGGCGGCTGCGGCCGCTGCTAGCGCGCCAGGGAGTTCAGTACGGCGATCCTGGCTTGCTCCAGGACGGTGCGCACAGTCTCCAGTGCCACGGGGCTGAGCGGCTCCTTGCCCGCCTTCAGCCGCAGCTCCCGCCGGAGGTCGTCGCGGAAGGCCTGCAGCATCATTTCCGCTTCCTTCAGCGACCGGTTTCCCTCTGCCGGGGTGCGTCCGCTCCTGCCCCGGAACTCCGCAGCGGTGGCGGTGGCACGGGCGGCCTCTGCCGTGGCTGCAAGGTCCGCGCGGAGGCCGCGCATGTTGCTTCGGATGTCTTCCCGGAGATTGTCCGCCAGCCGGCGCACGGAGGCCGAGATCTCGTTCTCGACCCCGGCGAGTTCGTCGCGGCGGCTGTCCAGCTCGGCAAGGCCGGACTCGGTGATGCGGTAATTGGTCCTCCTGCCGGCGGTTTCGGTGGAAACCAGCCCTTCCTCCTCAAGCTTGCCGAGGCGGGGGTAGATGGTGCCCGCACTGGGGGAGTAGGTGCCGCCAAACCTGTCTTTCAGGGCCTTGATGAGCTCATAGCCGTGTTTCGGCCCTGACTCCAGAAGTGCAAGGAGATACAGGCGGAGGGCGCCATGTGCGAATACCGGGGGCATCAGAGCCCTGCTTCCGCGTTACCGCGCTCCGCCCCGTGGAAGATCGATGTGGTGCCGGAGATCGAATTTGTGCGGACCAGCATCAGTTGGCGGTCCGGCCCGGCGATTGTTTCCACCTTGCCGCCCACCTGGGCATACCGGTGGTTGTTGATGACCACCGCCCCACTGGCCGATTTGGCCACGATGTCCACGCCGACATCATACGGCAGCCGGATCGTCAGGTCCCCGGAAACCGAGTTGGAACCGAAATCCTCGGTAAAGCCGTGCAGGTCGAAGCTGAGGTCCCCACTGACCGTGTTGGCCCGGACGTGGCTGAGGGTGCCGGAAACGGTAACCTCGCCGGAAACGCTCTTCGCGGTCAGTACGCCGGAGTGGCTCCGGGCGGTCACATCCCCGCTGACGGTATTGACGTGCAGCTCACCGGCCGTGCCGTCCGCCATGACCGATCCCGAGACGGTGTTCAGCCTGGTGTGTCCGGAGATGCCGGACACCAGTCCGTCGCCGCTGACAGTGCCTGCCTCAACTTCCACATTTTCCGGGACTGCGATGCTGATGATCGCGGAATTGTCGCTGTGGTGGCTGACCGTGCCCATCAGGTTCTTGAACCAGCCTTGGGGGCCGTGCAACTGGTGGCGGATCTCAAGCCTGCCGTCCACCACCGAGACCGCGACGGGATCCCCCTCAACCTGGGAGATCTCAACGCGGGTCACCGGCTCTTCGTGGGTCACAACATCGAACCTGCCGCTGACCATGCCGAGCTTCAGCGACGTCACGGCGTCGACATCGATGGTTTGCGGACTGGTGACTGTCCAGCTCTGCTCAGGCATTTCCCCTCCAAAGACGATATATCGCGGTTGCGTCCAGCGTACGCGGGAGGCCCGGGCCGGTCAAGATATATCGCGAATCCCGGCTACTCCGGGGCGTTGATCCGCAGCCACTGGAACCAGCCGCGGTGCAGGACCAACCAGGCCATGAGTCCGTAGCCAGCCTGCCCGGGAGTTCCGCCATTGGCGGCGAGGTCCTGGCGCCACTGCTCATGGTTGAGCAAGGGGGAGAAGGTGTCCACGTACAGGTGCTTCCGGCGGGTGGTGACATCGGCGAAGGCAGTGTTCAGCTCGTCCAGGCGCCGGTTTTGGGCCGGGTCCAGGGTGGGCGGCGGGCCCACGACGAAGACCTCGATCCGGTTCTGCGAGGCGGAGTCGAGGATGTTGGCGAGGTTAAGCCGGCTCCGTGCCGTGGACAGGCCAAACTCAATGTCGCGCCCTGACAGCCCGATGACCAGCCGGTTCTCCGCCTGGTCGCTGAAACGCCGCCCGGCCTCGCCCAGCCAACGGGCGGCCAACCCCTCGGTGCCTTCCTGGGGGCAGGGCAAGGCATAGCTTTCCAGCAGCATGCCGTCCTGTGGCGTCCGGGCAAGGACACGCCCCAGCCAACCCAGCGCGCGGGGGTCTCCCAGTCCGGCCAGCAGTTCGTCTCCTACAGCTGCTATGCGCAGCTTCCTGTCTTCCACACGATCCTCTTAACGTTCGTACTGACCGGCCGGTGTGTGCCGGTTGCCGCCTGGAGCTGCAACCGGCACACAAAGGGCGCTGTCCATCCATTAAACAGAACTGCCCGGCCAGAGTCTGGGATTTCGACTCCGGCCGGGCAGCCCGCTGCCTACTTCCGGGCAAATGCCTGCTTCAAGAGCACATCCTGCTCAGCAGCGTGCCGCTTCATGGAGCCGGCCGCCGTCGAGGCCGACGCGGGCCGGGACACCAGGCGGACCCTGCGGTCAAGTGCGTCCGGCAGGTTCAGGCCAATGAAGGGCCACGGGCCCTGGTTGGCGGGCTCGTCCTGGGCCCAGACAACCTCGGCGTTCGGGTACTTGGCAAGCTCGGCCGCAATATCGGCGCTCGGCAGCGGGTACAGCTGCTCAACGCGGACGATCGCGGTGGTCTTGTCGCCGGTCTTCTGGCGGGTGGACAGAAGATCGTAGTACAGGCGGCCGGACACCAGGAGGACGCGTTCGACGGCGTTCGCATCCAGGTGCTCGTGCTCAGCGATCACCGGGCGGAAGGTCCCGGTAGTGAAGTCCTCCACGGAGGACGCGGCAGCCTTCAGGCGCAGGAGCTGCTTGGGAGTAAAGATGATCAGCGGCTTCCGCGGCCGGCTGTACGCCTGGCGGCGCAGCAGGTGGAAGTGTGATGCCGCGGTGGTGGGGTTGGCCACGATCATGTTCTCTTCGGCGCACATCTGGAGGAAGCGCTCGATACGGGCGGACGAGTGGTCCGGCCCCTGGCCCTCGTAGCCGTGCGGCAGCATCAGGACCAGCGAGGAGCGCTGGCCCCACTTCTGCTCTGCGGATGAGATGAACTCGTCGATGATGGTCTGCGCGCCGTTGACGAAGTCGCCGAACTGCGCTTCCCAAAGGACCAGCGCATCCGGACGCTCCACCGAGTAGCCGTATTCGAAGCCCATGGCCGCGTATTCGGAGAGCAGCGAATCATAGATCCACAGCTTGGCCTGGTCATCCGACAGGTTGCCCAGGGGCAGCCACTCGTTGCCGTTGGCGCGGTCGTGGAATACGGCGTGGCGCTGCACGAAGGTGCCGCGGCGGGAGTCCTGGCCGGCGAGCCGGACCGGGACGCCTTCCATGATCAGGGAGCCGAACGCGGCGATTTCGCCGAAGCCCCAGTCGATGCCGCCTTCGCGGGACATCTGCTCGCGCTTCTCCAGCAGCTGCTTCAGCTTGGCGTGCACCGTGAAGCCCTCAGGGATCTCGACGTGTGCCTTGCCGATGCGGGCCAGGGTATCTGCAGAGATTGCGGTGTTGGCCGGGGCGTTCGTGCCGAAATCGGACTGCTGGGCGATGGGCCGCTCGATGTCCGAGACAGCTGCGGAGTCAGCGGTGACGATCGGGATCGGGGACGTCTGCGCTGCGTGCGTTTCAGCGAAGACGCGCTCCAGCCGCTCCTGGTAGTCGCGGAGCAGCTGCTCTGCTTCTTCCTCGGTGATGTCGCCGCGGCCGATGAGGGCCTCGGTGTACAGCTTGCGGACCGAGCGCTTGGCTTCGATCAGGTTATACATCATCGGCTGGGTCATCGAAGGGTCGTCGCCTTCGTTGTGCCCGCGGCGGCGGTAGCACACCATGTCGATGACAACGTCCTTGTGGAAGCGCTGGCGGAACTCGTAGGCAAGCTGGCCGATGCGGACCACTGCCTCGGGGTCGTCGCCGTTGACGTGGAACACCGGTGCCTGGATCATCTTGGCGACGTCCGTGGAGTAGGTGGACGAACGCGATGACGACGGCGCTGTGGTGAACCCCACCTGGTTGTTGACCACCACGTGGATGGTGCCGCCGGTGCGGTAGCCGCGGAGCTGCGACAGGTTCAGCGTCTCGGCGACAACGCCCTGGCCGGCGAACGCGGCGTCACCGTGGACCATGATGGGCAGGACGGGGAAGGCCTCGCCCTGATCCAGGCGGTCCTGCTTGGCGCGCACGATGCCTTCGAGGACGGAGTCCACGGCTTCAAGGTGGGACGGGTTTGCGGCCAGGTAGACCTTGGTCTCGTTGCCGTTCTCCGACGTGAAGGTGCCCTCGGTACCGAGGTGGTACTTGACGTCGCCCGAGCCCTGCACGGAGCGGGGATCCTGCGTACCTTCAAATTCGCGGAACACCTGGGCGTAAGTCTTGCCGGCGATGTTGGTCAGGACGTTGAGGCGGCCGCGGTGGGCCATGCCGATGGCAACCTCGTCGAGGCCGTCGTCGGCCGCTTCCGAAATAACGGCGTCGAGCAGCGGAATCAGCGATTCGCCGCCTTCGAGGGAGAAGCGCTTCTGTCCGACGAACTTGGTCTGCAGGAAGGTTTCGAATGCTTCTGCGGCGTTGAGCCGGGAGACGATCCGAAGCTGCTCTTCGCGGCTGGGCTTCGAGTAGGGGTGCTCGAGCTGGTCCTGGAACCACTTGCGTTCTTCCGGCTCCTGGATGTGCATGTACTCGATGCCGGTGGTGCGGCAGTAGGCGTCGCGGAGGACACCCAGGATGTCGCGGAACTTCAGCATCGGCTTGCCGCCGAAACCACCGGTAGGCCACTCGCGGTCCAGGTCCCACAGGGTCAGGCCGTAGGTCAGGACATCGAGGTCGGGGTGCTTGCGCTGCACGTACTCCAGCGGATCAGTGTCCGCCATCAGGTGGCCGCGCACACGGAACGAGTGGATCAGCTGCTGGATCCGGGCAACCTTGTTGATCTCGTCGGCTGGGTCGACCTGGAGGTCGGGGCTCCACCGTACGGGCTCGTAGGGAATGCGCAGTGCTTCGAAGATCTCGTCGTAGAAGTTCTGCGCACCCAGCAGCAGCTGGTGGACCAGCTTGAGGAACTCGCCGCTGCCGGCGCCCTGGATGACTCGGTGGTCGTACGTCGAGGTCAGGGTGAGGACCTTGCTGATGGCGTTCTGGGCGATGATCTTTTCGCTGGCACCCTGGAATTCGGCGGGGTAATCGAGGGCGCCGACGCCGATGATGGCGGCCTGGCCCTTGGAGAGGCGCGGAACCGAGTGCACGGTGCCGATGCCGCCGGGGTTCGTCAGGGACACGGTGGTGCCCTGGTGGTCATCGGCCGTGAGCTTGCCGTTGCGGGCACGCTTGATCAGGTCCTCATACGTGTGCCAGAACTCGGCGAAGTTGAGGGTTTCGGCCTTCTTGATGTTCGGGACCATCAGAAGCCGGGTGCCGTCAGGCTTGGGCATGTCGATGGCGATGCCGAAGTTGACGTGCGCCGGCTGGACTGCGACAGGCTTGCCGTCCACCTCGTCGTAATACACGTTCATGGACGGGAACTGGGAGAGGGCACGGATCACGGCGTAGCCGATGAGGTGCGTGAAGGAGACCTTGCCGCCGCGGGCGCGGGCGAGGTTCGAGTTGATGACCACGCGGTTGTCGATGAGCAGCTTCGCCGGGATGGCGCGCACGCTGGTGGCGGTGGGAACCTCAAGGCTTGTGACCATGTTGGTGGCGATGGCCTTGGCCGGTCCGCGGAGGACGGAGACGACGTCCTCTTCCGGAGCGGTGGGTGCCTTGACGTTCTTGGGCAGCTGGGCCGGGATGGGCTGGGCTCCGGCGGCGGGCTTCCGGCCGCCGTCGCGCGCTTCCGTAGCGGGCGCCTTTTTCGCAGGTGCCGGTGCCGCGGGTGCTGCGGCCGGTGCTGCTGCGGGCGCAGGCGGTGCGGCGGCCGGCGACGGTGCCGGTGCTGCAGGTGCCGCGTTCACAATTGGCATCTTGGTTGTGGGAGGGTTCGCTGCGGCATTCGCCGAGTGTCCGTTGGAAGAAGAACTGCTGCCTGAGTCGAACGATTCAAACAGCGGCCACCATTTGGCATCCACAGCGTTCTTGTCCTGCTGATACTGCTCGTACAGTTCATCAACGAGCCACTCGTTCCCGCCAAATTCCTCTGGTAGACGGTGGCTTGGCTGCTCTGGCACTTGAAATACGCCTCTTCCATGAGTTTGATTTCTCTGCCGGCCATACGGTGCTACAGCACTCTGACGGACCGGTTTCCCTGAGTCCTCTGAACCCAGACCTCTGCAAGTCTAGTAACCCCAATGTGGTATCTGCCAATAAGGGTGACCCAAATCATGAAGTGACGTTCGGGGCGTTGATTATGGCGGCTGGAAGAGACCCTGGACGGTGTCCCCGGGTATGGGGTTCGGGAGTCCGCTGCCGTTGCCGGGGAACGGGCCGGGGACAGGGGCTCCTGTAGACTGAAATCCTTATGGACAGTAAATCTAGGTGCCGGCCTGGGGGCTGTCAGCGGAGCAGGAACCACAGCGCCGCACAGCCTACCCGCAGAGCCGGCAAACCCCGAACACGCGCCCATCATCTGCTGTCGGCCTCCCCGGTCGAATTCCCCGGGGACAGGGCATCCGCTGACCATCCTCCGCCGGACCGATTTTCCAGCCCCGTGATTCCCGGACTACTGTCCGGGCCGGCGGGGTGCTGAATGGAGTGGCTGCTCCTGGCGGCAGGACTGCTGCTGATTGCCGGCACGGGCTTCTTCGTCGCCGTCGAATTCTCCCTGATCGCCCTTGACCAGCCGACGGTCCAACGGGCTGTCGATGCTGGTGACGCCGGCGCCGTGCCCCTGCTTAGGTGCCTTAAGTCGCTGTCCACCCAGCTCTCCAGCTGCCAGCTGGGCATCACCCTCACCACGCTGCTCACGGGCTACGTCATGGAACCGTCGGTGGGCCGCCTCCTGGAGGGTCCGCTCACTGCCCTTGGCCTCCCGGAGGTTGCGGCCGCATCAATTTCGCTGATCCTGGCCATGGTGCTGGCAACCCTGTTGTCCATGCTCCTTGGCGAACTCGTTCCCAAGAACATGGCCATCGCGTTGTCCTTTCCCGTGGGCAAGGCCCTGGCCCGGCCGCAACTGATCTTCACCGCGGTCTTCAAGCCTGCCATCGTGGTCCTCAACGGCTTTTCCAACCGGGTGCTCCACATTTTCGGGCTCGAAGCCAAGGAAGAGATCTCCGGCGCCCGCACCCCTTCCGAGCTGGCGTCACTGGTGCGCCGGTCGGCTGCGATGGGAACGCTCGACGCCGGTACGGCGAACTTCGTGGCCCGCACCCTGAATTTTTCCTCCAGGACCGCGGCCGACGTCATGACGCCGCGCATCCGCGTGGAGATGCTCGACGCCGACCAGCCGGTCTCCGACATCGTTGACGCGGCACGCCGCACGGGATATTCACGCTTCCCCGTGATCGGCGATTCCGCGGACGATATCAAAGGCCTCGTCCACGTCAAGAAGGCCGTGGCCGTGCCCTGGGACAGGCGGCACAAGCTCGAGGCCGGAGCCATCATGACCGAAGTCCTCAGGGTTCCCGAGACCATCCACCTTGACGCCCTGCTGGCGGAACTCCGCGAGGGCAACCTCCAACTGGCGGTGGTGCTCGATGAATACGGCGGCACCGCCGGCATCGCCACGCTCGAAGACCTGGTCGAGGAAATTGTGGGCGAGGTTGCCGACGAGCACGACAAGGTGCGTCCGGGGCTGCTGCAGAGCGCTTCCGGGGACTGGTACTTTCCCGGGCTCCTGCGCCCGGATGAGTTGTCCGAGCAGATCCCCGGCCTGACGGTACCGGACGAATCGGCCTATGAAACCGTGGGTGGCTACGTGATGAGCAAACTTGGCCGGATCGCAGCGGTGGGGGACACCGTGGCGGTCGACGGCGGAACGCTGAGCGTCACCCGGATGGACGGGCGCCGCATCGACCGTATTTGCTTCCGGCCGTCTGTCCCTGAACCGGACGGCAACAACGACGGGAGCGCATCATGAGCGACTGGGCCGGCATTGTCTGGCTGGCGTTCCTGCTGCTCGGCAACGCGTTCTTCGTGGCGGCCGAGTTCGCCATTATGTCAGCCCGGCGAAGCCAGATCGAACCACTGGCGGAAGCCGGGTCAAAGCGGGCCCAAACCACGCTGAAGGCGATGGAGAACGTGTCGCTGATGCTGGCCTGCGCCCAGCTCGGCATCACGGTGTGCTCGCTGCTGATCCTGCTGGTGGCCGAGCCCGCGATCCACCACCTCCTCGCCGCGCCGCTGGAGCTGGTGGGCCTGCCGGTGGAAGTAGCCGATGTCGCCGCGTTCGCCGTGGCCCTGATGTTCGTGACTTTCCTGCATGTCACCTTTGGCGAAATGGTGCCCAAGAACATCTCGGTATCGGTCGCTGATAAGGCGGCAATGTTCCTGGCTCCGCCGCTGGTCTTCGTGGCACGGCTGGTCCACCCCGTCATCTCCGTGCTCAACTGGTCCGCGAACCACATCCTCAAGCTGTTGCGGATCGAGCCCAAGGATGAGGTCAACTCGTCCTTCACCCTCGAGGAGGTCCAGTCCATCGTGCAGGAATCCACCCGGCACGGACTGGTGGACGACGACGCCGGCCTGATCACCGGCGCCCTGGAGTTCTCCGAATATACGGCGGGCGACATCATGGTGCCGCTGGACAGCCTGGTCATGCTCAAGGCTGCGACGACCCCGGTGGAGTTTGAGAAGGCCGTCAGCCGCACGGGCTTTTCACGGTTCCCCATGCTGGACGAGGACGATCTTTTATACGGCTACCTGCACGTCAAGGATGTGCTGTCCATCCCTGCAGCGGCGTACGAGCTCCCGATCGCAGAAAGCCGGGTCCGTTCCCTGGCCAACCTGGCCCTCGGCGATGAGATCGAAAAGGCTATGTCCGTCATGCAGCGGACAGGCTCGCACCTTGCCCGCGTCATCGGCAAGGACGGAAACACCCAGGGCATCCTCTTCCTCGAGGACGTGATTGAACAGCTGGTCGGTGAGATCCGGGACGCTACCCAGGCCACCGGCATCCGCCGGCTGGGGCAGCCCAACGGGGGATAGGCACTGCGGTGCCGGGAGCCCGGCCCCTTGCGCGTGCAGGGGATCGGGCTTACCCGGGCCTAAATAGGAATGATTCCCATTTAGGTATAAGCTGGCACCTGTTGTTCCCCTCCCCAGTGAACCGAGGTTTTCCGTGCGCCGCTCCGCCGTCCGTCCGTCCCTGGCCGCCCTTGCCGGCCTTGGCTTGCTGCTCTCCGGATGCAGCGCGCAGCCGGACAATGCTTCGCCGGGGGTGCAGTCCGGTGACACTGGGATCAATGTGGTTGCTTCCACCAACGTCTACGGCGACATCGCGTCGTCAGTGGGTGGCGACAAGGTCAACGTAACCTCGATCATCACCAAGACCAGCCAGGACCCGCACTCGTACGAGGCAACCGCCCAGGACCGGCTGGCGGTGTCAAAGGCCGACCTGGTGATCACCAACGGCGGCGGGTACGACGACTTCATGAATACCCTGGTGGACGGCAGCAAGCTCGACGCCGGAAACGTGCTTGACGCCCTCGAACTTTCCGGCCTGGAGCATTCCGGCGAGGAGGCAGAGCCCTCCGCCAGTGCCGATGCCACGCCAGGAGACCACGGGCATGACCATGGCGATTTCAACGAACACGTCTGGTACAGCCTGCATGCCATGGAGCATCTCGCCGATGAGCTGGAAGCCAAACTGTCGGCACGGGAACCGGACTCCGCGCAGGAGTTCAAGGCCAACGCTGCCTCGTTCAAGTCGTCGCTGGAGGAACTGCACGGAAAGCTGGACACCCTGAAGGCGTCAGGCGGCGGAGCCCAGGTGGCTGTCACGGAACCCGTGCCGCTCTACCTCCTGGAAGACGCCGGCCTGGTCAACGCGACCCCGGCGGACTACACCGCTGCGATCGAGGAAGGCACGGACGTGCCGCCCGCCGTACTCAGGGCGGCCACGGACCTGGTGTCGGGCAAGTCCGTACGGATGCTCGCCTATAACGAACAAACCGAGGGACCACAGACCGAGGCCCTGAAGAAGGCGGCGGAGGCGGCGGGCGTCCCGGTGGTGGACTTCAACGAAACCCTCCCCGACGGCAAGACGTACCTGCAGTGGATGACGGACAATGTTGACAACATCAGCACAATCCTGGAGAGCAAATAGGTGGAACCAGTCGTCAGCCTTACCGGGGCGTCCCTGAAATTCGGCGAGCGGACGCTCTGGGAGGACCTCGACCTGGAGATCAACCCCGGCGAGTTCTTTGCGGTCCTTGGACCCAACGGAAGCGGTAAGACGAGCTTCCTGAAGGTCCTGCTGGGCCTTCAGAACCTCCACCGCGGCAATGTCGATATCGGCGGCAGGCCCGTAGAGCGCGGCAGCAGGCTGATTGGGTACGTCCCGCAACAAAAATCCTTTGCCCCCGACACTCCCATGCGCGCCAGAGACCTGGTGGGACTGGGCGTGGACGGCCACCGCTGGGGGCTGCGGCTCCCGTCGGCGAAGACCAACCGCCGGATCGACGGGCTCCTGGACCTGGTGGGCGCCGCCGACTATGCGAAGGTGCCGGTGGGCCAGCTGTCGGGCGGCGAGCAGCAACGGCTGCGGGTGGCCCAGGCCCTTGCCTCGGATCCCCAGGTGCTCCTGTGCGACGAGCCGCTCCTCTCACTCGACCTGCACCACCAGCAGGCAGTCAGCGCGCTCATCAACAACCAGTGCCGCGAACGCAACAGCGCCGTGGTGTTCGTAACCCACGAAATCAACCCGATCATCGACTATGTGGACAGGGTGCTTTACCTGGCCGGCGGCCGGTTCAGGGTGGGAACACCGGAAGACGTCATGACCACCGAGGTGCTGTCCGACCTGTACGGCAGCCATGTAGAGGTGATCCGCGCCAACGGCCGGCTGGTGGTGGTTGGGCTCCCTGACGCCACAACCCACCATCATGCTGAACCGCATGCTCTCGCGGGCGAGGTTGCCTGATGGACGCTGACAGCATCCTCGGAGCCATCTTCAACTTCGACAACTACGGCGAGCTGCTGGTCCTGGTGCAGAACTCCATCTGGGCCGGAGCCATCCTGGGCCTCCTGGGCGGCCTGGTGGGAACATTCGTCATGAAGCGGGACCTTGCCTTCGCGGTTCACGGCATATCCGAGCTTTCATTCGCCGGTGCGGCCTTCGCCCTCCTCATCGGCGCGGATATCGTGTTCGGTTCCCTCGTCGGCTCCGTGGCCGCGGCGTTGCTGCTGGGGCTGATGGGCGTCAGGGCACGGGACAAAAACTCGATCATCGGCGTCATCATGCCCTTCGGGCTCGGCCTGGGAATCCTCTTCCTCTCCCTTTATGAGGGCCGCGCCGCCAATAAATTCGGCCTGCTGACCGGCCAGATCGTGTCCGTCGACACGGTACAGCTTCAGGCGCTCGCAGGGACCGCCGTGGTGGTCATGATTGCGCTGGTAGCCATGTGGCGGCCGTTGAACTTCGCCAGTGTGGATCCCGAGCTTGCCGAAGCGCGGGGTGTTCCGGTGCGGACCCTGGCCATCGTCTTCATGGTCCTGCTGGGAGTCAGCGTGGCGTTGTCCATCCAGGTGGTGGGCGCCCTGCTGGTGCTGGCCCTGCTGATCACGCCTGCGGCAGCCGCGCTGCGGGTGACATCCTCCCCGGTGGCCGTGGTGGCGCTGAGTGTCGCGTTCGCTGTGACGGCAACGGTGGGCGGAATCCTGCTGGCCCTCGGCGGACGGATACCCATCAGCCCCTACGTGACCACGTTGTCGTTCCTGATCTATGTGGTGTGCCGCGTCATCGGATCGGTACGGCAGCGCAGGGGCATCAACGGCCGGGTCCTGCAGCCGCGCTGACGGGTTTGGGCCGGAAAGCCTCCGGGCTTAGAGCCGGCCGGCTGCCTTGAGCCCGGTGCAGTCCGGGCAGAGTCCAAAGATTTCCACAGTGTGCGCCACCTCGGTAAAGCCGTGCTCGGCAGCGGTGCGGGCGGCCCACGTTTCCACGGCGGGCGCCTCCACCTCCACGGCCTTGCCGCAGTTGCGGCACAACAGGTGGTGGTGGTGCCCGGTGACAGCACAGCGCCGGTAGACGGCCTCGCCCTCGCCGTTGCGCAGCACGTCCACCAGTCCCTCGTCCGCGAGCGACTGGAGGATGCGGTAGGCGGTTGCCAGGGACACCGAGACGCCCTGGTTCTGCAGGATCCGGTACAGCTCCTGGGTGCTGACGAAGTCGTCCAGTTCGTCCAGTGCAGCGCTCACGGCACGGCGCTGCTTGGTGACGCGCTGTTCCTTGCCGGCACTCGCAGGCGGGGCAGGCGGGGTGGAATCAGCCTTGGCGCCGAGCGGCATGGATGAACTCGCTTCCGTGGTGTTGGTGGCAACGATCAAGATTACCAGCCGGAGCTCCGTGGACACCTTTCCGGGGCCCGCCCTAGGCTGGCGCTATGAAGCTGACGAAATACACCCATGCCTGTGTCCGCCTCGAGAAGGACAACCGGGTCCTGGTGATCGACCCCGGCAACTTCTCCGAAACCGGGGAGGCGCTGGCCGGTGCGGAATCGGTGCTGGTGACCCACGAACACGCTGACCATATCGACGTCGACGCCGTGGCAGGTGCCCTGCGCAGCAACAAGGGGTTATCGCTGTATGCCCCGGCAGGCGTCGCAGCGCAGATGCGCTCCGAAGCCGGGGACGCGCAGGACCGCATCCACGCGGTGGAACCAGGATCCTCCTTCCAGGCAGCCGGATTCGATGTCCGGAGCTTCGGCGGCCAGCATGCACTGATCCATCCGCAGATTCCGGTGGTGGCAAACATCGGCTACCTGCTGGATGAAGACCTGTACCACCCGGGAGATTCCTTCATCATTCCTGACGGCATCAGCGTGAAGACCCTGCTGGTTCCGCTGCATGCGCCGTGGAGCAAGGCCGGTGAGGTGGTGGACTTCGTGGTGGGCGTGCGCGCGCCGAAAGCCTTCCAGATCCATGACGGGTTGCTCAACGACAATGGCCTGAAGATCGTGGAGGCCCACGTCAAACGGATCGGTGCGAAGTATGGGACCGACTACGCCCACCTGGATGCAGGGGAATCGGTGGACATCTAGGCTCCCGTCCACCGGCCCGTCTCGAAGAACTCCGCGATGACCGCTTCCCACGGTGCGGGCTCCAGGCCCCGGGCGGCCAGCCATTGGGCGTTGTGGTAGCTGCCCGCGTAGCGTTCGCCGCCGTCGCACATCAGTGAGACGACGCTGCCGCGGCGGCCGTCCGCCACCATCTCCGCGATGAGCTGCCACACGCCCCAGAGGTTGGTTCCCGTCGACGGGCCGGCATGGAGCCCGGCGAGGGTACGGAGGTGCCGCATGGCAGCCACCGACGCGGCGTCCGGCACCTGGACCATCCGGTCGATCACGGACGGCACGAAACTCGGTTCCATGCGCGGCCGCCCGATCCCTTCGATGCGGGACGGCAGCCCCGTGGCGGGACCTGCGGTGCCAGTCCTCCCGCCAAGCCACCCCGGGTAGAAAGCTGAATTCTCCGGATCCACCACCAGCAGCTGGGTGGGGTGGCTGTGGTACCGGAGGTAGCGGCCGATGGTGGCGCTGGTGCCGCCGGTTCCGGCTCCCACCACGATCCAGTCCGGCACCGGATGTTCTTCCTGGCTGAGCTGGCCGAAGATGGATTCGGCGATGTTGTTGTTGCCGCGCCAGTCCGTGGCCCGTTCAGCGTACGTGAACTGGTCCATGTAGTGGCCGTTGGAGGTGGCGGCCACCTCTTCTGCCGCCGAGTACACATCGGAGGCGTGGTCCACCAGGAGGCAGGAACCGCCGAACTGTTCGATCAGGGCGATCTTTTCCGGGCTGGTACTGCGGGCCATGACCGCGACGAACGGCAACCCCAGCAGTTGGGCGAAGTAGGCCTCTGAGACGGCGGTGCTGCCGCTGGAGGCCTCGACGATGGTGGTATCGGAACGGATCCAGCCGTTGACCAGGCCGAAGAGGAAGAGGGAACGTGCCAGCCGGTGCTTCAGGCTCCCTGACCGGTGAGTGGACTCATCCTTCAGGTAAAGCTGGACGCCCCAGTGCTCCGGCAGCGGGATCGAATAGAGATGGGTGTCGGCGGAGCGGTTGTTTTCCGCCGTAATCCTGCGGATTGCCTGGTCGGCCCATTCCCGGTCCTGCCGCCCGCGGAGGCTCCCGTCCGCACCCGCCCTGCTGCCGTCGTCGACGTTGCCGCTGTATCCGTTTGCCACCGCACCAGCCTACCCGCGGACGGGAGCGCGCCCGCCTAGAGTGGAAGCATATTGGCACCCACCCAAGGAGAACGATGAATCCCCTGATGGACGTCGCCCGGCTTACGGAGCTTCTCACGGAAGGCCGGCGCACCGTACTGCTGGACGTGCGGTGGGCGCTGGGGGATCCGCACGGCAGGGACCATTACCTCGCAGGCCATCTGCCCGACGCTGTGTTCGTGGACCTGGCCACGGAACTCGCTGCCCACGCAGAGCCCAGGCGGGGCAGGCACCCCTTGCCCGCGCCGGCGGACTTCCAGGCGGCGGCCCGGCGCTGGGGGATCAACGACGGCGACGTGGTGGTGGCCTACGACGACACCGGAAACATGGCCGCCGCCAGGGCGTGGTGGATGCTGCGGAACGCCGGCTTCCCTGAGGCGTACCTGCTCGACGGCGGATTGGGCGCCTGGCGTGCCGCCGGCCTGGCTGTCGAAACGGGCCCGGTGCAGCCGGTCCCTGGGAATGTGGCCCTTGGCGATGGTGCCATGCCGGTGGCCGACGCCGATGCTGCCGCCACCTGGGCGGACAGTGGGCTCCTGCTCGATGCGCGGGCAGGGGAGCGGTACCGGGGCGAGGTTGAGCCGGTGGACCCGCGTGCCGGGCACATCCCCGGGGCAGTCAGTGCGCCGACGTCGGAGAATGTCGACGGGACCGGCACATTTTTGCCGGCGGACGTGTTGAGGAGCAGGTTCGAGGCGCTGGGCGTACGGGAAGGGACACCCGTGGCCGTGTACTGCGGTTCCGGGGTGACTGCCGCGCACCAGGTGGCCGCGCTGGCCACCGCGGGATTTACGGCGGCACTGTACCCGGGCTCGTTCTCCGAGTGGTCCAACCATCCGGACCTGCCCGTGGCCACAGGCCCCGAACCCGGAAGCACCGCCCGGGAGCCGGCTGGAAACGGCGCCGCAGGCAAGGGTAGCGTCGCACTATGACCCCAGGACGCCCCGTTCCCCCGCCCCTTGCCAAACCCGTCGAACCCGCAGCCGGCCTCCCCGGCAGCCGTCTCCCCGCCCGCGGGGCCAATGGCTTGCTGGCTGCAGCCCGCGGAGCCGTGTCCCCGGACAGTGGACTGGTTCCGCTGACGGTTGCCCGCCGCGCACCCAAGGCCGACGACGTCGAAATCGCCATTGACTTCTGCGGCCTCTGCCATTCCGACGTCCATGCCGCCCGGGGTGAGTGGGGCGGCCAAACCTACCCGCTGGTTCCCGGCCACGAAATTGTGGGACGGGTCAGCCGCGTCGGTGCCGGCGTCACGGACTTCGCTGTGGGTGACCGCGTGGGCGTCGGCTGCATCGTGGATTCCTGCCGGGAATGCGAAAGCTGCCTCGACGGCCTGGAACAATACTGCGAAAACGGCATGACCGGGACTTACGGAGCCACGGACCGGCGGAACGGTGACGCCATGACCCAGGGCGGCTACTCCTCGTCGGTCGTGGTGGACCGCCGGTATGTCCTCCGCGTCCCGGATGCACTGGACCCGGCCGCCGCCGCGCCACTGCTCTGCGCCGGTGTGACAACTTACTCGCCGCTGCGGCACTTCGATGTTGAAGACGGGCACGTGGTGGGCGTGGTGGGCCTGGGCGGACTCGGGCACATGGCGGTCAAGCTCGCCAAAGCCATGGGTGCACGGGTGGTCGTTTTTACCACCTCGGAATCCAAGGTGGCCGCCGCACTTGAACTGGGAGCCGACGAGGTAGTCCTGTCCCGGGACGCGGACGCCATGGCGCGCGCCAACCGGACCATCGACGTCATCATCGACACCGTGGCGGCGCCGCACGACCTGAACGCGCTGTTCCGCACCCTCCGCGTGGACGGCGCCCTGTTCCAGCTCGGCCTGCCGTCCGGGGAGATGCCTCCGGTCAATCCGCGGACCCTCATCCGCCGCCGCGTGGCCTATGCCGGCTCGCTGATCGGTGGTATCGCAGAAACGCAGGAGATGCTGGACTTCTGCGCCGAACACGGCGTGCTGGCCGACATCGAAGTGGTCGGTGCGCACCAGCTTGATGAAGCGTACGACCGGATGGTTGCCGGCGACGTCAAATACCGTTTCGTGCTGGACGCCGGAACCCTTCAGTCACCCGCCAAGGAGGCAGACGCATGAGCACGCTTTTCACCAAGATCCTGAATGGCGAGATTCCCGGCCGGTTTGTGTGGCGTGAGGACGGCGTCGGTGCCTTCCTCACCACCGGGC
>Ga0160459_100246_pt1 | contig 26772 bp, 25 predicted proteins | sample HID1973K_E6MG_FD_108208 | JGI IMG/M metagenome (GOLD analysis project Ga0160459, IMG submission 108208) | Enriched mosquito-associated microbial communities from UW Madison campus, WI, USA - HID1973K_E6 MG | ecosystem: Host-associated > Arthropoda: Insects > Digestive system > Unclassified ... | reverse complement strand
GTCGGTCTATTAGCGTTGCCCCTGTGCGGGGCGGCACCTACTTTCTTTGCTGCTGCAAAGAAAGTAGGCAAAGAAAGCAGCTCGAGACGCCCGCGGTCATACGCAATTTGGCCACTATTCTCGTCGTTCGTGGCACTCAGTAGCGAGTGCCCTCGTAGGCCGTCTCGGGCTTGGACCGCGCACGGTCTGACAAGCTAGTTGTTCGAGCGCGCTGGTTCAGCACAAAATAGCTTCGGCACAGCGCTACGCGCTGCCGTTGGGTTTGCAAGGGAAACCGACGAGAAAGAAGATACGCAGAAGCACGCGCAGACCCGATTGACCCATCGGCCGCGCAGCGGGCCGGAACCATTTCGTGCTGAACCAGTTTGTTCCGTGGTGCGATGTGACAGACCGTGCGCGGTCCAAGCCCGGTTAGGCCTTTGAGGGCACTCGCTACAGACGCCACGAGCGAGGAGAAGAATGCCCAAATTGCGTGTGACCGCGGGCGGCTCGAGCTGCTTTCTTTGGTTACTTTCTTTGCAGCAGCAAAGAAAGTGACTGCCGCCCCGCACAGGGGCAACGCTAATAGACCAACACCAATACGGGATCCGGCGACAAACCCAAAAACCCCAAACCCCAAAACCCCATCAAACCTCAACCCACTCCGGCGCCCCATCCCCCAAATCCTTGACGACCTTGGTAACGATATAAGTAAAGTACCTCTCGATCCCAAGCTCCTCGACGAGCAGAGAATCAATGAACCGCTGATAGTGATCGATATCCCTGGCCACGACATGCAGCACATAATCCACGCCACCCCCGGTGGCAAAACACTGCACGATCTCCGAAGCCCCCGCAATGCGCTCTTCGAAACGCCGCATATCCGCCGCGGTATGACGCGAAAGCGTCACCTCTACGACAATACGGCTCCCCTTGAATGCCGCCGTCCAATCCACATCGGCGCGATAGCCGCGAATAACCCCGCTGTCCTCGAGCTTCTTCACCCGCTCCCAAGCAGGCGAGATCGACAGATTGACCTCCTCCGCGAGTCGCGATTTCGTGATGCGGCCATCCCGCGCAAGAATGCGCAGGATACCCAGATCGTAGCGGTCGAGCTTGATCAAGTTACACGCTCACAGCAATGTTGCGTTCAACGATATCCGCGACTACCGCCACGGTATCGCCCGTCTGCACGAGGCCCGGAAAATGCCGCGCCGCCAGCAGCCCATCCCGCTTCGCGCGATATTCGACCGGCGCCGCGCCCGTGCGCGTGATGTCATAGACGCGCGCAAGCACATCACCTGCTTTCACCCTATCCCCGAGATCGCGGCACATTTCAAGCAGCCCGCCATGCTCGCTCGTCGTGTAACAGGAACCATCAGGCATATCCAGCAAGGTCGTCGTGCGCGCTTCCTCACGCGCGACCTCTTTCTCGATGATGCCCGCATACGCGAGAAAGCCATAGACGCCGCGCTCCGCGATCGCCACGCTCCTGGCCGTCGAGGAACCGCCGCCGCCCAGTTCGGTCGATACGAATACCTTGCCCGCTTCCTCAGCCGCGCTGTCGTAAAGACCGATGCTGTCGAGCTCGAGCATCCGCATCGAATACGGCGCGCCGAACGCACGCATCGCCGCCTCGCAACGCGCTTGCTGTGTCGCGTCGCTCAGGACGTGAATCGCCGCAAACGGCAGGAAGTCGAGCGTGCGGCCGCCTGCATGGATATCGAGCACATAATCGGCGAGCGGCAACAGATGACGCTGAAAGTAATCCGCGATCTTCTCTGTCACCGTGCCGTCCGGCTTGCCGGGAAAGCTGCGATTCAGGTTGCCCGCATCGATCGGCGACGTGCGCGCGCCCGCTCGGAACGCCGGGTAGTTCATGTACGGCACGATGATCACGCGGCCGTTCACGTCGCTTGCCTCGAGTGTCGATGCGAGCTTCGCCAGCGCGATCGGCCCTTCGTATTCGTCGCCGTGATTGCCGCCCGTAAGCAGCGCGGTCGGACCGTCGCCGCGCTTGATCACGGTGACCGGGATCATCACGGCGCCCCACGCGGAATCGTTGCGCGAGTACGGCAGCTTCAGGAAGCCGTGCTGAACGCCCTCGGCATCGAAGTCGACTGTGGGGCTGATCGGTGACGCGCGCATCGTGTTACTCCTTCACGAACAATTTTCGAGGCGTGTTGCAGAAGGTCTCGACGCCGGTCTCCGTAATCAGGATGCTCTCCGTGATTTCGAGGCCCCAGTCGTCGAGCCACAGCCCCGGCATGAAGTGGAACGTCATGCCAGGTTCGAGGACGGTCTTGTCCCCGGGACGCAGGCTCATCGTGCGCTCGCCCCAGTCCGGCGGATAGCTCGCACCGATCGGATAACCACAGCGGCTGTCCTTCTCGATGCCGAATTTGCGCAACACCGCGAAGAACGCATTGGCGATGTCCTCGGTCTTGTTGCCCGGCTTCGCAACCGCGAGGCCCGCCTCGATGCCCTCGACAACTGCCTTCTCGCCTTCGATGAAATGCTGCGGCGGCTTGCCCAGATACACGGTGCGCGACAGCGGACAGTGATAGCGCCTGAAGCAGCCCGCAATCTCGAAGAACGTGCCGGCGTTCGCGGTGAACGCCGAATCGTCCCACGTAAGATGCGGCGCGGCGGCGTCGGCGCCGGTCGGCAGCAGTGGCACGATCGCCGGATAGTCGCCGCCATAACCTTCGACGCCCGTGATGCCCGCTTCGTAGATCTGCGCGACGAGATCGCTCTTCTTCATGCCCGGCTCGACCGTGTCGAGAATGCGCGCATGCATCTTCTCGACGATGCGGGCCGCGACGCGCATGTACTCGATCTCGCGCGGCGACTTCACCGCACGCTGCCAGTTGACGAGCGCGGTCGCATCGACGAACTTCGCGTGGGGCAGATGCTGCGTCAGCGACGCATACGCCTTCGCGCTGAAGTAGTAGTTGTCCATCTCCACGCCGATGCGCTTGCCGTCCCATCCACGCGCGGCGATAACCTCGGCCGACAGGTAATCCATCGGATGGCGAACCTGCGACTGCACGTAATGATCAGGATAGCCGATGATATTGTCGTGCGACATGAACACCGTGCGCTTCGCGCCATTCGCGTCCTGGCCGCGGCCGTACCAGACCGGCTCGCCGTCCATCGCGAGCAATACGCATTGATGCACATAGAACGACCAGCCGTCATAACCGGTGAGCCACGCCATGTTGGTCGGGTCGGTCACGATCATCAGATCGATGCCCGCCTTCTCCATCGCGCGCCGTGTCTTCGCGATGCGCGCGTCGTACTCGCTGCGCTCGAACGGCAGGCGCACCACGGGCGCCTGACCTTTCTTCTCTTGCATGATTTCGGACATCGTCCCCTCTATCAAGCGGTCACATCGTTGTGGAAAATGGTTCCTGCCTGGCTCCCGCGCGCACGCTGAATCGCAAGCGTTGCAATCGCGGTGTCCTGCGCGCCCGTGCCGGTCAGATCGCACACGGTTATTTCGTCGTCGTTCACGCGGCCCGGCGTCTTGCCTGCGATCACTTCGCCCAATTCGGCGAACGACGCATCGGCATCGATCACTCCGGCTTCGATCGCGTGATGCAGTTCGCCCAGCACGCGCACTTGCTGCACGCGGTCGCATACGTAGCGCGCTTTCGCGAAAACATCTGGCGCGATTTCGTTCTTGTGCTCGGCATCCGAGCCCATCGCCGTGATATGCAGGCCGGGATGCAGATCGCGCGCGTGGATCAGAGGCTCGCGGCTCGGCGTCGTGGTGATGGCGATGTCGGCGTTCCTGAGCGCTTGATTGACGCTGTCCGCGACATCGCACGGCAAGCCTTCGCAGTCGTGCGCGAATCGATGCGCGCTGGCGGAATCGCGCGCCCATACGGTCACGTGATCGATATCGCGCACGAGGCGCAATGCCTGCAGTTGCAGGCGCGCCTGCTCGCCCGCGCCGATGATCGCGACACGCTTCGCATCCTTGCGCGCGAGCCAGCGCGACGCAACCGCGCCGGCCGCCGCGGTACGAACCGCGGTCAGATAACCGTTGTCGAGCAACACGGCTTCGGTCAGGCCGGTACGCGCCGACAGCACCAGCATCAGCCCATTCAGACTCGGCAGCCCGAGCGACGGATTGTTGAAGAAGCCCGGACTCACCTTGATCGCAAAGCTCGGGAAACGCGGCAAATACGCGGTTTTCACGTCGACTTCGCCCGCGTGCTTGGGAATGTCGAGACGCAGGATCGGCGGCATCGCGACGGCTTCGGTCGCAAGCGATCTGAACGCGGCTTCGACTTGCTCGATCGCGTCGAGGTCGAGCGGCACGAGCTTGCGCAATTGCGCCTGCCCGAGCAGCACGGTGGATGTATCGATGTTGGACATATGTTCAGGCCGCTCCGATAAGGCGGCGATGCGTTTCGATATCGATGTTGCTGCCGCTCACCACGACGACGACCGGCCCGTCTTGCAGCTTGATCGCGCCATCGAGCAGCGCCGCGATGCCGACCGCGGCCGCGCCTTCGACGACGAGCCGTTCCTCGCGGTACGCATGCACGATGCCGCGCGCGATCGACACTTCATCGAGCAGCACGATGTCGTCGATGAGATCGCGCGTCATGGCGAAGGTATGGCGGTTGTCGAGGCCGATGCCGCCGCCGAGCGAATCGGCCAGCGTATCCAGTTCATCGACGAACACGGGCTTGCCCGCCGCGAGACTCGCGTGCATGGCCGCGCCGCGTTCCATCGACACGCCGATCATCTTGACGTCGGCACGAATGTTCTTTGCCGCGAACGCGACGCCGCTGAACAGGCCGCCACCCGACAATGGCACGACGATGCTCGCGACATCGGGCAACGCTTCGAGAATTTCGAGGCCGATGGTGGCCTGTCCCGCGATCACGCGTTCATCGTCGAAAGGCGGCACGAATGCGTAGCCTTCCTCGCGCACGAGACGTTGCGCTTCGACCTGCGCATCGTCCTGACTCTTGCCCGCGATGACGACACGCGCGCCGAGCGCGGCGACGGCATCGACCTTGTTCTGCGGCACCAGCGAGGACATGCACACCGCCGCTTCGATGCCGAGCGAGCGCGCCGCGTGGGCGACCGCGCGGCCATGATTGCCCGTCGATGCGGTCACCACGCGCTTGCAGCCTTCTTCAGCGAGTTGCGCAAGCGCATTGGTCGCGCCGCGCAGCTTGAAGCTGCCCGTCGGTTGCAGCGGTTCGAGCTTCAGATGAACCGGCACGCCCGCGATGCGCGAGAGCGCAGCCGATTGAACCAGCGGCGTGACGAGCGCGCGGCCTTCGATGCGCTGGCGGGCGCGGTAGACATCGGCGAGCGTAAGTGCGGACATGTCGGGCTGAATTGCGTGTTCAAGTGAACGATGCAACTCAGTCTAATGTCCTAAAAAATCGTTTTCGATTGTCCTAGTTCATTTAGTTGAAGTCGTGCACGTGCGGGTACTGGCCGAAGACTTCGCGCATCGTTTCCACCGCGCTGCGAAACGTGCCTTCACCGACTTCCGCGCCCACGCAGAGCCGCACCGCGTTAGGCCGGTCCGCGCCGCGCACGAGAAACGGATCGGGCGACGTCACCGCGATATTGCGATTGCGCAATTCACGCGTGATGCGTTCCGCTTCCCATTCGTCGGGTACGCGCAACCAGACGGACAGCGCGTTCGGATGACTGCCCAGCACGTATTCGCCCAGCACTTCACGCACGACGCCCTGACGCGCGGCGAGCCGCTCGCGCTGAATCTGCACGAGGCGCTGCGCCGTGCCGTCCATGATCCAGCGCGAGGTGACTTCCGCGATCGGCGAGGTCGCCATCCAGCAGCTCACGCGCAGCACGCTTTCCGCACGCAGCGCGAGACGCCGCGGCACCGTCATGAACCCCGTGCGCAAGCCGCTCAGTACCGACTTCGTCATGCTCGTGCAATAGAACGCAAGCTCGGGAATCAGGCTCGCGATGGGCGTCTGCGTCTTCGCGGGCAGCGCGCCGTAGACATCGTCCTCGATCACATACACGCCATAGCGCTCCGCAATGCGCGCAATCGCGCGGCGGCGCGAATCGGGCATCATCGCGACGGTCGGATTGTTCAGCGTCGGCGTGCAGACGAGCGCGCTGACCCGTTCGCTGTCGCAGACTTCCTCGAAGTGCTCGGGGCGAATGCCGTGCTCATCGATCTCCAGACCTTTGAGCGTAAACCCCAGCACGTTCGCCGATCCGATCACGCCGTGATCCGTGAGGCTTTCGCACAGCACCGTATCGCCCGGACCGACGATCGACGCCAACGCAAGAAAGATGCTGTGGGCAACGCCATTGGTGACAAGGAGCGTCTCCACTTTCGCGGGCATGTTGAGCGACGCGAGCCATTCGACGCCCGCCTGACGATGACTGTCGAAGCCCGCAATCGGCCGGAATGCGCGAATCCACGGCTGATCCTCGATGGTCGAGAGCGTCGCGCAGACCTTGCGCCACATCGCGTCGTGCTCGGGCGTATGAACGATGCGCGCAATCGAAAAATCGACCACGGAACGCTCGGCCGTGTCGAGCATGTAACGGGACATCGTCTCGGTCACGCGCGCCGAGACGAAGCTGCCGCGCCCCACTTCGCAGCGGATCAGCCCTTGCCGCTCCAGTTCCTTGTACGCGTTGGTGACGGTCTGCACGCTGATCGCCAGATCGGCCGCGACTTCGCGTTGCGGCGGCAGACGTTCACCCGAGGCGAGCGCGCCGCTTTCGATATCGGCGGCCATTGCCTTGACCAGCCGCTTGTACTTGGACTGCACGCCCTGCACCGTACGCACGGCGTCGCGCCATCTTTCGTTCACGTCCTGCTCCTCGCTTGCCTGATTCCATGCGCAATAGTGGCGCAAAAGCGCACGCGAAAATAATTGTCCTAGAGCAATCGGAACAAATATATGGCTTTGTATTCTGCGTTCGTGGCTGTGTTGCGAGATGCGTCAAACCCCTGAGGAGTAAGGGTTTTCTCGGTCTCTCGCGCGTATCCCGGCCATTGGATTGCCCTCACTCGACCACGCTTGAAGAACCATCAATACGGGAACGATATGAACACGAAGCGACTGTCTGGCATGCTGGCAGCGGCGTGCGTCGCGGCGGCGGCCCTCGCCGCCCATGCCACGAGCGCAAGCGCGGAAACCACGTTGCAGCGCATCCAGCGCACCGGCGAGGTGCGTATCGGCTATGCGAACGAAACGCCTTTTGCCTACACGACGCCCGATGGCACCGTGACCGGCGAATCGCCCGAGATCGCGAAGAAGGTGTTCGCCAAGCTGGGCGTGAAGAAAGTCGACGCGGTGCTGACCGAATGGGGCGCACTGATTCCCGGCTTGAAAGCCGGCCGCTTCGACGTGATCGCGGCGGGCATGTACATCACGCCCGAGCGTTGCAAGCAGGTCGCGTTCGCCGATCCGCAATACCAGATCCCCGATACGCTGCTGACGATGAAGGGCAATCCCAAGAATCTGCACAGCTATGCCGATGTCGCCAAGCAACCGGACACGAAACTTGCTGTGATGGCAGGGACGGCCGAGCTGGGTTATGCGCGCCAGGCGGGCATCAAGGATGACCAGATCCTGCAGGTTCCGGACACCACCGCGCAATTGCAGGCCGTGCGCGCGCGCCGCGCCGATGCGGCCGTGGGCACCGCGCTGACGATGAAGGGTCTCGCAACGAAGGGCGGCCCGCAGGTGGAAGCGATCAGCCAGTTCAACGACGATCCGAAGCACACCGGCTACGGCGCGCTTGCGTTCCGTCCTGAAGACACCGACCTGCGCGATGCCGTGAACAAGGAACTGCATCAGTGGCTCGGCACCGACGATCACCTGAAGACGGTCGGGCCCTTCGGCTTCGACAAGTCCAACGTGACGACGAAGAAAGCGCCGGAACTGTGCGCCGGCTGAACGTCGCTTTTCTCCAGTGACGCACCGCGTCCAACTAGCAGCGAGGAACCGTCATGAGTGACCTCAATGAGCTTCTGCCCTTGATGATGAAGGGCGCGCTCGTCACGATCCAGATCGCCGTCATCAGCATCCTGCTCGCGATCGTCATGGCGAGTGTCGCGACGGCGTTGCGCGCCGCGCCCTATCGCGCCGTGCGCTGGGCCGGCAACGTGTATGTCGAAGTCTTTCGCGGCACCTCGCTGCTGGTGCAGTTGTTCTGGCTGTTCTTCGTATTGCCGCTGCCGCCCTTCAACGTGCAGTTGACGCCGTTCACGGTCGCCATCGTCGGGCTGGGGCTGCACTATGGCGCGTATGGCTCGGAGATTCTGCGCGGCGCGCTGCGCTCAGTGCCGGGCGGACAATACGAAGCGGCGCTCGCGCTGAACATGCCGGCGGCGGCGCGGCTGCGCCGCGTGGTGCTGCCGCAGGCGATGATCAACGCGCTGCCGCCCGCGACCAACCTGATGATCGAACTGCTCAAGGGCACTTCGCTCGTCTCGCTGATCACGCTTTCGGACCTTACTTTCCGCGCACGCCAGCTCGACGAAGCGACCTTCAAGACGGCGGAGGTATTCGGTCTCACACTGCTCATCTACTTCGTGCTCGCGCAGGTGATCGTCGCCGTGATGCGCGTGTTCGAGCGGCGCGTGAGCAGTCACGTCGCCATTCGTCGCAACAGCCGCGCCGTTCCGAGGGCTGCATCATGAATTCGCTCGGTCAACTCTTCGATGTGAAATACGCGCTGCATATCCTGCCCGAGCTCGCGCGCGCGGCGACGTACACGATCGGCATCACGCTCGTCGGCTTCGCGATCGCACTCGTGCTCGGCCTCATGCTCGCGATCATGCGGCGCAGCGAGTTCGCCCCGCTCGCGAAGACAACTGCGCTCTTCATCGAGTTCATCCGCAGCACGCCGCTCCTGATTCAGGTGTACGTGCTCTTCTATGTCGCGCCGCTCTACGGCTTCACGATGTCCGCGCTCACCGCGGGCACGCTCGGCATCGCGGTGCACTATGCGTGCTATGTGTCCGAGGTGTATCGCGCGGGTCTGAACGGCGTCGCGCGCGGGCAATGGGAAGCGTCATGCGCGCTGTCGCTCTCGCCGTGGCGCACCTATACCGGCGTGGTACTGCCGCAGGCGATTCGCCCGGTGATTCCCGCGCTCGGCAACTATCTCGTCGCGATGTTCAAGGACACACCGGTGCTGTCCGCGATCACCGTTGTCGAACTGATGCAGCAGGCGAAGAACATCGGCTCCGAGACTTTCCGCTATCTCGAACCGATCACGATGACGGGCATCTTCTTTCTCATCATCAGCGTGACGTTTGCCTCGGGCGTGCGTCATCTCGAACGGCGCGTGAGGCTGCCATGATGGCTCGCTCCCGCGTATCGACCACTCCGACCCCGCTGGACGGCGCACGGTAATGCAACTCCAGGAGCAGCAGATGAAACGAGATCTCGACCCGGCGCTTGGCGCGGCGGCACAGCAGAACGCGAACACGCCGATCGTGCGCTTTCGCAACGTCACCAAACGCTATGGCCCGCTCACGGTGCTCGACGGCCTCGATCTCGATGTCGCGCGCAACGAGAAGGTCGCGATCATCGGGCCGAGCGGCTCGGGCAAGTCCACGCTGTTGCGCGTGCTGATGACGCTCGATCCACTGACCGATGGCGTCATCGAAGTGGACGGCGAACCGCTCACGCACGAGATGCGCGGCGGCAAGCTCGTGCCCGCATCGCCGCGACATGTGCGTCAGGTGCGCAGCAAGATCGGCATGGTGTTTCAGAGCTTCAATCTGTTTCCGCACATGACCGCGCTCGCGAACACCATCGAAGCGCCGATGAGCGTGCTCGGGCTGTCGAAGAAGGAAGCGAACGAGCGCGCGCGCGAACTCTTGTCGCTGGTGGGCCTTGCAGAAAAGTGCAATCACTATCCGTCGCAGTTGTCGGGCGGACAGCAGCAGCGTGTCGCGATAGCACGCGCGCTCGCGATGCGCCCGAAGATCATGCTGTTCGACGAAGTGACCTCCGCGCTCGATCCCGAACTGTGCGGCGAAGTGCTCAACGTCATTCGCCGTCTCGGCGAGGAGCATGACCTGACGATGCTGATGGTCACGCACCAGATGGGTTTCGCGAAAGAGTTCGCCGATCGCGTGTGTTTCTTCTCGCAAGGCAAGATCATCGAGCAGGCGCCGCCGCAGCAGTTCTTCTCCGCGCCGCAGCATGAGCGCACGCGCCAGTTCCTGCGCGCGGTGACCGAAGCGCTTTGATCAAGCGGGGTGTCGCGGTCCGATTATTGCTTCGCGCTCTCCATATGGCCTATGCGTAAGCCAGGAGAGTGCGATGTCCCCCACCCTGCATAAAGTCGCGCGCTTCGCGGATTTACCCGCCGAGCGCGGCACACGCGTGTGCGTCAAGAGCGACGATAAAGACGCGAAGGAAATCCCCATCCTGCTCGTGCGCGACGGCGATGCCGTGCGCGCCTACACGGCCGAATGTCCACACGCGGGCGGCCCGCTCGATGAAGGCGCCATCTGCAATGGACGCATCGTGTGTCCTTGGCACAAGGGAACGTTTGAGGTCCGCGACGGCAGCCTCGTCGAACCGCCGCCGCTGAAAGCGCTGACGCGTTATGAAGCGACGATCAGGGACGGCGACGTGTATGTGTCCGCACAGCCTGTCGACAGTGGCGAGATACGTAACGAGCCACGCAACGCGAATCGGACCATGCTCATCGTCGGCGCGGGCGCGGCAGGCGCGGCCGCTTGCTCTGCCCTGCGCGAGGCCGGCTTCGACGGACGCATCGTGCTCGCGGGCAACGATGCGCGCGAGCCATACGATCGCACGTCGCTCAGCAAGTTCACGCTCGCGGGCGACATGCCGCCCGACGACGTCCCGCCCCTGCTCGATGGCGATTTCTTCGCGATACACGACATCGAGCGCATCGAAGCGCAGGCCGTGAAGCTCGATGCGAAAGCGAAGCGCGCCGAACTCGCCGACGGTCAGGCTATCGATTACGAAGCCGCGCTCGTCTGTACGGGCGGCGTTCCGAAGCCGCTCGATATCCCCGGCGCTACGCTGAAACACGTTCATCTGCTGCGCACGCGTGACGATGGGCGCGCGATTCTCGAATCGCTCGAAGGATGCAGGCGCGCGGTCATCGTAGGGGCAAGTTTCATCGGGCTCGAAGCGGCTTCTTGTCTGCGGAAACGCAAGATCGACGTAAGCGTCGTTGCGCCTGGCAAGGTGCCGTTCGCGAAGCAGTTCGGCGAGCGCATCGGCGAGATGTTCAGGAAACTGCATGAAACGAACGGTGTGACGTTTCATATGAATGCCCGCGTCGCCGCATTCGGCGGTGGCGATACGGTGACGGAAGTGATCCTCGATTCGGGCGAAAAGATCGCGGCGGATGTCGTGATCGCGGGCACGGGCGTCGTGCCCGCGACATCGTTTCTATCGGGCGTCACGCTCGCGGACGATGGCGGTGTCGACGTCGATGCCACCATGCTCGCCGCCCCCGCGCTCTACGCAGCCGGCGATATTGCGCGCTTTCCTTTGCCGCGTTCGGATCAGAGCGTACGCATCGAGCACTGGCGCGTCGCGCAGCAGCACGCTCGCGTGGCCGCGTGCAACATGGCGGGCAGCGCGCGCGAGTACGTTGGCGTGCCTTATTTCTGGACTTATCACTACGAGAAGACGTTCGATTATCTCGGGCATGTCAGTGAGCCGGACGCGATCGAATTAGATGGCGATCTGAACGCGCAGCACTTCATCGCGTATCTGATGAAGCATGGACACGTGGGGGCGATCGTCGCATGCGAGCACGACGCCGCCGTGTGCCGTCTTGCCGAAGCGATGCGCGAGCCGCTCACGCTCGACGAAGCGCGGCGCATCGTGAACGCCTGAGCGAGCCGGCATGGCGACGAAGCAACCCGGCGTCGAACCGGAGCAGGCGCCCGCCTCGCTGGACGAATGCCGCCGCTGCGCGCTTTGGGAACACGCGACGCAAGCCGTGCCCGGCAAAGGCCCGCGTCGTGCGCCGATGATGATCGTGGGCGAGCAACCGGGCGATCAGGAAGACTTGCAAGGCAAGCCGTTCGTCGGGCCCGCGGGCGCGATGCTCGATCGGGCGCTCGAGGAGGCCGGCGTCGCGCGCAAGGACGTGTATGTGACCAATGCCGTGAAGCACTTCAAGTGGGAACCGCGCGGCAAGCGGCGCCTGCACAAAACGCCCGCGCAGCGCGAGATCGACGCGTGCCACTACTGGCTCGATCGCGAGACCGGTGATGTCGCGCCGAGAGTGATCGTTGCGCTCGGATCGACCGCGCTCAAGTCCGTGCTGCGCGATTCGAAGGCGACCTTGCAGGCGTCGATGGGACGCGCGATCGAGCACGAAGGACACGCGATCGTAGCGACTTATCATCCTTCATTCGCGTTGCGCGCGCCCGATCCCGAGACGCGCGAGCGTGCGTATCAGGCGATCGTCGAAGCATTGCGCGCGGCGCATCGGCTCGTCGCGCATCATCGGAAAGAGCGTTGAGGAAAGGCATATGGCAACGAGCAAGACGGCTTCGAAGAAAAGCGGCAAGCGTCCGAGCACGCGGCAAAGACACTCGCTTGCGAGCGCCCGCAAAAAGCCGACGCGATCGACGCACCGCTGGTCGCATCACGTGATGGAAACCAGCGACGCAATGGATATCCAGCGCGACATCTTCAAGACGGGCAACGCACAGGAAATCGCCGACTCGCTGAAGCGCTCGTCCACACGCAGCACGCGCCGCAAGGGCTCGCCGTTTCAATCGGCGATGTCGATGCTCAATTTCTATATCAATCGCGCGGGGCGCAATTTGCCGAAATCGCGCAAGAGCACGCTGGAACGCGCGAAGAAGCGGCTGCGCGAGGCGTTCGGACGCAAGCCTTGAAAGGCCATCGTGTGTGAAAAAACTGCCAGAGCCATGCAAGCCTTGCAAGCTTTCAAGGAACGTCGTTTGCTCTGCAGTGATGCGATGCAATCCCACACCGTCAGGAGCCTCGCTTGAGAACCCAGTCAAAACAACGCATACGCGCCATCGCGCTCGCGCTGATGCTCGCAAGCGGCTCAGCTATCGCCGACGACTACGCCGATGGCTTCGGCCCGAATCCATCCCTCCCCGCGCCGCACAAATCGCTCATGCCGACGGTCAACATCGCGCCAGCGAAGCCGTGGCCGCACGGACAGAAGCCCACGGCGCCCGCTGGTTTCGACGTGACCGCGTTCGGCGCGGGCCTCACACATCCGCGCTGGCTCGCGACGCTGCCCAATGGCGATGTGCTCGTCGCCGAAAGCAACGCGCCCGAGAAGCACGATGAAAACGCCGGCATCAAGGGCTTCGTGATGAAGAAAGTCCAGAAGCGCGCGGGCGCCGCCGTGCCGAGCCCCGATCGCATCATGCTGCTGCGCGATGCCGATGGCGATGGCGTCGCCGAAACGCGCACCGTGTTCATCGACAAGCTGCATTCGCCGTTCGGCATGGCGCTCGTCGGCGACGATCTCTACGTTGCGGATACCGATGCAATCATGCGCTTCAAGTACGAAAACGGTGCGACGCAGATCACGACGCCCGGCGAGAAGTTTATCGATCTGCCCGCCGGCGAGATCAATCATCACTGGACCAAGAACATCATTGCGAGCGCGGACGGCAAGAAGCTTTATGTGACAGTCGGCTCGAACAGCAACGCGGCCGAGAACGGCATCGATGCGGAAAATGGGCGCGCGGCGATCATGGAAGTGGATATCGAAACGAAACAATCGCGGCTGTTCGCAACGGGTTTGCGCAATCCGAACGGCATGTCGTGGCAGCCGCAAAGCGGTGCGCTCTGGACCGTCGTGAACGAGCGCGATGAACTCGGCAATGACCTCGTGCCGGACTATCTGACCTCGGTGAAGGATGGCGCATTCTATGGCTGGCCGTACAGCTATTACGGACAACATGTCGATGATCGCGTAAAGCCGCAGCGCGCGGACCTCGTACAGGCAGCGCTCGCGCCCGACTATGCGCTCGGCGCGCATACCGCCTCGCTCGGACTCACGTTCTACGAAGGCACGGCGTTCCCGGAGCGCTATCGCAATGGCGCGTTCATCGGCCAGCATGGTTCGTGGAATCGCAAGCCGAGAAGCGGCTACAAGGTCATCTTCGTGCCGTTCGAGAACGGCAAGCCTTCAGGACCGCCCGAAGATATCCTGACGGGTTTTCTTTCCTCGGATGGCCATGCGCTCGGGCGGCCCGTGGGCGTCGCGGTCGATGCCAGGGGCGCGCTGCTCGTCGCCGACGATGTCGGCAACACCGTGTGGCGGGTCGCGCCCGCCGCGAAGTGAATGGCCGCGAAGACACCGCGACGGCCGAGTCTGTTCGCGCTCGCGGAGCGGCAGATCATCGCGCTCTACGATGCGGGCGTGATGTCGCCCGCCGTGCTGCATCACGTCCTCGCGGCGTATGCCGACAGCGGCATCGACTGGAACGATGAAGGCACGCTGCAAACCGTCGATGGCCATACGGTGCAGCAAGCCGTCGTGCTCGTCATGATGCCGGGGCGTGCGTTGAAGAGTGCGAAGAAGGATTTCATGTCGGTCGTCGAGCATCTTGCCGCGAGCGAACCCGAGGCCGTCGAGGAACAAACAGAAGATGCCGAGGATGACGACGACTTGCTGGCTCAGCTAGGCGGCGACACGAAGAAAGCGACACGTGCAAAGAAAAGCACGCAGGCAGCCGAGCCGAAGCGCGCTGCGTTCAATCCACTCGTCGGCGCGCGCGCCGTGAAGGGCAACAAGCGCTGAGCGCGATCAGGGCGCGACACCTGGCGCGATCAGATCGAGCAGATCGTCCATGTCGAAGGGCTTCGCGAGAATCGGCACGCCGAGTTGCTTCGCGCGCTCCAGTTCATCGGCATAACCCGTCATCAGCACGAGCTTCTGCGACGGCAGGCGCTTCATGATCTGCTCGGCCAGATCGATGCCGTTCATGCGGCCGGGCATTTGCACGTCGGAGAGCACCAGATCGAAGCTGTGGCCCTCGCCCATCAACGCGAAAGCGGCGTCCGCGCTTTCTTCGTGATGCACGGCGCAGCCGACCACTTCGAGCACCGCCGTCACGCCCGCCGCCACGTCCGCGTTGTCCTCCACCAGAAGCACCGACGTGCCGCGCAACGGCACGTCCGCATCATAGTTCGCCGCAACGAGGGGCGGCGCTGCAGTATCGGTTGGCAGGTACGCTTTCGATGCCGCCGGCGCCGCACCCTGATGACGCGGCAAATAAAGCCGCACGGTCGTGCCCGCGCCCGGCACGCTCGTGATGCGCGCGGTACCGCCCGCCTGCTCACATGCGGCGAGCACCTGCGCGAGACCGAGGCCCGTGCCCGCGCCGCGCTGCTTGGTCGTGAAGAGCGGTTCGAACGCGCGCCGCTGCACTTGTTCGGTCATGCCCTCGCCGTTGTCGGTGATCGAGACGAGCACGTATTCGCCATCGGGAATATCCGTGTCCACGCTGCGCACGCGCGCATTCTGGCAGCGGATCACGACGCGCCCGCCGTGCGGCATCGCATCGTTGGCATTCACGGCGATATTCACGAGCGCCAGCTCCAGCTCGATCGGATCGGCCATCACCTTCCACAGATCCGGCGACAACTCCAGCGTCAATGTGACGGACGGATGAATCGACTTCTTCACGAGATCGAGCACGCTCTTCAACCAGTCGGCGGGGTCGATCACCTCCTGCTTGAGAGGCTGCTTGCGCGCGACGCTCATCAGTCGCCGCGCGAGCGATTCGGCGCCCGCGGTCGCGCGCTCCACGGCGAGCACTTCGTTCTCGACGCCGTTGAAGTGCTTGCGCCGCGCCAGTTCCATGTTCGATCCGACCACCATCAGCAGATTGTTGAAGTCGTGCGCGACGTTCGCGACGAGATTGCCGAGCGCGCCCATGCGCCGCAACTGCCGGCTCGATGCCTCGATGGAAAGACGTGTCGCGACTTCCGCCTGCCAGCGCTCCCACGCGGCCTGCTCCGCATCGAGACGGCGAATCGAAAAGGCGATCAGCAGCCACACGCCGATGCACGGCAACGCCGCGATCGCCGCGACGAGCGCGAGATTGTCGCGCCAGCGCGCTTCGACGACAGAAGTCGCATAACCCGTCGCGACATAGAGCGGATAGTCGCCCACGCGCCTGAACGCAAGCAGCCGCTCGACCTGATCGACGCTCGAACGCATGCGAATGCTGCCGTAGAGTTCGTTGTTGCGAAATGCGTTGGTGAACGGCGTGTTCGTTGCAGGTTGCGTGCTGTCCGCGTTCGTCGGAAAGCGCGCGAGGATGTTGCCGTCGCGACGATACAGCCCGATCACGACGGCGTGATCGCCGGCCGCGAGTTCGCGATAGAAGTCGGTGAAATAGCTGCGCTTGAGCGCAATCGACACGACGCCGAGAAACTGCCCGTTGCGGCCGATGCGGCCCATCGTGGTCGTGAAGACATCGGAGCGCGCCACCTTGCCGCGCAATGGCAGCGAGAAGTACGTGACGGGCGCGACCGCGCGGGCGGACTGGAAATCGTCGCGCTCCGCGATCGATACGACAGGCGCCGGAAACCAGCGGCTGTTCGCAAGCAGCCCGCCGTTTCCGCCGAACACGGAAATCGCGGCAATCTGCGCGAGCGTGCCGCTCATGTCGTCGAGCGTGCGATGCAACGCTTCTTCGTGGCTTTTGATGAGCGCGTCGTCGCTATCGCCCAGCAGGTCGACGATGCGCGTCTCCAGTTGCTGATTCAGGTCGATCACCTTCAGCGCATGCTCGTTCGCCACGCGCGTGAGGCGCTGGGTCAGTTCCTGCGCATCCGCGAAGCGGCGCTGATGATCGTAATAGCCATAGATGCAGAGGCACGCGAGCGGAACCACGATCGATACGCCCAGCACGAGCAGCAGCATCTTTCGCATCGAGGCGAAATTGCGCGCGGGCAGCGGCAGATCGAATGTCGCGGTTTCGGTGGAGTCCAAGTGTTGCGTCTCCGGGAACGCCGGGCCGGAGCATGCGTCAATCGGCCCGGCTCTGCTACTGTCAGCGAAGCGCGTGCCTGCGCCAGTCGTCGTAAGGCGTGATCGGCAGCACGCGCTTGTGACGGGTCGCGTCGTAGAAGCGGTAGATGGTCGTGTAGACCGCGTCGGAGACCGGCTTGCCTTCGAGAAAATCGTCGATGTCCTCGTAGCTGATGCCGTAGCTGTCTTCGTCGGGCTTCATCGGCGTGAGCGTTTCGAGGTCGGCGGTCGGCACCTTTTTCGAAATGTCGCTGCTCGCGCCGAGCAATTCCGCGAGCGCGCGCACGCGGCGTTTGTTCAGGCCGTAGAGCGGCAGCACGTCCGCGCCGCCGTCGCCGAACTTGGTGAAAAAGCCCATCAGCGATTCAGCTGCGTGGTCCGTGCCGATCACGACGCCCGAGTGCGCGGCGGCCACCGCGTATTGCGCGATCATCCGCTGACGCGCCTTGATATTGCCGAGCACGAAGTCTTCGTGCTTGTGATCGCGATACACGAGACCCGAGGTCGCGAGCGATTCACGCATCGCATCGGCGGCGGGCTTCACGTTGACGACAAGTGTCTCGTCGGGCTGGATGAACGCGAGCGCGCGTTGCGCATCGGCTTCGTCGCGCTGCTCGCCGTACGGCAGACGCATCGCGATGAAGCGCACATCGGCATTGCGCGCCCGCAGGCGCTCGACCGCGAGTTGCGCGAGACGGCCCGCCGTCGACGAATCCACGCCGCCGCTGATGCCGAGCACATAGGTCTTGAGCTTCTGCGCTTCGAGATAGTCGGCGAGAAACGCGATGCGGCGCTCGCGTTCTGCTTCGATATCGAATACGGCTGGGACCTTCAGTTCTTCGATGATGCCGGGCTGACGGGTGGCGTGACCGTTCGACATTGCGTGTGCTCGCTTCGCTTCTGAAGTCACTACGTTACCGCAAGTTGCGCAGCGCCTCTATCCGCACGCGTCGATATCAGCCCGCCATTTCCCGATCCGGCGTCGACGAGATGCGATGAATCGCGAGATCGGCGCCATTGAACTCTTCTTCGCGATCGAGCCGCAGACCGACCGTCCACTTTATCGCGCCATAGACGGCGGCACCGCCCGCGAGCGCCAGCGCGATCGCGCCCACCGTGCCGATGAGTTGCGAGCCGATCGCGACGCCGCCGATGCCGCCCAGCGCCTTCTGCCCGAAGATGCCCGCCGCGATGCCGCCCCACGCGCCGCACATGCCGTGCAACGGCCATACTCCGAGCACATCGTCGATGCGCCAGCGGTTCTGCACGCACGTGAACATCTGCACGAACAGCACGCCCGCGACCGCGCCCACGATCAGCGCGCCGAGCGGGTGCATCAGGTCCGAGCCGGCACACACCGCGACCAGACCCGCGAGCGGTCCGTTATACGTGAAGCCCGGATCGTTGCGGCCCGCGAACCAGGCGGCGAGCGTGCCGCCGACCATCGCCATCAGTGAATTGACCGCGACGAGGCCGCTGATCTTGTCGACGGTCTGCGCGCTCATCACGTTGAAGCCGAACCAGCCGACCGCGAGCACCCACGCGCCCAGCGCGAGAAACGGAATGCTCGATGGCGGATGCGCCGCGATGCGCCCGTCCTTGTGATAGCGCCCGTGACGCGGCCCGAGCAGCAGCACCGCCGGCAGCGCGACCCAGCCGCCGAACGCATGCACGACGACGGAACCGGCGAAGTCATGAAACGGCGCGCCGAACGCCTGCGTCAGCCAGCCCTGAATGCCGAAGCGCTCGTTCCACGCCACGCCTTCGAGCAGCGGATAAATGAAGCCGACGATCACGCAGGTCGCGAACAGTTGCGGATTGAACTTCGCGCGCTCGGCGATGCCGCCCGACACGATCGCCGGAATCGCTGCGGCGAATGTCAGCAGGAAGAAGAAACGCACGAGCGCATAGCCGTTGTGCTCGGCGAGGATATCGGCGCTGTGCATGAACTGCACGCCATACGCGATGTTGTAGCCGATAAAGAAGTACGCGAGCGTCGACACCGCGAAGTCCACGAGGATCTTCACGAGCGCGTTCACCTGATTTTCGCGGCGCACCGTGCCGAGTTCGAGGAAAGCGAAACCGGCGTGCATCGCGAGCACCATTGCGGCGCCCATCAGCAGAAAGAGAGTGTCGGTTCCGGATTGAAGTGCCTGCATGATTCGAGCGGTCGGTTCGGGAAAAGGCGCTGATTTTGCAAGTTCCGGGCCAACTTGGCGCACCTGGCATCGAAACGGTGCGCGTGCCTGATTCCGCGTGGTAAAGCGTGGTGCAATACGCGTCGTTATCGCTCATGAGCGCGTGCTCTGTATTGGTGCAATGCCCGTTCATGTTGCATCGAATGCACCGCTTGCGCGCCTGAATTTTCAGCATGAAGGCAGATCGTAGGCCAATAGCAAGCCGGCGAAGCGCGCACTCGCGGTGCACGTTCGCGGCGCGCCGCGAGTATCCTGAAGCCTTGGATTCGCGCGATTCAAGAGGTTATCGATGTCATCTCGCATCGAACGCATCGGCGATCACGTGCGTACGGAAACGCTCGCGCGCGATGCTCGCGTCGTGACAGTCGTGCTGGATCGGCTCGCGCGACGCAACGCGGTCGATCGCGGCATCGCCGATGCGTTGCGTGATGCGTTCGAGCGCTTCGACGCGGACGATGCGTTGTCGGTCGCCGTGTTATGGGGCGCGGGCGGCACGTTTTGCGCGGGCGCGGATCTCTCCGCATTGAACGACGACGCGCGCCGCAACGAAATTCACGCCGATGGCAGCGGCCCCGGCCCGATGGGCCCCACACGTCTCGCGCTCAACAAGCCCGTGATCGCGGCGATCGCGGGTCATGCGGTCGCGGGCGGGCTCGAACTCGCGGCGTGGTGCGATCTGCGCATCGTCGAGGAAGATGCGGTGCTCGGCGTATTCTGCCGGCGCGTCGGCGTACCGCTCATCGATGGCGGCACGATACGGCTGCCGCGTCTCATCGGCATGTCGCGTGCGCTGGATCTGATTCTCACCGGGCGCGCGGTCGATGCGAACGAAGCGCTCGCCATCGGGCTCGCCAATCGCATCGCGCCGCGCGGCGAGGCGCGCAACCTCGCGGAAGCGCTCGCGTGCGAGCTGGCCGCGCTGCCGCAGGCCGCGATGCGCGCGGATCTGCGCTCGATCCATGAAAACGCGTTCGATGCCGATATCGCCCAGGCCTTGCAGCGTGAAGGCGCGAATGGACATCGCGCGGTATTCGATGAAGGTATCGACGGCGCGGCGCGATTCGTCTCGCGTGATTCGCGTGTTTCGCGGCCGAAAGGACAGGCAACATGAATTCAGTGTTCGAGAACCGACGCGATGCGGGCCGCGCGCTCGCCACACAACTCACGCATTACGCCAATCGTGACAACGTCACCGTGCTCGCCTTGCCGCGCGGCGGCGTGCCTGTCGCGTATGAAGTGGCGCGCGCGCTGCGGGCGCGGCTCGACGTACTCGTCGTGCGCAAGCTCGGCGTGCCGGTTCAGCCCGAACTCGCGATGGGCGCGATTGCATCCGGCGATGCGTTCTTTCTCGACGAGCGCATCGTGCAATACGCGGGCGTTTCGAAGGACGAACTCGATCGCGTGATCGCGAAGGAACGCGCCGAACTCGCGCGGCGCGAAACGCTGTATCGCGGTGATAAACCGCCGCTCGACGTGAGCGGGCGCGTTGCGATCGTCGTCGATGACGGCATGGCGACCGGCGCGACGATGAAGGCCGCGGCGATGTCGCTGCGTCATGCGCATCCGGCGAAGATCGTCGCGGCGCTGCCGGTCGCACCGCTCGACTCGGAAGCGCGTGTGGAGGATTTCGTCGATGAATTCGTGTGTGTGATGCGGCCGCATCGGTATTTCGGCGTCGGGCAGTTTTATATCGACTTCGATCAGACCAGCGATGATGAAGTGCGTGAGTTGCTCGATGCGGCGCGCAATGATGCCTACCGCAGCCACGGCGCGTCGTGAGCCTCCTGCGTCTTGCCGTACTTCTCACGCGCGGCCTTCAACACCGCCTTGTCGATAACCGCATCGTCCACGAGCGATTTCAACGCCGCAATCACGATCGACACACGATCCACTTCGAAGAACTCGCGCAGCGCCTGCCGCGTATCGCTGCGGCCGAAGCCATCGGTGCCGAGCGTGACGTATCGCCGCGACACGTAGGCGCGAATCAGTTCGGGCACCGCGCGCACATAATCGGTCGCCGCGATCACGGGGCCACGCGATGCGTCGAGTGCGCGCGTGACGAACGGCGTTGGCGCAGCGTCGTCGCTCAGGCGCGCGAGCCGCTCGCATGAAGCGCCATCGCGGTGCAGTTCTGTATAGCTCGTCACGCTCCATACGGCGGCATCGATGTTCCAGTCCTGCTTGAGCATCGCGCGCGCGGCGATCGCTTCGTTGAGGATCGCGCCGGAGCCAAGCAGTTGCACTTGCGCATCGGCTGCCTCGCCATCGAGGCGATAGATGCCGCGCAAAATGCCCTCGCGCGTTTGCGCGTCCAACGAGCCGCCAGGCACGGAAGGCTGCGCGTAATTCTCGTTGGTCACGGTCACGTAATAGAACACGTCGTTCTGGCGCGCCATCATTTCCTGCATGCCTTCATCGACGATGGCCGCGACTTCGTACGCAAACGCGGGATCGTAGGCGCGGCAGTTCGGGATCGTCGACGCGGCGAGATGGCTCGTGCCGTCCTGATGCTGCAAGCCTTCGCCGCCGAGCGTCGTGCGCCCCGCCGTCGCGCCGATGAGGAAGCCGCGCGAGCGCTGGTCCGCCGCCGCGAAAATCAGATCGCCGATGCGCTGAAAGCCGAACATCGAGTAATAGATATAGAACGGCAGCATCGGCAGATCGTGCACGCTGTAGGAAGTCGCCGCCGCGATCCACGACGACACCGCGCCCGCCTCCGAGATGCCCTCTTCGAGAATCTGCCCGCGCGTGTCCTCCCGGTAGTACAGCATCGAGCCCATGTCCTCGGGCTCGTACAACTGGCCGAGCGGCGAATAGATGCCCACTTGCCTGAAGAGATTCGCCATGCCGAACGTGCGCGCTTCGTCGGCGACCACGGGCACGACGCGCGGCCCGAGTGTCTTGTCCTTCAGCAAGCTGCCGAGCATGCGCACGAAGGCCATCGTCGTCGACATCTCCTTGCCGGAGGCATCGAGCGCGAACTGGCCCCACGTGTCGAGCGCGGGCGGCGTCATGCCTTGCGACGCCTTCGCGCGACGGCGCGGCAGATAGCCGCCCAATGCCGCGCGCCGCTCGTGCAGATAGCGCATCTCGGGCGCGTTGTCGGCGGGCTTGTAGAACCTGACCTGCTCGACATCTTCATCCGACAGCGGCAGGCGGAAGCGATCGCGGAACTGCTTGAGATCGTCGAGATCGAGCTTCTTCTGCTGATGCGTCGTCATGCGGCCCTGCCCGACCGTGCCCATGCCGAAGCCTTTCATCGTCTTGGCGAGGATCACCGTCGGCTGGCCCTTGTGCGCGAGCGCCTTCGCATAAGCCGCGTGCAGCTTGCGCACGTCGTGGCCGCCGCGACGCAAGCGGTCGATGTCTTCATCCGACATATGCGCGACCAGCGCCGCGAGTTCCGGATTCTGGCCGAAGAAACGTTCGCGGTTATAGCGGCCGTCATTGGCCGAGAAGGTCTGAAACTGTCCGTCGACGGTATGCGCGAATGCGCGCAGCAAGGCATTGCCGCGATCGCGCGCGAACAGCGCATCCCAGTCCGAGCCCCACAGCACCTTGATCACGTTCCAGCCGGCGCCGGTGAATTGCGCTTCGAGTTCGTCGACGATGCGGCCATTGCTGCGCACCGGACCATCGAGCCGTTGCAGATTGCAGTTGATGACGAACACGAGGTTATCGAGCTGCTCGCGCGCCGCGAGCGACAGCGCGCCGATCGATTCGGGCTCGTCCATCTCGCCGTCGCCGAAGAAGCCCCACACCTTGCGGCCGTCCGTGCGCTGCAGATTGCGGTTCTGCAAATAGCGCATGAAACGCGCTTGATAGATCGAGTTGATTGGACCAATGCCCATCGAGCCGGTCGGGAATTGCCAGAAATCCGGCATCAGCCACGGATGCGGATACGAACACAATCCCGGCCCCGCGATCTCGCGCCGATAGTGCTTCAGATGTTCTTCATCGAGAAAGCCTTCGAGATAGGCCCGCGCATACACGCCCGGCGATGAATGCGGCTGGAAGTAGACGATATCGCCGCCGTTGTTCGCGTCGGCCGCCTTGAAGAAATGATTGAAGCCGACTTCGAACAGATCCGCCGCCGACGCATAACTCGCGATATGGCCGCCGAGTTCGCCATACGCGCGATTCGCGCGCACGACCATCGCGAGCGCATTCCAGCGCAGCACGGCCGCGAGCCTTTCCTCGATGTCGAGACTGCCCGGATAAGGCGGCTGCTGCGATACGGGGATCGTGTTCGCATAGGGCGTCGCGCGCGCCCGTGCCGATTCCACGCCCACCGACAATGCATGTTCCGCGAGCCTGTCGAAGAGATATTGCGCGCGCTCACGGCCGACATGCGCGACGACCGCATCGAGCGCCTCCAGCCATTCGGCCGTTTCGCCGGGATCGACGTCTTCGCGTCCCTTGGCAATGGAAAGAAGCTGGTTGGTTCCGCTCGACAAGTCGGTCATGGCGACTCCGTTCTGGCTAAAGGAATATGTTCAAGCATATCCATTGATGCGCAGAATGTGCGTCTCATTTGGCTGCCGCCGCGCTTTGCGGTAGTGTGTTTATTCTTCAGAAAAGCCCAAAACCGGAATCTTTCGACTATGACGGCAAACGCGAAGCAGCGCCTCGACCGCACCGACATCGGCATCTTGAATCAGCTTCAGCAAAACGCGCGCATCACCAATTCGGAACTCGCGCGCGCGGTGAACCTTTCGCCGACGCCCTGCTTCAATCGCGTGCGCGCGCTGGAAAAGGCGGGGCTTTTCAAGCAGCACGTCACCTTGCTCAATCCGGAAGCGCTCGGGCTTTCCATCAATGTCTTCATTCAGGTCAGTCTGGAAAAGCAGATCAAGGATGTGCTCGCGCGTTTCGAGCAGGCGATCAGCGAGCGCCCCGAAGTGATGGAGTGTTATCTGATGACAGGCGATGCCGATTACCTGCTGCGCGTCGTGCTGCCCGATGTGGCCGCGCTCGAACGATTCATCCTCGAACGGCTCACCAAGATGCCGGGCGTCTCCAATATCCGTTCGAGCTTCGCGCTCAAGCAGGTGCGCTACAAGACCGCGTTGCCCTTGCCCGCCTCCGGGCTGACCCTGCCGGACCCGAACGCCGACGAAGCGGAATGGACGTGACGGCGTGAACCAAGCGGTCGATCCTTCCGACAAACATTAAACGCTCGCGTAAGTCTTGCGATGATGCGGCGCGTCGCCTATAACTCGTGTGGCCCATGCGGCATGTTTTCCCGGCTTGCCGCGTTCCCAGACGAAATGCCACGCACGCGAGAAAAACATGAACCTCGACACCGTACGTGTATTCATCATGACGCGCGGCGTCGACTTCGCGATCATGGTCGCTGGCGCGATTGCGCTGTGGATCATCGGACGCTGGCTCATCGGTCTCGTCACCAGCGCGTTACGCAAGCTGCTCGGGCGCAATGGCCGGGTCGATCCGACGCTCGCGCATTATCTTGGCTCGATCGTCGGCGTCATCCTGAATCTGCTGCTCGTCCTCGCGATTCTGCAGATCTTTGGGGTTCAGACCACATCCTTCGCGGCACTGCTCGCGGGTCTCGGTCTTGCCATCGGCACCGCGTGGGGCGGACTGCTCGCGCATTTCGCGGCGGGCATCTTCATGCAGGTGCTGCGGCCTTTCAAGGTTGGCGATTTCGTGACGGCGGGCGGCGTGACCGGCACCGTCACCGAACTCGGCCTCTTCGGCACGACGATCACGACGCCCGATAACGTTGCGGCCATCATCGGCAACAACAAGATCTTTTCCGACACGATCTGGAATTTCAGTTTGCTGCCGCATCGGCGCGTCGAACTGTCGGCGAAGATCGCGAACGGCGTCGATCCGCTCGATGCCATCGCGCGCCTGAAAGAAGCGGTCGCGAAGATCCCGAATGTCGCCACGACGCCGCCGCCGGATGTCGAAGTGCTGTCTTTCACGCCCGAGGGACCGCTTTTGTGCGTGCGGCCTTACACCAGCACCAACGACTATTGGCAGGTTTATTTCGACACCAATCGCGCGATCATCGAAACATTCAAGCAGGCCGGCTATCCGACGCCGGAGACGCCGCTCGTGCGCCGCGTCCTGAACTGATTTGCACGCGCCATTGCTGAACTAGAATGGGTGGAACCGGCGTTCATCGCGCCGGATCACCGCCGCGCGCGGGAGGATGTCATGCCGACTTATCAGTACCGTTGTCAGGAATGCGGCGAAAGCTTCGAGCACGCGGAGCACGTCGCCGAACATGCGACGGTGCAGCTCAAATGTCCCAAGTGCGGCAGCGAAAAGATCGCGCACGCGCCCGCGCCGTTCGTCGCGAAGACTTCAAAGAAAAGCTGAACCGTCGACGCGTGCGTCACGCCGCGCGAAATCGGACTTCGTGCGACGGCAGGCCGCCCAGGCGTGATGCGACGTGATCGATGAATGCGCGCAGGCGCGGCGCTTCATGACGGCTCGGCGGCCAGAGAATCTGGAACACGCCTTCCGCGCGCACATGCGTGCCGAGCACCGCGCGCAGCATGCCGCCTTCGAGTGCGCTCTTCGCGACGAAATCGGGCACGCATGCCAACCCCAGGCCCGAGATGCACGCGGCGAGCACCGCTTCCATGTCGTTGAACGTGAGCGTCGCGTGCGGCTCGATGGCGAAGGTGTGATCTTCGCGCGCGAAACGCCACGGCTCGGTCCGGCCATTCGCCGGAGAACGAAAGCGGATGCACGCGTGGCCTTCGAGATCGGCGGGTGTCGTGGGTTCGCCATGGCCCGCGAGATACGCGGGCGAGCCGACCACCACCGGACCGAATTGCGCGAGCGGCCGCGCGAGCAATTGAGAATCGGCGAGACGTCCGCTGCGAATCACGGCGTCGTAGCCTTCCTGTGTGACATCGACCACGCGATCGCTGAACTCGATATCCAGTTCGATATCCGGATAGCGCCGCCTGAATTCCGGCACGAGCGGCAGCAACAGCCGGCAGCCGAGCGACGGCGCGCTGATGCGCAAGCGCCCGCGCGGTGACGAGGTCGAATGGAACAGCTCGCTTTCCGCTTCTTCGAGATCGGCGAGCATGCGTTTGCATCGCGCGAAGAAGCGCGCGCCTTCGTGCGTGAGGCCGATCCGGCGCGTGGTGCGATTGAGCAGTTGCACGCCGAGCTTCGCTTCGAGCCGCATCACGCTCTTGCCAACCGCCGACGCCGACAGCCCGAGCGCGCGCCCCGCCGCCACGAAACTGCCCGACTCCGCCGCGCGCACGAACGCGACCATGCCGGAGAGGCTTTCTGTCGAAGGGGACGCCCCGAAGGAAGCCCCCTTCGGGAGCGCAGGGGACGCGGTGGGCGTCTGCAAGTGAGCGGTCGTCATTGGCTTGATCCAGCGAGAAGTACGGCGCGACGGAATGCGCCTGTCTCCTTCATGAACGTCCGCGAAGCCGATTTATTCCCGCAATTTCGTACCGCGCGCGCTTACCAGACGAAGGGCACGAGCCGATAGCGCACGCGTTGCGCATATTGGGCATAGCCTTCGAGATGCGCGACGAGTTCGCGCTCTTCCATCACCGTGCGCCAGACG
>Ga0160459_100245_pt1 | contig 26842 bp, 23 predicted proteins | sample HID1973K_E6MG_FD_108208 | JGI IMG/M metagenome (GOLD analysis project Ga0160459, IMG submission 108208) | Enriched mosquito-associated microbial communities from UW Madison campus, WI, USA - HID1973K_E6 MG | ecosystem: Host-associated > Arthropoda: Insects > Digestive system > Unclassified ... | reverse complement strand
TGTCATAAGCTTCCGCTTCTTCGACAGTGGCGAACTCGGACACGATGGGATCGAGCGGTGTAGGCATGTCAATGTCTCGTTTCATGATGAAAACGATGATAACGCAGGCGTTTCCACCGCGTCATCTCGGCCATTCGGCCAACTCCGTGCAGCGCTAAACGGCCTTTACGTCGCTTCCGCCACCTTCACCACCGACCGCTTGAAATAAGGCGAACTCAACGTCGCCGCCCCCATATCCGACGCCGCTTCGAGCAGCGCCGGCGCAAGCGCCTCCAGCCGCGCCTCGGGCAAGCGGCTCGTCGGTCCTGCGAGACTCACCACGCCCACGACGACACCCGTCACCGGATGATGGATCGGCGCGGCCATCGACGTCATACCGGCCTCATAAGTCTCGCTCGCGATTCCGTAGCCACGCTTGCGCGCCGCCTGCAGATCCGCGAGAAACTGCTGGATCGTCTTCGGCGCCTTCGGCCCGCCCGCGCCGGGCTTGCCGAGACCGCCCTGCTTCGACACGAGTTCGAGCGCTTCCTCGTCCGTCAGCGACGACAACCACGCCTGCCCGCTCGCCGTGCAATGCAAGGGCGGCTGACTGCCCATGTCCGGGTCGTAGCGCAACCCCGATTTCGCGCCCTGCGCCTTGCCGACGAACGTAATGTGATCGTCCTCGACGACGCCCAGCCGCGCCAGCTCGCCCGACTGCGCTGCGAGCCGGTCGAGGACCGGCTGCGACACGTCGAGCACGCCGCCCGTCGACAAATAGATGAGCGCGAGCGACACGAGTTTCAGCGCGAGCATGTACTCGCCGTGATCCTCGTCCTGACGGACATAGCCCTCGTCGATCAGCATCGCGAGCAGGCGGTGCGTGCCGCTGCGCGGAATGTTCAGCGTATCGGCGATGGCGGCGAGCTGCATGCGCCCGCCGTTTTTCGCCAGCAGCTCGATGATCGACAACGCGCGCTCAAGATTTCCTGCCATCTTTCATTCTCTGGAAGTTCCGATTCGGAATGAGAACACGATTCCACCTCGGAATTCAACTCTCTGCGTCAATGTTCGGCGTAAGTCTCCTGAACGACCGCGAGCGTCGCCTCGCGCAGCCGCTTCGCGCGCGTCAGCGCGCTGGCAGTCCTGGCCCATTCGTTCATCGGCACTTCGATCGACAACGGCAGATCGTCCGGCAACGCGCGCAGGATGCCCGCGAGATCGAGCCCGCCCTCGCCCGGAATCATGCGTTCGGCGCGCGCCTGATAAAGGAGTGTGTCGAGATCGGCGGGACGCGCGGCGGATGCGTCGCAGAACTGCACGTAGCCGAACCACTCGCGCGGCAACGCGCGCAGCGTCTCCGTCGACGAACCCGCGCGGTCGAAATGAATCGGATCGACGATCAGGCCCGTGTTCGCGCGCCCCGCCGCCGTCACGATGCGCGCGCCCTGCACGATGTCCTTCGCATCGGTCCACGGCATCGGTTCGAGCGACGGCGACAGGCCATACGGCTGCGCGATATCGCAGAGCGCCGCGAGCCGGTCCGCGGTGCGCGATTCATCAGGATCGTTGCCCGCGACGAGCACATAGCGCGCGCCCAGTTCGGCGGCGGTTTCCAGCATCGGCTCGTAATCGGCCACGTTCGTGTCGGGCTTGAGGCGCAGGATTTCGGCATCGAGCACGCCGATGCCGGTGTCCTTCAGCGCCGCGAGCGTCTCGCGCTTCAGTGACGTCGCACCGACGATCTCGTGGCGCACTTCCGTGTCGGTCGCGGGCAACAGCCTCAGGCCGACGAAATCGTAGCCCGCCTGCGCCGCGCACTCGACCATCTGCGGCGGGGTCAGTTCGAGGACCGTCAGCGCGGACAGGGACAGCTTGCGTCGTGACATCGATTCGTCTCCGGTTAGCGCAGCGGCGAGAACGGCGCGGGCACGTAGATGGTCGATTCCATCGTCGTCAGATGGGCCGGTCCGCCCTTCGGCGGCCAGATGCCGTCCTTCACGGCTTCCGCGCGAATCCGCGAGCGTTCGTCGACGCTCTGGTACGGCCAGATGTTGAGAAAGCGCGGCACGGTGCCATCGAGCGCGTACATCGCGCCGATGAGCGGCGAGCGCTTCGTGCGCTCCGGCACGGCGTTCTGCCACGCGTCGATCGTATGTTGCAGGCTCGCGAGCTTCGTGCCGTACACGCGCATCTCGTAGATGCCGCCGTGCACGGCCGGCTCGATCGGCGGCAGGAACGGGAAAAGTGCGTAGCTGTTCACTTCGACATCGGTGATGAATTCGCCGCAGCCGAACGGATTGCCTTCCAGCAGCAGACGACGGCGCTCGCCGATCAGCGCCGCTTCCGATTCGAAGCCGCGCAGCACCATCACGCGGCCGAGCGCGCCGATGTCCGAATACCAGCAGCCGAGCAGCTTCGAGCCGGGCGCGTCGCCGCTCGCCTTGATGTTCTCGAAGACCTGCGCGTTCGCGCCGATCTTCACCGTCAACGTGACTGTGTCGTACAGAGTCATTGCAGAGTCCTTGCCTGTTTGAAGTTGGAGAGATTCGTAATGCTGCTTTCGCGCGGCGGTTCAGCCAGTTCGAGGCCCGCGAGATAGCCGAAGGTCATCGCGGGGCCGAGCGTGATGCCGCCGGCGGGGTAATGTCCGCCCATCATGCTCGCGCCGTCGTTGCCGACCGCGAAGAGGCCGGGAATCGGCTCGCGCGATGCGTCGAGCACGCGGGCGCGCGCATCCGTCGACAAACCGGCGAACGTGCCGAGGCTGCCAGGCACGACCTTCACCGCGTGAAACGGACCGTCGGCGATCGGCGCGAGGCACGGATTCGGCCCGTGCGATGCATCGCCCTGCACGCGGTTGTAGGGCGTCGAGCCTTTGTGGAATTGCGGATCGAAGCCGTCTTTCGCATAGGTGTTGTACGCGGCGACGGTATCGGCGAGGCCGCGCGCATCGATGCCGCATTGCTGCGCCAGCGCTTCGAGCGTCGGCGCGGATTTCAGATAGCCCGAACGTTCATAAGGCCCGAGCGGAAACGGAAACGGCTTTGCGAAGCCGAGCCCATAGCGCCGCTGAAACCGGTGATCGCAGACGAGCCACGCGCACGCTTCCTCGCCCTTCGCCGTCGTGCCGATCAGCGCGGAGATGAAGTCGTAATACGACGACGCCTCGTTGGTGAAGCGCCGGCCCGCGCGCGTCACGGCGATCACGCCCGGCTTCGCGCGCTCGATCAGATGCGGAAACGCGACCGGCGCGCCGTCGCTCTTCGGCACGAGCGATACCGGCGCCCACGCGGCGGGCGCTTCGAGCGCGGCATCGAAATGCCCGCCGGCCGCTTCGCCGAGGCGAATGCCATCGCCGGTATTGCTCTTCGGCGCTGCCGACCAGTGCGGCGTGTAGGGAAAGGTTTCAGCCTGGCGCGCCGCGTCGTGCGGATAGCCGCCGCACGCGAGCACGACGCCGCGCCGCGCGCGCACCACATGCATCACGCCGTCGATCTCGACGCGCGCGCCCGTCACGCGATCCGCCTCGCGCGTGAGCGACACCGCGCGCGCGCCGGTACGCAGATCGACGCCGCGATCCGCCGCCGACTTGAGCAAACGCGCGACGAGCGCGTTGCCGTTCACGAGATGCATCGAGCGTCGATAACGCAGCAGATGCCACGCGAACGCAGCGAAGCGCTTCGTCACATGCCACGCCGATTTCGCGCTGCGCGTCGCGTTCAGAAAGTGCGCGAGGTCCTGTCCCGACGCGATCGCCATGCCCTTGACGGTCACTTCGGCCAGCGGCGGCCGCAATTTGCCGATGAGCGGACCGAGCGCGCGCCCGTCGAACGGCATCGCGCAGACGGAGCGGCCGCCCGTCGCCGCGCCTTGCGTCGTGTGGAAATCGGGAACGCGATTGCCGTCGATGAAGCGCATCGACGTGTTGCGCTCGAAGAATTCGATCATGCGCGGACCCTGCTCGATGAGCGCATCGGCCTTCGCGGCGTCGAAGTGCGCGCCGAGTTCGCTCTTCAGATACGTGCGCGGCACGCTTTCCTCTTCGACGATGCCCGCGCGCGTCGCGAGCGGATTGCGCGGTATCCACATCCACCCGCCCGACCACGCGGTCGTGCCGCCGAACACGTCCTCCTTCTCGCAGACGAGCACGGACAAGCCCTGCGTCGCCGCCGTCACGGCCGTCGACAGACCGCCCGCGCCGGAGCCCAGCACGAGCACATCGCATTCGAGAATCGGTTCGTGCTTCATCGGGCGTGCTCGGGCGTATGAAGATCGACGGGCAGCGTGAACGCTTCGTGAGATGTCTGGCCGCGCGCCACCGCATGGCGCGCTGCCAGATAGCCGAACGCGAGACCCGGTCCCAGCGTGATGCCCGGGCCCGGATAGACGCCGCCCATCACCGATTGCATGTCGTTGCCGCAGGCGTAGAGACCGGCGATAGGCTGATCGTCGCGATCGAGCACGCGTGCATCGGTGTCGGTGACGAGGCCGGTTGCCGCGCCGATATCGCCCGGATAGAGCCGCACCGCATAGAACGGCGCCTGGCCGATCGGGCCGAGGCATTTGTTCGGGCCGGTCCAGTTGGCGTCGCCGTTGGCGTTCTGGTAATCGGTCGTGCCGCGCTGAAAATCCGCATCGACGCCGGTTTGCGCATAACGATTGATGCGCGCGACGCTATCGGCGAGACCGGTCTTGTCGATGCCGAGCCTGGCCGCCAGTTCGTCGAGCGTGCTGCCTTCGACGAGATAGCCATCGGCGAGGAATGGCGCGAGGCCACGGCCGCCCGGGCGCACCATGCCGAGCCCGTACTTGCGCAATCCTTCGGCGTCCGTAACGAGATATGCGGGCACCGAAGGCGTCGATTCGTTCGCCCGCTGCATCGCGATGCCGAACAGGTGATATGAGGTGTTCTCGTTCAGAAAGCGCTTGCCCGTCTGATCGACGGTGATCATGCCCGGCTTGCCGCGATCCATGATGAAGTGGGGAAACACGGCAGTGGTGCCGTCGGCGCGCTTGCGCACCGAGACCGGCGCCCAGAATGCGTTCGACAGCGCGCCCTCGCCGAAGCGCGCGCCCACACCCAGCGCGAGATCCTGCGCGCTGCCGGTGTGGCCGGGCGCGCCGGGGCACCAGGCCCGATCGGCGCCGGGCAACATCGCCGCGCGACGCTGCGGATGCCGATTGAAGCCGCCGCTCGCGAGAATCACGCCGCCGTTCACGCCGATGCGCCGTCGCGTGTTGACGTGGCTGAGCGTCACGGCTTCGATTCCGTTCGCGCCGCGATGCAGCGCTTCGACCTTCGTGCCCGTCAGAATCGTGACGCCGCGCTGCAGCAGCGAGTACAGCAACCGTCCGATCAGCGCGTTTCCCATCACCAGCCGGGTGCCGCGCGGCGAATTCATGCGGTCGCGCGCGTGACGCGCGAGCAGTTTCATCGCGTGAGCGAACGACCCGAACGACTTCGTCATGTTGAGCAGGTGCCCGACGTCGTCGCGGTCCACCATCATGCCGCCGAGCACCGTGAATTCGGGAAGCGGCGGACGGATCAGCGAGAATTCGCGGCCGAGCTTGCGGCCGTCGAACGGCAGCGGCTCGAGCGCGCGGCCACGCAACGTAGAGCCTTCGACTTCCGACAAATAATCCGGATGAAACGGCCGGGCGCGGTATTTCACATCGGAATTCGCTTCGATATGCGCGACCGCTTTCGGACCCGCTTCGAGGAACGCGCGGCGCATCGCGGCGCTGCTGCGCTCGCCGACCGCGCGATTCAGAAACCCTTCGGCGTTCGCGGCGGTATCGTCGCGATTGACGCTCGCCGCGTGGATCGATCCGGGAATCCATGTCGTGCCCGCCGAAAACGCCGTCGTGCCGCCGACGTATTCGGTGGCTTCGACCAGCAGCACGCGCGCGCCGTCGATCGCCGCGACGAGCGCCGCCGACATGCCCGCGCCGCCCGCGCCGACCACCACGACATCGAAAATTTCGTTCTGCCCTAGATTGTCCAGTGTCTCCACCATTCGTCCGCTCCGTGCCGCTTCGTTCCGTCTCGCTCCGCCGTTCCTCCGACGATTCGAAACCCGTGTTTGCTATAGAACTTGCTTTGATATTGGAATAGTATTCCAGAAATGCAGCGTCGATCAACTATTTTCGAGACGAACGGAGGCAAGGACATGCGAGTGCTGGTGACAGGTGGAAGCGGTTTTCTGGCGGCGTGGGTGATGCGGCGTCTGCTCGCACGCGGCATGCAGATACGCGCGTTCGACGTGCGCGAGGACGTGCGGCTCCTGCGCGCGCTCGCGCCCGAGCATGCCGATAACGTGCAATGGCGCATCGGCGATATCGGAGAAGCGCGCGATGTCGCGAGCGCGCTCGACGGCTGCGACGCCGTCATCCATCTCGCCGGGATTCTCACGCCGGCCTGCGCCGCCGATCCGGTGCGCGGCGCGCGCATCAACCTGATGGGCACGCTGAACGTGTTCGATGCGGCCATCGCGTGCGGTTTGCGCTCGGTGCTGTATGCGAGCAGCGCCGGCGTCTTCGGCCCCGACGATGGCGCGACGCCTCATCCCGTGACGCACTACGGCGCGTTCAAGCTGGCGTGCGAGGGTTCGGCGCGCGCGTACTGGCACGATCACGGGATCGCGAGCATCGGCTTTCGGCCGCTCGTCGTGTATGGCGCGGGGCGCGAAACCGGTTCGAGCGCGGGGCCGAGCCTTGCATGCCGCGCGGCCGCGCGCGGCGAGCCGTACACGATTCCGTTCACCGGCGCGACCGGCCTCGTCTACGCCGATGACGTCGCCGCGGCCTACGAACTCGCGCTCGCACGCGATTTCGACGGCGCGCACGCGTTCACGCTCGCGGGCGACATCACGCCGATGCACAGCGTCATCGACACGCTGAAGACGATCGCGCCCGACGCGCGCATCGACGCGGCGGGCGCGCCCTTGCCCATCGCGACATCCTTCCCCGACGATCCCGCGCTCGCCCGCATGCTTCCGGATCTGCCGAGGACGCCGCTCATCGACGGATTGCGGCAAACCGTGGCGTTCTATCGATAGATAGGGCACGATGCGCTTTGTCCAGCGACACGGCGCCACGCATGCAAGACTCGACTCGAAGCCCGTCGGCGAGCACACGATTTCTCAAAGGCATCCTGCCGATCAACCGGCGAGCGGCCCTGCGCGATGCGCTCGCCGGCATCTCGCTCGCGTCGATGGATATTCCGCAAGTGCTCGGCTATGCGCGCATCGCCGGCATGCCCGCGGTCACGGGGCTGTACACCGCGTTCCTGCCGCTCCTCGCGTTCGCGCTGTTCGGCGCGTCGCGGCATCTCGTCGTCGCCGCCGATTCCGCGACGGCGACCATCTTCGCGAGCAAGGTCTCGTCGATGGCCGCGATGGGCAGCCCCGAGTACGTCGCGCTCGCGGGCATGGTCGCGCTGCAGACCGCCGCGCTCCTGCTGCTCGCGCGCCTTTTCAAGCTCGGTTTTCTGGCCGACTTTCTGTCGCGCACGGTGCTGACGGGTTTTCTCGCGGGCGTCGGCGTGCAGGTGTCGATCGCGATGCTCGGCGATCTGTTCGGCATGAACGTGCCCTATCCATCGTCGCGCAGCGTCGCCCAGTTCGTGTATGTGATCGGGCACGTGACGCGCGCGCATGGGCTGACGCTCGGGCTCGCGTTGCTCGTGATCTTCGCCATTCTGGCCTGCAAGCGTTTCGCGCCTCGCCTGCCGATGCCGCTCGTCGCTGTCATCGGCAGCATCGCCGCGAGCAAGGCTTTCGATTTCGCCGCGCACGGGATTTCGGTGCTGGGTCCAATCGATGGCGGTCTGCCCGCGATCCGCTTCCCCGATGTCACCTGGCAGCAGTGTCTCGATCTCATGCCGGTGGCGGCGTCGTGCTTCGTGATGATCATCGCGCAGAGCGCGGCGGCAGCGCGCGTGTTCGCGCAGCAATATCACGAGGATGTGGATACCAACAGCGACATTCTCGGCCTCGCGGCGGCGAACGCGGCAGCGGCGGTAAGCGGCACGTTCGTCGTCAACGGCAGCCCGACGCAGACCGCGATGGCCGAACGCGCCGGCACGCGCAGCCAGTTCGGACAGCTCGTTTTCGCCGCGGTCGTCGCGATCGTGCTGTTGTTTCTGAGCGGCTATCTGCGCTATCTGCCGCATTGCGTGCTGGCGGCCATCGTGTTCACGATCGCGATCGGCCTCGTCAATGTGCAAAGCTTGAAGGACATTCGCGCCGAAAGCCCGGGCGAGTTCACGCTCGCGCTCGTCACGGCCGGCGCGGTCGTGCTGATGGGCGTGGAGCACGGCATTCTGCTCGCGGTCGCGCTGTCGCTGCTGCGGCACGTGCGCCACAGCTATCATCCGCACACGATGGTGCTCACGCCCGTCGCGCCCGGCAAGCCCTGGCGCTTCATGCCGACGCAGCCGGGCGCGATGACCGCGCCGGACCTGATCGTCTATCGCTTCGGCGCGGATCTGTTCTATGCGAACGACCATCTGTTCGTCGCGGAAGTGCAGCAACTCGTCGATACGGCTTCTGATGGACTGCGCCATGTCGTCGTCGATGCGGGCGCGATCACCGATCTGGATTACTCCGCCGCGCGTACGATCGGCGAGCTGATCGAGTCACTGCGCGGGCGCGGCGTCGCGGTGCTGTTCGGTCGCGTCAACCGTTTTCTGCGCAGCGATATGGACCGGCACGGGCTGACCCGCGTGCTCGGTGCGCAAAACGTGTTCGACACGCTCCACGAAGCGCTTGCGGCGGCGGGCGTGAATCCGGCCGCGCACGAATCTGAACCGTTGTGAGACGCGGGGGCGCTCGTTGCTGAACGCTTTTTTCGGTTTTGCTGTTCGTGTACGCTAAATAAATCGACGGTTAGTTGCTTTTCTAACAAGGAATCAATTTTCTTGAATGCTGTTCCATTTTCAATTAGCATTCATTAAATCGACATTCACGGAGGCAATCGAAGCATGGCGCAGGACACTTCCTTTTCCGCATCGCTGGATGCGGGCTTGAGCGGCGCAACCCGGGTGTACTTCATCGTCGGCGATCCGATCGCGCAGGTGCGCTCGCCAGCCGGCGTCACGGCGGCGCTGCGCGCGGCGGGCCGCGACGCGATCGTGATTCCGGCGCACGTCGCGCCCGGCAATCTGGACGCGTTCTTCGCGGGCATCGCGCCCCTGCAGAACTGCGACGGCGTCATCATCACCGTGCCGCACAAATTCAGCGCGACTGCGCACTGCAAGTCGCTGACCGACGAAGGCGCGTTTCTCGGCGCGGTCAACATGCTCAAGCGCAACGCCGACGGCACGTGGCACGGCGGCGCATCGGACGGCATCGGCATGGTCGCGGCGTTGCGCGACGCGGGCTGCGAGCCGAAGGGCAAGCGCGCACTGCTGATCGGCGCGGGCGGCGCGGGATCGGCGATCGGTCACGCGCTCGTCGATGCGGGCGTCGCGTCGCTCGCGATCGCCGACTTCGATGCCGCGCGCACCGGCGCCCTCGCCTCGCGTCTGGCTGCGCTCGGCCGCGGCACGGTGAGCGTCGCCGACGATGCGCCTGCGGAAAGCTACGACCTCATCGTGAATGCGTCGCCGGCTGGCATGCGTTCCGGCGATCCGTTGCCGATCGACGTCTCGCGCCTGCCCGCGACGACTTTCGTCGGCGACGTGGTGACCAAGCCGCCGCTCACGCCGTTCATCGAAGCGGCCCGCGCGCGCGGCTGTACGACGGTCACCGGCACGCAGATGTTCGGCCGCGTGTGCGACGCGATCGTCGCGTATCTGCTGAAGGACTGACGGCGCCGGGCCATACGTCGCGGAATGAATCAGACCAATCTGGTTCAATCCCGACGCGCATTCGTTCATGATTCCGGCCGCGCATTTGCATCCCTCGTGAAGCGCGCCGGACCGCAGGTTTCAAAGCGTATCGCCGACAAGCGCCGTCCTTTTCAGGGCGGCGTTTTTTTGCCACGTTGCCGACCGCGCCGGCGTGAGCGCGCTCGATGATCGTCGCGCTCGCTTAGAGGGCCCATGAAACGCGTGCAGGCGCACGCAAGAGGCCTGGAATGAAATCGGATCAAAAAACAATTCAACGCGCGGCGCGAGCAGGCGTCGCGGCACTCGCACTGGCCATGCTCGCGGCATGCGCGACCGGACCGGGCGCATCGGCGCCATTGCCGGCGGACGGCACGCTCGCGTCCGGGCGCATCGTCGGCAAGCAGTATCTGACAACGGTGTCGACCCCGGCGGCGGCGTCTTCCGGACCGACGCTCGGCGTGGGCGGCGGCGGGATCGGCGGCAATGGCTGGAATGGCGGCGGCGCCGGCGTGGGCCTCGGCTTCGATCTGACGAGCCTGTTCCAGAAAAGTCCGGAGCAGATGACGAAGGTCTACCGCTACAGCGTGCAGATGAACGACGGCTCGAAGCGCGACATCGACAGTCCGCTCGATCTGAGCGACGGCGCGTGCGTGACGACGATCGATTCGAGCCAGCCCGGTTATCCGCGACTGACGGGCTCGGACGCCTGCTGATCTTCCCGCGCGGCGCGTCCGACGAGCCACCCGGACAGCGCCGCGCCGACGCGGTCCACCACCGGCGCCCAGTCGCCCGGCGCGCGCTGGCGCACGAGCCGCACCGAGTCGTACCACGGCTGCGTTTCGTCTTCGCCCCAGCACCAGTGCGACGCGCAATCGATCATCGCGAGCACTGGCTTGCCGAGCGCGCCCCCGAGATGCAACGGCGAGCTGTCGATGGTCACCAGCACGTCGAGCGCGCTGACGAGCGCCGCCGAATCATGAAAATGCTCGTGGTATTCCGGAACGTCGGCGATGCGTGCGCCGGCCGAGCGCATCGCGGCGATGTCGGCTTCGCGGCCCGGCGCGACCGGATAAAACGCGACGTTCGGCAAATGCCAGAGCGGCGCAAGTGCATCGGTGGGAATGCTGCGCTGTGAATTGCGACGATGCGTCGGGCTGCCCGCCCACACGAGGCCGACACGCAGCGCATTCCCGCCATCCGACGCCAGCACGCGCCGCCACATGTCGACGCGCTCCGGCGCGGCGTCGAGATACGCGCGGCCTTCCACCTGATGCGGCAACAGCCCGATCCACAGCGGCATGCTCATCATGCCCACGGTGTAATCGACTGCGCCGAAATCATGCCCTTCGAGCGCGACGCAATCCGGCACGAAACGCCGGATCAGCGGATACAGATCCGCGCGCACCGCCAGCCGCGCCTCGCCGCCGTTTCTCCGCACGCTTTCCGCGAACTGCGGAAAGTAGCGCACGAACTGAATATCGTCGCCGAGGCCAAGTTCGCTGTAGACCACGACACGCTTGCCATCGAGCTGCTGACCGCGCCAGCGCGGCGCGACCCGTTCCATGCGCGCGACGACGCCGTTCTCGCCATGCGCCGAGCCGCCCAGCCGGCGATCGAAACGCGCCCAGCCCGTGCGCCACATGCCCCGGCGCAGCTCCAGATCGGCGAGATCGACAGCGAGCCACTTTTCATCCGGCGACTGTGCGAGCGCCGCGTGATACATCGCGTCAGCCTCGTCGAAACGCGATTGCTCCATCAGATACATCGCGATTGCGCCGGTCACGCGGCCGTCCTCGGGATGATGCAAGGCGGCCTCGCGCATGACGGTTTCAGCCGCCACGCTGTCATGACGTCGCCAAAGGCAATGGCTCAATTGCCAGCGCAGTTCGTAATCGCGCGGGAAGCGCTGCAATGCTTCGCGGCAGAAACGTTCGAGCGCGGGCCAGTCGGCTGAGCGGCGAAGTTCGAGTGCGATGGACAGGGCTTGATCCGCATCGGACAAGCTCATGTCCGCCTGCGCGGCCGGCCGCGACGCGGATGGCTCGAAAGACATGGATGATTCGGGCAACCGATATATGAAGTGTTCGCTGAGTTTATAGCAATAAGGCGCAGAGGAGACTCGACCAACGGTAAGACCCTTCCGAAAAGCGAAGCACTCCGGAGGAAATTGATTGTTGAGAATATTCGCTCTTCTCGCATTCCGTACTACTCATCCAAATCGATTCCGCGATTGCATATGGCACCGGTCTCCTTATCGTTTGCCGGCAAAGTCGATCTTATCAGCGCCGTTCGGCAACCCCTCCTTTACCTCCGACGTAATTGTGCCGCGCACGTCCTCCTGCGACGATGCAGTCACACTGTTCATCGACAAGGAGACGGACATGCCCGTGAATCGACAACGCCCCAACGCAGAGATCGCCCGCCCGGGTTTCATCGCAACCACCGACGGCGTCGAGCTGTTTTATCGCGACTGGCAACCGGCAGGAGCAACCGGCAATGGCAACACCATCGTGTTCGTCCCCAGCTATTCGCTGCCGGGCGACATGTGGGCGTATCAGATGCTGCCGCTCACGCGCGCGGGCTTTCGTTGCATCGCGTACGACCGGCGCGGCCACGGCCGGTCGAGCGATCCGGGCGGCGGCTATGACTACGACACCCTCGCCGGCGATCTCGCCGCCCTCATCGACGCGCTCGATCTGTCCGACATCACGCTGGTCGGCTATTCGATGGGCGGCGCCGAAGCCGTGCGCTATCTGACGCGTCACGGCAGCACGCGCGTCGCGCGCCTCGTGCTGGTCGCGTCCACCTTGCCGATGCTCGCGAAGACGCCGGACAATCCCGATGGCATCGACCGCGTCTACGCCGACTCCTTTCAACAGGATTTGCTGACGGACTATCCGCGATGGCTCGCCGAGAATGCGCGGCCGTTCGCCGGGCCGGGTGCGTCGCAGGCGATGATCGACTGGATCCGGGAGATGGCCTTGCGCACGTCGCATCAGGCGCTATTTGCATGCAACGAAACGGTGAACCACGGCGATTTCCGCAATGAATTGCGCGATATCGACGTGCCGACGCTCATCGTGCAAGGCGACCGCGATGTGTCCAATCCGCTGGAACTGACCTCGCAACGCACCGCGCGCCTGATTCCGAACGCGCGGCTGCTCGTCTACGAAGGCGCGCCGCACGGCATCTTTCTGAGCGATGCGACGCGGTTGACGGCGGATATCGGCGCGTTCGCGTCGGCGCGCTGAGTCGGAGCCGTCGAGGTTTGTCGGATTAGCGCTGACTCCTGACGCGTTTGAAAACACTCATATCAATACACTCTGGAAGAATCCGGGCACACAATAGCACTGCGAATCGACATCGACGCACCGCCCTCCCACGTCCACCGGAGCATACAGCGATGATCTTCCACGCCTCCATCCCCGCCAACGATCCGAAGCATGTCGCGCATGTGCTGGCCGAACTGTGGGACGGCTTCGCCGCGCCCTTCTCGCCGTTCCCCGACGCGTGGATGGCCGTCGCGGGCGACGATCGCGGCAGCATCATCGAGGTGTATCCGAGCGACCAGGTGATCACGCCGGGCGGCGGTCACGAAGACAGCGTGAGCTACGGCGCGGACACCTTCAAGCGCCCGCAGTACAGCGCGTTCCACATGGCCATCGCGACGAAGCTGAGCAGCGAGGAAGTCATCGCGATCGGCGAACGCGAGGGCTGGCGCGCGGTGCGCTGCACGCGCGGCGCCAACTTTTTTCACGTGATCGAGTTCTGGATCGAAAACTCGACCATGCTCGAATTCCTCACACCCGAAATGCAGGCCGAATATCTCGCCTTCGCGACACCCGAAAACTTCAAGGCGATGGCGGCCGCCGCCGCCGTGCCTCAGTGAGCGCTTGCCGTTGACGAAGGATCGCCGCGCAACCCGAACATCAGCGCGGCGCCGCTCGCGAAGAGCAGCAACGAAAGCAGGTGCACGGCGAGATCCATGCTGCCCGTCGCGGTGCGAATCTGGCCGATCACCCACGGACTCACGATGCCGCTCGTGATCCCGATACTGCTGATGAACGCGATGCCCGCCGCCGCCGTGTTGCCCGGCAGATGGCTCGCGGGCACCGCCCAGAAGATCGGCAGCGCGGCGAAAATCAGCGTCGCGGCAAGCGAGAGAATCGCGAGCATCAGCGGAAAGCTCGGGAAATGCAGCGTAAGCGCCGCGAGCGCGATTCCGCCGCCGAACGTGCAGCACGCGAAGTGCTTGCGCCGCTCGGCGACGCGATCCGAATGGCGCGCGATCAGAATCAGCCCGACCGCGCCGATCGCGTTCGGCACGACGGTATAGAGGCTGACGGACATCACGTCGGTGATGCCGAAGTCGCGGATCATCAGCGGCATCCAGAAGCTCAGCGTCAGCGACGCGCAAGTCAGCGAAAAATAGATGAACGCGAAGAGATAGACGCGCGGGTTGCGCAGTGCGTCGAGCAGGCCGCGGCGATCGTGCGAACTGGCGTTATCGCCCGTTTGCGCGCATAGCGCGACGAGCCGGTCCTGTTCGGCTTGCGTGAGCCAGCGGGCGTCGCGCGGCGCATCGACGAGCAGGCGCAACGCGATCAGGCCGAGCAGCACAGCCGGCGCGCCTTCGATCGCGAACATCCATTGCCAGCCGAACAGGCCCATGACGCCCGCCATGTCGCGCATGATCCAGCCGGACACCAGTCCGCCGAACACGCCCGCCACCGCCACGCCCGCGAAGAACACCGACATCACCCCTGCGCGCCGTTGCGCCGGAAACCAGTAGGTCAGATACAGCACGATGCCGGGAAAGAACCCCGCCTCGAACACGCCGAGCAGAAAGCGCAGCAGATAGAAATGCCCCGGCGTCGAAACGAACATCATGCCCACCGACGCCGCGCCCCACAACAGCATGATGCGCGTGAACGTGCGGCGCGCGCCGAACTTCGCCAGCAGCAGATTGCTCGGCACCTCGAACAGCACGTAGCCGACATAGAACACGGCCGCGCCCAGACCGTACATGGCGTCGGAAAAGCCGAGATCGTGCTTCATCTGCAATTGCGCGAAACCGATATTGATCCGGTCGAGAAACGACACCACGTAACACAGGAACAGAAACGGAATGATGCGCCACGCGACTTTGCGCAGCAGCGCATCGTCCGACAAGGCGTGCGCTTCCCCGGCGGCGCTCGGGCTGAGCGCCGCCGTGCTGATCGACTTCGACATGTCTCGCTCCAGATGGGCGTGAGAAGGCCGGCGTCTTGAGCGCGCCTTTTTGCCTGAAGATATGAAGGAGCGGCGCGTTTCAGCACGCGCCGCTGGGGATGAACGTCAGTCCTGCAATGCGGCCCACATTTCCTTGTCGCGCTCGGCCGTCCAGATGCGCGGATGGCTGATGCCGCTCGCCTCGTCGTAGGCGCGCGACACGTCGAACGGCAGGCAGTGCTCGTAGATGAAGACGTGGCCGAACTTCGGGTCCATCGACTTGCGCGTGAGGGCCATCGAGCCCTTCAGATCGAGCTTTTCGGCGACGGCGTCCTTGCCTGCCTGAAGCAGCGTCGTGACGAAGTCCTTTGTGTAATCCAGACCCTTGTCCACTTCCTCAGGCGAAAGCAGCGCGGGGCCACGGCCCGGCACGAGCTTGTCGGCCTTCAGCGCGCGCAGCGCTTCGAGCGTCGCGGGCCATTGCGCGAGTTGCGCATCGCCGCAGTAGCAGGCGGCGTCGTATTCGACGAGATCGCCCGAGAACAGCACCTTCTGCGACGGCAGCCACACGACCGTGTCGCCCTTCGTGTGACCGGCGCCGAGATGCGCGATCTTCACTTCGAGCTTGCCGAGAAAGAGCGTGATTTCCTTTTCGAAGACGAGCGTCGGCCACGTGAGGCCCGGCACCGTCTCGACGCCGGCGAACAGGCGCGGAAAGCGCTCGATCTCCGATTTCATGTCCTGCTCGCCGCGCTCGACGATCATTTCATACGTGCCGCGGCTCGCGATGACCTGCTGCGCGCCTTCCGCGAAATACGCCGACGCGCCGAGCACGCGCACCGCGTGGTAATGCGACAGCACGACGTATTTGATCGGCTTGTCGGTGACGCTGCGGATTTTCGCGATGAGATCCTGCGCCATCGCGGGCGTGGCGGTCGTATCGACGATCAGCACGCCGTCGTCGCCGATGATCACGCCGGAGTTCGGGTCGCCCTCCGCCGTGTACGCGTAGGCGTTCTCGGAGAGTTGCGTGAAAGTGATCTTCTTCTCTTCCAGATCGGCCTGCGATGCAAATGCCTTTGCCATGGTCGTGTCTCGCTTCCATTCTCGTGGGGATGGGTGGATGATCGGCTTGAGGCTCATTTTTGTCAACAGCAAGCTCGCTTGCTATTTGCAAATTACGGGTAAATACCGAATCGCTTCATCCGATGATTCCTGCTCGGCTAACATTCACTTTTTTCGTTCGCGGAGTCCTCTTGGCTCGTCCCGTTCCTGCCACGCCAGAAGAGAAAAAGCAGCGCGGCATTCAGAGCGTCGAAGTCGGCGCGCGGCTGCTCGATGCGCTCGCCGCGCGCCGCGAGCCGCTCGCGTTGAGCGCGCTCGCCGAAGCGGCCAGCCTGTCGACGGCGCAGGCGCATACCTATCTCGTGAGCCTCACGCGTCTCGGGCTCGTCAAGCGCGACGCGCTCACCGGCAATTACGAACCGGGTCCGCTTTCGCTCAGGCTCGGTCTATTGAATCTAGAACATCAGCCCGCGTATCGTGCGGCCGCGCCGCGCGTTTCGGCGCTGGCGCTCGCGACGGGCATGAGCGTCGCGGTCAGCGTCGCCGGGCCGCAGGGGCCGACCATCGTGCGCTACGAGCGCGGCGGGCATCCGCTGCATGTGAATCTGCACGTGGGCACGGTGATGTCGCTCTCCGCGACCTCGACGGGACGCGTGTTCCGCGCGTTCGACGATGCATCGCGCGTCGCCGCGATGCTCGCGCATCAGCAGGAAGCCGACGCGCCCGGCATGGCCGCGCGCATCGACGAGATCCGTGCGCGCGGCATCGAACGCAGCGTCGATGCGCCGAGCCCCGGCGTCAGCAGCATGAGCGTGCCGGTCTTCGACGGCGCGCGGCGCATGCAGCTCGCGCTGACCGCCATCGGCCCGACGGGCCTGTGCGCCGTCGACTGGGACGGCCCGCTCGCCCGGGCGTTGCACGACGCCGCGCGCGATATCACCGGACTGCTTTCATGACGATGTTCGAGGAAGACGCCAAGCCGCAGCGCGGCATCAATGCGCTCGACGCGACCGGTGATCTGTTGCGCGCGCTGGTCGCGGCGGGCGAGCCGCTCACGCTGCGCGATCTCGCGGCCGCGGCCGGCATGCCGCCGGCGAAAGCGTTCGCGCATCTGGTGAGTCTCGTGAAGGTCGGGCTGCTCGCGCGCGACGACGCCGGCCTGTTCCACGCAGGGCCGCTGAGCCGCGAGCTCGGGCTCATCGCGCTGCAACGCCTTTCGCCGATTCGCGATGCCGAGGCGGAAATCGTCGCGCTGGCGGCGAGCACGTCGATGACGGTCGCCGCGGCCGCGCTCGGACCACTCGGCCCGACCGTGATCCGGCTGGAGGAATCGGCGCGGCCGCAGCACGTGAGCTTGCGCATCGGCACGGCGATGTCGCTCGTCAATACCGCCATCGGACGTGTGTACGCCGCGTATCTTCCCGCCGACATGCTGGCGAGCCTGATGGCGCAGGACGGCATCCGGCTCGCGGGCGCCCAGCCGGACGCGGCAGCCGACACCGTGTTCCGCGCACGGCTCGATGAAATCAGGGCGCACGGTCTCGATACGGCGCTCGGCGCGCCGGTGCCCGGCATCCACACGCTGGCCGCGCCGGTGTTCGATCACACGGGCAGCGTGTGCCTCGTAATCGCGCTGATCGGTTCGGCGGGCGGCTTCGACAGCGCCGCCGATGGCCCGCTGGCCCGCGCGCTGCTCGCGGCGACGCGGCGTCTGTCCTGGCGTTTCGGCCTGATGGAGGCGGACGAGCAGACGGATGCGCCCTAGCCGCCCCTGACGATCTCCGTGCCGGTCACGCGGATCGCGGGGAAACGGTCGGTCGGCTTCGCGATCTCGTCCTGCGACGCGACGATTTCCAGCTCGTAGCGTCCGGCGTCATAAGTCGCCTTGACGACGGCATTGACCGCCGCGAGCGTATGCTCGAGAGCGTTGCGCATCGAGTCGCCCAACAGCGTGCGCGCGACGAACACGGCGCTCGTCAGGTCGCCGACGCCCACCGGCTGCCGCGCGAACGGATACAGCGGACGTTGCGCGAACCACGCCTCATTGGGCGACACGGCGAGCATGTTGAAGGTGTCGGCGCGGCTGTTGCGATCGAGCAGATGCTTCACGAGCACCGTGCGTGGGCCGCGCCCGATCACTTCGCGGCACGCATCGACGGCTTCCTCCACCGTTTCGATCGGGCGTCCGACGAGCTTTTCCAGTTCGACGTGATTGGGCATCAATGCGTCGGCGACTTCGGGCATCGTCGTGACGAGGAAATCCTCGATGCCGGACGCGACCGTGCAGCCGCCCGTCTGACCCATGACCGGATCGCAGAAAAACAGCGCGCGCGGGTTCACGGCCTTCACCATCTTCACGATCTCGACGACCGCGCGGCCCTGCTCGGGCGCACCGAGATAACCCGAAAGCACCGCATTGCAGCGCCCGAGCACACCGATCGCGCCGATGCCCTCGATCACGTTCTGCAACTCGTCGGCATCGAACGCGCTGCCGGTCCAGCGGCCGTACTGCGTGTGATTGGAGAACTGCACCGTGTTGAGCGGCCAGACATTGACGCCGAGACGCCGCATCGGAAAAACCGCTGCGCTGTTGCCCGCATGGCCGAACACCACATGCGACTGAATGCTCAGGACGTTGTTCATCTTCTGATTCCCGATTGATCGTGTCCGGTCAGGTGAAACGTTTGTCGCGCGCTTGTCGTGCGAGAAGGTCGTGCAGCGCAGCGCGACGGCCGCCCGGCGAAGAACGCCGGTGGACGCCGCGCGCGGGCGCGCTGGTGCTGCGCCTGCCTCGTATTGTGCCGTGCCTCGACGCACTGCGGCATGGCCCGTTCGATATAAATTGCGGGAACGCGCTGAATCGCACCGCGAGATCGACAGAAGTCCGAAAAGGTCGCGCGAGCGCAACACCCGCGATGCCATCACACCGTGTGCGCAGCACGCTCGTGCGCGATCGGCACGCGGCTTGCTCACGTTGTCATCCACAAAAAAACGGCCGACTTCAGCACACGGATTCGAATACGCGCCGGATAATGCTCCAGTCACGCATACATGGAAGGCATACGAGGACGAATACACGGCAAGACATCAATAGTCGCAGGTCAAATCAGGAGGCTGACATGGAGACGCTTAAGAATCGCACCGATTTGCAAAAGTCGACCCTCGCAATCGTTCTCGCCGGCGGGCGCGGCACCCGTCTCGGCCCGCTCACCGACAAGCGCGTGAAGCCCGCCGTCCACTTCGGCGGCAAGTACCGCATCATCGATTTCGCGCTGTCCAACTGCCTCAATTCCGGCATCCGCCGCATCGCCGTCGTCACGCAATACAAGGCGCACTCGCTCATCCGCCATCTGCAGCGCGGCTGGGGCTTCCTGCGCGGCGAGTTCAACGAGTTCATCGATATCTGGCCGGCGCAGCAGCGCGTCGATTCGAGCTGGTATCGCGGCACCGCCGACGCCGTGTATCAGAACCTCGACATCGTCCGCTCGATCGGCGCGGAGTTCGTCGTCGTGCTGGCGGGCGATCACATCTACAAGATGGACTACACGCGCATGGTGCTCGACCACGTCGAGAGCGGCGCGGACTGCACGGTCGGCTGCATCGAGGTGCCGCGCATGGATGCGGTGGCGTTCGGCGTCATGCACGTCGATGAAAACCGCCGCGTGACCGACTTCCTCGAAAAGCCCGCCGATCCGCCCGCGATGCCCGGCAAGCCGGACGTGGCGCTCGCGAGCATGGGCATCTACGTGTTCAGCGCGAAGTATCTCTACGAGATGCTGCAGGAGAACATCGAGACGTCGAACACGGATCACGACTTCGGCAAGGACATCATTCCGCGCGTCGTCACGACGGGCAAGGCCATCGCGCATCCGTTCGGCATGTCGTGCGTGACCTCGAGCAGCGATCCGGACGCGCCCGCGTACTGGCGCGACGTCGGCACCGTCGACGCGTACTGGTCCGCGAATCTCGATCTGGCATCGACGATTCCGGAACTCGATCTCTACGACCGCAAATGGCCGATCTGGACGAATCAGGAGCAATTGCCGCCCGGCAAGTTCGTGCGCGACCTGAACGGCCAGCAAGGTGCGATCACCAATCTGCTGGTCTGCGGCGGCTGCGTGATTTCGGGATCGCAGGTGTCGAAGTCGGTGTTTTCGTCGGCGGTGCGGGTGCACTCGTTCTGTAACATCAATGAGGCAGTCTTGTTGCCTCAGGTGACCGTCGGGCCGAGTTGCCGCCTGCAACGCGTCGTGATCGACCGGGGCTGCACGGTGCCCGAAGGGCTCGTGGTGGGCGAGGACCCGGACGACGACGCCGCGCGCTTCTTCCGCACGGAGTCAGGCGTGACGCTCATCACGCGCGACGCCCTGGCGCGTCTGTCCCAGCGTTAGACGCGCCGGCCCCACAAAACCAGTCGACGGGAGCGCCGATGACCGTATGCGTGCTGCATGCCGCAGCAGAAATGTTTCCGCTGTTGAAAACCGGCGGCCTCGCCGATGTAGTCGGCGCGCTGCCGCCCGCGCAATCGCAACTGGGCACGGACGCGCGCGTCGTGCTGCCGGGCTTTCCCGCCGTGCTGGCGGGGCTCACGGACCTCGAACCCGTCGCCGATCTGGGCGGCGCGTTCGGCGCGGGGACCGTGAGACTCGAACGCGGTGTGTTGCAGCCGCACGGCGTGGTGGTCTACGTGGTGCGCGCGGACGTGTTCTACGACCGTCCCGGCAATCCCTATCTCGATGCCGCGCATCGCCCCTATGCCGATAACGACCGCCGCTTCGCGCTGCTCGGGTGGGCCGCGGCGCGCATCGCCACGGGCGCCGATCCGGCGTGGAAGCCGCATATCGTGCACGCGCACGACTGGCACGCGGGACTCGCGCCCGCGTATCTGCGCGCGTTCGAGCGCGGCGGCACGCCGCGCATCGCCAGCGTGATGACCGTGCATAACCTCGCGTATCAGGGCACCTTCGCGGCGTCGGAGTTCGGTGCGCTGCAATTGCCGGGCGACTTCTACGCGGTCGAAGGCGTGGAGTTCTACGGTCATGTGTCGTTCCTCAAGGCGGGCCTCTACTACGCCGACCGCATCACGACGGTAAGTCCGACCTACGCGCGCGAGATCCAGACGCAGGCGCACGGCGCGGGGCTGCATGGCCTGCTGCAGACGCGCACCCACGAAATCACCGGCATTCTGAACGGCGTCGATTATTCGATCTGGAGCCCGTCGGTCGATGAATCCATCCCGGCGACATACACCGCGTCGAAAGTCGCGGGCAAGTCGAAGTGCAAGGCCGCGCTGCAGGAGCGCATGGGACTCGCGCGCGACGACGACGCCCTGCTCTTCGGCGTCGTCAGCCGGCTGACCGAACAGAAAGGGCTCGATCTGCTGCTGTCGGTCGTGCCCGATATCGTCCAGCGCGGCGGACAGCTCGTCGTGCTCGGCACCGGTGATCCGGCGCTCGAAACCGGCATGAAGAACGCGGCGGCGGCGCATCCGGGCGCGGTCGCGGTCGAACTCGGGTTCGACGAGACGCTGTCGCATTCGATCATCGCCGGCAGCGATATCGTGATGGTGCCGTCGCGCTTCGAGCCATGCGGGCTCACGCAGCTCTACGCGCTCGCGTACGGCGCACCGCCGCTCGTGCATCGCGTGGGCGGGCTCGCCGATACCGTCGTCGACAGCTCGCTCGAAAACCTCGCCGACGAACTCGCGACCGGCTTTGTGTTCGATACCTTCGACCGCGCGGGCATCGTCGGCGCGATCCGGCGCGCGTTCGCCCTGAAGGCGCGGCGCACCGACTGGAAGGCCGTCGTCAAACGCGCGATGAATCAGCGCTTCAGCTGGGAAGCGGCGGCCCTCAGATACGCGGAGGTGTATCAAGGGCTGACGGGCCGCTGAGGCGATCGAATGAACGAACTCAAAGTGGATGTTGCCGTGATCGGCGCGGGCACGGCCGGCATGGCCGCGTTTCGCGCGGCGCGACTAGCAGGCGCGAATGCGGTGTTGATCGAGGGCGGCGAACTGGGCACGACCTGCGCGCGCGTCGGCTGCATGCCGTCGAAGTTGCTGCTCGCGGCAGCCAATGGCTTGCACGATGCCCACGCGCTCGGGCCGCGCGGCATCGAAGGCACGCATGCGCTCGAAGCGAATTACGCGCATGTGCTCGACTACGTGCGGCGCGAACGCGATCACTTCGTCAAGGGCGTGCTCGAAGAAGTCGAAGCGCTTCCCGCCGGCTTGATTCTGCGCGGACAGGCGCGTTTCGAAGCGCCGACGCGGCTCGTCGTCGGCGAGGATACGCGCATCGAGGCGAAGCGCGTCGTGATCGCGACGGGCGCGGCGCCGGCCGTGCCCGATCAACTGAAAGTGTTCGGCGACAGGCTCATCACGAGCGACGAACTGTTCGAGCTGCGCACGCTGCCCAGACGCATCGCCGTGTTCGGCGCGGGGCCGATCGCGCTGGAACTCGGACAAGCGCTCGCGCGCCTCGATGTCGAGATCTTCATGTTCGGCAAAGGCGGCCATGTCGCGTCGCTCACCGACAAACCCGTGCGCGATGCGCTCGCCGCCGCGCTGGCCGACGAGTTCTATTTCGATCCCGACGCGAAGTTCGACGAAATGTCGCTCGAAGACGGCCAGCCGACGCTGCGCTTCACGTCGCCGGATGGCAGGAAGCACGTCGAACGCGTCGATCTCGTGCTCGCCGCGACGGGCCGCGCGCCGAATCTGAAGCCGCTCGCGCTCGACAAGGCCGGCATCGAACTGAACGAAAAGGGTATGCCGCTCTTCGACGAAACCACGATGCAATGCGGCCAGAGCGCGGTTTTCATCGCCGGCGATTGCGACGGCACGCGTCCCTGGCTCCACGACGCCGCCGACGAAGGCAAGCTCGCCGGCGACAACGCCGCGCGCTTTCCCGACGTGCAGGCGGTCAAGCGCAAGGTGCCCTTCGCGATCGTGTTCAGCGAGCCGCAGGTGGTGATGGTCGGCGCGTCCTACGACGATCTCGACAAGCAGATGACAGTGACGGGCGAAGCATCATTCGAGAATCAGGGGCGCAGCCGCGTGATGCGGCAGAATCGCGGGCTGCTGCATGTCTATGCGGACGCGAAAACCGGCAAGCTGCGCGGTGCGCAAGGTTGCGGCCCGGCGATGGAGCATATCGGCCATCTGCTCGCCTGGGCGGTGCAACTCGAACTCACGCTGGACGAAACGCTCAAGCTGCCTTTCTATCATCCGGTGGTGGAAGAAGGCTTGCGCAGCGCATTGAAGGACGCGGACAGAAAATGCTACGAAGAACGGTTCGAGACGCCGCCGGCTCTGGCGAATGCGGCGGGTTGCTAGAAAAAGAAAACGCCGGTTTCGCAACCGGCGTTTCATCTTTCGAATCAGATAAGCAAACCGCTACTGATCAGCTTCCGCTCAATCCATATTGCAGTGCAAGGTCGAAACCCAGCACCACCATCGAACAGAACAGACCCAGCGACAGATTCGCCAGCCGGTGGCCGACGTCCTTGTGCTTCGTCAGCACAGCGCCTGCGAGGAATGCGATTTCCACGATGATCTGCATGCAGAACACGGCGATCATCAATGCGAACTCATAACCCATCGCATTGAAGTTCATGAAGTTGAAGCCGTTCACCGCAACCCATGACCCCACTCGCCAGACTTCGTATGCCAATAGGAGCAACGGGAAGAAATAGCTGGCGATATAAGTCGGCACCGTGGCGTGCCGCAGTTCCATATTTAAGTGACGTGTTACTTGCATCGCGTACTCCTCATCTGATTGCCCGAAGACGACGGGCGTTCTACCAGCACGGTGGCGCAACCGGGAGCGTTCTTTTTTTGAACGGCAGACGGGCGTCGTGCTTTCAGAATAGGACAATTTTCGGGAAAGCGAATCATCGTATTCCCGATGATCACGCCCATTAAGGATTGCCGCGACGCGTTGTGCAGTGCAACTGAATAAAGCAGTTATTACGGCCCTCAATTCGGCACGCGCGTGCGCGCCGAATAATTATGTCGTTAGATACCTTATTGGCCGGATTGTTGCTTCGCGTACAGCTTGATAATGCCAGAAAAATCGAGTCCGCCGAGGCCCTGCTGACTCATCGACTGATACAACTGCTGTGCCAGCGCGCCCATGAAAACCGGCTGTTTCGCGCCGCGCGCGGCATCGACGGCGAGACCCAGATCCTTCAGCATCAAGTCCGCGCCGAAGCCGCCCGAATAACCGCGCGAGGCAGGCGCGGTTTCGACAATACCCGGATAGGGATTACACGTATCCGAACTCCAGCAACGTCCAGTGGAGGTATTGACGATGCTCGCGAGTTTCGTTGGATCGATGCCGAGCGTTTCGCCGAGTTTCATCGCTTCGGCGACGCCGATCATGGAAATCCCCAATAACAGGTTATTGCAGATCTTCGCGATCTGGCCTGTGCCGGTTTCGCCGCATCGCACCATATTCTTGCCCATGCCGGACAGCACCGGGCGCAACGTTTCGAAGAGCGCTTCGTCCGCGCCGACCATGAAGGTCAGCGTGCCCGCCTGCGCGCCGACGACGCCGCCCGAGACCGGCGCATCCGCGAACGGATTGCCCTGCTTTCCCGCCGCTTCGCCGATGGACCTCGCCGTGGCGGGATCGATCGTGCTGCTGTCGACGAGCGGAATGCCCTTCGCGACGCCCGCGAGCACGCCGTCATCGTTCAGATAAACCGCCTTCACGTGTTGCGCCGCGGGCAGCATCGTGATGACGACTTCCGCGCCCTCCGCCGCCGCGCGCGGCGACGCGGCGAGCGTCGCGCCCGCCGCCTTCGCCGCGTCGAGCGCGGCGGGCACGAGATCGAACGCCGTGACCGCGTGCCCCGCCTTCAGCAGATTGGCGGCCATCGGACCGCCCATGTGACCCAGGCCGACAAAACCTATTTTCATCGCCGTCTCCTTGTTCTTATCGCAGCGAGATGGTCGTGTTCACGCCGTCGTTCACGGTGGCGTCGTCGAACCAGCGCGCGGTGACTGTTTTCGTCTGCGTGTAGAACTGCACGACCTGCTTGCCGTACGGGCCGAGATCGCCGAGCTTCGAGCCGCGCGAACCCGTGAAGCTGAACGCGGGCACAGGCACCGGAATCGGAATGTTGATGCCCACCTGACCGATATCGATTTCGCTCTGGAACTTGCGCGCCGCCGCGCCGCTCTGCGTGAAGAGGCCGACGCCGTTGCCCATCGGATTGCGGTTGACGAGCGCGATGGCGTCGTCGAGCGTGTCGGCTTCGACCACGCACAGCACCGGGCCGAAGATCTCCGTTTTGTAGACCGACATGTCGGTATTCACGTTCGTGAAGATCGTCGGGCCGATGAAGTTGCCGCTTTCGTAGCCCTTCACGTCGATATCGCGGCCATCGAGCGCGAGCGTCGCCCCCTCTTCCACGCCCCGGCCGATCATGCCGAGGATCCGCTCCTTCGCCGCTTTCGATACGACCGGGCCGACATCCGTATTCGGTTCGACGCCCGCGTTGACCTTGAGCGTCTTCGCGCGTTCGACGAGTTCCGGCACCCAGTCCTTCGATGCTCCCACGAACACCGCCACCGAGGTCGCCATGCAGCGCTGTCCGGCCGCGCCGAAACCCGCGCCCGCGAGCGCGTTGAGCGTCTGCTCCTTGTTCGCATCGGGCAGCACGACGGCGTGATTCTTCGCGCCCATCATCGACTGCACGCGCTTGCCGTGCTGGCTCGCGAGGTTGTAGACATGCGTGCCGACGGCCGTCGAGCCGACGAACGAGATCGCCTTGATATCGGGATGCGTGCAGATCGCGTCGACGACTTCCTTGCCGCCATGCACGACGTTCAGCACGCCCGGCGGCACGCCCGCTTCGAGCGCGAGTTCCACGAGCTCCATGGTCGACAGCGGGTCCTGCTCGGACGGCTTCAGCACGAAGGTGTTGCCGCAGACGATCGCCATCGGGAACATCCACAGCGGGATCATCGCGGGGAAGTTGAAGGGGGTGATGCCCGCGCAGACGCCGATCGGCTGACGCAGCGTGTAAGTATCCACACCGCCCGCGACGTTCTCGGAGAATTCGCCTTGCTGCAAGGTGCTGATCGAGCACGCATGCTCGACGACTTCGAGGCCGCGAAAGATGTCGCCTTCGGCATCGGCGAGCGTCTTGCCCTGCTCGGCGGTAAGCGTCTGCGCGATGCGCTTCTGGTTCTGGCGCACCAGATCCTGAAACTTGAGCATCAGCCGCATGCGCGCGCCGAGCGGCGTCGTGCGCCAGGTCTGAAACGCCTTGTGCGCGGAGGCGACTGCGGCGTTCACTTCGTCCGCCGTGGCGAACGGCACGCGGCCGACCACTTCTTGCGTCGCGGGATTGACGATGTCGCGCCATTCGGTCGTCTTCGAATCGACGAACTGGCCGTCGATGAGCAGTTTGGCCGTACGGACGGACGCACTCTGCGCCGGATGTTCAGCAGCGATATTCACGAGTCACTCCTTGTGTGGAAAGTTGCAACGTCAAGATCGGGATGAAAGGCGAAGACGCGCAGACGGGACGCCGCTTCGGCGCCGTGGGGAAAGGGCATGTCGTCTCCGTTTATAGAAATCGGCCTGCATTGCTGCACGCTCGTTCCCTTGAGTATAGTTATGCAAAAGTCCATCATGGCACTATAAAAACACCCGATCGATATGCAAAAAAAGGCCATGCAAACCGGCAAGTTCGATCTCTCCCGGCTCAACTGGGACGATCTGCGCTTCTTCCTCG
>Ga0160459_100244_pt1 | contig 27030 bp, 25 predicted proteins | sample HID1973K_E6MG_FD_108208 | JGI IMG/M metagenome (GOLD analysis project Ga0160459, IMG submission 108208) | Enriched mosquito-associated microbial communities from UW Madison campus, WI, USA - HID1973K_E6 MG | ecosystem: Host-associated > Arthropoda: Insects > Digestive system > Unclassified ... | reverse complement strand
ATCCTTCTGCCGTTCATGGTGCTGCCGCTCTATTCCGCGATGCAGAAGATACCGCCGAATCTATCGCAGGCCGGCGCGAGTCTCGGCGGATCGCCCTTGCATGTGTTCTGGCGCGTGTTCCTGCCGCTGTCGATGAGCGGCGTGCTCGCGGGCGTGACGCTCGTGTTCGTGCTGTGCCTCGGTTTTTACATCACGCCGGAACTGATGGGCGGCGGCAAGTCGATGATTGTGTCGATGATCGTGAGCCGCAACGTCGAGATCTATAACAGCTGGGGTGCGGCGAGTTCGGTGAGCGTGGTGCTGCTCATCTGCGTGTTCGCGATCTTCTACGGCGTGAGCCGCGTGATTCCGCTCGAAAAGACGCTGGGGGCGAAATGAACTCGATATCGTTTGGACGCGTGACGCTGGGCGCAACGGTGATGCTGATACTCGCGTTCCTGATGATTCCGGTGATCATCGTGGTGCCGCTTTCTTTTTCCGATGCGCGCTTTCTGACGTTTCCGCCGCCAGCTTATTCGTTGCGCTGGTATCACGCGTTCTTCGATAACCCCGCGTGGATCGAAGCCGCGAAGACCACCTTCGCGGCTTCGACGTGCGCGGCGCTCATCGCGACGCCGGTCGGTGTCGCGGCGGCTTATGGCATTCAGTACGGATCGCACTGGTCCTTGCGCTATCTGCGCCCGCTGCTGATGCTGCCTTTGATGGTGCCGATCATCATCGTCGCGGTGGGCGTGTTCTTCGTATTCACGCAGATGGGTTATGTGAACACGCTCGGCGGACTCATCATCGCGGATACGATGCTCGGATTGCCTTATGTGCTGATTTCCGTCGGCGCGGACTTGCGCACGTTCGATCGCACGCAGGAGATGGTCGCGCGCAGTCTCGGCATGAACCGCTTTCGCGCCTTCATGGCGGTGACGTTGCCGCAGATCAAGGCGAGCGTGATTTCCGGCGCGGTGTTCGTGTTCATTCAGGCGCTCGATGAAACCGTCGTCGCGTTGTTCATTTCCGGCGGCAATAACCAGACGCTCACGCGCCGCATGTTCGTCACGCTGCGCGATGAAATCGATCCGACCATTGCCGCCATCAGTACGATGTTGACGGCGCTGACCTTGTGCCTCGTGATGATCGTCGTCGTGAGCCGGCGATCGACGGCTGTGGCGCGAGCCTGACCCTTCCACTACTTAAACAATATGCGACATCTCCAGCAGTTCTATATCGATGGCGAATGGGTCGAGCCTTCGGGCAGCGCGCGTTTGCCTGTCACCGATCCGTCGACGGAAGAAACGATCGGCGAAGTCGCGCTCGGCGATGCGCACGATGTCGATCGCGCGGTGGCGGCGGCGCGGCGCGCGTTCGTATCGTTTTCGCAGACGAGTGTGGAAGAGCGCGTCGTGTTGTTGCAGCGCCTGCTCGACGCGTACATCGCGCGCTATGACGAGATGGCCGACGTCATCTCGCGCGAGATCGGCGCGCCGACCAAGCTTGCGCATGCGTGGCAGGCCGCGCTCGGCAAGCGGCATATCGAGGAAACGCTGCGCACCGTCGAGCGCTTTCAGTGGCAGCGCAGGAAGGGCACGACGCTCGTCAATCACGAACCCGTGGGCGTGGCCGCGCTCATCACGCCGTGGAACTGGCCGATCAATCAGATCGTGTGCAAGGTCGCGCCGGCCATCGCGGCGGGTTGCACGGTGGTGCTCAAACCGAGCGAAGTGTCGCCGATGAACGCGATCCTGTTCGCCGAAATCATCGACGCGGCCGGCGTGCCCAAAGGCGTGTTCAATCTCGTCAATGGCGACGGACCGACGGTCGGCGCCGCGTTGAGCGCGCATCCGGATATCGACATGGTGTCGTTCACCGGATCGACGCGCGCGGGCATAGAGATCGCGAAGCTGGCCGCGCCGACGGTGAAGCGCGTACATCAGGAGCTGGGCGGCAAGTCTGCGAACATCCTGCTCGACGATGCCGATTTCGACGCCGCCGTGACTGCGGGTGTGAACTCGTGCTTCAGCAACAGCGGGCAATCGTGCAATGCGCCAACGCGCATGCTCGTGCCCGCATCGCGGCACGATGAAGCGGTGGCGATCGCCTTGCGCGCGGCGCAGAAGCATCGTGTCGGGCCGGCCGACGATCCTGCCACGACGATGGGACCCGTCGTCAGCGATGTGCAGTTCGGGCGCGTGCAACGGCTGATCGATGTCGGCATCGAAGAGGGCGCCTCACTGGTGACGGGCGGACCCGGACGTCCCGATGGACTCGAACGCGGGTATTACGTGAAGCCGACCGTGTTTGCGAATGTGAATCCGTCGATGACGATCGCGCGGGAGGAAGTCTTCGGGCCGGTGCTCGCGATCATGCCGTATCGCGACGAGGAAGAGGCGATCGCCATCGCCAACGATACGCCGTATGGATTGGCGGCGTATGTGCAATCGAAGGATCAGGCGCGTGCGCGGCGCGTAGCGATGAGAATGCGCGCGGGTAGCGTGTACGTCAATTATCCGGCCTGGGATGCGGGGTCGCCGTTTGGCGGGTATAAGCAATCGGGGAACGGGCGGGAATATGGCGAGTGGGGGTTGGAGGCGTTTCTCGAGGTGAAGGGGATCGTGGGTTACGGCGAGTAGTTCACAGCGCGCGCGGCCGTTTCATGTTCGTCACGCGCCGCGCCGCGTAGCACATCCGCCACCCGTTCCGCGATCATGATCGTCGGCACATTCGTATTGGCGCACGGAATCGAAGGCATCAGCGACGCATCGCACACATGCAGGCCTTCAACACCGTACACCGCGCCATGCGAATCGGTCACGGCCAGCGGATCGGCCGCTGAACCCATCCGGCACGTCCCCGACGGATGCCACGTGCCTCCGACACTGCGCGCGACGAACGCGGTCATCGCGCTATCGTCGCCGAGCAGTTCTTCGATGCCCACTCCTTGCGTCACGACGCCCTTGATCAACGTGCCGCGCAGAGGTCCGGCGATATCGAGCAATGCGCTCAATGCGCCACGCTGCACCGCGTTCCATGTCCCCGGCATAGCCACCGCCGCCACGCGCGGCGAATAGCTCGATGGAAAGATCACATCGCGATGCGCAGTCATCGAAGGCGACGCCAGGACGGCAGCGCCGAATCGCAACGCGAGCTTGAGACGTTCGAGATCGCGCGAATCGGAGAGCATCGCGAAATCGACATCAGGTTCATCGAACGCACTCGCCGACGCGAGCGTCACGCGTCCGCGCGAGTACGACTTGTTGACCCAGAAGAAGATCGTGCCCAGCCTATAACCCACGGAATGCCAGCCCGAACGCGACAGAATCGCGCCGTGCATGTCGCCTTGAACGGTATCCGGCATGCCTGAAGAGAAGCGCACGATCGCCTGTTCGTGATGCTCGTCCGGAAACGGCGTGCGCGCGGCGCGCGGCAGGAAGGCGGAGACGGCGATCGACGGATGTTCCATCAGATTGCGCCCGACGCCCGGGCGATCTGCAAGCACATCGATGCCGAGCGCGGCGAGTTCATCGGCCGGTCCGATGCCGCTTCGCATCAGCAACGCGGGACTGTGTATCGCACCGGCCGACACGATCACGCACCGCGCCTTCAGCTCTTCACGCGTGCCGTCGGCTCGAACGATGCGCGCGCCGATCGCACGCTTGCCATCGAACAGGATGCGCTCGACGACTTCATCGGTGCGTATGGTCAGATTGCTGCGTGCGCGTGCGGTATCGTCGAGATAACACACCGACGTGGGGATGCGTTCTCCGTTCGCGCTCACGCCAATCGAACCGATGAACGTACCGTCTTCCCACGGGCCGTTCTGGTCTTCGTGCAGCGCGTGACCATGCTCGGCGAGCGAGTCGAGCACCGCGCGCACGAACGGCGAAATGCGCGGCCACGTCGGGCGTTGAATGCGCAGCGGTCCATCGCCGCCGTGCAACGGGCCGCTGAAATCGCAATCCGTTTCGAGCTTGCGAAACCAGGGCAGACACGTCCGCCAGTTCCAGCCATCGGCGCCGAGCGTTTCCCACTCGTCGTAGTCGGCGGGCGAGCCGCGATTGGCCATCAGCGCGTTGATCGCGGAGCCGCCACCTAGAAGCCGCGCCTGTTCATAGCGTCGCAGCGCGCCGTTCATGCCCATGCGCGCTTTCAACTGCTGCCAGATGTTGCGCGTGTCGAGATAGGCGCGGCCCGGATAGCGGCTGCGAACGGCATCGGGCATCGTGCGCGCGGAGATATCGCGGCCCGCTTCGACGAGACATACCTTCGCGCGCGCATCTTCGGAAAGGCGTGCGGCCAGCACGCAGCCGGCCGAGCCGCCGCCCAGAATCAGATAGTCGAACACGTATTGCAACGCGTGAACCGCGTCACTGCATGAACTTGAGCCAGCGCGCCTTGGCCTGAATGCCGGGCTCGGTGGCCCACCATTCCTCCGACAAGAGCGCCTGCTTCGCTGCGTTTGCCGGCGCGCTCGGCAGTTCGGCCGCGCGCTTGTCGGTGATCTTGCCGGTCTTGAAGGCGGCCGGATTGCCCGGACCATAGTCGATATAAAGCGGCAGATTCGCCTGCAATTCCGGCGACACGGCGGCGTTCAGAAAGCGCACGGCGTCGTTCAGATTCGGCGCGTTCTTCAGGATGCAAAGCTGCGTGTTCTGCAGAATGCCATCGTTGAACGTGAAGGCGATGTTGGGGTCATCCTTCATCACGGCGCTCGCGCGGCCGTTCCAGATCATCGTCATGTCGACTTCGCCATCGTGCAGCAATTGCGCGGACTGGCCACCCGATGTCCACCACACCGTGACGTTCGGCTTGATCTCTTCGAGCTTCTTGAAGGCGCGATCCACATCGAGCGGATAGAGCTTGTCGCGCGGCACGCCATCCGCAAGCAGCGCGGCTTCGAGCACGGTCATCGGGTCGTTGCGCAGCGCGCGCGTGCCGGGAAAATTCTTCACGTCCCAGAAGTCCTTCCAGCTTTGCGGCACCTTCTTGAGCGTTTTCTTGTTATAGCCGATGACGGTCGAATAGAACTCGTAGGCCACCGAATACGGCGTGCGGTATTTCTCGGGAATAGCTGCCGCGTTCGGCATCTTCGAGAAATCGAGCTTCTCCAGCAGGCCTTCGCGCCCGCCGCGCAGACAGTTCGAGGTCGGCGTATCGACGACATCCCAGATCGGCTTGCCGGTGGCCCCTTGCGCCTTGATTTGCGGCCACGCGTCCGGAATGCTGTCCTGCGTGATCGTGATGCCGAGTTCTTTCGCGGCGGGATCGAGAATCGCCTTGGTCTGCGCTTCCTGATACGCGCCGCCCTGCGATACGAACGTGATCTTGCCCGCGGCGAACGCCGGCGCCGCGCCCGCGATGGACAGCAGCAAGGTCATGGCGAGCGGGCGAATGGGGAAGTGCGGACAGCGGAACCTTGCAATCTTCATCACGGCGTATTCCTCGACAAGGTTGATGCAGCGGACGTATTGCAGATGACTAAAAATATATTGAGTCAAATACGCGAGGGCAACGCCGGAATTGTTGGAGTGACCATGACCTGATGTTATGTCAGGGCAATGGTCACATCCGGTTAGAAGATCACGTAGACCTTGCGCATGGTTTCATCGACTTCCCATGTGCCTTCGGTGTTTGCTTCAAAGAAGAGCGTGTCGCCGCCCGTGAAATGGACTGTGTCTTCGCCATCGGGGGTGAAGCTGCCGCGGCCCGCGAGAAAATGCATCACCTCGGCCTGTTTCACCGAACGGCGGTACGTGCCGGGTGTGCATTCGAATACGCCGGTATCGATCGCCTCGCTGCCCGGGATTACTTTCTGAACGCCGCTTACCCTGATTTCCTGCGTGCCGGGAAGTCCCGCCGTGCCCCAGTCTTCCAGTCCCTCGATTGCTATGCTCTGCTTGATCTGCTGAACTTTCATGTTCCTGCCTTTAGGTGGATTGAATGCGTCTCTCGATCTTGCCGAGCCTCACGACCGTCACCCCCGGCCGCAACTGCCGCAACGACGGCATCACCAACATGCAATCGTCATATGGCGTTTTGACAGGCTCGCCATCCAGCCAGCCGATCACACTGCCCGCGTCAGAAAACACTTCGAGACCGGTGTAATCGCCGGCGAAACGGAAGTCCATGCTCTTTGCAACGACGGGTTGCGTCACGCGCACGACAAGCATTTCCGGCGGCGATGGCTGTATCCAGCCCGCGGGCAAGTCTTCCTCGTCGACCACGCCGGACAGCACGAGAAAGCGCGCCGTCACATCACGCGCAACCGTGACCGCATTCGCTTCCCAATGTTGTCCGCATTCGATCAGCAACGCGTTCTTCGGGCTTCCCGCATCGCCGAAGCCTTCGTAATCACGCATGCGCCGGCCTTCGGGATGGCCTTCGTCGCAGATGACGGTCGCAGGCGTGCCGAGCTTCGCCGACAGTTCGATGCCCTTGTCCAGCGGACCGGCAACGATCAGCGGCTTGCTCTTCTCATGCATCGAATGAAGATCGAGCAGCAGATCGACCGTATCGACGACAGGCCGCATCGCGCGGGCGCGGCGCAGTTCGCTCGAATCACGCGAGGCGTCGTCGAGCGTCTGCGCGGTCCATACGCGATTGAAGTCCTGATCGACGAAGCGCGATGCGTCGGGCTTCTCCGCATCGAAGCGCGCGTAGGCATCGACGTTGGCGAATGCGAGCGTGAGCCTGCCGCGCCGCGGTTTCAATTGCGCGCGCAGCAATGCATCGACGACGATCGCGCCGCACACCTCGTTGCCGTGCGTGAGCGCGTTGATCATCACATGCGGACCATGAATGCCCGAATCGAAGGTATGCACATAAGGCACGCCCGCATTGCCCGCCGCATGCGCGCCGATTTCGGGAAACGTGATCTCGATCGGATACGCGTTCATTCGAGTCCGCCCTGACAGAGGTATTTGATCGAGAGGTAATCGTCGAGACCGTACTTCGAGCCTTCGCGTCCATAGCCCGATTCCTTCACGCCGCCGAACGGCGCCGCCTCGCTCGAAATCGCGCCTTCGTTGATGCCGACGAGTCCCGATTCGAGCAGACGCGACACGCGATCGATGCGCTTCAGGTTCTGGCTGTAGAAATACGCGGCGAGGCCGAACGGCGTGTCGTTGGCGGCGCGGATCGCTTCGGCTTCGTCGTCGAAACGGAATAGCGGCACGACCGGGCCGAAGGTTTCCTCGCAGCTCAGTTGCATGTCGGGCGTGGCATCGGCGAGCACGGTCGGCGCGTAGTAGTTCGGACCAAGCGCGGTCAGACGCTTGCCGCCCGTGAGCGCGCGCGCGCCATGTGCGAGCGCATCGTTCACGTGACGTTCGATCTTCTCCACCGCGCGCGCGTTGATCATCGGGCCGATCTGCGCGTCGGCATCGGTGGCGGGCGCGACCTTCAATGCCGCGACGCGCTTCGCCAGAAGATCGGCGAACTTCTCATAGACAGATGACTGCACATACACGCGATTCGGGCATACGCAAGTCTGCCCGCCATTGCGGAACTTCGATGCCATGAGGCCCGTGACGGCGGCATCGAGATCGGCGTCGTCGAACACGATGAAAGGCGCATTGCCGCCGAGTTCCAGCGACAGCTTCTTCAGCGTGCCCGCCGATTCGCGTGCGAGATACTTGCCGACCGGCGTCGAGCCCGTGAACGTGATCTTGCGCACCCGGCCATCTTCGAGCCAGTCGGCGACGGCTTCCTGCGCGTTCTCGCGCGAAGCGCTGATGAGATTCAACGCGCCTGCCGGCACGCCCGCTTCATGCGCGAGCAGCACCAGCGCGAGCGCGGTGAGCGGCGTGTCCTCGGCTGGCTTGCCGACGACCGTGCAGCCCGCCGCGAGCGCGGGCGCGATCTTGCGCGCGATCATCGCGAGCGGAAAATTCCACGGCGTGATCGCCGCGACGACGCCCACTGGTTCCTTCACCGCGCTCATGCGCTTGCCGCGCTGCTGCTGCGGAATGATGTCGCCATAGATGCGCGTGGCTTCATCGGCGAACCATGCGACATACGACGCGCCGTACATCACTTCACCGCGTCCTTCCGCGAACGGCTTGCCTTGCTCGAGCGAGATGAGACGTCCGAGCGTATCCGCGTTCTCGACGATCAGCGCATGCCAGCGATGCAGCACGGCCGCACGGTCCTTCGGCAAGGTATCGCGCCAGGCGGGAAACGCGCGCGCGGCGGCATCGGTGGCGGCGCGGGCATCGGCGGGGCCGCTGTCGGCGACCTGCGCGATGATGTCGCCCGTCGCCGGATCGGTGACGGCGAAGCGCTTGCCGCTCGCAGCGGGCACCCATTTGCCGTCGATGAAATTGTCGGCGCGAATCAGATCGCTCAACTCGTAGCGTTGCGTCATGATGGTCTCCACAAGGATCAGGCGAGCAGGCGCGCAATGGCCGTGCCGACTTCCGTCGTGTTCGCGCGGCCGCCGAGATCGCCGGTATGCGGCCCAAGCTTTAACACGGTTTCGATGGCGGAAAGGATCGCATCGTGCGCGGCGCGTTCGCCGAGGAAATCGAGCATCATCGCGGCGGACCAGATCATCGCGACCGGATTGGCGATGCCCTTGCCCGCGATATCCGGCGCGGAACCATGCACCGGCTCGAACAGCGACGGGAAGTTGCGCTCCGGATTCATGTTGGCCGAAGGCGCAACGCCGATCGTGCCCGTGCATGCCGGACCGAGATCCGAAAGAATGTCGCCGAAGAGATTCGTCGCGACGACCACGTCGAAGCGGTCCGGACTGAGCACGAAGCGCGCGCACAGAATGTCGATGTGCTGCTTGTCCCACTTGATGTCGGGATACTGCTGCGCGATTTCGGCGGCGCGCGAATCCCACCACGGCATGCTGATCGAAATGCCGTTGCTCTTGGTCGCGACCGTCAGTTTCTTCTCACGCTTTTGCGCGAGCTCGAACGCGAACTTCAAGACGCGTTCCGCGCCCTTCCTCGTGAAGATCGACGTTTGCGATACGAACTCGCGGTCCGTGCCTTCGAACATCGTGCCGCCGACCGACGAATACTCGCCCTCGGTGTTCTCGCGCACGATCATGAAGTCGATATCGCCCGCCTTGCGATTCGCGAGCGGCGAGGGCACGCCATCGAACAGGCGCGCCGGACGCAGGTTGATGTATTGATCGAACTCGCGGCGGAACTTGAGCAACGAGCCCCACAGCGAGATGTGATCCGGCACCGTGTCCGGCCAGCCGACCGCGCCGAACAGAATGGCGTCGCTGTCATGCAGTTGCGCCTTCCAGTCATCGGGCATCATCTGGCCGTGCTGCGCGTAGTAATCGCAACTCGCCCACTCGATATGCCGGTACTCCAGTTCGATATTGAAGCGCTTGCTCACCGCATCGAGCGCGCGCACTGCTTCGGGCATCACTTCCTTGCCGATGCCGTCGCCCGGAATCACGGCAATACGATATTTGCTGGACATGTGCTACTCCGCGTGAAGTTGATCGACGATAAAAAGCACGCGCGTGCAAAAAGCTCGCGCGTGCGTTCGAATGAAAATGGTCGAGGCGCGTGCCTCAGTGATGGCTCTGCGAGAAGAGCGTTTCGAGCGGGTAATGCGTCTTGACGAACGACGTCTTGATGATGACATAGCTGAAGTACTTCTCGATGCCGATACCGCGCTCCAGCAGTCCCTCGATGATGCTTTGATAATGGCTCACGCTGCGCGTGACGAACTTGAGCAGGTAGTCGTAGCCGCCGCTCGCCAGATGACACTCCACAATCTCGTCGACATCCTTCACCGCATTCACGAAGTTGATGAAGTCCTCGCGGCGATGATCCGCGAGCGTGACTTCCGTGAAGACGACCTGCACGTCGCCGAGCTTTTCCAGTTGAATCTGCGCACCGTAACCGACGATGTAACCCGCCTTCTCCAGCCGCTTCACGCGAATCAGGCAAGGGCTGGGTGACAGACCGACCGCATCGGCAAGCTCCACGTTCGTGATGCGCCCGCGCTTCTGCAATTGCGAGAGGATACGCAGATCGATTCGGTCCAGCTTGCTGTCGTTGCTCATCGTGACGGGTTCGGTCTCGCATGTCGGCGGTCGGTCGATGTTATCACGCGGCCGCGCGAGAACTGCATCCGGACACGCCCGTCAACGCGGCGCGCACTTCGCTTTGCGCAAGCACGTCATCGAGCGTTTTGGTGAGGCGCTCGAACAGCATGTCGAAATTCGCTTCGGTATAGCAGAGCGCCGGCGCGAAGCCGAGAATGTTGTCGCCGAACGCGCGGAACACGAGGCCGTTGCCATAGGCCGCTGCGGCGATGCGATCGGGCAGTTTCAACGAAGCATCGAAGCCGCGCTTGCTGTCTTTATCGGCGACGAGTTCGAGCGCGCCGAGCAGGCCGCGATGACGCGAATCGCCGACGAGCGGATGCGCGAGCAGCGCATCGAGCCCTTGCGCGAAGCGCGGCGCCAGCGCCTGGCCGTTCGCGAGCAGGCCGCCTTCGTGATAGAGCCGCATCACTTCCAGACCGATGGCCGCGCTGACGGGATGCGCCGAGTACGTATGACCGTGACCGATGACGGCGGATGCATCGCCGCCATCCGCGATGCCCTGATACACGGCATCGGACATGAGGACCGCGCCCATCGGCGCATAGCCGGCGGTCAGGCCCTTCGCGACCGTCATCAGATCCGGTTCGACGCCTTCGCCCTCGCACGCGAAGAGCGGACCGGTGCGGCCGAAGCCGGTGATGACTTCATCGGCGACGAAGAGGATATCGAGCTTGCGGCACGCTTCACGCATCGCCTTCAACCAGCCGACGGGCGGCACGATCACGCCGCCCGAGCCCTGGATCGGCTCGCAGAAGAACGCGGCCACATGATCCGCGCCGAGTTCCGCGACCTTCGCTTCGAGCGCCTGCACCGAAGCCGCGATGAGCGCGGCGTCGTCGGCGTAGTCGTTGCGGTAGGCATACGGCGACGGAATGTGATGCTGGGTCGGCAGCGGCAGATCGAAGTTGCGATGGAACGCGGGCAGCGCGGTGAGTCCCGCGCCGATCGACGACGAGCCGTGATAACCGCGTTGCAGCGCGATGAAATGCTTCTTCGACGGACGGCCCGTCGCGTTGTAGTAGTGCGTGATGAAGCGCAGCGCGGAATCGACCGCATCCGAGCCGCCGAGCGTGAAGTACACGTGTTGCAGCGAGGCGGGCGCGCGTTCGACGAGCTTCGCGGCGAGTTCGATCGCGGGCTCGGAGCCGAAGTGGAAATAGCCGGTCGCGTAGGGCAGCTTCGTCATCTGCTTCGCGGCGGCCTCGACGATGCTCGCGTGACCATAACCCGTGTTCACGCACCACAGGCCGGAGAAGGCATCGAGCAGCTGCTTGCCGTCGATATCGCGCAGGAACACGCCATCGGCGGAATCGAGCACGGTGACGCCGCGCGCCTCATGCGCGCGATAGCTGACGACGGGATGAATCAGATGGTTGCGGTCGGACTCGACAAGCGATTGAATCGGCATGATGCGGCTCTCTCTTCGCGATAGGGGCGGAATGGCTCTTGACCGTTTCATACTATCGGCAGAGCCGTATCGCGCGCATCGCCAAAAAAATCGCCAAAAAGCAAATTCGCGGCGTTTTGAACGGCGCGCGCAGCATTTTGTGCTGCGCGCGCCGTGCGACGGTTCAATAGCCGCGCGTGCGGTCGATCTCGCCGGTCATCCGCTCGCCCGCGCGATGGCGGCGCAGGTTGTCCAGCACACGGTCGACTGCCGTTTCGGGGCGCGTCGCGCTCGCGATATGCGGCGTCAGACGCACGCGCGGATGCGTCCAGAACGGATGCGTGACCGGCAAAGGCTCGGGATCGGTGACGTCGAGAATGGCGGCATGAAGCTGGCCGCTGTCGAGCGCGTCGAGCAGGTCCTGCTGGATCACGTGCGGCCCACGCCCAACGTTGATGAACGATGCGCCTCGCGGCAGCGTATCGAACACGCGCTTGTCGATGAGACCGCGCGTTGCATCCGTGAGCGGCAGCAGGCACACGAGGATATCGGTGCGCGCGAGGAACGCATCGAGCGCTTCGGCGCCCGCATGACATTCGACGCCTTCGATCTCGTGCGGCGAACGGCTCCAGCCCGCGCAATCGAAGCCGAACAGACGCAGTGTTTTCAGCACCGCCGTGCCGAGCATGCCGAGCCCGAGCACGCCGACACGCCGCGTCGAGGCAGCGCGCACGGGCATCTCGCGCCACACGCGCTCGCGTTGCAGCGCGGCGTAATCGAAGAGATCGCGATGAAGGGTCAGCACCGACTGCGTCACATACTCGACCATGCCTTCGACGATGCCCGGCTCGGTCATCCGCACCACGGCGACATGCGGCGGCACGCCCGACAGATCGAACTGATCGATGCCCGCGCCGACCGAAAATATCACTTCGAGATTGGGGAAGGTCTGCATGACATCGGCGGGCGGCTGCCATGCGGCGAGATAGCGCACGGCGGCGGGATCGCCGATATCGGGCCATAAACGGAACGGCACGTCCGGCGCTTTCTGCGCGAAGAGCTGCGCCCACTGCCTGCCGCGTTCGGGATCGGCCTTGTAGAGGATCGTCATGGCCGTCAACCCAGCGCCTGATTGATGATCGCGAATTGCGCGACGGATGCATCGCGCGGCGGCGTGCCGTTGCGCGCCATCCTGATGACCGTGTCGACGCGCTTGAGCCCGACGCTTTCGAGCCAGTCCGACAGACCGCTTTCGTGCGGGGTATCGATGCGCGTGAACTGGCCTTCGTGCTGCGCGAGCAATTGCGCGATGAGCGCCTGCGCGCGGCGGGCGTGCTCCTGACCGGCCGTGACCGATACGACCGGACCGATGGCAAGACCGCGCCCGAACTCGCGGATGAGCGCGAAGCCGAGCGCTTCGCCATCGCGTTCGAGCGCGACGCCGCGTGCGATTTTCAGAAGCGCGGGCAGCAGCGCGCTTCGGTCGAATCCGCTTGCGCGCGATGCGAGCGCGACGAGCGTTTCAGTATCGCCGGGTTCCACCGCGCGGATGCGCTCGCCTTGCGTCAAGTCGATGCGCGGCACGTTGAAATCCGCGGATTGATGCTGATGGATCGCGCCGATGCGCTCGAAGCCGAGCTTGGCGTAGAGCGGCTCGCCGGCGGGCGTTGCGTGCAGCGCGGTGATGCGCTTGCCGAGCGATTCGATCAGCAGCTCCATCAGCTTGCGGCCGATGCCCTTGCCCTGGCAATCCGGCGCGACGATCACCATGCCGAGCGATCCGCCATCGTCGCCATGATTCCAGTACAGCGCGGTGCCGACGACGCGCTCGCCGTCCTGCGCGATGAAGCCTGCGCCGGCATCGAGCACGAAGCGCCAGTCATCGGCGCGATGCGGCCATTTGACCTCGACCGACAGCGCGTGCGCGGCAGCGATATCGTCTGCGGTGAAAGGGCGGTAGAGAAGGGACACGGCATGCTCCACGTCAGAGGATGCGCGTTACTTTGTCATGCAGCCGCCAGCGCGGCTAGGACGATCCTGCTGCGTCAGGCGCGCGCGCTTCGCCTCCCGAGCCAGACCAGTCCGGCCGCGCCCAGTCCCAGCGCCGCCACCGCGATCCATAACGCGATGGAGAACGATCCCGTGTGCGCGGCGATCGGCGCCGCGACCAGCGGTCCGACGATCTGTCCGAGGCCGTATGCGGCTGTCGCGTAGCCCATCAGACCGGCTGCGGCATCGCCGCGCAGACGGCGCGCCTCGCGCATCGCGAACAAGGTGATGGCGGTGAAGGGCAAGCCCAGCAACAGGCTGCCGATGCCGAAGCCGAGCGCGCTCGGGAACACGATGCCGAGGCCTATCCCCAATGCCTGAATGAGATAGCACGCGGCCAGCAGCAAGCGGTTATCCCACGACAGCGGCAGCCGCGCGCCGATCAGCGCGCCCGCCATCAGCGCCAGTCCGAAGGCCGGCCAGAACAGGTCGGGCCACGGCGAGCCCGGCAAGGCCTGTCGCGCGATCACGGGCAGGAAGGTCGCCGTGATGATGTAGCCGAATCCCGCAAGACTGTAGAAACCGACGAGGCCGACCGAATCGGCGCGCGTCGACGCGGGCGCCGTGCGATCGGCGACACGCGCGTGACCACGCATCGCCGAGGTCGGATGCGCGAACGCCTGCCACACGATCGCCCCCGCCACGCCCGAGCAGACCGCGAACCCGATCCATACCGATGGCGCGGGCACGTCGAATGCCGCGGCAGCCGCGCCCAGCAGGCCGGTCGCCACGATGCCGACGCCGGGCCCCGCGTAGATCAGTCCGGCCAGGCCGTGCGCGTCGAGTTCCGCGAGCCGTCGCAGGCCCCATTGCGACGCGAACACGAACGCCCACGCGCTGACGACGCCCGCCGCGAAGCGTATCGCGGCCCACAGCCAGAAGACGTGGACGAGGCCCATCGCGAGCGTCAGCACGATGGTCGACGCGAGCGCGAGACGCACCATGCGCGCGTGGTCGATGCGGATCGCCGCGCACGACAGCGCGCCGATCAGATAGCCCGCGTAATTGGCCGACGCGAGCCAGCCGCCGTGACGGATATCGAGCGCGCCGCTCGTCAGCATCAGCGGCAGCAGCGGCGTGAACGCGAAGCGCCCGACGCCGAGCGCCACCGCGAGCACGACGGCGCACGCGAGCGCGGCGTATCGCGCGGGATGAGCGGGCAACGACGAAACGTGGGCGGGCGAGGCCATGGGTCGATCTTCGAATGCAGGAATAGCTCGATCCTAGCTTGACCGAATTATCTTGAAAAATGAATAATCGAGATGTCATCAATCTCCAGGGAAGATCATGGATCTCGCAGCGTTGACCATTTTCCGGGCCGTCGTGCGCGAAAACGGCGTGACGCGGGCGGCGCTCAAACTCAATCGCGTGCAGTCCAACGTGACGACGCGCATCCGTCAGCTCGAAGAAACGCTCGGTACGGAGCTTTTTATCCGCGACGGCCGCCGGCTCGTGCTGACGCCCGCCGGAGAGACGCTGCTGCCGTACGCGGAACGTCTGCTTGCGCTGGCCGAGGAGGCGCGTCACGCGGTCAGCGAGAATCGTCCGCATGGGCGTCTGCGGCTCGGGACGATGGAAAGCACCGCCGCGAGCCGCCTGCCGCGCGTGCTGGCGACCTACCATCAGCGCTGGCCGGAGGTGACGCTCGAACTGGCGACGGGCGTGACGCGCGCGCTCATCGACAGCGTTCGCACGTTCGAAGTCGACGCGGCGGTGATGGCGCGCCCGATCGAGCCCGAGGCGCTGCCTGCGGAGCAGTTCGAATCCGTGCCGGTGTTCGAGGAGGAACTGGCGCTGGTCACGCCGCGCGGACGGCACCCGGCGGCCATGGCGAGCGAAGCGACGGGGCTGACGCTGGTGGCGTTCGAGCGCGGCTGCGCATACCGCTCGTATGCGATGCGCTGGTACGAGCAGCGGAAGATCAGGCCGGCGCGGGTGCTGGAACTCGGTTCGTATCACGCAATCGTGGCGTGCGTGGCGGCGGGGGCGGGCGTCGCGGTGGCGCCGCGCTCGGTGCTCGCACTCGCGCGTCTCGACGATGAAGTCGATCTGCATCCGATGGGCGAACTCGGGCGCGTGGATACGCTGCTCGTCTGGCGCAAGGGGCACGCGTCGGCGGCGCTCGATGCGCTGCGCAGCCTGCTCGTCGATGGCGCGTGACGCGATGCGCGTCAGCTGCTCAGCCTGCGATAGGCATTCAGATGACGAATCAGACCTTGCCTGTCGCCGCGCTTTTCCAGCAGGATCGCGAGGTTGTGATGCGCGTCGGCGTAATCGGCGTCGACTTCCAGGCATCGCCGATAGCTTTGCAGCGCTTCCTCGACGCGGCCGAGCCCTTCGAGCGCGACGGCGCGATTGAAGTGGAGCACGGCGTCGGCGGGGAAGTGTGCGAGCGCGGCGTCGAAGACGAGCAGCGCATCGTCGCAGCGTCGTTCGTCTTCGCACAGCAATGCGCCGAGATCGACATACGCTCCGTAGTACGGCTCGGGCGATAGTTCGATCGCGCGCCGGTAGGCTCGCTCCGCGCCCTTCGCGTCGGTTTTCATGAGCTGTCCGCCGAGGTCGTACCAGTCCCGCGCCTGGAGCGCGGCGGCGCTCTTGCGTTCCGGCGCGGCATCGAGCAGCACGACGTTGCCCTTCACTTCGGCGAGTTCGAAATCGAGCAATAACTGGCCGGTCACGGCGTCCCATTGCGATGGTCCGGTCTTCACGACGACCGAGCCGCCCTCGGCTGTGACGCGCAGACCCGAAAGCGGCAGCTCGTCCGGCAGGTCCGATTTCAATCGGGACAGCGCCTGGCTGATCTTGCGCGGCGCGACGTCGGCTTCGCGAAGGCGCAGCGCCGTGCGCAGCAGGACCACGTCCTGAAAGGAAAAGCGCAGTTCATTGCGAGGTCCGCGTTCGGGTGTGACGAAACCCGCATCGATCAGGCCGGTGACGACCCGGCGCGTCACGCCCAGCATCGACACGAGTTTCGGCAACGACAGATCGTGCGCGACCATTCCCCTTGTCACTTGCGGGCACGCGTTCTGGCCGGCGCTTCGACCGGCACCTTCGGCGCGCGCGCGGCGGGCTTTCTGACTTTCGGCACGTCGATGACTTCTTCCGTTTGCGCGGCGGTCTTGCGCTTCGCTGGCGCGGCGGCCTTGGCTTTTCCGTTGGACTTGCCGAGGCTCGCGCGCAACGCGTCCATCAGATCGATGACTTCGCCGCCGCTCGCGGGTTCTTCGGCTTCGGGAGAAATGATTTCCTTGCCCTCGATCTTCCGGTCGATGGCGGCAAGGATGCGTTTCTTTTCCTCATCTTCGTAGGCGGACGCATCGTAGGCGTCCTCGGTGCCTTGCTCGATGATCTGGAGCGCGAGCTTCAGCTCCGCCGCCGAAACCGGCGCCTGTTCGATGTTCAGATCCTTGAGCGAGCGCACTTCATCGGCGAACAGCAGTTGCTGGAAGACCATGCCGTCTTCGGAGGGACGCACCTGCACGATTCTCGTCTTGCCCTTGTAGGACCATTTGGCGAGTGCGCATCGTCCGCTTTGCGCCAGGGCCTGTTGCAGCAGGCTGTATGGCTTGCCGCCGCGCTTGTCGGGCGCGATGAAATAGGCTTTGTCGTAGAAGATCGGATCGACCGACTTCTCGGGGACGAACGAGACAATTTCGACGACGTGGCTCGCGCCTTCCTCCAGCGCCTTGAGTTCATCGCCGGTGAAGACGACATAGCGGCCTTTCTCGAACTCGTAGCCCTTTTTCATGGACGAACGCTCGACGACCTCGCCTGTCGAGTCCGAGACGTACTGCTGTTTGACGCGCGCGCCATCGGGGGCGAGCAGATTGAAGCGGACGTCCGACGCGCTTTCCGTCGCGGAGTAGAGCTTGACGGGAATCGAGACGAGTCCGAAGGACAATGACAGTGAGGCGATCGAGCGGGCCGGCATGAGGTCCTCCTCGCGAAGCAATCGGCGAATCGCCACACAGATTACCACCGGTCGGGCGGTGGGGTCTCAGTCGAAGTCCACGGTGTTGCCATGTCGGAGTTCGTCCAGGCGCCGGATCTGCTCGGGCATGATCCGCCCGAGCGACAGCGCGGGAAGATCATCGGGACTGAAGAATCCGACTGCATCGGTTTCCGTGCCGACCGTCGCGCCACTCTGACGAATCTCGCCGAGAAAAACGAGCTTCCAGATGTGAAAGACCGACGGCGGATGTCGATGCTTCGCCATGTCCCACGCGGCGAGCAGCCGCACGATCTCGACGGTATAGCCGCTTTCCTCGCGGACTTCCCTGGCTGCGTTTTCCGCCGGAGACGCTCCCACGTCGGCCCAGCCGCCGGGCAGGGACCACAAACCATCGGCGGCCTCGCGCACGAGCAGTATGTGTCCGGCTTCGTTGAACACGGCGCATCGGACGTCGAGCTTGGGATTGGCGTAGCCCGTTTCGAATGCGAATAGCTCGGCGAGCGCGGCCGTTTCCATCGACGCGAGTTCGGCGAGCTGCTCGTGGGCGATTGCCGCGATTTCTTCGTAGCGTTCCTTGTCGAACACGGCGGTGGTGTAGTGCAGGCCTGTCTGGGCGAGGGCGAGCAGGCGGCGGGCTTGATCGAGTCGTCGGTTTTCCGATGTCATGGCAGGTTCGATGGCGCGAAATTGTCAGGCGAGAAGTTGCTTGATCAACTCAGTGGTGGTTTTCACTTCGTATTTTCGCAAGAGACTTGCCCGATGGATGTCGACTGTGCGCGGGCTGATGTCGAGTTCTCTTCCGATCTCCTTGCTCGTCATCCCGTGCACGACCAGAGCAGCGACGTCGCGTTCGCGCTCGGTCAGCAGACTCGCGACGTCCGATTGCTTCTCCTGCTTCGAGAGATCCGTGAAAGTCCACAGAGCCAGCTCATAGGGGCGCTTCGGATTGAAGCCGAATCCGCATACCGTCACCCAGAAATGACTGCCGTCGATACGCCGCATGATGCGGTCGTCGCTGAACACCGCGCGTTTCGCGATCAATGGGGCGATCCGGCGACCCGTGCTCGCGAAATCCTTCTGCTCGGGATAGAGGACAGCGAACGATTGATTCACGATGTCGCTTCGCGTGGCCCGAAAGAGGGCGAGCGCCCTGTCGTTGCAGTCGACCATGATGCGCTCACGCGCAACGATGACCGCAGTCGGCAGCTTCAGGAAGACATCTTCGTAGTCGAGCGGCGGCGCTGGCGTGGACATTTACCTAGGTAACCGATACGTATAGACCTATGTAATTGACAAGCATACATTGCTCTCACACGGACAGCCAGTCGAAAAGAGGGGAGAGCAATGACACTGCACGAGCGTTGCATCGTGATGGACGGTCTCATCGTTTCCAGATGGGACCGATCGATCTTCGAGGACATGAGCCGCGGCGGACTGACGGCCGCGAACTGCACGGTATCCATCTGGGAGGACTTTCTTGGTACGGTCGACAACATCATCGAGATGAAGAATCTGGTCGCTGCGAGCAGCGAACTGGTGACGCTTGCGCGGTCCGTAGACGACATTCGCGCCGCGAAGCGCTCAGGGAAGACGGCGATCATCCTCGGGTTCCAGAACAGTCATGCGTTCGAGGATCGCGTCGAGTATGTCGGAATCTTCAAGGAACTCGGCGTGGGAATCTCGCAACTCGCCTATAACACTCAGAACCTCATCGGCACGGGTTGTTATGAGCGTGACGGCGGGTTATCGGGCTTCGGACACGAGATCGTCGAGGAAATGAATCGTGTCGGCATTCTGGTCGACCTCTCGCACGTGGGGCCGAACACGTCGCGGGAAGCGATTCTGGCATCGAAAAAGCCGGTCTGCTATTCCCACTGTCTTCCATCCGGACTGAAAGAGCATCCGCGCAACAAGTCCGATGAGGAATTGCGTTTCATCGCCGACCACGGCGGATTCGTCGGTGTGACCATGTTCTCGCCATTCCTGAAAAACGGTCCGAATTCGACGATCGAAGACTACGTCGAGGCGATTCGATACGTGATCAATGTCGTAGGTGAGGATGCCGTAGGCATCGGAACCGATTTCACTCAGGGCTACGACAAAGGCTTCTACGACTGGATCAGCCACGACAAAGGCGCTTACCGGAAGCTGACCGACTTCGGAACGGTTTTGAATCCGCTCGGCTTGAGGACGATCGGCGAATTCCCGAACCTCACCCGCGCGATGCAATCCGCAGATATTCCGGAGCGTGTCATCGAGAAGGTGCTTGGCGAAAACTGGCTTCGCCTGCTGGGCGAAGTCTGGTCTGTGTGATTCACGCCAGGCCATCTGAAAACACCATAAGCCCGCAATGCAGGGAGAAGACATGTACAGAAAGATTCAGCCGCTCGCAAGCGATCTGATTGGCGACACATCGGAGGCGCAAGCTCAATCCCGGCTATACAGAAAAGTCGCGTGGCGGCTCATTCCGCTGTTGTTCATTTGCTATGTGGTGGCCTATCTCGATCGCATCAACGTCGGCTTTGCCAAACTGCAGATGCAGGAAGCGCTCGGTTTCAGCGACACGGTGTATGGACTGGGCGCGGGCATCTTCTTCATCGGATACTTCCTGTTCGAAGTGCCGAGCAACATGATTCTCGAACGCTTCGGCGCGAAGAAGACGATCGCGCGAATCATGATTTGCTGGGGCATCGTGGGATGTCTGATGGCACGCGTGTCGAGTCCCACCGAATTCTATGTTCTGCGATTTCTCCTCGGCGTGTTCGAAGCGGGTTTCTTTCCGGGCGTCGTCTACTACATCGGCTGCTGGTTCCCGGAGTCGAGGCGCGGTCACATGCTCGGCATTTTCATGACAGGCATCCCGATCGCCGGCCTCTTCGGCGGACCGGTGTCCGGCTGGGCGATGTCGAGTGTCAGCGGCCTCGGCATGGCTGGCTGGCAATGGCTCTACATCATCGAGGCGGCGCCGGCGGTGCTGCTCGGGATCGTCGCCATCGCCTATCTCGATGACAACGCGAAGAAAGCGAAGTGGCTCACCGCCGACGAGCGCGAACGGCTGAGCCATGCGTTAATGACCGAGTCGGAAAGGAATGTTTCCCGTGCCGACTCCAGTTTGCGCACGGCGATGACGAGCCCGTGGCTGTACGCCATGGCGTTCGCCTATTTCGCCTTCATCTGCGGAACATACGCCGTGAGTTTCTGGCTGCCGACCGTGCTCAAGTCGAGCGGCGTAACGGATGTCGCGCGCATCGGCTGGTATTCCGCGATTCCATACGGGATCAGCGCAGCAGGCATGGTCTGGCTGTGCCGCAATTCGGACCGCACGATGGAACGGCGGTGGCACACGTCGCTTGCTGCCATGGCCGGTGCGCTCGCGCTTGCGTTGCTGCCTCATGCGCCCAAGGACGTATCGGTGACCATCGTCCTGCTCACCGTGGCCGCGACCGGCATCTTCGCCACGATGCCATTGTTCTGGTCGATCGCGACCGATTACTTCTCGGGGACTCCGTCGGCTGCGGTCGCGATCGCGTTCATCAACAGCCTCGGTCTGGTGGGCGGCTTCGCAAGTCCGTTCGCGATGGGCTGGCTCAAGACCGCGACGGGCTCACTCACGTCGGGACTCTATCTGGTGACGGGCGTGCTCCTGCTGGGCGCACTGGTCCTTATCGCATGCGCGCCTCGAGCGCCGACAACACATCCTTGAGCCGGTCGATGCGCCGCGTGATCGGCGGCGTCATCGTCGGCGTTCTGAGCGCATCGATGCGCGCATGCCAGTACGTGAACGGAAACGTGCCGTCGGAAGCCTGCTGAACGATTCGTTCGAGATGCAGAAGATCTTTTTCGATGATGAATTGAAGCATGGTCCCAGACGAATGCACGCATCCGAAGCGAATAGGTTTGCAGGTGGACCGAACGGCCCTCTCGATAACCCGTGCAAGTAAGCAATCGCTGTGCCAGAGACTGCGCGCAGTGCAGGACGGTACTCAATCGCAGTAACGAAATGCGCAAATGTGGACTGTCGCGTCCGCGCCATCGAACCCATGTGGACGATTCCGTCCATATCACGTCCCCGTCATGCGCGAACACGCATCCTGCCGAAGCTCGGCCAGCAGATCCATCGCCGCATCCACACGCGGCGTGGCGCCGGGCGCGAGCGTGCGCAGTCCGCGCTCGAGCGTGTCGATGCTCTCGCCGATGCGGCCCGTCGTACGCAGCAGCAACGCGAGATGGCGCGCAGCGTCGATGCGTGCGGGCATCGAACCGAGCGCGAGCGCCGTCGATAGCGCGGTGCGCAATCCCGACTCCGCCGCGCTCAGATCGCCGAGCGCCCAGTGTGCGCGCGCCTGCGTGACGAGCAATTCGCCCATATAGACGCGTTCCTGACGCGCGAGCGTTTCCTCGATCGCATCGGCGATCATAGCCTTGCAGGCTTCGGCGCGACCGGCGCGCAACAGCAGTTCGCCGTGCTGCCACGCCTTGAACGAGAAGAACAGGGCGCCGCCGTTGCCGACCATGTGGTTGTCGAAGCCATCGAGCATGACGGTCTCCGCTTCGTCGTAACGATCGAGCGATGTCAAATGGCACCCGCGCAGCACCTGTCCCACGCCCCGATAGAAAGCGAAGCCATGCGTGATCGATATGCCTTCGAGTTCGCTCGCGAGGCGGCCGAGCCGGTCCATGTCGTCGAACAGGCACGCGAGCCAGGCCGCGCCCTGCAGATTGACCGCGTGGGCGAACGCATGTCCTCCCGCCTCCGACACACGTTCGATGAGCATCGTCATGGCGTGACGCGCCTGATCGAAGGCGCCCGTATGAAAGGCCGAGAGCCCTTCGAGCGTCAGGGCCAGCGCCGCCAGATCGATGCCTTGCGAACCGGTGCGCGTATCGTGCCGCCCGATGCCCGCGAGATTGCCGCGCGTGAGGCAGGCGAGCGCCTCTTCGCTGTCGCCGAGCCAGAACAGCGTGTTGGTCAGCGCGACGTGGGCCTCATCGAGCGCGACGCGATCGCCGCTGTTCTGGGCACGCTGCAGCATGTCCTGCGCCGTCGCGCGCGCTGGCTTGAGTTGCAGCGTGGTGAGTTGCGTCGTCCAGATGCCGAACTGGATCATCGCGATTTCGCGCGCATCGCAGAGCCCCTCGCCGATGCCCAGCGCCGCCGCATAGCACGCGGTCGCTTCAGCGTGCAGCCAGCCATGCACGCTGCGCAGACTCATGCCGAGCAGACGGTAAGCGTCGAACTGAAGACGGCGCACATCGTCCTGATCGCCGTTTCCTTGCAGCGTGTTCAGACAACGGCGAAGCAGGGGAACGGCCTCCGCGAACCGCGAGTCCTCGATGAGCGCGTTCGCGCGTTCCAGATCGCCGCGTGCCTTCAGATGAAACTGCTCGCGCGCCTTCAGCCGCCGCTCGACCATCTTGCGTCCCACGCCCAGCAACGCCGCCGCAGCGCTCTTGTTGCCGCCGGTGCGTTCGAGCGCGCGGTCGACGAGCAGATCTTCGGCTGCCGCGAGCTTGTCCCGTCCCTCCAGTTGCAGCAGCATGTCCGCCAGACTCACGCGCGCGACCGGCTCGACCTTGTCGCTGGCGAGCAGCGGTGCGAGCGCTTCGACGTCGATTCGCGTGCTTTCCGCGAGCACGCTCAGGCGGCTGACGAGATTGCGCAACTGGCGGATGTGCCCCGGCCACGGATGCGCGCACAACTGCCTGAGCGCCGGCGCGGAGAACTCGAGTTTGCGCGGATGCTGCGCGGCGAAGTGGGCGATGAGCGCGGGAATGTCCTCGACACGCTGTTCGAGCCCGGGCACGGCCAGCACGAACACGGCGAGCCGATAATAAAGATCCTCGCGAAAGCGGCCGTCGTTCGCCAGCTCGCGCAGATCGCGATGCGTCGCCGCGACGATTCGCCCTTCGAAGCGCAGATTCGTCGATGAGCCGACCGGCCGGAACGTGCGCGTCTCCAGCACGCGCAGCAGCTTCGGCTGCAATGCGAGCGGCAGTTCGCCGATTTCGTCGAGCAGCAGCGTGCCCGTGCCGACTTGCTGAAACAGGCCCTGGCGCGTCTCGCCGGCGCCGGTGAACGCGCCCTTGACGTGGCCGAACAGCTCGGCCTCGACGAGATGCTCGGGAATCGCGCCGCAGTTTACGTCGACGAAAGGCTGATCGCGCTGCAGGCTGCCGGCGTGCACGCGGCGCGCGACCAGCTCCTTGCCGGAACCCGTCGGGCCGAAGATGAGCACGGCGTGATCGGTCGGCGCGATCCGGTCGATCGTGCGGACGAGTTGCTGAAACGCCGTCGAGTTGCCGATGAAACTGTCATCGGCCTCGGCGCGCGCGAACGGAACAATTTGACTACGACTCATGGCTGAGCGCTCCAGGTCGGTTATGCTCGGGAACGTCGTGTCGCAGTTAACGGCGTTTTCCCGCGATCCTTGAGCGCGCAGAGATCGTAGGCGGCTGTAGCTTCGCTAGCGTTTCATTTTCTCGTCGTCAAGGCGGCACATTCCGTATACCCGGGTCTATCCTCGGAGCCATGACGCTCGGCATAATGGGAGTGATTAAATGACCGTCGCAATTCCATCCGAAGCCGGCAAAGACATGAGCGAACAACGAGCAAAACGAGACCCCGAAGGTACGCGGCGGCGCATTCTGGAGGCCGCCACCGAGCAGTTCACGAAGCTCGGCCTCGCAGGGGCGCGGGTCGACGCCATCGCCACGGCGGCCGGCACGAACGAGCGCATGCTCTACTACTACTTCGCGAGCAAGGAAGGCCTGTACGTCGCCGTGCTCGAAGCCATGTATGCGCAGTTCGCGGAACGGGAGGCGGGGCTCGATCTGTCCGGCCTGCAACCGGCCGACGCCGTTCGCGAACTGGCGAAGTCCATCTGGACGCACTTGCGGGAGAATCCGCAGTGGCTGAGCCTCATCAATAACGAAAACCTGCACGAAGGGCGCTATCTGGAGCGTTCGAGCCACTTGCGCGAAACCATCTCGCCGGTGGTCGATCTGCTGCGCGTCACGCTGGAGCGCGGCATCGCGTCGGGGCAGTTCCGGCAGGGCATCGATCCGCTGGACTTCTATGTGACGCTGGTCGGCATGGGGTACTACATCGTGTCGAACCGTTTCACCATCGATATTTTCACGGGGCGCAATTACGCCGAGCAGGACCGTCAGGCGTCCATCGCGGCGATGCATCTCGACATGCTGCTGACGTATCTGCGTCCGGTTAGCTAACCCCGCGCGGGAAAACCCGAACCTGCTGTCGCGGCAGGCCAAAAAACGTTCTGGCCTGCCGCGACGCCCTCAACGGATGAAGCCGAGTTCCTGGCTGATCCTGTCCAGAATGGGCTTTTTCTTCTCGTTGAACACAGCCTTGTTGTCCTGAATAAGGTTGTTGCCCTTGGTGTCGATGGAAATGATCAGCGGGCCGAACTCCCTGACCCGGTTGATCCACAGGGTTTCCGGCATGCCCAGATCCTGCCATTCCGCGCCTTCGATTTCCTCGACAAGCGTCGCCGCCAGTACCGCGCATCCGCCCGGAAAGATCGCGTGCACGGCCTTGTGTTCCATGCAGCCCGCAGCCGTCTCAGGCCCCATGCCGCCTTTGCCGACGATCAGCTTCACGCCGGTCTGCTCGATGAACGCGCGCTCGAACTTCTCCATTCGCATGCTGGTCGTGGGTCCGATGGAGACCATTTCGAAACTGCCGTCGTCCTTCTTCCGGACGATCGGTCCCGCGTGGAAGATCGCGCCGCCGTCGAGATCGACGGGAAGTTCCCGGCCTTGCTCGATCAGTCTGCGGTGCGCGACATCGCGACACGTGACCAGCCGTCCGGTCAGATAGACGACGTCGCCGACCTTCAGATCTTCGAGGTCTTCGCTTTTGATGGGGGTCGTCAGAACCTTTTTCACAGCACCACTCCTTCGTGGGAAAGCACTTCATAGGACAGGTCGGCGTTGATGCGGATCTTGCCGCGCCGGTGCGCCCAGCAACCCGTATTGACCGCGACGCCGATGGTCGAGGGATGCCGCGCCGACGATTCGATATTCACGCCCATCACGCTGTTGTTGCCCTTCAGGCCTTGCGGGCCGATGCCGATCTCGTTGAGCCCGTCCTCCAGCAATTCCTCCATCAGCGCGGCGCGCGGATTGTCGCTCTTCGAATCGACGGGGCGCAGGATCGCCAGCTTGGAGAGGCGCGCTGCGGTCTCGACCGACGTCGACACGCCGATGCCGACGAGCAGCGGCGGGCACGCGTTCACGCCGCGTTCCGTGATGACGTCCATGACGAATTCCGCGACGCCTTCGTAGCCTTGCCCCGGCATCAGCACCTTGGCCGCGCCGGGCAGCGTGCAGCCGCCGCCGGCCATATAGACGTCGATGGTGCAGCTATCCTTTTCCGGAACGATGCGCCAGTCGAGCCACGGAATCTGCGTGCCCGTGTTGGTGCCGGTGTTCTTCTCGTCGAAGGTTTCGACGGCGTTGTGGCGCAGCGGGCCCATGCGGGTCGCGCCCGCCGTGGCTTCGCGCAGGATTTCCTCCAGTTCGCCGAGCAGCGGAAAATTCGCGCCGGACTCGACGAAATACTGGATCACGCCCGTGTCCTGACAGCTCGGACGGTCGAGCTTGTCGGCGGCTTCCTGATTGCCGTGCATCGAGTCGTAGATCGACTTGGCGAGCGGATTCGTTTCCATCGTCCGCAATTCCGCGAGCTTGGCCTTCACGTCCTTCGGCAGACGCTTGCCGATATAGGCGGTGAATTTCGCCATGGTGTCCGTGACGGACTGAATGGCTGCTTCCTTTTCCATGTTGCATTCCTCTGACGACGTATGACGTATTGAGATGGGGGACACGCGTTTGGTTTTTTCAGTGCACGGCCGCGTTGCCGGGCGTGATGGGCGCTTTCTGCGAACGGGCCAGCATGAGCGTGAGCACGGCGGAGAGCACGAGCAGGCCCGCGACGAAGTAGAGTCCGCCGCTGAAACTGCCCGTGCGGTCCTTCACCCAGCCGATCATCGCAGGGCCGACGAAGCCGCCGAGATTGCCGATCGAATTGATGGTGGCGATGCCGGTCGCGGCCGCCGCGCCGGACAGGAACGTCGTCGGCATGGTCCACAGCGGCGGCTTCGCGCAACTGATGCCGATATTCACGAGCGTCAGCGCAGCGATCAGCCCGACGACGCTATTGGCGAGCGCCGCGATCACGAGACCGATCGTCGCCGCGACGCAGGCCAGCACGACGTGCCAGGTGCGCTCGCCGGTGCGGTCGGAGTGGCGCGACCAGAACACCATCGCGATCACCGAGATGACGGGCGGAATCGCGTTGAGCAGGCCGACCGTCATCGACGCAACGCCCAGTTGCTTGATGATCTGCGGCGCCCAGATGCCGAGCGTGTACAGGCCGGCCGACGTGCCGAAGTAGATCAGCGACAGCGCGAGGACACGCGGATTCGCGAGGCCGCTGATGATGCCGTGCTTGCCGCCGGTGGCCCGGTTGGCGGTCTCGGTGTTCATCACGTTGACGAGCCACGCGCGTTCGTCGTCCTTGAGCCACTTGGCCTTTTCGGGTTT